>ERZ1031273.176-NODE-176-length-34164-cov-9.781553_pt1 | contig 34164 bp, 35 predicted proteins | sample MGYA00516575_ERZ1031273 | MGnify/ENA primary metagenome ERZ1031273 (study PRJEB33718, sample SAMN03159816) | human skin metagenome | collected 2014-02-25 | study: EMG produced TPA metagenomics assembly of the PRJNA266117 data set (Human skin bacterial metagenome... | reverse complement strand
CAGGCCGGACCTAACCCCCCAGGTCAGCACAAACGGCCGCCGTAATCTGTCAGGCGGCCGTTTGTGATCTGCTAGTTGGAGGCGGTTAGTCCTCGTCGCGCATGTACTTCTCGGCGTCGGCGAGGATGTCGTCGGTGTTGTTGGCGTTGTCGGTGCTGGAGGTCTCCGGGGCGTCGGCGGCGACGCGGCGGGAGCTGCCGGACGGCTTCTGCTCGGCGGCCGAGTCGGTGGCCGAGTCGGCGCCCTCGCCCTGCGAGCCCTCGCCCTCACCAGAGCCCGCCTCGAGCTGGCGGTCCGCGTCACCGGCGCCCGCGCCGGAGCCGGCCTCGAGCTCGCCGGACATGGACGCGCGGATCTGGTCCAGACGGCTGGCGGCGGCAGCGTCGGTGGAGCCGGACTCGATCTCGGCCATGCGGTCGGTCATGGAGTCCTTCATCAGCTCCTGCTGGCCCAGGGCGTTGGCGTAGCGGCGCTCAATCTTGTCGCGCACACCGTCGAGGGTGGGCACGTTGTCGTCGTTGAACTGGTTCATCGAGTCCATGGTCTTGGCCGTCTGCTCCTGCATGCGGGCCTGGTTGAGCTGGGACTCGAGCTGGGAGACCTGGGAGAGCTGCTCCTTCAGGTGCGCCTCGGACTGCTGCTGCTTCTGCTGCGCTTCCTTGGCGGCGTGGTCGGCGGACGCGTAGGCCTGCTTGGTCTGCTCGAGCTCCTGCTCCACGGACACCAGCTGGGTGGCGATGACCTCGGCGGCGTTGTTGAACTGCTGCGCCTTCTCGGCGTCGCCGGCCGCCTCCGCCTTCTGCGCGGCCTGCAGGGCGGTGCGCGCCTTGTTCTGCAGGTCCTCCTGGGACTTGATCAGGCGTTCCATCTTCATCTGCAGCTGGTTCCGGTTGCCGATGATGTTGGCCGCGTGCTCGGAGATCGCCTTGTGCTGCTCCTTCGCAGCAGCGACGGCTTGCTGGATCTGCACCTTCGGATCTGCGTTCTGGTCGATCTTGGTGTCGAACGACTGCATGAGGTACTTCCAGCCCTTGCTAAACGGGTTCGCCATTGGAGTGTCCTTCCGGTGGTGGGGTTCGTCGTTAGGCAAGTGTACGCATGAAAAAAGCGCCCGTCTCGCGGGCGCTGAATAAAAAGGCCTACTGTTCGGAGGCGTTCTGCTCGGCGATCTGCCGGCGGACGTCGTCCATGTCCAAGTCCTTGACCTGCTGGATAAGGTCGTCCAACGCGGCCGGCGGCAAGGCGCCGGCGTTCTGGTAAATCAGGATGCCATCGCGAAACGCCATCAGCGTCGGGATCGCCCGGATGTCCAGCCCCCTGGCCACCTGCTGGTTGGCTTCAGTGTCGAGCTTGGCAAAGGTGACATCGGTGTGCTTTTCAGAGGCCTTCTCGTAGGTCGGCGCGAACTGCTTGCACGGGCCGCACCAGTCCGCCCATGCGTCCACAAACACGATGCCGTCTTGGGTGACGGTGTCCTGGAAAGTGTCGTCGGTTACATCGATCGTGCTCAAAGTACGCTCCCTAAAGCTTTTGGTTATTGTTGTAGAGATTGCAACGGGTACAACCCTAACAATGTCCGAGCTATTCCAAGCCGGGCTGGAACGAGTGGAAACCAGGAGGCGTGCAGCAGCCATGACGAAGACGTACCGGATCTCGGGCCCGAAGGACGAAGTCGCGGTCGATTCGCTCAAAGACGAGCTGTCGCTGGTGGACGGCACCCACGAGGTGGAATTGGACCTCGAGGCCGGCCACCTCACCGTTGTCGGATTCACCTTCGCCGACGAAGATGTTGTGCAGGCGGCGAAAAACGCCGGCTACGTAATCGAGATTTAAGGAGGACACACCATGGCCGGACGCGAGTTCAACGTTGAGGGCATGACCTGCGGGCACTGCGAGATGAGCGTGCAGGAGGAGATCTCTGAGGTCGCGGGCGTGACCGCTGTGAAGGCGGACCACACCACCGGGAAAGTCACCGTCGAGGGCGACGGCTTTTCCACCGACGACATCGCGGCCGCGGTGAAAGAGGCCGGTTACACACTGGCCTAACCCGGGCCTAAGCTGGGGGTTATGACTGAAACCCCGATAGCATTGCAGCACGTCGAGCTGGGCGTCACGGGGATGACCTGCTCGTCGTGCTCTTCGCGCGTGCAGCGCAAACTCAACAAACTCGACGGCGTGGACGCCACGGTGAACTTCTCCACCGAGACGGCCACCGTCGATTTCGACCCGGCGAAGACGTCGTCGCAGGTGCTTATCGACGAAGTGCGCTCCGCCGGGTACGACGCGTTTGAAATGACTGATGACGCGGTGGGGGGTGAAGCGGCGGCCAAGGGGGCGTCGACAAGCGAGAAGCTCGAGGATGCCCGCCTGGAGGAAGCCGAAAAGCTGAAACGCACCACGATTTGGGCGGCGCTGGTGTCGCTGCCGGTGATGCTGGTGAGCATGGTGCCGGCGCTGCAGTTCACCAACTGGCAGTGGGCGGCGTTCGCGGCGGCGACGCTGGTGTTTTTCGCCGCGGGCAGCGTGTTTCACCGCGCGACCTGGGTGAACCTGAAGCACGGCGCGGCGACGATGGACACGCTGATCACGCTGGGCACGTCCGCGGCGTACCTGTGGTCCGTGTGGGCGCTGTTTTTCGGCAACGCGGGCGAGCCGGGGATGGTCATGGAGATGTCCATCTTCCCGTCGCACGCCGGCATGGACGAGATCTACCTCGAGTCCGTGTGCGTGGTGATTACGTTCCTGCTGCTAGGCAGGTGGTTTGAAACGCGGGCGAAGGGGCAGTCCTCGGAGGCGCTGCGCGAGCTTTTGGACATGGGCGCCAAGGACGCCGCCGTGATCCGGGGCGGCAAGGAAGTGCGCGTGCCGATTGCCCAAGTGGCGGTGGGCGACCAATTCATCGTGCGGCCCGGCGAGAAGATCGCCACCGACGGCCGCGTGGTGTCCGGGCACTCGGCCGTGGACGAATCCATGCTCACCGGCGAGTCCGTGCCGGTGGAGGTCTCCGAGGGGTCCGCGGTCACCGGCGCGACGCTGAACACCTCCGGTCGCCTGGTGGTGGAGGCCACCCGCGTCGGCGCCGAAACCACGCTCGCGCAGATGGGCAAGCTCGTGCGCGACGCGCAGGCCGGCAAGGCGCCGGTGGAGCGGCTGGTGGACAAAATCTCGCAGGTCTTCGTGCCCGTGGTGGTGCTGGTTGCGCTGGTGACGCTGGCCGGACACCTCCTAGTGGGCCACAGTGTCGCCCACGCGTTCACCGCGGCGGTGGCGGTGCTGATCATCGCCTGCCCGTGCGCGCTTGGGCTTGCCACCCCGACCGCGATCCTGGTGGGCACCGGCCGCGGCGCCCAGCTGGGGCTGCTAATCAAGGGCCCTGAGGTGCTCGAGTCCACCCGCCAGGTGGACACGGTGGTCATGGACAAAACCGGCACGATCACGTCGGGCGAGATGGGGGTTGCGGACGTCGTCGCAGCTGACGGCTTCGACGCCGACGAAGTGCTGCGGCTCGCCGCCGGCGTGGAGGCCGGCTCCGAGCACCCGATCGCCCGCGCGATCGTGGAGGCGGCCAGCGAGGTGCCAGCCTCGGAGAACTTCCAAAATGAGGTGGGCAAGGGAGCGTCCGCGCTTATCGACGGCCACCCGGTCCGCGTCGGCCGCCCCTCCCTGCCGCTTGGCGGGCTAGCCAGCGCCTTCGAGGACGCCGAACGTGCCGGGGCGACCCCGGTGGCCGTCGAGGTGGACGGCGCCCTGGCCGGGTTCGTCGCCGTGCGCGATACCGTGAAGGCAGATTCCGCCGACGCTGTGGCGCAGCTGCGGGAGCTGGGGCTCACACCGCACCTGCTCACCGGCGACAACGCCGGCGCGGCCGAAGCTGTCGCCGCGGAAGTGGGCATCGACCCGGCCAACGTCACCGCGGGCGTCCTGCCGGAGGACAAAGTAGAGGTGGTCAAGCGCCTCCAGGCCGAGGGCAAACACGTGGCCATGGTCGGCGACGGTGTCAACGACGCCGCGGCGCTCGCCCAGGCGGACCTGGGCTTGGCCATGGGCGCGGGCACGGACGTGGCCATCGAGGCCGCGGACATCGCGCTGATGCGCAACTCGCTGACCTCCGCTGCGGACGCGATCAGGCTGTCGCGCAAGACCTTGAAGACGATCAAGGGCAACCTGTTCTGGGCGTTCGCCTACAACGTCATCCTCATCCCGGTGGCGGCGCTGGGCTTTCTCAACCCGATGCTCGCCGGCATCGCGATGGCGTTCAGCTCGGTGTTCGTGGTGTCGAACTCGCTGCGGCTGCGGGCGTTCAACTCCGTGTCGTCGGGAGCAGGTGAATAAAAACTGCCAACGCGCGGGCGAGCGCGCCCTACACTCCCCGCATGAACTCTTCTGCGCAGCTCACTCGCACTGAGCGACTGGACCGCCTGCCGGTCACCCCGAAACACAAGCGCCTGCTGGTCGGCTCCGGGATCGGCTGGGCCCTCGACGCGATGGACATCGGCCTCGTGTCCTTCATCCTCGCCGCGCTGGCCGCGCAGTGGAATTTGGACAACACCACCACGGGGTGGATTGCGTCGGTGGGGTTCGTGGGCATGGCCATCGGCGCGAGCCTGGGCGGGCTGCTCGCCGACAAGATCGGCCGCCGCCAAGTCTTCGCCGCAACGCTCTTGCTCTACGGGCTGGCCACCGGTGCCTCAGCGCTGGCGTGGTCCGTGGCGTCGCTGATGGTGTTCCGCTTCCTGGTGGGCCTTGGGCTTGGCGCGGAACTGCCGGTAGCCTCCACGCTGGTCAGCGAGTTTTCGCCGCGGAAGGTCCGGGGGCGCATGGTCGTGCTCTTAGAGGCGTTCTGGGCGGTGGGATGGATCATGGCGGCCGTCATCGGCACCTTCGTGGTGGCGCAGAGCGACAACGGCTGGCGCTGGGGCTTCGCGCTCGGCGCGGTGCCAGCGATGTACGCCATCTACGTGCGCATGGGACTGCCGGAATCCGTTCGCTTCCTCGAGTCAGCGGGGCGGCACGACGAAGCCGAACGGATCGTCCGCGAGTTCGAGGCCGAGGCTGACCCCGCGCAGTACGACACCGCCGCGCCAGCCCAGGAACACCCCGTCGATGGCGGTATCTGGGGCCCGGAGCTGCGCGGGCGCACCGCCGCATTTTGGGCTATCTGGTTCTGCGTGTCGCTGTCCTACTACGGCGCGTTCATCTGGATCCCGTCCCTGCTGGTGGAGCAGGGTTTCTCCCTGGTTCGCTCGTTCACCTTCACGCTGATCATCACCCTGGCGCAGCTGCCCGGCTACGCCGCGGCCGCCTGGCTCATCGAGCGGTGGGGCCGCCGCACCACGCTGGCGAGTTTCCTCGCGGGCTCGGCGATTGCTGCGTTCGCGTACGGCATGGCCAGCACGGAGTGGCAGATCATCGCTGCGGGTTGCCTGCTCAGCTTCTTCAACCTTGGGGCGTGGGGTGCGCTGTACGCGATCGGCCCGGAGCTCTACCCCACCGCTATCCGCGCAACCGGCACGGGCGCGGGCGCGGCGTTCGGCCGCATCGGCTCAATTCTCGCGCCGCTGGTGGTTCCGCCGGTGCTCGCCTTCGGCGGCTCGACGGCGGTGTTCGGCGTGTTCGCCGCCGCCTTCGCGCTGGCCTGCGCGGCGGCGTTTACGCTGCCTGAGCAGCGTGGGGTGGCGATTGCGTAGTTCAGGCGGAGCCCGTCGCTAAGCAAAGAAGCGCGTGATGCGCGACAGCAGCGACTTGTCCTCCGTCGCCTTGTCGATCTCCTCGATGTTGCGCGGCAGGTTGAGCAGGAGCGTGTTCTCCCCCGTCTTGGCGACGGTAATGCTCGGGTCGAGCTTGGCCACCGTGCTCGCGCAGGCGGCGGGGCCGTTCATGGAACGCACGGTCATGGCTTTCTCCTTTGCAGCTTTTGCGTTGTGCTGTTGAAGCATAAACGCGTTTCCGCAGCGTGTCACCGTTGGAAAGCCATGCCTAACTGTTCATAGGGCAGGTTAACTAGCCGTGCGCCATGTTGACGAAGCGCGAGTAGTGCAGCTGGTGCGCCACCGGAATGGTGTCGATCGGGCCGCCGCGGTGCTTCGCCACGATGATGTCGGCCTCGCCCGCGCGCTCGTCGTCGCGGTCCTGCGAGTCCGGGCGGTAGAGCAGAAACACCATGTCGGCGTCCTGCTCCAGCGAGCCTGACTCACGCAGGTCAGCCAGCTGCGGGCGCTTGTCGGTGCGGGCCTCCGGGCCACGGTTGAGCTGGGAGATGGCGATCACCGGCACCTCGAGCTCTTTGGCGAGCAGCTTCAGGTGGCGGGAGAACTCCGAGACCTCCTGCTGGCGCGACTCGACCTTCTTGCCGGAGCTCATCAGCTGCAGGTAGTCCACCACAATCAGGTCCAGGCCGTGCTGCTGCTTCAGGCGGCGCGCCTTGGAGCGGATTTCCATCATGGTGAGGTTCGGCGAGTCGTCGATAAACAGCGGCGCGTCCTGAATCTCGGTGAGGCGGTGGGTGAGCTTCTCCCAATCACGCTCCTCCATCTGGCCCGAGCGCATCGCCGAGAGCTTGATCTCCGTCTCCGCGGACAGCATGCGCATGATGATCTCGGAGGCGCTCATCTCCAGCGAGAAGATCACGGACGTCTTGTTCTGGTGGATCGAGCACGAGCGCATGAAGTCCAGCGCGAGCGTGGATTTACCCACACCGGGACGCGCCGCGATGATGATCATTTGGCCAGCGTGCAGGCCGTTGGTGAGCTTGTCCAGGTCGATGAACCCGGTGGGCACGCCCGCCTCGAGCGCGCCGCCGGAGGCGATCATGGTCAGCTCGTCAATAGTGGGCTTGAGCAGTTCCGACAGCGGGCGGTAGTCCTCGCCCGACTGGTTGCGGGTGATGTTGAAGACCTTCTGCTGGGCATGGTCGACGATCGCGTCGACCTCCATGCCCTCCTCGCCCTCGTAGCCGAGCTGCACCACCTGCGTGCCGGCGTTGACCAGCTGGCGCAGGATCGACTTTTCCTCCACGATCTCCGCGTAGTAGCGGGCGTTCGCCGCCGTGGGAACCTCGGAGATCAGCGTGTGCAGATACGGCGCGCCGCCGACGCGCTCGAGCTCGTTGATGCGGTCCAGCCGCCCAGCGACAATGAGCACGTCGACGTTGCTGCCCTGCGCGAACAGGTCCAGGATGGCCTGGTAGATCAGCTGGTGCGCCGGAAAGTAAAAGTCGTCCGGGCGCAGGCTTTCCGCCACATCCAGGATGACGTCGGGGTTGAGCAGCATCGCGCCGATGACGGAGCGCTCCGCCAGCTCGTCGTGCGGCGGCGTGCGGTATTCCTGCAGCTCGTTGTTGCCGCGGTTGAAGTTGGAGTAGCGGTTGCTTCTCGACGAGCTACCGCCCCTCCCACCTTTCCCCCTCGAGTTACCGCTGTTGCCTTGGAACGCGTCAAAGTCGGAGTCGCTGAAGTCCCCGTAGTCCGCGGCCGGTTCCGGCGGCGGCACGTAGTCGTCGAAGCTGTCGTCTGCACCCATGGGCTCCCCTTTCGCTGTGTGTATGAGACTACCCCGTAATGCAAACCGCAAACCGAGTTATCCACAGGGGGTGTGGACAATTGGGGAATGTGCGGGTGAGTTTTCCACAGGGGTGGTGTTTGCGGTGTGGAATTCGTGTGAATTCGAGACTCCAAGCCACTGGACAACGGTACATTTCCGCAGTTCACCCTGTATATTTTCAAACTCACGCCGAGTGACGTTTTAGGTGGATAACTCGGTTGACCACGGCGTTTGACAACCACAAAATGTCCACTCGAGTGGACAATCTAACCCCTACCCAGGCTGTATAACCCACCACTTATCCACATTCCGTCACAGGGGCGCACCCGGTGTGTTTTTGTTACCGTCGTCGCATGTCCCCACGAGCAATTCTCTGGAGTTACCTCGTCTTTGCAGTGGCGTTTCCAGCAGTGTGCGTGGCTGGGATGCGAGCGGTTGGCGGCAATCTCGACTTCGCGGCCTACCGCCTCGCCTTCGCCGTCCTCGCCGTGCTTGCGGCAGCGGGAGCGGTCGGATGGGCTGCCACCTACACTGCGGCAGCGCGGCGGAGTGGCCCTGCGCACGGTGTGGCCGTCTGGATCGCCACAGCGTGCCTTGCCGTGGGCTTCGGCTCTGTCGCCGACTCGAGCTGGCAGGAATACCAGGCGGGCATGGATCTGCCCACCATCAACCTCTTCCTGTACCTTCTCCCGATCGGCCTGTTCATCCTGCTGGGCACGGCCGTTGCGCAGACCGTGGCGGCGAGGACCTCACGCGCGTGAGGCGAACGCCAGCGGTAGCACCTCCACACCGAAACGCTCGGCGATATCGGCTGCGGCAACGGTGACCGACCAGCCGGAATCCACCTCGCCGGCAAGCAGCAGTACCGGGCCCTCGCCCAGGTCGAGCCCCGAGTAGTCGAAGTACCGGTCCAGCGCGTTGACACGGAAGGCGGAGTTGCGCGCCTCCACCTCTGCCCCGCCGGCCTGCACTGCCCCGCCGTAAGCCATTTGCCCCACGCGGGCGAGCGCCTCCGCGGTGGAGGCGACCATCTCCGCCCGTGCCGGGTCCGCCGAGCCGAGTGCCACCACTGTGGCCGGGCGGGTGTCCCAGTCCCAGTCCGCCAGCACGGCGACGAAGCGGGTCAGCCACTGGTCGTCGCGCCAGTTCTCGGCGGGGCGGTAAGCGTTGTCGCGCAGGAGCTGGGCCAGGGCGGGGCCGCGGGCGACGTCGTTGAGCCGGCCCAGCGCCTTGCCGGCCAACACGCCCTTGATCTTGCCCCGCCGCGCGGAGCCCGTCGGCCACATCTTGCGCTGGGACAATGGCACACCGGGGGCCCTCAGGCGGGCGTCAATGCGCTCGGCGAGCGCCGGGTCCACGTCGGTGGGCAGGTGGTTGCCGGTGCAGTTGTCGCAGCGCCCGCAGCGCTCCCCCTCCCCGATCGTCGGATCGTCCAGCTCGCTGCGCAAAAACACCATGCGGCAGGCGTCCGTGGACTCGTAGGCCAGCATGAGGTCTTGTTCGCGCTCGCGGGCGTCCGCCAGGCCGTCGTAACGCTTGTGGTCGTAGGACCAAGTCGCGCCGGTAGTGACCCAGCCGCCCTTGACGCGCTGCACCGCGCCGTCGACGTCCAGGACCTTCAGCGCTTGGTCAATGCGTGTGCGCGACAAGTCCACGGCGTTTTCGAGTTTCGGGGTGGAAATCGGCTCGCTCCCGAGCGCGCCCAGCAGCTGCTGCACCACCGGCTCCTCCGGCATGGACACGGACGCGAAGTACTCCCACACGCGCTGATCCTCCGGTCCGGGCAACAGCACCACCTCGGCGTGGTCGGTGGCGCGCCCGGCGCGGCCGATCTGCTGGTAGTAGCTCACCGGCGAGCTCGGCGCGCCCAGGTGCACCACGAAGCCGAGGTCCGGCTTGTCAAAGCCCATGCCGAGCGCCGAGGTGGCCACCAGGGCTTTGAGTTCGTTGTGTATCAGCGCCTGCTCGAGGCGCTCGCGCTCCTCCGCCTCCGTGCGGCCGGTGTAGGCGGCCACGTTCCACCCGGCCGTTTCCAGCGCCTCCGCCAGGTCGTGCGCGGCGGCGACGGTCAGGCAGTAGATGATGCCGGAGCCATCCACCTGCGCCAAGTACTGCGCGATCCAGGCGGCGCGCTGGGTGGGGTCTGCAAGCTGCACGACGTTGAGCGACAACGACTCGCGGTCCAGCCCGCCGCGGAGTACGCCGGTGCCCTCGCCCAACTGGGCGACAACGTCGGCCACCACGCGGTCATTCGCCGTTGCGGTGGTGGCCAGGACGGGGGTGTTGGCCGGGAGGTCGTCGATAAGCAAAGAAATGCGCCGGTAATCCGGCCTGAAATCGTGCCCCCAGTCGGAGATGCAGTGGGCCTCATCCACGACCAGCATGCCGACGGACTGCGCGAGCTGCGGCAGCACCTCATCGCGGAAACCCGGCGCGTTGAGGCGCTCCGGGCTGATCAGGAGCAGGTCCAGCTTGTCGACGTCCGCCTGGATCTCCTCCCACTGCGTCATGTTCGCGGAGTTGATCGTGGCCGCCCAGATGCTGGCGCGTGCGGCCGCTTCGACCTGGTTGCGCATGAGCGCGAGCAGCGGCGAAACGATAATCGACGGGCCCTCGCCCGACTCGCGCAACAGCTTCGCGGCGATGAAATACACCGCCGATTTACCCCAGCCCGTGCGTTGCACCACCAGCATGCGTTTGCGCTGGTTGACCAGGGAATCGACGGCCGTCCACTGGTCGTCGCGCAGGGCGGCGTGGGGCCCCGCGATGCCCTTGAGAAGTTCGTCCGCTTGTTCGCGTTTCGCAGTCATGGCGCACACCATATACCACGGCCCCGACACGGGTGTTCGAACAGTGGTACCGTCCGCAACATGCCCGACAAAGAACCCGAAGAACCGCCGCAGAAGACCGAGGACTTCGAGTACACGCGCCACGACGCAGAGGCGGAACTTGACCGGATTTATGCGCAACGGAAAGAACTCATGCGACGACTCGCAGAGTCCTAGCTAACCCAGCTCGCCCTCCGCCCAGTCCGCCATGTACTCGGCGATGCCGTGCGGATCCGCCAGAAAGTCCCGCATCGCCCGGAACGCGAGTGTGTCTTCCACCGCCAGGCCGCGGTCCACGCCATGCTCGCTGACCTCCACGATCTCCGCGCCCGGCGCACCGAGCACGATCGGCGAGTGCGTCACCGCGATCACCTGCGCGCTTTGCTCGCCGATTGCGTGCAGCTGCGCCACCAGCGCCATCTGCGCGACGGGGGACAGACCCGATTCGGGCTCGTCCAGCAAGTACAGCGCGTCCTGGGCAAACCGCGAGGTCAGTTCCAACACGGACTCCCCGTGCGACCGCTCGCCGAACTCTGTCACGCGCGTGTGCGTTTCGCCGCGCAGGAAATACCCGGCCTTCGCGCGCGCCCCGGTCCGAAGCGTCAGCGCGCCAAACATCGGGTCGTGGGCGCCAGGCTTATCGACGCCCCACGGCCCGCCCTCGACCTGAAACCCCCACGCGCGGGCAATCCCCTCCAACAGCGTCGACTTTCCCACGCCGTTGCCGCCGGTGATCAGCGTGACCGGGTGTGTCAGCGGGAAGCCGAACTCCGCGACGTGCTCAACCGCCGGCGCGTCGAGGGCCCACGGCGGGGCTGTCGACGCGTCGACCGAGACGTGCTGGATGAACATGGGGCTCATCCTACGGCGGGGTCAATACGTTGAGGTCGATAACTCCATGTCGATAGTTGCAGGTCAGCGCCTCTTGGCCTGCCGGGACTCCAAAATCCGAAAACGCTGTAACCAGCGACTATCGACCTCGAGATATCGACATGGGCGCTCAGGGGCAGGCTCCCTAGCCGTCCACCAGGAATCTCGCCGTGCCGGCCGGGTCATTGATGAATTCTTGGGTAGCGGTGACGGGCTCGGAGTCGTCGAAAAGCATGGGCTCCAGGGTGGGTACGGCGAGGATGCGGGCGTCGGGGACGGCGAGCAGCACCGGCGAGTGCGTGGCCATGAGCACCTGCGCGCCGCGGCGGATCAGCACCGCGAGCAGGCCGAGCAGTTCGAGCTGGGAGAAGACCGAGAGGCCGTCTTCGGGCTCGTCCAGGATGATCAAAGAGTCCGGGCCGAAGCGTTCGTGGGCCATGCGCATGATGCCTTGGCCGTGGCTGCGGCGAGTGAGGTCTTGCAACGGGTCTTCGATTCCGAGGCTTTCATGGTATTCGGCGAGGTCGAGGTATGTTTCGCCGCGCAGGAAGTACACGTCGCTCGGGTTCGCGCGGCGGGTCAACGTGAGCGAGGCGTGGAGCCGGGAATGGTCCGCTGCCTGGAACTGGGCGTGGCGGGAACCGCCCGCGGCGTTGGCGCCGGCGGCCATAGCGATCGCCTCCACCAGCGTGGACTTCCCCGACCCGTTGTCGCCGGTGAGGATCGTGGTTTGCGCGAGCTCGAGGGGCTTTTCAGCCAAGCGACGCACCACCGGCAGGTCGCGGGCGTAGCCCTCCACCGGCGCGTCGATGCGGACCTGGGTGACGAACATGGCTACCGCCAATTCTCCAGCTTCAGGTTGGGCACGCGCGCAAACTCGCGCTCGTTTGCAGTCACAAGCACTAGATCATTTCGGATCGCCTGCGCCGCGATCCAGAGGTCGTTCGAGCCGATGACCTGCCCCCGATTCAGGAGATCAGACCGGAGCTTGCCGTATAGGCATGCGGACTCCCGATCGACCTCGAACACAGGGCAACCGTGCAGCAGGAGGTCGTACACCCGCCGCATAGCTTCTGGCCTGCGGGACCTCTCGATTCCGGCCTGAATTTCGCCAAGAACCACAGTTGATAAGCAAAGCTGCGCACTAGCTAGCTCAGAACTTTTGCGAACAACCTCTGGATGGTCACCACGTTCAATATCGATCCACACATTTGTATCGAGGAGGTACCGCACCGAATCTCCTATCGCTCGTCGCCGCGGTCAAGATCGGGGGGAAGGTCCTCCGGCAGATCATCAACTTCTTCGACCAGCCCAGGTTCAATACCGTTTACGCGCTGGAACTCGCGCAACCTCGCCACCACATGCCCGAACGATTCTTCCTCCGGCCGCAGCAGCAAACCTTCCGGCACACGTTCGATCATCACTCTGTCCGAATCAAAGCGCAGTGCCGCCGGAATCCTGACGGCCTGGCTGTTTCCCGACATGAACACTGTCGTGCGGACTGGCCCGTCCTGAATTGGTTCGGCCATAGCAATCACCCCTAGTTCAAGTGTATATCCGAGAGGATATACACACCCTGACAACTACCGCAATCCGGCGGGCAGCGGCAGCAGACCGTCCACCGCGAGCAGCACGCCGAACGCCGTGCCGGAGACCACGCCGATGATGTTCGCGCTGCCATCCGGGTTGACGGTGTAGACCGGCCCGCCGGAATCGCCGTGCAACGCCAAGATCAGCACTGCCAGCTCGCCGGTGTCCGGGTTCACCTTCAACACCGGGCCGCAGGTGCGCGAGGTGCGCGCGCCGTCCTTGCACACAATCTGGCCCGGCTTCACCGCCGTCACCGGGTGGTAGCCCGCAACACGGCGGGTGGGGTTGATGCGCTGGACTGCGTCCGACAACGGATTGACCGCGCCGATGACCGGGATGTCGACGGCCCCACCGCGGGCGGCCGCGGCGTTGGTAACGCCGCCGGCCAGCGGGAACCAGGCGACGTCTCGGAGCGGGCTGCCCAGCGTATTGTCGCCGCGCATCTCGTAGCCCGAATCCCGCAGGTCGCCCGAGATCTTCGTGCGGCCATCCGCCGCGTACACCGCCACCGGCACCGCGCCACCAATCGGCGCCAGGCAGTGGCCCGCCGTCACGCCGTAAGCCTGCCCGTCGCGGTGCGCCACCGTATTCAGCGAACAGCCGTAACGGGAACCGTCGCTGTACGCGACCCGGATACTGTCGCCGGCGTACATCGCCACCGCCTGCGCCGGCACGGCGAACCCGGCCGCAGCAGCCGCCGCGAGCAGGAGGGACACAGCCAAAGTGCGCACGCGGCGCGCCACGGAAAACGTCATGGGCGGTATTGTATCGGCACACTAAAAGCGCGGGCCCCACTCCTCACAAGTGGGACCCGCGCTTTTAAATGCTGTTGTCGTTGGACTGCAGTTTTCCGTTCTCAGGCGGAGCAGTCGTCGATAAGCGTTATGCGCTTACGACCTCGAAGTTCACCTTGCCCTCCACGTCGTCGTGGAGGTTGACCTTGACCTGGTAGCCACCGGTCTTGGTAACAAGGCCCTTCGGCACGTTGATGCGGCGCTTATCCAAGTTCGGGCCGCCAGCGGCCTTCACAGCGTCGGCGATGTCGCCGGCCTTCACAGAGCCGAACAGCTTGCCGTTGTTAGCGGTGCGCACAGCAACCTTGACGCCCTTGAGCTGGTCGAGCTGGTCACGCAGTTCCTTCGCGTGATCCAGGTCGCGGACCTGGCGCTCAGCCTGGGCGCGCTTAATGTCTTCAATCTGCTTCTCTGCGCCGCGGGTAGCCGGGATAGCCAGGCCGCGCGGGAGCAGGAAGTTGCGTCCGTAACCGTCCTTGACCTCGACGACCTCTCCAGGCTCGCCAAGCTTCTCGACGGCAGCGGTGAGGATCAGCTTCATAATCCTAACCTTCCTTATGGTGAAAAATGCTTGATGTGTGGTTGTCGTTTAGAACGGTGGCTCATCGCCCGCGCCGCCGGAAAAACCGCCGGCATCCGGAGCGGAACCCCACGGATCATGTTGAGGCTGGGACTGGTTCGGGTTGCCCTGGGTCTGGCCCTGGCTTTGGCCGCCGAAGCCGCCGTTCGCCGGGTTGTAGCCGCCCTGGCCCTGATTCTGGCCCTGGCCACCCTGGCCACCCTGGTCGAAACCGCCCTGGTTTCCACCAAAACCGCCGCGCTGGCCGCCCTGGTTGCCGCCGCCGTAGCCGCCCGCACCGCCCTCACGCGGATTGCGGGTGACAGACGCGCTGGCGTACTTCAGGGACGGGCCAACCTCGTCGACCTCGACCTCGAACACGGTGCGGTTTTCGCCCTCTTTGGTCTGGTAGGAACGCTGACGCAGCTTGCCGGTGACCACGACGCGCATGCCCTTGGTCAGGGACTCCGCGACGTTCTCCGCCATCTGGCGCCAGCAGTTGCAGGTGAGGAACAGGGCTTCGCCGTCTTCCCACTGGTTCGTTTCCCGGTTGAACGTGCGGGGCGTGGACGCGATGCGGAAATTCGCAACGGCAGCGCCGCTCGGGATGAAGCGCAGCTCCGGGTCCGCAACCAAGTTGCCGACAACGGTAATTGGGGTATCGCCTTGAGCCATGTCCTAAACCTTCCTACCTGCTGATCGTGTGGTTTCTGAGCCTACCGGTTCTTACTTGTCGGTACGCAGAACCTTGGTGCGCAGAACGTTCTCGTTCAGGTTCAGCACGCGGTCGAGCTCCTTGACCGTGTCTGCCTCGCAGTCGAGGTTGACAACGGCGTAGATGCCCTCTTCCTTCTTGTTGATCGGGTAAGCAAGACGCTTCTTGCCCCACACATCAACGTTTTCCACCTTGCCGTTTTCCTTGCGGACGATCTCCAGGAACTTGTCCAGGGACGGGGCAACGGTGCGCTCATCCTGCTGCGGATCGAGGATGATCATTACTTCGTAGTGACGCACGGACCTCATCACCTCCTATGGTCTCGGTTGTTTTCGGCCATCACCCTTGTGGTCATGGCAGGAGGGTCGTTGCGTCAAGCAACCCGAACAGACTACCCCACGGTCTGACCAGCTCAAAACCTTGGGTTTCGGGTGCGCTCGTGTGGACTCCGCATTGCGGACAATCCCGCCACCACCAATTATTGGTGCGGACCCACGTTGTGCACGAATCAACGCGGCAAAATGCTGACCTGGGCGTTTGCAACGCCAGAAGCGGCCCAAATGTCGATTCGTACAAAATCCGCCTAGTGCGGGTTGGGCACCGCGGAGAAGAGGGCGAGGGAGACCGGGATCACGGTCATAAAGAGGAAGGCGATCAAGCCGAAGCTTATCGACGCTTGCTTCCGCCCCTTCACCGCAAAATAGAACGAGGCGCAAAACAGGAAAAACGCCACCACGATGGAGGCAATGCCCAGGATTGTGGTGGCGTTCATCGGCTAGACCTTGGCGACCGTGGAGCCGGCCGGCTCGGCGTCGGCGGGTTCGGAAACGGGGTCGGCCGGAGGGGCGTCGATAGGCAAAGGCTCCTTCCACTGGTACGGCAGCGACATGAGGGGGTCGTGGCCGTTGTGGGCGTCGCGGACCTTGTCGCGGCGCTTGCCCAGGATCTGCTGCACCACCAGCACCATGATGGCGATGATGAAAGCGTCGCGGGAGATGATCACGATGTTGAGGAACCAGCCCGGCACGCCCATGTTGTCCGCGCCCATCATGTGCCACATCAGCACCGGCCAGACGGCCATGTCCACGACCATCCAGGACAAAAGGAGGCGCCAGTACGGCAGCGCCAGCACCGCGGGGACGACAAACCAGAGGGAGTACTGCGGGCTCCACACTTTGTTGAAGATGAGGAACAGACCGACGATCAGCGCCACCAGCTCAGCGATGCGCGGGGTCTGCGGCGCCTTCAGGCCCAGGATGAGCACGCCCAGGCAGCCCAGCAGGAACAGGATCAGCGTCACGGCGTTGAGGATCACCGGGGCGCCCTCGCCGGAGTCGAAGCCGGTCCAGCCGGTCATGCGGGAGATGACCGCGTAGATGGTGGTCCACTCCCAGCCGCGGTCCGTGTTGAGGCGGTTGAACTCACCCCAGGCATCCGGGTTGCGCAGGTAGACCGGCACGTTGACCACGAGCCAGGACACCACCATGGCGGCGAGCATCTTGCCGAACGGGACGAGGTCGCGCTTGCGCAGCGCCACGGTGAGGTACGCGCCGAGCAGGAAGATCGGCCAGAGTTTGAACGCGGTGCCCAGGCCGATGAGCACGCCGGCGAGCCAGAATTTCCGGTTGCGGGCGGCCAGCATCGCGGCGACGGCGAAGAAGATGGACGGGATGTCCCAGTTGGTGAACGCGTGGACGATCAGCAGCGGAGAGCCGGCGACCAGGAGGGTGTCCCAGACACGGTTGCCCGCGAGCTCGGCGACCATGCGGATGGTGATCACCCAGATGATGGACATGAGCAGCGCGGTGACGTAGAAGTACCAGCCGGAATCCGGCACGAAGTTGTCCACCAGGAAGTAGGTGCTGCGCGAAAGCCAAGCAGACAGCTGCTGGAACAGGCCGGCGAGCACCGGGTACTCCATGTAGCGGGTCAGGCCGTCCTCCACCCACGAGTAGTCGTAGACAAAACCGCCCTGGTCCAGGCCGCGGGCGCCGTAGAGCGGAATGATGTCGTTGTAGCAGGCGGCGGTGTACTGGCGGTTGCCGTCCCAGTTGAGCTGGATGATGCCGTTGTCGTCGGCCTTGCCGCCGGCGCAGTGCGCCTTCTGCAGCAGGCCGAAGGACAAGAAGACGTATGCGACGGCGAGGATGGAGCGCAGCGGCGTCCAGAACCGGGCGCGGCCGATCTGGGCGAAGCGGCCCATCGGCCCGCCGAGGAACTCCACCCAGCCGCGCGCGAGCGGCTCGGTGCGGCCGGGCTGGACACGGTCCGCCGGGTCCGGCCAGGTGACCTGCGTAGTCTGCGTCGGCTCAGTCATTTATTGGAACGCTCCCTGGAATTGGTCGAGGACGTCGTTGATCGTGTCGTTGAGGTTCGGCGCTGGCGCCGGTGCCGGCGCGGGGGCTGGCGCGGGTGCCGGGGCTGGCGCCGGTGCGGGTGCGGGCGCCGGTGCCTCCTCCCCGCCCGGTGCCTCGGGCGCTGCCGGGGCCGACGGGTCCGCCGGTGCCGCGGAGCTCGGGGCGGACGGCGCCTGGCCGGTGCCGCCGGTGTAGCTCGGCGTCGGGTTGGAGTAGTAGCCGCCCAGGCCGGTGCCGCCGGAGTAGGGGTTCACGCCCCAGTACACCGGGTTGGCTTCGGGGAAGCTCTTGAACTCCTGGCCCTCAAGCTCGGTGTCCAGGAATTCCTTCCAGATCCGGGCCGGGGTGTTGGAGCCGAACATGTTGCCGCCCCACTCGTTGAAGATCGGGGAGGTGTTGTCGGCGGTGCCCACCCACACGGCCACTGCGAGCTGCGGGGTGGAGCCGACCATCCAGGCGTCCTTGTTGTTGCCGGTGTCGCCCATCTGGGCGGTGCCCGTCTTGGACGCGGACTGGCGGCCGCCGGCGAGGACGGCGTTGGAGTAGCCGGCCACGCCCTGCATGGCCTGGAGGGTGTTGTCCGCCACCTGCTCGGCCACGCGACGCTCGGTGTAGTCGTTGTCCACCTGGTAGAGGACCTCGCCGTTGGCGTCCACGATCTTGTCCACGAAGTGGGTCGGGTGCATCAGGCCGCGGTTGGTCAGGGTGGACATTGCAGTGGCCATGTCCAGCACGCGGGACTGGTACTGGCCCAGCACGATGCCCTCGTAGGGCTGGCCGCCGTTTTCGCGCAGGGTCACCGGAATGCCGGGGATGGACTTGGCCACGCCCAGGGCGTGCGCCATGTCGGCGGTGTCCTGCGTGGTGTTGTCCAGCTCGTCCTGGATGCGCATGAAGGCGGTGTTGGAGGACACGGTGGTCGCCTGCGTCATGGACAACATGCCGCCGCCGCCACCGTCCCAGTTCGTCACAGTGATGTTGCCGGGCAGGTGTACCGGGGAGGAGTCGAACTGGGCGGTCAGCGGGATGCCCTGCTGCAGGGCGGCCGCGAGCGCGAAAATCTTGAACGTCGAACCCGTTTGCAGGCCGGCGTTGGCGTAGTCCCAGCCGGACGCGTCGTCGCCGCCGTAGTACGCGCGCACTGCGCCTGTCGACGGATCCACGGCCACCGCACCAGTGCGCGCGTCCTCCTGCAGGTTGGTCAGGCGCTCGCGTGCGATGCGCTCCATATTGGCCTGGGAGGCGGCGTCGATGGTGGTGGTGATTTGCAGGCCGCGGTTGGTCAGGTCGCTTTCGGTGATGCCGAGGGCCTCGAGCTCTTTGATCACCTGGTTCTTGATCAGGCCGTTCGGGCCGGTGGCCTCGGTGTAGGCGGAGTAGGAGGCCGGGTCGCGTGTTTCCGGGTACACCAAGCCGGCGCGCTGCTCCGGGGTGATCTTGCCCATCTCGACGAGGCCGTCCATGACGTAGTTCCAGCGCTGCTCCGCCGCCTCGCGGTTCGTCCACGGATCCAGCTCGCTGGGCAGCTGGATGGAGGCGGCCAGCACGCCGCCCTCCTCGAGGGTGAGCTGGGACGCCGGCTTGTCAAAGAAGGCGTGCGCGGCGGCCTCGACGCCGTAGGCGTTGCGGCCGAAGTACACAGTGTTCAAGTAGGCGCGGAGGATGTCCTCCTTGGACCACTGGTTGGTCATCTTCACGGAGTAGACCAGCTCATTGGCCTTGCGCTCGTAGGAGTGCTCGTTGCCCACCAGCGCGTTCTTCACGTACTGCTGGGTGATGGTGGAGCCGCCGCCTGCAGAGGTGTTGCCGGTGATCTGCCCCAGCGCCGCGCGGGCGAAACCGGTCGGCGAGAAGCCCGAGTTGGTCCAGAAGTCGCGGTCCTCCGCGGCCAGCACAGCATTCTGCACCTCCTCGGGCACAGATTCGAGGGGCACCTGCTCGCGGTTGCCCTCCGGTGGCACGAGGCGGGCGAGCTCGTTTTCGCCGTCGTTGAAGTAGATCGAGGAGATCTGCGCCGTCTCAATCTCGCCTGGACCCGGGACCTCGGCCTTGGAGTACTTCCACATAAACCAGCCGACCGGCACGCAGGCGAGCAGGAGGAGGAACAGCAAGAAGGCAAGCACCCACTGCCACGCGCGGGACTTCTTCTTTTTCTTCACGGCCGTGGTGCCGCTGGAGCCCTTCGCCTTCGCCGTATTCTTTTCAGCGCTCTGTTCAGTCACACGTTTTCCCTGCACAATTGCACCCGCCGCGCCCGCGGGGAGGGCAAACGGGCGAGCTACCTACTACATTCCTACCGGACACCCTACCTGCCCAGTTCGGATTCACACTACTGGTACGGCTGTGACTTCTTGTAACAGATGGTTCCACTTGCACGACGGGCAGACCTCCACCACGTGGACGGTCAGCGGCCCCACCTCAGCCGCAAGCCGGTCTATCTCCTCCTCGCTGCGCGCGGTGCCTGTGCGCCTGCCCAGCTTTTCGGAGTAGACCCAGCGCACGTCACGCATCACTTCGCCGCACACGGGGCAGGGCCGGGCGGAATCCTCGCCGTGGTGCTGCGCGGCGGCGCGGAGCAGGAAGTCGGCGTCGCACACCTCGTCGATAGGCAAATGCCCCCGCTTGAGCTCGCGCAGCGTCTGGCGGCGCTGCCACTCGTGGGACACCTCGTGCTCGTACGTGAACATCCCGGCCATCATAACCCCAGTCCTTGCTGCTAAATTTTGAAAAGTACTTGGAAGAAAGAGGTGCACAGTGGCGGCGCACGACGAACCCTCCGCGGAAGCCATGCGGATCGCGGCGGACATCCGCCCCGCGATGACCAGCCTGTACGTGGCGTACTTCCGCAACGCGGAGGACTCGGACCTGACCGGCCCGCAACTGTCCGTGCTGCACAGGCTTGGCTTCAGCGGCCCCACGCGAATTAGCAGGCTGGCCGCCGAGGAAGGCGTGCGCCTGCCCACGGCCTCCAACACCGTCAACCAGCTGGAAAAGCGCAATCTGGTGCGGCGCGTGCGTTCGGTGGACGACCGTCGCGGCGTGTCCGTGGAGCTGACAGATTTCGGCCGCGCTGAGCTGGAGCGCGTCGGCGCAGAACGCACCCGCTCCCTCGCCCAGATGCTCAGCGCGCTGGATGCGGAGGCGCTGGAGAAGCTGGACTCGTTGACCGGGGTCCTCAACGACCTCGCCCGCGCGTACGCCACCGGTTCCGCGGACTAACCGCTTTCCGTCTCCAGGACGGCACATGTTTATGATGTCTGTATTATCTGAAAACTCGCGTATGCGGACATGTGTCAAGGAGGAAGGCCCTGAGCAGCTCCCCAAGCGCTGACAGCGCCCATCTTGCGGCCCTTGCCTTTCCCCTGCGCGTGCTTGTGGGCTGGGACGTGGCAAACACCGAGGCAGTGGAATTCGCCGCGTGGCTCGGCCGCTCGCTGCCGGTGACCGTGCAGGTGATGTCCAGCACCCAGTCCAAATGGACAAAATCCCTGGCCAACGCCACCAAGGGCCGCAAGAAGCGCATGAAGGAGGCGCAGGCCACCTTCGACTCCCGCGTGGAGAAGGCGCTGACGGAGCACATCCCGCGCGAGCAGTGGTCGAAGGACGTTTCCCGCCTCGTGGACAGCAAGGACAGGGTGCGCTCCCTGTACGAGACCGCGAAGGACTTCGGCGCGGACCTGATCCTGATGGGCTCTCGCGCGAAGACGCCGAAGGGCCGGTTCCGCCCGTCCAGCGTTGCGGACGAGATGATGCGCTCCTGCCCCGTCCCGCTGGGGCTTGCGCCACGCGGGGTGAAGCTCTCCAAGAAGGGCATCACCCGCGTGACGTACGCGATCGTGGCGGAGGACGACCCAGCTGAGCCGGAGTTTTCCGGCCTGGACTACGCCACCGCTCTGGCCTGCAAGTTGGGGCTGCCGCTGCGCATTATCGCGTTTTCCCCCACCGCCTACGAGAAGCACACGTCTACCTGGAACGAGCAGACGCTGGGCATGCTCGACCACGCCCGCGACTACGCGTGGGCGCTGGCGGCGGAGGTCGCGCCGGACGTGTGCGACACCTTCCACGTCACCAGCTCCGTCTCGGCGGCGAAGAGCTGGAAGCGCTCCATTGATTCGGTGAAGTGGAAAAAGGGCGACATCATGTTCCTGGGGACCCATCCGTCGCCCCAGTTCACCAGCGTGTTTGTGGGCACGCTGGAAGGCGAGTTCATCCGCTACGCCTCGGTGCCTGTGGTGGTGTGCCCGCACTCCCCGAAGGCGCAGTAGGTTGGGCTCCATGGAGCACCCGGAGAACGACCTTCACTCCCCCGCCGACCGTTTCTCGCGCATGCGGCCCGAGCCGCGCTCCTTCGACGAGCTCGCGGACCAGCCGGATCCGCTGGAGGTGGACCGGAAAAACCGCCGCTCCACCCGCCAGGCGATCACGTTCGCGATGAGCACGGTAGCCGTGACCCTACTGCTGGCGTTCATTCTTGCGGTGATCTCGCGCGCGCAGGGCGGTCCGCTTTGCGACGGCAGCTCCGCCTGGCTCTGCACCGAGTCCTGGCGCACGTGGTGGGCCGTGACCACCTCGATCCCGCCGGTGGTGGGGCTACTGACCTGCGCGGTGATCACCGTGCGCAAGCTCAACCGCTACGAACGCTGGATCCCCTGGATCGGCGTGTTCTGGATCCCGCTGGTGCCCTTCACCATGGCGTGGTTGATTATCACGCTGGGGATCTTGGCTACGCAGTAGCGCGCTGGGCGCACTCCCCGCAGTACGGGTTGTTTTCGCGGCAGTCCTCGCAGCTCAAGTACTGGCGGCGGCACTCCGGCTCGTTGGCGCAGTTGTAGAACTGGTTCGTGGCCGCGCCGCAGTGCACGCAGTGGCCGAGCTGCACGTAGTCCGGGTCGCCCGGCGCGCCGAACTCGGTGTGCATGCGGTCGTCGAAGACGTACAGCGAGCCCTCCCACAGCCCCGAGTTGCCGAACTTTTCGCCGTAGCGGACGATGCCGCCGTCGATTTGGTAGACCTCCTTGAACCCGCGGTTGATCATGAGGCTGGAGAGCACCTCGCAGCGGATCCCGCCGGTGCAGTACGAGATGACGGGCTTGTCCTTCATCCAGTCGTACTTGCCGGAGTCGAGCTCCTTGATGAAGTCGTGGGTGGTTTCCACGTCCGGCACCACCGCGCCTTTGAACCTGCCGATCTCTGCTTCGCGGGCGTTGCGGCCGTCGAAGAACACGGCCTCGGGGTTGTCGGCCACCAGCTCGTTGACCTGCTCCGGGGTGAGGTGCACTCCCCCGCCAACCACGCCATTGTCGTCCACCTTGAGCTCGCCCGGCGCGCCGAAGGAGACGATCTCCTCGCGGGCCTTGACGCTGAGCTTGGGAAAGTCTTCCGCCCCGCCCTCGGACCACTTGAACTCGATGCCCTTGAAGTACTCGCGGGTTTTCTTGGCGTAGGTCTTGCAGGCGCGGATGTCGCCGCCGACAGTGCCGTTGATGCCGTCCTTGGACACGATAATGCGCCCAGTCAGCCCCAGGCCTTCGCACAGGTCCCGCTGCCACAGGCGCACCGCGTCCGGGTCGGCGATGGGCTGGAACTTGTAGTAGAGCAGGATCTTGCTGGTCATGCCTGGCAGTCTATGTCCACCCAGGCCAGCGGGGAAAGTTAGAGGTCGAAGGCCTTGAACGCGATGGCCAGCGGTACTCCCAGCGCTTCCCCGCCCTGCGTGGCCGCTCTGCCGACGATCTCCGCGCCGCTGGGGTGCTCCGGCAGCGCCTGAAAGTATGCCTCGTGGGCGTCCAGCGATTGTGCGCCTTTCTCCACGTGCCGCTGCTCCACCGCCACCGCGACGTCCGGCTCGTGGCCGCCGCTGACCAGCAGCGTTTCCGCCTGGTGGCGCGGGCCCAGCTCCGGGAAGAGGAACTCGTTGCCGGCGTCGCGCGCGGCGTCCACCGCCGCCATGCCCGCCACCCGGTGGTCCGCCTGGTTCAGGCCCCACGGGGCAACAACGCTCCAGTCCTGGGTGAGCACCATGGTGGGTTTGAAGGTGCGGATCTTTCCGGCGATGGCCTTGCGCAGCTCGAGGGTGTGTTCCAGCAGGCCGTCGGTGAAGTCGAGCATCTCCAGTTCCCCTGCGCCGACGATGTCGCAGGCGCGGCGCTGCTCTTTTGCGCGGATCTCGCGCACCTGCACAGGATCCCCGCCCGCGATGCCGTGCTCGCCGTGTGTGAGCAGCAGGTACGCCACCTCGATACCGTCTTCGGCCCATTTGGCCACGGCGGCCGAGGCGCCGTACTCCATGTCGTCGGGGTGGGCGACGACGGCGAGGACGCGTGCGCCGTCGCTAAGCGAAAGTTCCCGCACCTTAACCTCGCTTTTCCTTGAACGCGTGGGCGTCGCGCGTGTACACGCGGCGGTGGGTGCCCACCTTGTGGCCGGGCAGCTTGCCGTCGTCAATGAGCTTGACCACGAACGGGCGCGAGACGCCGAGCAGGTTGGCCACCTGCTGGGTGGTCATCTCCTCGTCCGGTTCGGGCGGGCGCACCAGGCGGCCCTCCGCGAGGTCCTCGAGCAGGTCACGGACCCACACGGCGGTCTGTTTCGGCAGCGTGACGTGGTCTTCTGCGCGCGTGCGCGCCACGGCAAGGTTGTTGTTGAGCTCTGCTAATGCGTCTTCCACCGGCGATTGCTGTTCCCGCATGCGCTCGACAATAAACCATAACCGAAACGAGCGCAATAGTTAGTGTTGGAAAACTTAGCGTTTGTGGTACAACGCCTTGCGCCAGTACTTCGGCTCCGAGGTGGCCAGCACTCCAAGGTTGCGGAAAATGCCCTCGTCCACGGACCCCAGAATCGTGGTGATGTGCGCGTCGCACCCGCGCAGCGACTTCAAGTGCTCCAGCGCCAGCGCCGCGTCCGGGTTGCCGGACGCCGACACGGACAGCGCGATGAGCACCTCGTCGGTGTGCAGACGCGGGTTCACCGAGCCCAGGTGGCGGGTCTTCAGCGTCTGGATCGGCTCGATGGAATCGGGGGAGAGCAGGTGCACGTCGTCGTCGATGCCGGCCAGCAGCTTTAAGGCGTTGAGCAGCACCGCGGCGGACGGTCCGAGCAGGTCGGAGGTCTTGCCGGTGACGATGCGCCCGTCCGGCAGCTCCAGCGCCGCGCCCGGCTTGCCGGTGCGCTCCGCCACCTCGAGAGCGGGCGCGACCACCACGCGGTCCTCCACGGAAAGGTCCGCCTTGCGCATGACGTTGAGGTTGCGGTCGGAGATAGTGGAGTCGGCGTCGGCCCGGCGTTCGTCCACAAGCGCCGCGTAGTAGCGGCGGATGATCTCCTGCTCGGCGGCGTGGCGGCACGCGGCGTCGTCGGAGATGCAGTAGCCCGCCATGTTCACGCCCATGTCGGTCGGCGACTGGTACGGGTCCGCGCCGGTGGCCTCCCGCAGCAGCGTCTTCAGCAACGGGAAGACCTCGATATCGCGGTTATAGGAGGAGACCTTCTCCCCGTAGGCGTCCAGGTGGTACTGGTCGATGACGTTGATGTCGTCCAGGTCCGTCGTGGCGGCCTCGTACGCCAGGTTCACCGGGTGCGACAGCGGCAGGTTCCAGATGGGGAACGTCTCAAACTTGGCGTAACCAGCGTCGATGCCGCGCTTGTGCTCGTGGTACACCTGGGAAAGGCAGGTTGCCAGCTTGCCGGAACCGGGCCCCGGCGCGGTCATGACCACCAGGTCGCGGGAGGTTTCCACGTAGTCGTTGCGGCCGAAGCCTTCCTCGCTGACCACCTTCGCGGTGTCGTTCGGGTAGCCCGGAATCATGTAGTGGCGCGCCACCTTCAGCCCCAGCCGGCCCAGGCGCTCCACAAAGGCTTCCACGTTCTGGTTGTGGCCCTCCAGCTGGGTGACCACAACGTTTTCCACCAAAAACCCGCGGTCCCGGAACACGTCGACAAGCCGCAGCACGTCGTCTTCGTAGCTGATGCCCAGGTCAGCGCGCATCTTCTGGCGCACCACGTCGCCGGCGTTGAAGCAGATGACAATCTCCACTTCGTCCTTGATCCGGTCCAGCATGGCGATCTTGTTGTCGGGCGTGAATCCGGGCAGGACGCGGGAGGCGTGGTTGTCGTCGAAAAGCTTGCCGCCCATTTCCAGGTACAGCTTGCCGCCCACCTCCGCGCGCCGTTCCTGGATGTGCTCGGACTGCATTTGGATGTATTTTTCGCGGTCGAACCCGATCTCATACGGCATGCGAGCAATAGTACAGTCGGCGACTGTGCCTGAGGGTCATGTCATTCACAGACTCGCGCGTCGTTTCAACGCGGATTTCCGCCCCGCGCCAGTCGCCGCGAGCTCACCGCAGGGACGCTTCGAGCCCTCGCTTATCGACGGCACTCCGCTCACCCACGCTGCAGCCCACGGTAAGCACCTGTTTTTGCATTTCACGGACGTGATCGTGCACGTGCACCTGGGGCTGATCGGGAAGTTCTCCTTCGAGCCGGCGGACACGCTGCGCGGCCAAATCCGGCTGCGGCTGGTGCCGGACGGGGGAGCGGGGGAAATCGCCGCGCATCTGCGCGGCCCGCAGAAATGCGCCTACATCACCCCGGCGGAGCAGCAGGCGATTCTGGATGCCGCCGGCGAGGACCCGCTTTCTCCCGCCGCGGACCCGGACGCGCTGTTCGAGCGGGTGCGGCGCTCCCGGCGCACCATCGGCTCGCTGATGATGGACCAGGCCTACTTCGCCGGGGTGGGCAACATCTACCGCGCCGAGCCGCTGTTTCGCCAGGACATCTCCCCGTTCACCCCGGGGCGCGAGCTGGGCCGCGAGCGTTTCGACGCCATCTGGGCCGACCTGGTCGCGCTCATGGCCGACGGGGTGGCCACCGGGCGCATAGACACAGTGCGGCCTGAACACTTGCCCGAGGCGATGTCGCGCGCGCCACGGGAGGACGACCACGGGGGAGAGGTCTACGTCTACCGCCGCACCGGCGAGCCCTGCTACGTGTGCGGGCGCCCCGTCGAAAAGCAGCAGTTCGAAGGCCGCAACCTGTTCTTTTGCCCGTCCTGCCAGGCACTTTAGGGCGCGGGTAGTGTGGTGCGCATGCACGCCACGACTTTCACCGCAGACCAGATTCGGGCGGCGGAGGCGCCGCTGTTGGAAGCCCAGACACACCCCGACGAGCTCATGCAGTCGGCGGCGCACGCGGTGTTCGAGGCGGCGAAGGCGATGCTTGCGGACGGCACGGGCGGCCGCACGCTCGTGCTTGCCGGGCCGGGCGGCAACGGCGGCGACGCGCTCTACGCCGGCGCTGAGCTGCTGCTCGCCGGCTACCGCGTAGACGCGCGGCTGACTGCCGGACACGCCCAAGAGCGGGCCCTTTCGGCGTTCACCAACGCCGGCGGCACTGTGCTGGAACGGCTGCCCGAAGGTTCCGCGGAATACGCCCTTGCCATCGACGGCATCACCGGCATCGGCGGATCCGGCGGGCTGCGCGGGGAACTCGCAGACGTGGTTGCATGGCTGCGGGGCGTGCAGGTTCTGGCTGTGGACGTTCCCTCCGGCGTGGATGCAAACACCGGCGTAGCGGGTGAGCTGCACGTTTCCGCCGATGCCACCGTCACGTTCGGCGGGTGGCGACGCGCCCACGCGCTTGCCCCGGAGTGCGGGGTGCAGCTGCTCGCGGACATCGGCCTGCCGGGGCGCCCGCTGCACAGTGCGCTGTTGGAAACCCTGCCCGAATGGGCGCATGAGGGACCCGCACTAGTGCTCGCCAACCGGGCCGTGCCAGGCCCCGGCCATTGGCCCAGCAGTCTCACCCCGCTCCGTGCCGCGTCGGTCCGCCCCGTCGAGCCGGGCCCTTACGACGACAAGTACAGCGGGGGAGTAGTCGGCGTCCGCGCAGGTAGTGACGGGTATCCGGGTGCCGCGCTACTCGCCGTGTCTGGTGCTGTACACGCCTCGCCGGCAATGGTGCGCTACGCCGGTCCGCAGGCCGCTGAGGTGGTGCGGGCACATCCGGAGGTCGTCGTCACGCAAACGCTCGAGGATGCGGGACGGGTGCAGGCCTGGGTGTTCGGCCCTGGCGCCGGCACCGACAAGGCAGCCGCCGCTGAGCTCTCCTGGATCTTGCGCCAGGAGGTGCCAGTGCTCATCGACGCCGACGGCCTCACCCTCCTCGCCGAACACCCTGACCTGCGCCAACAGGTGGCCAAACGGCAGCAGACTACAGTGCTCACGCCCCACGACGGCGAGTTCGCGCGCCTCCAGAAAGCGGCCGGAGTTGCCGCGGGAATCCGCTTCGAAGAGACACTCGCCCTCGCTGCAACGCTGCGCGCGACCATCGTGCGCAAGGGCCGAATCACCCTGGTCGCGCCGGAGGACGAGCCGCACCTGATCCACGCCGTCGATGCCGGCCATTCTTGGGCTGCGACACCCGGCTCCGGCGACGTGCTCGCTGGCATCATGGGTGCGCACCTGGCGCTGGCTGCGGCACGCACCCCATACGCCGACGCCGCCATAGCCGCCACAACCACCGGGGCGGTGACCGTCCACGCGCTCGCAGCGTCACTCGCCGCCGAGACCCCGTTTGGCCCCGCCACCGCGCCGGCTAGCCGCATCGCCGAATTTGTCCGCCCCGCGACCGCGCTATGCACCCGAGGCACCCATGCTTGACGCCGTCGTTGTCGGCGCCGGCCAATCCGGGCTAGCCGTGTCGTACTACCTGCGCAAATACGGCGCTTCGTTTGTAGTTCTCGATGCCTCCGATGAGCCCGGCGGGGCATGGCCGCACTACTGGGACGCACTGACTCTGTTCTCCCGCGCGGAGTTTTCCAACCTGCCCGGCTGGCCCATGCCCCACTTCGACGGCTACCCGCCACGTGATCACGTCGTTGAGTATTTGTCCGACTACGAGCAGCGCTACGACCTGCCCATCCACCGAGGTCAGCGCGTCAAGCAATTGCTTCACGACGGCTCTGCCTTCCACCTCAACAGTTTCTCCGCACGCAACGTAGTGATGGCCACCGGCATCTGGTCCGCGCCCTTCGTCCCGTTCGTGCCGGGGACGTTCGCGGGGCAGCAGCTGCACGCCGCGTCGTACCGGCGGCCTGCGGATTTCGCCGGGCAGCGCGTCGCTGTGGTCGGCGGCGGGAATTCCGGCGCGCAGATCGTCGCCGACCTGGGGTCGTCCGGCGTGGACGCGCAGTGGTTCACCCGCCGGCCGCCCTCGTTCATGCCCGACGACGTCGACGGCGCGCAGCTGTTCCGCCGCAACCGCGAGCGCTTCGTCGCCATCGCACGCGGCGAGGGCGACCCCGGCGGCGCGGACTTCGGCGGCGACATCGTGGTCGTTCCCGAAGTCCACCGGGCTCGTGCACAGGGTCTCCTCGACGCCTCACCCATGCCCGCTTCCCTCGACTCCTTGGCCGATTTCGACGCGCTGATCTGGGCTACCGGCTTCCGCCCCGCGCTGTCTCCCGTGCGCAGCCTCGAGCTCGGCCTGGACACTCCCGGCCTGTTCGTCCTGGGCTTCGACTCGCTCAACGGCCCCGGCGCCGGGACCATCGGCGGTGTGAGCCCCTTCGCCCGCGACATCGCCCGGCGCATCGCGAGCAAGGGCTAGCGCGTCCGCCCCATAACCGCGGATCCAGCTATCAGGTCCTCAACAATCGCTGTTTTACGCCGAATAGCTGGGCCCTTGTAGCTGGAAACAGCCCACCGACCCAGACATCCCGGCTCGAATTTGGTGGGTGCGGACCAATAGTTGGTCCCTGCTTGATTGTCCACAATGCGGAGTTGTGGAGTCCGCAAGCTCAGCACCGATGACACCAACATCGAAACCGCCATCCGCGCCTTGCTCCTCAAATCGTTTGTCCGCAACCAATAGTTGGCCCACCTCCAGTTGTCCGCACTGCGGAGTTGCGGAGTCCGCAAGCTCGAGCAAAAGCACCGCACAGATGCTGTGACCGCCCGCCCCATAGCCGCGGATCCAGCTATCAGGACCTCGACAATCGTCGTTTGGGGATGCGGACAAATTCTTGGAGTGCGTGTGGGGGACTTTGTCTCGTTGTTATGCACTCAGTGCTTGTCGGTGTTCGGCGATGGTGGTGTAGCCGTCGCCGAGTGTCGACTTCAATCGTCTGTGAATGTAGAAGTCGATGTAGGTGTCAATATAGTCGCGCATTTGCTCCACCGTCATCGTTGACACCACAGGCCTGCCTTTGAGCAGTTCTTGTTTCATCGTGCCGAAGAACCCTTCGGTGCGCGCGTTGTCGCCGCTGGTGGCTTTGCGTGACAGTGACGGGATGTATCGCCACCGGTTGTCGCACCACGCATCGGCCTGGCAGTCGGGGCAATCCAGGATGTTGTGGGTGTGGTCGGTGATCAGGCTGACCCAGCGTTCACTGCGGTAGAGCCCGCCACGGTCGGAATGGATAATCGGTTGCGCACCGTCGGGTTTTACCTCGTCGATTCGCGCGATCATCTCGGCGACCAAGTCGTGATTCGGCGACGTCGACATGGTGACCGCAATCGGCATCCCGTCGTAGAAATCGATCGCTGCCGACAGGAACAACTTCCCGTCTGGGCAGTGGATTTCGGTGACGTCGGTGCCGATTTTCTCCCACGGGGCATCCGCGTGGAAATCGTGGGTAAGCCCCTGAGTGTCGGCGTGGTCGATGAAATACTGCGACGGTGCAACAACCGGCCGGGCCACATCCGAATCCGCATCCCCGTCGCTGCTGTCGGGTGGGGTGATCAGCAGCAGGTTTGCCGGCTTGTGGTCGGTTTCACCGGTGTAGGAGGAGTACTTGCCCGACGCTTTCGCCGGTGGGCGGCACCCAAGCTCTTTCATGAGGGTGCGCACGATCTTTTCCGACACCGTATGCCCCATGATCTTCAGCCAGGCGTGGATGCGCCGGTAGCCGTAGCTTTGCCCGGATTCGGCGGCTGCCTGCAAGATCAGCGGTTTGAGTGCAGCGTGGCGCTGTTCGCGCTGTTGCACCACCTGCGTGTGTTTGTGTCGGTGGTAGTAAAACGTCGACTGCGCAATCCCAACGACCGCGCATGCTCGAGCGATGGAAAACCCGTGGGCGTCCGTGAGGGCAACCACCACAGCGGCTTTCGCCGCGGTGGACAGCTCACCGTCACGGACGCCGTCTTTTCCCCGCGACTCACCGTCACGGACGTCGTCTTTTCCCCGCGACTCACCGTCGCGGACGTTGTCTTTTCCCCGTGGCTCACCATCGCTCATGAGCACGTGGATAATGGCGTCTTTGACCGTTTCCCGGTCGCGCATCTCAACAACGAGCTTTTTCAGCTCGTCCATGTCACTGGGTAAATCAGCGATATCGTCTATCGGCCCAGGCCCTGGCAGCCACTCGTTGACTGGCCGGGGTGGCCTTTTCGCATCGGCTGCCTCATCGACTCGCTGCTGCTGATGGTTGCGTTGGAGTTTGCGGTGTTTGCTCACGCGTTCCATTGTCGCCGCATAGGCCTCGTCGAATGTCATCGACGCTGCCGAATCGCGTTCGTCATCGTCGGGCCAATACCGCTTCGTCCAGGTCAGTGCCGCGGTGTCGTGGACATCGAACTCCACGGCAATGTCACGCACTGTCGCCTGCGAGGTCAATCTGCGTGCGACAACTTTTGCGATGGTCTCAGCGTCGTAGGCGCGTCTGGCACCGTCCAAGCTCTGGCCACGACGCTTGGCCGCAACCCAGTTGCCGACCGTGGCCACCGACGGTCGGCGACCACACGCGTGTTCAGCCCAGTCGCAGACCTCACGGGCAGACGACCCAGCCAAAAACCTCTCAACCGCACCAACGCGGATATCAGATGGAAAACCTGCGGGCATCGGAATACCTTCCAGCCCCCAACACTCCAACTTTTTGTCCGCGCTCCCTTTTATGCCGAATAGCTGGAACCTTGTAGCTGGGAACAGCCGACTGGACCTCGGCCCCCACAGTAGCCGGGCCCCCGGCTGCCGCCCCCTTGACCCGACCAGCTACCGCAAACAGCAGAAACCGCAAAAGAGAACGCCCCCCCGACAGCCACCCCAGACGCATAAAAAACGTCGATACCTTTGAATTACAAGCGTGTAACTTACCCACTGACAAGCGCAAATGCCCCTTAAAGGGCGTATCAAACCCCAAAACTTACCTTTTATTTTGCTTAGAAAGTTGAGTTAACGTTCCGGTAACCTGCACTTTCCCCGAATTTAAACGGGTCGAGCCGTTTAAGAGAGCCACGTCGCCCCTCTCTCGGATACTGAAATGTTGTTCCTCTGCGCTACGCTATCGGTATGTTAAAAAATCGGAGGATAGCAGCGCTCACATGCGCAGTCGCAACTGCAGCGGCCACGTTTGTCGTGCCTTCCGCCGGTGCAGCTACCGTGGGCGAACCCAGCGATGGCGTGTGCTCGCTGAAGGTGAATGACGCTGAACGTAAGTACATTGATTCGCTCGACCGCAGTGTCGGCGTCGGCGCATCTGATGAGCGGGCCCGCTGGGCGTCCGCGTTTGAGCAGTTGTACCCGGCTGCTCCGGACACCGTCGCACCGTTTTTGGAGTTGTTCACCGGCTCGTACGTGACCTACTTCAACAGCAACCTTGAGGCCAACATCGAGAACTGGGCTCAGCGAGTCGCTGAGGACACTGGGGCGGACATCGATTCTTCCCGCGCGTACTTCACGCAGGTGTGGAATTCGGCGGCGGTCAGCGACCACCAGGCGTTCGACATGACCAAGTACTGGAACATCATTGATACCGCTGTGAGCAACGGCGAGATCACTGTGCCGGCTCGCGACGGCTTCGCGGAGTTCGCGTTGATCCCGGACCGCGAGGGGCTGGTTGAGCAGCAGTCTCGCGATTACCCGGCCATGCCGAAGGACCAGGTCGAGGCGTGGGTTGATGCGTATGAGCAGCTGCCGGACGTGAAGCAGGCTCGTCGTGTGGCAAGGTTGATGGTGGCGTTCGAGGAGGCTCGTCAGACTTGTGCCAAAGGTGGCGGCAACGCACTGCTGCCTACCGACGGCCCGAACCCGGACGCCCCGACCACCACGCCGACGACAAGCACCAACGCGGTTCCGAGTGGGCAGGAAGGCAAGAGCAGGGACACAGTGACTCACACGGTCACCAACGGCAACGTCACCACTTCGGTGACCACCGACACTTTGACCAGCCTGACCGTATCCCAGACCACCCACAGGACTGAGCAGACCATGGAAGCCGCGTCCGGCGGCTCTTCCGCGAGCACGGGTACGATCATCGGTGTGATCGTGGCGATCCTGGTGGCCCTTGGCGCCGCAGGCGCAGCGTTTGCGCTGTCTGACCAGTAGCCGTATCTTGGCTCGGTGCGAAACACGCAGCAATCTCCGCAGCAAGCAGCGAAGTTCCCCGTCGTCCCGCTGACGGCGATGAGCTTCGCTGCTTTCGTGTACGTCACGTTCGAGATGTTCGCCATCGGCCTGATTTCTCCGATGGCGCGGGACCTGAACGTCTCTGAGGGCCAGATTGGCCTGCTCATGAGCGTCTACGCCGGTCTGGTCGCGGTAGTGACCATTCCGCTGATGCACGTCACGCGGAAGGTAGATAGGCGCTACCTGCTCATTGCCACGCTGGTGTTTCTGCTCGGGGGCATCATCCTCCAGGCCACGGCCACGAGCTACGCCACGCTGGTGGCGGGCCGCGTGACGGCGGCGTTCACCCACGGCCTGTTCTGGTCGCTGGTCAACCCTGTTGCCGCACGCATCGCGCCTCCGGGGCAGATGGGCAAGGCGGTGGCTGCGGTGTCGTTCGGGTCCACCCTGTCGATGGTGGTCGGCTCGCCGCTGACCACGGCGATGGGCTCGGCGATCGGCTGGCGCGCTTCCACCTGGGTGCTCGGCGCCGCGGTGGTAGGCGCACTGGTCATGATGGTGATTTCCCTGCCCAGCCTGCCCGCGAAGCCGCCGGCCCAGCAGGCTGACGCGCAGGCGACGAAGTCGGCCATTCCGTCTCTGGTCATCTACCTAGTGCTGGCCGTGATGGCGATCTTTGTCACCTTTACGTACCTGGCCCTGCTCATTGAGGCCACGGCCGGCCACCAGTTCGTGCCCTACGGTGTGGCCATCTACGGCATCGCGGGCCTGGTCGGCGTGACCCTGTCCGGCCGCCTGGTGGATGCGCGCATGATCCGCCTCAACGGCATCGCCACTGCCACGCTGGTGGCCTCCGGCATCGCGGGCCTGCTCGCGCTGCACTACAACACGGGGATCGGCATGTTCGCGGTGATCGTAGTCTTCGGCATCGCCGCGGGCGCGCTGCCCACGGTGGCCACAACGATCTTCCTGTTCGCCGGCCAGCGCAACCAGGATCTGGCCAGCTCGGTGTACGTGGTCACGTTCCAGGTGGGCATCGCCTCCGGCTCGGCGCTGGGCGCCGCCACCGTGGACCTGGGCTACTTGGGCGGCACGTTGCTGTCCACGGCGGTGCTCGGCGCTTTGGCGTTTACCGTCATGGCCACCCGTTCGCGGTCCCTCCTGCGGTAGCGCGCGGGTTCCACGAACCGCCCGGCGGCCTCCAACTCCAGGTAGTCGCGGAAAAACGTCGCGGTCTCGCCGGCGACATACGTGCGCTGGCCCCACTCGGGGACGCGGAAAATGCCGTGCGGCACGCGCACGAGGTCGCGGCCGCGCAGCATGGTCGCGCCGATTTCCTGCAGCGAGGTCACAATGAACGCCTCGCCCACCGCGTACGCGACCACGTTGCGGTCCAAAGCGCGAAGCTTATCGACGGCGCTCCGCCCCGCCAGCCAGTAGCCATCGCCGGCCACGAGGGCGTCGTCACGCAATTGCGGAAGAGTGCGCACCTGGGGCCCGCACGACGAAAGCCCCGCCCTGCGCTCGATCTCCCTGGCAAGCAAGGCGGGGTCGAGCGGGGCGGGGC
>ERZ1031273.174-NODE-174-length-34470-cov-8.215633_pt1 | contig 34470 bp, 20 predicted proteins | sample MGYA00516575_ERZ1031273 | MGnify/ENA primary metagenome ERZ1031273 (study PRJEB33718, sample SAMN03159816) | human skin metagenome | collected 2014-02-25 | study: EMG produced TPA metagenomics assembly of the PRJNA266117 data set (Human skin bacterial metagenome... | reverse complement strand
TGCTTAGGTTCGTACACGAAGCGCAGTCCGCGTATGGTTTCCTTATGCTTGTACAGCTTTTTGACGCCTTCCGCCACTATATCCATATGTTTGTAGGTATAGACGCGCCTCGGAATGGTCAGGCGGACCGTTTCCAGCTTAGGCACGTGGTTTTCACCCGTCTTGGGATCTCGTCCGGCAGATACAATACCGCGTTCCATACTACGCACGCCGCATTCCGTATATAGCGATGCTGCAAGACTCTGCGCGGGGAATTGTTCCTGTTTGAGATGTGGACAGAATCTGCGCGCATCAAGGAAAACGGCGTGGCCACCCACCGGTTCAATGATGGGAATGCCGGCTTCCAGCAGCAGATCGCCGAGGTAACGCACCTGCAATACGCGGTGCTGAATATACTCGTATTGCATACTTTCCTTCAGGCCGATCGCCATCGCTTCCATATCGCGCCCTGCCATTCCGCCGTAGGAAGGCATTCCTTCGTATACCACTACCATTTCCTTCGCTTTCATGAACAGCTCTTCGTCGTTCATACACAGGAATCCGCCGATGTTTACGAGGCAATCCTTCTTACCGCTCATCGTACAGCCGTCGCCGTAGCTGAACATTTCCCGTACAATATCAGCAATGCTTTTATCCGCATAGCCTTCTTCCTGCTCCTTAATGAAATAAGCGTTTTCAACGCAGCGAGTTGCATCAAAGAAGATCTTAATGCCGTATTTTGCAGTGAGCTTCCTTACCGCTCGCATATTGGCCATTGAAACGGGTTGACCGCCGGCTAAGTTTACCGTTACGGCGAGGCATACATAGGCAATATTCTCAGCACCTTTTTCGTCAATGAGCCTCTGCAACTTATTCAGATCCACATCCCCCTTGAACGGAACGGACAGAGCCGCATCGTGCGCTTCATCGCGAATGATATCCACAAAGATACCTCCGTTGCGTTCCTGATGATAGCGCGTTGTGGTGAAGTACATATTCCCGGGAACGTACTGCCCCGGTTTGATGGCGATTTGGCTGAGTATGTTTTCGGCTCCGCGACCTTGGTGTGTAGGAACAAGATGCTTAAATCCAAACAGATCTTTTACCGTATCTTCCAAATGGTGGAAGTTACGACTGCCCGCATAAGCTTCATCGCCCACCATCAGTCCGCTCCACTGACGGTCGCTCATAGCATTGGTGCCACTATCGGTAAGTAGGTCGATGTAGACGTCTTCGCTATTGATGAGAAAAGTGTTATAACCGGCTTCCTTAATCACTCTTTCGCGTTCTTCACGCCCGATCATACGTACCGGTTCAACGCTCTTGATGCGGAAAGGCTCCGCTGGATACTTGCTGTAGTCAATCATACTTGGTTTCTGCTTAGTTGTTCTATTGCTGCGAACTTATTATCAGTTCTCTATTTCTTACTTAATAGTTGCTCTATTTAAGGCTTCTCTTCGTACAATAAATAAGCTATCCATAAGGATAAACGTTCATATTGCCTTATTCAAACGCCTTACAGGGGCAAATATACGTTTTTATTATTACAAATAATGAATCTTCGGCATAAAATGTTTCTTTTTCTTTCCATTTTGTAGGAAACAATGTTATAGAACATCGCTATTTGCTCAGTGAATTGCTCCGAATAGTATCGGGAAGAAAGAGTGAAAGGAACGTATTGATAAGCCGAGCAGAGAGCACAAATCGGACCAGAGAACGAAGGTAACGGAGCATGGGATGGCAGGTAATCGGGCATTTGTACGGTGCGTTACCTCCAATCCTCCGCTCCGATTTCTTCGTACAAAAGCACTGATACCTCCCATCCTTCGCCACAACATCACCCATCCCCGGATCCGATTCCTTCGTACAACCGATTCGTTACCTCCCATCCCCTGCTCCAACTTCACCAGGTCTGCACAACGACAGCTTCTACCCCAAGCTTCGGATTCTCCCCTTCCACGCTCATGCATTACCCATACTCCACTACGTTCCATCCGTACACACGATCCGCAACCCCATATTCGACGTTCGGGGTCCTTCGTACAAACCATTTGTTTCCTTCTATTTCCTGCTCCAAAAGCTCCCATACTTAGGCTCAACAGTAGCCACCCGCCATTCTGTTACCTTCCTATAAACGATCCGACGCCTCCTATTCTACGTCCTTAAACTTCGGCTCTTTGCTCGGATTCGACCTATCTTTCTCTTCATTACTTTCCCTTCGTGTTCTGCTTTGTTCCGGTCTCTACCACGAATTCTGTGCTTCTTGACCGCGCTGGCAAGCTGATCGCTACACCTATATATAAGGGCCGCTCTCCATTCACAGCTTTTTCCATCGTTTAACTACCAAATAATCGAAGTAAATGGGAGCAAAAACGAGGCGTAAGATGGGTGAAGAAATGATCGAAGAAGAGACAAACCATCGCTTTGTTATTATTTTGCTACCTTTGCACGAGTAAGAAAATGATATTGAGCGAATAAACGTAAGATGCAAAACAAAGGATTTGTCCTGTTTATATCGGTGGCATTGGCACTTATCTGTGCTTATTACCTATCGTTTACCCCGGTAGTGAACCACTATGATCGCAAAGCCGCAGAGATGACCGCCCAGGGTATGGACGGCAAGGCGTACTTAGATTCGATGGCTAATGAAAAGGTTTGGTTCGGTCAAACCTTGAAAAAGGCACGAACGCAGCAGGTAGGCTTAGGGCTGGACTTGAAGGGCGGAATGAATGTGGTTCTTAGAATCAATGCAAAAGACCTACTGGTTAATCTTTCGGGAGGTAATGACGACCCACTGTTCCTAAAAGCGCTGGAAAATGCGGAGTCTTCCGCAAAGTCAGGCGACTTTATCGATAAGTTCGTAGAAGAGTACCACAAACTGAATCCGAATGGTCAGTTGGCTGCAGTCTTCGGGAGCGGGGACTTGCGTGAACAGATTACAGCTCGTAGCAACGATGACGAAGTAATCAAGGTACTGAAGGACAAATTTGAAAGTGCATCGGAAGCTTCCATCAATGTGCTCCGTACACGTATTGACCGCTTTGGGGTTGTTTCTCCCAATATCCAGCGGATTGAAGGGGAAGGCCGTATAATGGTAGAGCTCCCCGGTGTAACGGAACCGGAACGCGTACGCAATCTTCTTCAAAGAAGTGCTAACCTGCAATTCCGCAGAGTATACCTATATAATGAGGTAGAGCAAGATTTGATCGCTGCAAACGAACGGTTATCCGCACTGGCTTCAGGTGAAGAAGTAACGGAACCGGCAGCAGAAGCTACAACCGAACAAGCCACCGAAGCTACGGAAACGACAGAGCCAAAAACGGAGAAAATAGATACGGTTACAGAGACTCCGGATACCGCGGTAACCACACAAACGCAACAAACGGTTCCGGCATCCGACACGAATGCAAAGGATAACGTTCTCTTCAAATTGTTGCAGCCTACCAATAGGGGTGCAGTAGTGGGAATTGCCCGCGCATCCGATATGAACCGCATCGATAGTTTGCTGGAAATAGCCCACGAACGCGGCTTTATCCGTGAAGATTTGATGCTTCTTTGGAGCAATAACCCAATCACGGACCCTCAAACCAAAAAAGAAACTAGCTACTTCGAACTATACGCCATCAGAGGAACGCGTAACAGCAAACCGGATCTAGGCGGTGAAGTGGTTACGAGTGCCAAGAGCGATATCCAACAAGGTCAGATTGGTAATAGGGGACCTGTGGTAACTATGTCAATGAACGACGAAGGAGCTCGCCGTTGGGCACGGTTAACCAAAGAAAATATTGGTCGTCCTTTGGCCATCATATTGGATAATGTAGTTTATTCTGCTCCTAACGTAAGTGGTGAAATTACCGCTGGAAATAGCGAAATCTCCGGCAACTTTACGGTAGATCAAACCGTCGACTTGGCAAACGTGCTTAACTCCGGTAAGATGGAGGCATCCGTCATTATCGAACAGGAAAGTGTGGTCGGACCTACTTTAGGGCAGGAATCAATCCGCGCCGGCATAATCTCCTTCTTTATTGCACTGGTACTGCTGATGATCTATATGATCGTAATGTACGGTTGGGTTCCGGGTCTGCTGGCGGATGGTGCACTTGTGGTGAACAGCTTCTTCACGCTTGGCGTGCTGGCTTCCTTCCACTTCGTGCTAACTCTTTCGGGTATCGCCGGGTTAGTGCTCACGCTGGGTATGGCGGTGGATGCTAACGTGCTTATCTTTGAACGCATTAAGGAAGAACTCCGAGCCGGTAAATCCATCTCTCGGTCGCTCGCAGATGGGTATAACAATGCCTTCTCCGCTATTTTCGACTCAAACTTAACAACTATTATAACGGGTATTGTGCTGTACGCCTTCGGTACCGGTCCTATTCGTGGGTTTGCTACTACGCTCATTATCGGGTTGATAGCCTCCTTCATTACAGCGGTATTCCTAACGCGTATTGTGGCTGAATCACTGGATAAGCACGGTAGATTGAACAAGGTAACCTATACAACGGCCGTATCGAAAAACTTCCTTGCTAACCCGCATTTCAACATTCTCGGTAATAGAAAGGTAGGTCTTTTGATACCGATCGTAATCGTCGTACTCGGTATTATCGGGAACTTCACCGTAGGGCTTAATCGTGGGATCGAATTCTCAGGTGGACGTAATTACGTTGTCGCCTTTGACCAGCCGGTTAATATTGAAAGCTTGCGTTCGTCGTTGAGCCAACCTCTTGATAATAAACTGGTGCTTACTTCCATTGGTACCGATGGAAAGCAAGTGCGTATTTCCACCAACTATTTGGTAGAAAAGGGGAATGCGCCCGAAGTGGAAGAAACTCTTAATGACATACTTTACGAATCGTTGAAGGGTGAATATCAGCAAACTCCTGATAAAGGAACCTTCCTTTCGGATTGTATCGTAAGCTCACAGAAGGTTAGCGCCAGCATGTCGCGAGATATAAGCAACAAGGCTATTTTAGCCGTTTTGCTATCCTTGATCTTTATGGCGCTATACATTTTGCTTCGTTTCCGCCACCTGAACTACTCTTTAGGAGCTTTGGCATCTGTAGCAATGACCACATTTATGATCATATCCAGCTACATTTTGCTCTGGAAGATTATGCCGTTCACAATGGAAGTAGACCAGAACTTTATCGCGGCACTGCTCGCCATCATTGGTTATTCCATCAACGATACGGTGGTGGTGTTCGACCGCGTGAGGGAAACAATCAAACTGTACCCGAGCAGGGATAGGTTCTTGGTAATGAACGAGGCGCTCAATAGTACGTTGGCACGTACCTTCAACACATCACTAACCACTTTCTTGGTAATGTTCGTCATCTTTATCTTCGGTGGTGCATCTATGCGTAGCTTTACCTTCGCCATCCTCTTGGGGGTTGTGTTTGGCACCTATTGTACGCTGTTTGTAGCTTCGCCTATTGCATATATGATGGGTAAGCGGAGAGATGACAAGAAAGCCGAAGGCACAACGGACGGAGCAAAGGACAAAAAGTTGAGAGAAGTCAAAGCTTAATTGGCATTTCGTAAACTGAGGCTATGGAACGGAAATACCCATTCGACGAAAAGCGATTTGAGGAAAGCGCAAAACGCTTCTTCAGTGCTAAGCGTGCGCCGCTGTGGATCGCAGTGGGAGTGGGTATTGCTTCCATAGTTGGTGGCGTTGCTGCGGTTGTAGGGCACAAAAGAAAGGCAAAGCAGCAGCGTACTCTTTCGTTCGATCGTGAGATACGAGGGTTGGAGGTTGGCAACGGAATTGAAATGTCCCTTTCTTTCGGTGCACAACAACGTTTAACCATTGAAGCCACTGAGCGGGATATGAAGGGGTTGATGTGCGATATGAAGGATAACCGGCTGCGAATTTACTTGCTCCCGGAAATGCTTGAGAAGCGCAAGAAGTGCTCTATTTCCGTATCCTTGGCTTTAGATAAGCTCACCAGCCTCATCGTAGGTGGCGAAGCTGTTATTTACGCCGATGGTATCAATCAAACGAAAGAGTTCACCATAGAACAGATGGGTAGCCACGTGATGGGGCTCACTGTAGAAGCTGAGCGTATAAAGGCTCTTTTAACCGGAGCCTTTTATTCCGGTATAGCGATAAATGGCGGAGGAGCGAGTTTTGCCATGCTAGGGGATGGAACCGCCGACCTTACTTTTAACGAAACTCAAAGCACAGATTGCCGGATGGCTGGCAAATGTACGGTTTGCCTCACGGGTAGTGCCAAAAAGTTTGTTTTGCAAGCCTCCGGTGCTACTGAGCTGAATGCCTCTGACCTTATGCTTGATAAGGCAAACATCCATCTCACTGAAAAGGCGACTGCCGAAATCTATTGTCACGAAATGGAACGTTCCGTTATTCAGGATGAAGCTAAGCTCACACTTCGAGGCGTAGAACGAGGCAGAAGAAATGTATCTATCCGTGACGATGCCGAATTAATATTTGCCGAAAGCGAGTAACAATGACGGCCTTTAATATGGAGAAATGTCGCCATTTCTTTAGTTCGTATAAATGGTTTACTTGCTTTTGCCAATAGAATATTAGATATATAGTAGATAGTTTATATTATGTGTGGCATTGTAGGTTACTTAGGTAACAAGGAAGCTTACCCAATCTTGATTAAAGGGCTCCATCGTTTAGAGTATCGTGGATACGACAGCGCGGGAGTAGCTTTACTGAATCAGAAGGGCGAGCTTCATTTGTATAAGCAAAAAGGTAAGGTAGCAGCTTTGGCCGCTTACGCTTCGCAGCAGGATGTGTCCGGAACCATTGGCATAGCACATACGCGTTGGGCGACCCATGGCGAGCCTTCAGAAGTTAATGCGCATCCGCTTTATTCGCAATCGGAACGTATCGCCATCGTGCATAATGGCATCATTGAGAATTACCGTGAGGTAAAATCTCACTTAATTGAACTGGGTTACACGTTTAAGAGCGATACGGATACGGAAGTTATCGTCCAACTCATTGAGTATCAAAAGCGAAAAAAAAAATGCGACCTTTTCACTGCCGTACGTAGTGCTTTAGCCAATTTGATTGGTGCTTATGCCATTGCGGTGATTGATCGCGATGAGCCGAACTCTATGGTAGTAGCGCGCAATAGCAGCCCTTTAGTTATCGGTATTGGCGGTAATTACGAAGAATTTTATGTAGGAAGTGACAGCACGCCTTTTCTTGAATTTACCCGTCAGGTTATTTATGTGAACGATGGTGAAGTCGTTTCCCTCAAATTGGGTCAAATGCCTCAAATCGTTTCCCTATCCAACTCCCCCGTTGACTATAAGCTTAGCTATGTGGACTTTGAGATTGGGGCTATTGAAAAGAACGGCTTTGATCACTTTATGCTGAAAGAGATATTCGATCAGCCTCGCTCTCTCGGAGATTGTATCCGGGGACGTATCAGCGAGAACGAGAAACGAATCAAGCTATCGGCTATAGTGGATTATGGACAGCGTATTGCCGCAGCCAACCGTATCATTATGGTAGCGTGCGGAACATCGTGGCATGCTGCTCAAATCGGCAAGCAACTCATCGAAAGCTTAGCGCGTATCCCCGTCTCAGTGGAGTATGCTTCTGAGTTTCGTTACCGCAACCCGGTCATTTCTCCTAATGATGTAGTGATAGCCATCTCGCAATCCGGAGAAACTGCCGATACGCTGGCTGCCATTAAGCTGGCAAAGAAGCACGGTGCGTTTATATACGGCATCTGCAATGCCGTTGGCTCCTCCATAGCGCGTGAAGCCGATACAGGAACCTACATACACGTGGGACCGGAGATTGGCGTCGCTTCAACCAAGGCCTTTACCGGACAAGTGACGGTACTGGCTATGCTTGCGCTCGCTTTGGCCGATATGAAAGGCACCATCGATCCTGACAAATACGAACTATTGGTGAGCGAAATGCTCCGTCTCCCCTCGTATATCGAAACAATCCTAAAGCATTCCGATGAAGTAAAGAAGATTGCAGCCACCTTTACCCATGCGCGGAACTTTATCTACTTAGGGCGCGGATATAACTATCCCGTTGCTCTTGAGGGTGCCCTCAAACTTAAAGAGATTAGCTATATCCACGCGGAAGGCTATCCCGCTGCCGAAATGAAGCACGGCCCCATCGCTTTGGTTGATGAGCATATGCCCATTGTAGCCATTGCCACGCAAGACGATGTGTACGACAAGATTGTCAGCAATGTCCAAGAGCTAAAGGCTCGCAAGGGATGTGTTATCGGAATTGTATCTGAAGGCGACGAGCGGATTACCGAACTTGCCGACTTTACCATACAAGTCCCGCACATCGCTCCCGAATTGGAAGCCATTCTTTCAGTTATTCCGCTGCAGTTACTCTCTTATTATATTGCTGTGGGTAACGGAAAGGACGTGGATCAACCCCGAAACTTAGCTAAAAGTGTAACCGTAGAATAAACACATTTAACGTAATAAACAAATATGGAACAGAACTTTGACAACAACCAGAGGCAAACAACTCCTCCACCTCTGTATGGTGCTAATGAAGCTTACTCTGCCGAAAGCACCGGTCGGCGCGATATGTCTGCCATCTCAACTCGTGCGCTCTTCAACAACGTATTTTTATGGATGTTTGGAGCGCTGTTGGTAACTGCCTTAACCGCGCTTGCTGTGGTGCATACGGATCTTTTCTACCTTTTAGTAAACGGCCCCGCTATGATCGTTTGTATCATTGCCGAGCTCGTACTGGTCTTTGTGCTCTCCGCCCGAATAGGAAAGATGAGCTTTACTACAGCTACCGTAATGATGGTACTTTACTCGGTGCTAAACGGAGTGACACTAAGCATTATCTTTGTCGTATACACAATGACCTCCATTGCTACGACCTTCTTTATCGCGGCAGGGATGTTTGGTATTATGGCGCTTGTAGGAGCAACCACGAAGCGTAATTTATCCCCCATTTACCGTTATCTGATTATGACGTTGGTTGGGCTGATCTTAGCCTCTTTGGTTAATATCTTCCTGCGTAACACCATTATGGATCTTATCATCTCCGCAGTGGGCGTAGTACTCTTTGTCATACTCACCGCGGTAGATACTAATCGGATTAAGAAAATGATTACCGAATATAACGGAGTTGTGGATAACGAAACCATCCGCAAGATTGCGCTGATGGGCGCCCTCTCGTTGTACCTCGATTTCATCAACTTGTTCCTTTACCTCCTCCGCTTCTTCGGACGCAACAACTGATCTCCTTACTAAGATGTCTCTCTTGGAAAGAAACCTTTCGTAGAAAGACCTATCTGAAGCGGGAATCTTGAGCGTACTGAAGAATCGTGCTCTGCCTTACTTTCTGTCGCCACTGACGCATAGTACTAACAAAGCGAAGCATTATAGCAGGAGCGAGAGTGAGCAGTAACCAGCTGATCTAAGGCAGTTCATTGAAGTGCACCAAAGGGTGAGTAGCCGTTAGCTACTCACCCTTTTTGTTGCCTTCCCCCACAACCACATATTCAGATCCATCTCCTAACCCCTACCTTCCCTCCCTTTAATGAATGTTGAAGCCCTATAACAAATCCACTGCTCCTTCCTCCGATCAACCCTACGTCACTCTCCCTATCCGTACCTTATGTTTCAGCCCTAACTTCTTCCTTCTAGTCTTCCAAACCGCCGATTTGAGATTCTTCTCGCAAAAGGTATATACCTTTTGTGGAAAACGTATATACCTTTCACTTGAGAGGTATATACCTCTCGTCCGAAACCTATATACCTCTCGCGTCGGGATAGCAATGGGAAGTGGGATAATAAAGATGAGGTAGAGCGGAGCCATGTGCTCTCCCTCGGTAATTGTTGCGGGAGTGTTTGTATCGGATGATTCTTTTGGTTCAGTATTACGCTTTATTTCGGCCTGAGGCAGTCGGAGTATAGATAAAAAATAAGGGACGCACAAGCGTGCGCCCCTATGATATCGGTAATGTTTAACCGATTTAGTGTGATGAAGCGTTAGGGTAGTAGCGTGAATTTAAGTACCTGTCCTTCCGTTTCCAGTAGGTAAACCCCCTGTTCAAGAGCAGAGAAATCGAGCGTTTGCGTAGTGCTGTGGATCGTTCCTCGTGTTATTTCCTTCCCGTTAAGGGCCACAATACGGTAACTGCTTCCTTCGTTTGCTCCGTACAGAGTAGCCGTTTTGCGCACCGGATTAGGCGAAAGACGCAAGTTTAGGGGAGTTGCAATGGGCTTTAATGCATCAGTATGTTTGCTCAGTTCTGCAGAAGTGAGGGGTGTGAGCTTCACTTCAAAGCTATAGTCCGTTGTTTGTGCCGAAGGGGTAGTAAGCAGTAGCGAGAAGTCGCCATTCGTTTGAGGAAAACTGTCCCAAGTGAATTCAACTTCAGCATAAGCGTACGGAGCTATCTTAACCCATTTTTCTGCAATTTTGGTCTCGTCGGTTCCTTGTTTCAGCGTCAGAGTGGCAGGTGCATATACGCTCTTTGAACCATCGTTGTACAAGGTAACTGACAAAAAGCCCGGAGTTCCGCTCTTAACGTTATGTCTTATTTCATTTCCATCTTTGCCCGGAATGATCTTCAAGAGTGGTTGTTTTTCCTTGTTACAAAGGATGGAGGTTTTTCCTGAAGCAATTTCTACGAGCGGGATAACTGCCCCTCTATAGCTAGTGGGCATTACTTTCCATTCTTGTTCAGGTGATAACCGATAGACAAAGTTTATCGAGTAGATGCCATCAGGAAGTTCCACTCCGTTGAGAGGCTCCGCACCGCTCAATTCGTTGTGTATCAATCCGAATACCGATGATTCCCTAAGTGAAGAGGGTACTACAATGGGTTTGGGATCATTGAGGGAAACGGGTAGATACGCAAGTGCATATTGACCATTGAATTTGCTGCGGTAGGTCTGATTGTAGAAGCCTGCCTCTGTAGCCTTAAGTACGCCGTTTGCGTCCAATGCCACTTTTATGAATTCAGTAATCAACTTTGGTCCCAAATATTTTGAAGATCCATCTTTGTCGGGTGTGAGGTTGATCAGCGCATCTTGATTATAGTTGTAGTCACCTTCGCCCGATCCGGTTCCCAAATCAACGGGTTCAAGCGAATTGACATTATAGTAGCCATTGGCCAAGCCGGACCATCCCCAGTTTACGTGGAACAGACCGTTTGGATCGTAACCATCAAATACAAAGGCGTGTCCGTCTTCTTCTCCTTCGCCGGCATAGAACACGGGCGTGTTGTTACTGAGGCAGGAATAGAGAGCTTCGAGCCATTCAAATCCGTTGTAATTATCTCTGTAACAGAGTTCTGTCGCTTTGTTGTAGGAAAAATAGCGGATGGCACCCTGAAGGGCATCATGGTCGTAGGCACCACTTCCTTCATAGCTGAAAGCGGTGTTCATAGAAACAGCCACGTGGTAGTTGAATTTAGATAGCTCGTTTGCTTCTTCTTCCGTGTAGCCGCCGATAGTATCCTTAGGCATTTTTGCCCAATCATATTTTTGTTTTGCAAAGTTTACGTAATGATTTGTGCCAGATTTGGAGTCGGTATATCCATAGTCGCCCTTGCCTTGGATAGGCCATTCGTAGTGCTTCATTATTTGTGCCATAGCTGTTGCTACACAACCTACCCAGGCGTGCACCTTTTCGTCGGATCCTTGCTTCTTGATAACTAAGGGACACAGGCGGTTGTATGGCTCGCCTTGGTCCCAAAGGATATTGTTCATCAGTGGTTCCACCTGAGAATGAATTGTTCCTTTTGAAGCTAAATACCGGATGAAATCGGCAATGGGCTTCTGAGGATCTTGATGTGTTTCGGCACTGCGTAGGCGATTTTCCATATAGTTGAGGTAAGTCGCGAGAAAGCTACGCAAGGAACGGGGGGCATTTTGCAGCGAGAAACTACCGGTGAGCGAGTATCCGATGCAGGGATCAAGCCTGTCATCACCGGCAATAAGGGCAAATCCCTCTCCGTTGCCACGTTCGAAAACATAAATCAGCGGATCTTTGTTTTCGGCATTACGTAGCAAATTAGCGGATCCGTGCAAGAGATCAGCATCACGCGGAATGGCCAAAGTGAGGCGTAAATCTCCGGAAGTGGAGGTCTGCTTTGCTTTGCGTAGTTCAACGGTAGCGAACAACTTTTCAGCCAATTGTTGAGCTCGGTTGCGATCTATTGGCGCAGACCAAAGGAAAGAAATCGATAGAAGGGTAGTGGAAACGAAAAGGATGAATCCTTTTGTTCTCTTCAATAGTGATGAAATGTGTGTCATATTACGTTAGTTTTATTTGATTCCTTGGGGAGTAATTGAGCTGATGTATAGTTTCCCGCCACGACGAACTACCTTATGAGTAGCACTTTCTATGGTGGCCGGTTCGGGATTAAGTAATTGTTCCGCAAAGGGAACAATACGTATTCGTGTAAAACCCAATGGGCTAAGGAGTGCGAATAGTAGGCTTACCGGAGCGGGTGAAGCCGCTATGGCACGAGCGTTATATACCGATCCCTCAGTGGATAAAGCGGTTCGTTGTAGTTGTTCGGTAAGAGCCCAATCCAATAGTCGGTCGCTTTCGCGTAAGTTCGCTATAGTGCGTGCCATAGCTTGTGGAAACGAAGGATTGAGGCGATTGAACAGAGGGCGTATATTATGGCGAATATAGTTGCGACGGATGGAGGTATCGGAGTTTGACGAATCCGTGCAGTAAGGCTGATCAATCAGTTGTAGGAAGCTGATAATATCCTCGTGCGGCACATCAATAAGAGGGCGGACAATACGATCCCGTTTGGGGGGAATAGCCTTTAATCCCTTAATGCCACATCCGTTTGCGAGATTTCCGAAAAATGTTTCGATATTATCCTCAAGGTGATGTGCTACGGCTACAAACGAATAGCCCTGTTTGTCCAAACAAACATCGAAGAATTGGTATCGAAGGTCGCGTGCAGCCACTTCAACTGAAATGCCATTTTGAGCTGCATATGCATTTGTGTCAAAATCCGCCTTACTCAGTTTTAGGTCAAAATGACGGCATAAATCAACCACAAAAGCTTCGTCTCGGTTACTTTCGTCGCCACGGAGATGAAAGTTACAATGTGCCACTGCCACAGGAAAACACATAAAAAGCATAGCTCTTAGTAGAGCAACGGAATCTGCTCCCCCGCTAAGAGCTACCAAAATAGGTTCGTTAGGAGCCAAACTAAGCTCCCCTTCGATTGTTTCCTTAGCGCGCTGCATCAACGGATGCTGATAAACAGCGCGTGGCATACGCAACGTCATTTTGTCTCTTCAGCGAAGAGATCCGGATCTACTACGATTCTGCCACAATACTCGCAAACAATTATCTTTTTTGCAAGCCTTATTTCCAACTGGCGCTGTGGCGGAATACGGTTGAAACATCCTCCGCAGGCATCACGATCAATAGGAACTACAGCAAGACCATTGTGGGCTGCATTGCGGATACGATAGAAGGCTTTGAGCAAACGTTCGTCTTCAACGTTACTTTCAAGGCTTTTTGCCTCCTTAAGCAACCTTTGCTCTTCCGCTTCCGTTTCCGTAATTATTTTGTCTAATTCGCCTTTTTTAGCGGCAAGGTCACCGGTGCGCAGTTCATAAGTTTCTTTTAGCTTGGAAATATCTTCTTTCCTTGCATTGAGCTCAGCGGTATATTCCTTTATTCGCTTTTCTGAAAGCTGAAGTTCCAGATCTTGGTATTCAATTTCCTTGGATAAACTATCATATTCACGATTATTGCGAACATGATCCAATTGACGGCGATATTTTTCCAGCAATTCAGCCGAAGAGCTTATTTTATTGCGTTCATTGGTGATAGACGTAGATAGAGCCTTTGCTGCAGCCGAGTAGTTGTCCAAGCGGGTCTGTATGCCGGCAAGGTTATCCTCGATGTTTTGTACTTCAAGAGGAAGCTCTCCACGCAAAGTTTTAATCTTGTCGATGGCGGAAAGAACGGATTGTAACCGCGCTACAGAACGCAGCTTTACCTCAACCTTATTAAGGGTTTTGGGTGCTTCTTCCTTTGGAGTATCCGCTTTTTCTACTGTTTTTGACGTTTTTGTTTCTGTAGTCGCAGTCTTTTTGTCGGTAGCTGCCTTGGAAGAACTCTTCTTTGCCGGAGTCTTTTTTGCAGTAGTTTTCGTAGCCTTTTTGGCTGTTGCCGGCTTCTTTTCCTTTTCTATTTGTTCGTTAGGTATATCCTTTTCGCTCTTTTTGGTTGCCATATCTTATCGTTTGTATTGGATCGGATTTATATCAGTCTCCGCAGTTTCAACCGCAAAGTTAGGTATTTTCTGCGTGATCATGCGATGAAAGAGGGCTCTTGCAGGTTGCTCGCTTTCCCAATGACCCACAGTAACGAGCAGAATGCGCCCTTGGGCATCAAGATAGTCGTTATAGCGTGCTTCGCCCGTTAGGAGCAAATCAGCTCCACGTGCTATTGCTTTGTTCATAAAGCTACCTCCGCTGCCCGTCACTACAGCGACGCGTTGTACGGAACGGCCGAGCGGAAGGGAATGGGATACGGATTTAACCTGTTCGATGGATGCAATGCGTTTTAGAGCTTCATCCTCAGTAATGGGTTGCAGCAAGGTGGCAATTAGACCGCTTGCCGCATCGCTACGCCCATTCTTCAATGGAATTACATCGTAAGCAGGCTCCTCGTATGGGTGAGCCTCCCTTAATGCGGCGAGAACGACGCCAAGACGCTCATTGGGAACAAGCACCGAAACACAAGCCTCCGTCACTTTGCTTATAGATCCCTCTGTTCCTATGTATGGATTGGCTCCGCTCAATGGCTTGAATTGTCCCTCCCCCACAAAGGTATAAGCACACTTTTCGTATTGTCCGATACGTCCTGCTCCGGCTGCAAAAAGTGCATTTTTGAGCGAATCAGCGTTTTCAGAAGGAACCATAACTGACAGTTTGGATACGCGTTCGGTAACTTCCTCTAAAGCTTCCGTCTTTTGTACGTCAAAGTACGGGAGCAACATTCGGTTCAGTCCGTCCCAAGCATTGTCCGCATTGGTATGTGCAGCGTAAATGGTTATGCCTTTACATAACGCAAGCGCGATGGTCCTTTCCTGATATGTGGTAGGGGTAATGCGGTAGAGTGGATGAAACAGAATCGGGTGGTGTGTGACCAAAAGATTATATCCCTTGCGAGCACACTCTTCCACCGTAGATTCAGTAGCTTCTACCGCTACCAGTACGCCGGTGCAGGTGGCATTAGGATCCCCTACCTGTAAGCCGGAATGATCCCACGTCTCTGCCAAAAGGGGCGGAAAAGCCTCTTCCAGAACGGAAAGCACATCTTTTATTCGTATCATCAGGGCTTTGGTAGCGCAGTAACGCGGATATGCAGTTCCTGGAGCTGTTCCTCGTCTAATCGTGAAGGCGCATCGATCATCACGTCTCGCCCGGCATTGTTTTTTGGGAACGCAATGCAATCGCGGATACTATCCAGCCCCGCCATAATAGAAACCCAGCGATCCAATCCAAAGGCAATGCCTCCGTGAGGAGGAGCTCCGTAGCGGAATGCATTCATTAAGAAGCCAAACCGTTCATCTGCATCTTCCTTTTCAAACCCCAAAAGCTCAAACATTTTGTGCTGAAGTGCAGAATCATGTATACGGATAGACCCTCCACCAACCTCCACGCCATTGATGACCATATCATATGCATCCGCTTTTACATGACCCGGGTCGCTATCCAAGAGAGCAATATCGCTTTGCTTGGGAGCCGTAAACGGATGGTGTACAGCGTAGTAGCGCTGTGTTTCGTCATCCCACTCCAAAAGCGGAAAGTCAACTACATACAAGCATTCAAATCGATTTGGATCTTTCATCCCTTCGAGGTCAGCAATATGAAGGCGCAATGTACCTAATTGCTTCAAAACAGAGTAACGTTCCGCACCCGTAAGCACTAAAATAAGATCACCTTGCTTTGCTTTTAGATCGTTTGCCAAACTTTGAAGTGTTTCTTGCGGGAAGAATTTATCAATCGTGCTCTTGCAGGTACCATCTTCATTTAGCTTAATCCAAATCAAGCCATGTGCACCTACCTGCGGTTTCTTTACAAATTCAGTTAAAGCATCCAACTGTTTTCGTGAATAGGAAGCTTTTTGCGCTACAACAATAGCACCCGAGTAGGCGGCCTCATCCAATAGAGACATACCTTTTCCCTTCAGCTGCTCGGTAACGTCCTGTATTTCCATTCCAAAACGAAGGTCAGGCTTGTCGCTCCCATAGCGACTCATGGCTTCTTCCCAGCTCATTCTGCGGAAAGGAAGTGGTAGTTTCACGCCCCGAATAGTATCAAATAGATGTGCAGCCAAGCCTTCGAACGTGGTTAATATATCATCACGTTCTACAAAACTCATTTCGCAGTCTACTTGTGTGAACTCCGGTTGCCGGTCCGCACGTAAATCTTCATCGCGGAAACACTTTACGATTTGGAAGTATCGATCCATTCCGGCTACCATAAGTAGTTGCTTAAACGTTTGAGGCGATTGCGGAAGTGCGTAGAATTCACCGCTGTTCATACGGCTTGGTACCACAAAGTCGCGAGCTCCTTCCGGAGTGGATTTGATCAGCATCGGTGTTTCTATTTCCACAAAACCGAGCGAATCCATATATTTTCGAACTTCCAACGCCATTTTGTGACGTAGAATAAGGTTGCGCTTCACCGGTTCGCGACGAATGTCCAAGTAGCGATATTTCATCCGCAGATCATCTCCTCCGTCCGAAACATCCTCGATGGTGAAAGGAGGTACCTCACTTCGGTTCAATACCTTGAGTTGAGAAATCTCCACCTCTATATCGCCTGTAGGCAAAGATGCATTCTTAGTGGAGCGTTCGCGTACAGTTCCTTCTGCCTGAAGCACCCATTCGCGCCCGATTTGATGTAGTATTTCGTTGCAGGAGGCACTTTCTCCGTCAAAAACCAGCTGGGTTGTACCATAGCGATCTCGCAAGTCTACAAAGGTCATCCCGCCCAAACGGCGTACCTTGCTCACCCATCCGGCAAGAGTTACTTTCTTGCCTACGTCTTCGATGCGTAGTGCACCGCAATCTATTGTTCTGTACATTGCTAATCATTCGGGGAAAAGCGAATCCTGTGGATACACCTTTCTCCCATTTTCCTTACTAATTCCTTCGCAAAGATAACAAAAAGAGTGCCGAAATCCTCCTTCCCCCAAAAACAGCAATTATCAGCGTACATTCCGTTGTATAATGGAATTTGGATGGAAGCACTCCATAGATTGCTTCATTAGATATTTGTGCTTTATTTTTTTAGGAGATTACTGTTTAATCCGTTTGGATATTGCCATAATCCCCTGTTGGTTAAGTTGTCAAAAAGTAAGTTTTAATAATCTGTCGTAGGATCTATATAGATGCGCAAAAAACTCTTTGTATACTCTCCAAGCAGAAAACTCAGAGTTATTGTTGGTGATAATGGGGAAAGGTAGGTCTATTTTTTGGGGGGGCGATATAGAGCAGTAACCTCAAAGAGATGGTGGAAGCATCGCTCCTTTCAGGGTTAGGAAGTAGATGCATACTTAGCCCCAAATTACGTTCCTGTGCGAAGAATACATAAAATACAGCACGGTAATAAATGCCACTTTAGGATTCTGTTTTGTATATCGGTCTTTTTTACTACCTTTGCCGTTGCATTCGGGAAATGATGGACGAGCGGTCCGTTACGAATGCAGTTGATTCAGAGAATTGCTAGCTCAGTTGGTAGAGCACATCCCTTTTAAGGATGGGGTCCCGGGTTCGAACCCCGGGCAGTTCACTCGTAGTTGCAAAGTAGATATCAGATCAAATATGGCGCTTCTCTAATTGTTTGGAGAAGCGTTTTTGTATTGTTCTTCATTGTCAAGAATTTTCTTATAGTGACGTTCAAATTCTTATTCAATGATTGGAATGGAGAACTTCATACTTTCCTTTTAGAATTTATGATCACTTTCTGAATCTTTGTTCCAGCACTTATATTTTAAGAAGGTTTTTCGATAAACCCGAGTTTACAAGAATGGGATAAAAAGGGGAGGGGAGCAGATCCGTTGCGGATCTGCTCCCCTCTTTTACTCCGTGGTTACGGAGTTGTGTGGGGTTAGAATAGGTCGGATTTGGTTATCCGCTGCGAGATGCGTCGTGCGGCAGTATCCAAAGTTACGACAAATACCCCATCAGGTAGAGTAGACAAATCAACGCTTTCTGTGGGATTGTCAATCTGCATCAGAAGTTTTCCATCCATTCCGAATATGCTCAAGCGAACAACACTGCTATTGTTCTTTACGTTAAGCGTTGCGTTAGCATTCAGTAGGGTAGGATACACTTCCGGTTCTGTGCCGGTAATGCCATCGGCGTAGGTGGTATTTTCATAAGAAGCAACCACTTCGTAGTTATCCGTAGTTTTACCGGAAGCATCATTGTAAGAAGTACCGGTAACATTGTTGGCAATTTCGGCTCCGTTCTTAATCACTTTGTAGCCTTTAACTACGGGGAAAGGAACTGCCGTTTTGCCCTTTACGAAGCATTTGAAATCCGTTTGCTTTTCTGCCTTTGGCGAGGAAGCAAATACCACACGGATAGCGTGATACGCATCGGGAGGCGTAGAACCTTTATAGTAATCTTCCGGAACGGGCTGGACGAGGTCGTTAACCAGTAGGAAGGCATCGTAATACCAACGGAGAGCATCGCCGGAATCCTTTACATAAGCCAATCCTAAGGGCGCTTTGTCGTTATCCACACTATAGCCTACGAAGAGATCGTCCATTGGATCAAACTGCAAAGGTTTATCCAAAAGTACGGTAATCCATTCACCTTCTTTCCAAGTATCCGGTACGTCAAAGGGTTGTTCGTATACACGTCCAACTACACCACCCGCAGCTTTGCTGTATTTGGCACCATTACGTATATAGAGGCGGTACTTGCCTTGTGCTTTTGTATCGGGTACTAAGTTAACGGCATATATACACGGAGCCTTTTCCTTAGCGAATTTATCGCTCGGCATTCGTACGGCAAGGTTAAAGCGGCGAGATGATTCCCAACGGCCTTTCATATCGCACTGGGGACGCGTATAGGTAGCCAGCGCCATATTTTCGGGATAGCCAAAGAGCGATACTTCCTGCAAATAGGTAGGTTCCTCCCACGAAAGGTTTACACCCGAGCCACTTTCCTTTACGGTTACGGGTACTTTTGTCGCAAGTTCCCCAAGATACATACCGCATTCAGCCATATCGGAGTCCCCGTAGGTATAGGGATTTCCATTGTTATGGCCGTCATCGGGGATAGTTTGTCCGTTATAGTTGTAGCGAACCTGTACACCATAGACCACACTTCCGATACGATCTTTTCCACCGAGCGCTTCGGCGCGGCTTTCCGTGAACGACATTTCGGAATCGGAATCTACTTCTTTGATAAATTCACCATTCCTATAAATGCGATAAAAGATTTTCCATTCGGAAGGTACACTTTCTTTGCTGACGGCTTTCCAAGTCAGTTTGATATTATCTTCAACTAAATCCACGCTAATTCCGGGTACGCGCTGGAGCGGCTTTAGTCCGTTGCGCCAAGTACCTTCAAGCTTTTCAGCTTCCCCCTGTGTTTTAGGGTCGAGATAAATATCCATAGATGAAAGCGGGTTGCCAGTTTTCTTATATCGGTTCCAGTGGTGGAACAGACGGCCGTAGTAGTTAGTGCTGCCGCAACCGGAGCGTCCCCCGGTGAGCGTGCCGATAACTAAGTGGTTTTTGTCAAAGAGAGACGAACCGGATGAACCGCCTTCCGTGTCGCCATGGGTAAATTCAACGCGGAAATGAGCCATTTTACCACCCGCACTCCCCGGAGTATCCCAAGTGCCGAGACCTAATAGTTCAGGTGAAGAACAGATTTTTTTTGCATCACCGCTGGGGTGGTGTATACCCGTTACTTTCCCTTTGGGTAAAGGGGTGCGGCGATCCCAGCCGTTATAGTACACACGATAATTTTCAGGAACCTTATTGTTGGCAAGCAGGAGCAACCCGTCGCTTTTAGGAGTGCCCTTTTCGTCCGTAATAGGTAGATAGGTTTTTACGGTACAACCGATAATTGACTTACCGCGGCTCAAGCCTTCGGAGCCGTTACTGCAAGTAGGCTTTTCGTAATGGAAGCGGAAGGTCCACTTGTCCAAATCGTCCTGAATGGTAAGCGGTTTCTCGTTGTCGCCATTAATACAGTGCGCTGCAGAAATGATATAGGGAGCAAAGTCCTCATTGGTGTTATTCAAAAGGTTTGCCGAGCAGCACCCCAAATAACCTTCCTCATACATAACCATCTGGATAACCCCCGCCTTTTCGGTTTGCCATTCTGCTCCGTCAGGGCAATTGATGCCTGATCTTACCTGACAAGTGGGGTCGCTGTTATCTTCGCCGGGATTAAAGCCTTTTTGCGTCTTATTGAGAGAACCGATTCCGATGTGAGGATAGTAGATGTATCCGATACCGGATATCAGCAGCGAAGGCATTTCGGCGGACGCACCGGGGACATATTCCAATATAAGTTCATCGCCCTGTACCGGTTCGTTAGAAAAAACACCATGCTTGGGGTGCGTTTCGTAGGTATAAGCTCCCAGCAGAGCCGTGCGGTTAGCATTATAGATATAGAGCTTACTTCCGTCATTTGGAATGAAGAAGTCGCTATAAGTAAGCGTCATTGCCATAGCTCCGGGTGAGGAGATAACCAAACGATAAAGCTCCTTGCCTGTTTCTAAGGTGACCTTTGTAGCTTCACCGGCGAAGTTGATTGAGGCGGGGATTACTTTACCTATCTGGAGTGGCTTGAAATGGAGGTCATCGGTTCCCCATTGGTCCAGCGACTTGAGGTCAGCCACATTGAAGTTGGGCGCTATTTTAACGAGATTCGTAGACTCAGCAGCGCGAAGGGTTCCGCTCGTTTCGTTAAAGCAGGGCGGGAATCCCCCGAAAGCCTCCTGAGCTTCCGCCGTTGTGGTATTAAGCCCAACCAGCAATCCCGCTGCAAGAGTTGGGAGGATCTGTTTTAATCTGAATTTCATTTCTTATCGGTATTGAATGCTTTGCGATTTTATAGTCGTTACGGGTTCGCCAAAAGGTATATATGTTTTCGTGAAAAGGTATATACCTCTCAGTGAAAAGGTATATACATATCAATCGAAAGTTATATACCTATTAATCGTTGATATGTTTCCAATGCTACAAAACAAAAAGCGAAGGGTAACTTTCTTCTATCGAAGATATCGGAAAGCCCCCTTTCGCATTTATATTAGGCTATGTGCCTTAAGCAATTAGTGACGTACAACAAGTCTCTTGGAAACGCCACCTACAGATACGATGTAAACACCATCGCTCAGAGTGCTTACGTTAAAGCTGCTATTGCCCTGTGCATCGGTAGCACCGTTGTACAAACGTACGCCGTCCAAGCTGTATACCTTAACGGCAGCTTCCGGAGCCGCATTGGCAACGAACACCTCTTCGTTTGCGGGATTCGGATAAACAACGTAATCAGCTTTTACAGCTTCAATCTGTTCAGCGTTATCGTAGATTTCACCGGCATAGGGATCATCGCCATCACCGAGCCAATCGAATACAGCTACAATCTTGGTGTCGCCTTCAAGCTTAACGCTCTTGTCGCCAATAATGTCCTTATCGTTTGCCTTCAGTGAAGTTAATTCTCTTTCGTATTCTTCAATCGGGTAGATATCGGCAACGACTTTTATTTCTCTGCCGATAGGCATTCTGTCGAGATCAAAATTCTTTCCTTCGAGTTCCAAGATACCGTGACCTTCTCTGCGGAGGCGTACTTTGCAAATCTTGTCCGTAAAGGTAGCAACCACTTCACCATCTTTGGTAACAAAGAATTCCTTATCGTTGAAGATATCAATTGAACGATATTTCAAATCAGCCAGCCCATAACCTTCATCAGGAATAACCGTTACAGTAACCTTGCTATCGGTGTAGACTTGCAATTGATCCTTACCATTAATTTTGATCGAACCGCCCTTGCCTTCCGTTTTGCAGGTGATGGTGCGCAGTTCGGCTCCTTTATATGCCTGATGTGTACGGAAGTCGTTTACAATCCAGTTCTTGGCGAGAGCTGCAGCTACATTTTCTACGGTGCAGATGTTATTTTCGCTTTCAGCCTGACTTTCAACTGCATAGATATATCCCTTTGGATCGTCCTGTATGGGATCATCAGGCGTAGGTCCGATCGGATCTTCGCCTTCAGTAAGAGGCTTCGTTGTGGTAGTTGGGGTAGTAGAAATTTCAATATTACGCAAGGATGCGATGAGCTTATTCATCTCTTCGCCCTTGATGCTGTTGCCATAGATATACACTTCCTTCAGCGAAGCAAGGTTGGAAAAGTCTACTCCCGTGAATTTATTGTTCCCCAAATCCACGTACTTAAGGGATTTGCACGGAGTGAGGTCAATAGAGGTTAATTGGTTGCCTGCAAGTGAAAGGTGCTTCATATCCACCAGCTTAACAGAGGTAAGTGCGTTGTTTTCAGCATAAACCTCATTTACAGCAGTTGAAGTGCAAGCAGAAAGATCAAGATCGGTCAGTTTATTTCCCTGAATAATCAATTGTTCCAAACGCGGGCAGCCCGTTAATTTGAACGAAGTGAGGGCGTTACGTCCAATATTGAATTTCTTCAAGCGGTTTGAATCTTTCAATTCAAAAGTGCCATTGAATAGGTTCGAGTTCAAGTCAATGATAGAGAGTGCGGTACACTTAGAGAGGTCCACTTCAGAAAGCTTGTTGCTCGCCAAATTGAGTTCAATAAGTACAGGCAACTCGGATAGTTCAATCTTAGTCAGCTTATTCTTGTACAGGTTGATTTCACTTAGCGCGGGTAACCCCTTAGCAGTAAAGCTTTCCAAAGCTCCATTGCTTAGGTTAAGCGTTTCAAGCAAATTGCAGTTGCTGAACGATGCCGATTTAAGCGGATTGTACGTAAGGCTAATGTCCGTCAGCGCCGGCAAATTATTTACTGTAATATCAGTAAGATTGTTATGGCTCAAGTCAATTTCTTTTAGGTCGTTGAGTCCTGATAGATCAATGCTCTTGAGTTGACCAATATTGAAAGATGCCCATTTCAACTTTGTTGCATCTTGTATGTTTTGAATGGTTTCCAACTTCGTGCCATCACACTTGAGCGTTGTGAGGGCGCTACAGCCCTTAAGATTCAAATCAATTAGATTCGTGGAGGAAGCATCCAAATAGGTTAGAGCACTCATTCCGGTCAAATCCAACGCAGTCATAATGTTGGTATTGACAAAGAGTTGCTTCATTGCCGTACAATTTTCAAACTTAATATCCTTGATACGGCTCATGTTGCAATCAAAGAACTCAACCGGACCGGTAATAGTGATAGTGGGTTCTTCCACTTCCCAAGCTACACCTCCTTGGATGGTTACTGCATGTGCGCCTTCAACCTTCACCTTATCCAAAGGCTTGATGATGAGGTTGACCTTATCCCCTTCCGGAACTTCGGTAGTGAAGGTAATCTTACCGGTTTGCGCATAGGCTGATGCCGCGCATGCTATTATCGCTATGAACGATAATAAAGCAGTAGTGAAACGTTTCATGATGATTTCAGTATTTTGTTGTTATTCTTATTCTTTATCTAACCAAAGCTTTATAGCTTTTACCCATATAGGTAACGAGGTATATACCTTGTGGCAGTTCTACGGTGAACCGGCTCTGCATTGTGCTGTAGAGCTGTTTGCCGTCTACGGTATAGATAGTAACCAAACCGGCTTTAGGCGTAGATACGGAAAGGGCACCGTCAAGCGTTACAATAGCGGGAGCATCAGCGCTAATCGTTTCAGCGGATTGTTCTTCCAACGCTACTACTTTCAAAAAGTCGCTCCATCCCTTGGCAGCAACGGCTTGATATTTATCAAGGCTGGCAGAAGGTACCTGAAGCGTGGTTTTGAGGAACATCTTTTCATCAAAAGGCTTTACGTCTTTCCCTTCCTTGTCCTTAAGCAGTGCAGGGGGTTCTACGGCATAAACGCGCAGAACGCTATTAGCGGAGGATGCCATTGCGTCACAATTGTTGAAAACGCCTTCACCAATGTACTTACATCCCTTACCCAAAGAAACATAGTTCAGTTTCTTGCAGTCGTCGAAACATCCTTGAGGAATCGTTTCTACGCCATCGGGGATTTTAGCCGAACGGATATTCGTTCCACTGAAAGCAAACACACCCACCTTCTTCAGTGTAGAAGGAAGTTCTACGCAATAGCGACCGCGACCACGGTAGTCGTATTCGGTATCGTTGTTTTCATAGATAACCATCATAGCCTTATCGCCAATGGCTTCAATGCCTTCAGGAATGGTAAGTTTGTCGGTAGCCATCGTATATAGGATGGAGACCACTTTCTTTTCCGCTTTGTCTACCAAAAGCTGTCCATCAAGCATCGTTTCAAAGTGCGTATTTCCTTCAGCTACTTCATACTGTTTGCAGTCGCGCAACAGAACAAAGGCGGAGCCGTCCTCAATTTTTTCCACTGTGGCAGGAAAACGGAGCGTTTTGAGACTAACACACATATGGAATGCTCTGGCTCCTATCTCTTTGAGCCCTTCGTTTAGCTTTATGTTAGTGATGTATTCGCAGTATTCGAAAGCACCATTCCCTAATTTTTCTACTGTTGAGGGTAAGGTAACTTCAGTAACTGCTGAACGCCATGCAGGACACTTAATCAGTGTCACCATATCCTTGCTGTAGAGAATGCCATCCTTGCTTGCATAGAGGGTATTTGCCGGATCTACCGTGATGTTCTGTAAGTCCCAACAACCAAGGAAAGGATCGCGTCCGGCTACTTTCAGTCCTTTGCCGATGGTAAGTTGCTTTGCTTTAATACAGCCGTTGTAGCAATCGTCACCGATTTCTTCTACTCCGTCGGGAATAGTGATGCTTTCTAACGCTGTACCGGTGAAAGCTCTGTCACCAATATACTTAACGGTATTGGGGATTTTGACCGATAGGAGATAGAAACAGTTGCCAAAAGCAGCCGGTCCGATCTCCGTTACCGTGTAGGTGTTGCCCATATGCTTGATCGTTTCGGGAATTTCCATATGCTTGATGTACATATCGTCGTCCATCCCATTTGCGGGGGCCACGCCTACTGTTTTGGCGGCTTCATCTATAATATAATAGAAGAATTTGCCTTCCTTGAACTTCTTGCTGTAGTCGGGGCGCGGACGCGAGCCCTGAGTGTTCACTTCAGTAGCATTGCCCTGAAGCGGAGCATTTGCGCTTGTTTGCGCCATCATAGTCAATGCTCCGGCAAGCAGTGCTCCGAGCATTAAAAAAGTAGTAATCTTTTTGTGCATAAAACTATCTTATAATCTGTTACCTTTCCTGTTATGTACGTTACTTTTCATTGCCGCAACGAGAGCCTTTTTATATGGGGCTTTTCATCGTACGACATCGCAAAGTTAATAATTAGAATGAATTAAGAGCAATATTCGGTCAACTTTTTTCTCGACATCCCTTACTCACCGGAAGAGATCTCCCTGCCTAAGCGGAAATGACGTCCTTTCCACAATTCCGTTCGTCCATGTAATTTTCCCTCTTTCTCCCTGTGAACAGAATTACCACACGATACAAAATGGAGAATAAAACAAACGTTGGGAAAACTGACCCGTGAGCAAACAGAGCGGAGAGCGGGGCAAATGCGGATGCTTCCCCAATAAAATACGAGCAGGACTGAATATGTTGGGAAAAGACTTTGGGCTGACCAACCGCTTGTACGAAGAAGTTGGAGCAGGGAATGGGTGGTAACGAATCGTGTGTTACATGGCGACAGAACGGAAGATGGGAGGTTTCTGATCGTTTGTACGAAGGAAACGGAGTGGGGGATGGGAGGTGACGGTGCGTTTGTACGAAGGAATCGGAGCGGAGGATGGGAGGTATCGGAGTGTTTGTCCGATGCGGTCGGAGAAAAGACTATAGACTTTCTGAAAAAACTCTATAGACTTTTCCCGGATACCTCCATAGAACCGCTCGGACGGCATGGGAGCAACGATTTGATTGTATGGGAGGAACGCTCTGTTCTCATTTAAGGGAAGTGCGGAGGGTGAGCTTCGGAAATGCGTATCTTTGCGACGGAAATAGAGTAGATGAGGCGACGGAGGGCAACCATATTTGGCTGATTTAGGCAAGAATGTCTATAGAAGGGTTCTTGCCTTGTTCTGCACGTCACTGTTTAGGAGGAATAAGAAGGATGCACAACGCAGAAGCAACGCGATAACGGATTGCAGAAACAAGACGATAGAGAATCGCGAATGCAGCGTGGTAACGGATCGCAGTAGCGGCTCAGTGACGGATCGCAGAAACAAGACGATAGAGAATCGCAAATGAAGCGCAGTAACGAATTGCAGAAACAGAACGATAGAGAATCACAAATGCAGCGCTGTGGCGGATCGCGGAAGCAGAACAGTAGGGGAGCAGTGATCCTGTTCGTCGTGCTGTTGTTGCTTTTTGTGGGTACCGTGTGGCTATCCGCTCACTTGGCTACTCTGTATGATACTACTTCCGTTGCGGTTCCGCAGCATAACTCGGCGTGGCGTACATTTTTGGATGGCGTATCGGATCACGCTTCGTCGTCGTTTGGGTTACTGCTCTTACAGATTACGGTTATCCTATTGGTAGCGCGTTTGGTGGGCGGGCTCTTTGTGCGAATGGGCCAGCCGCGCGTGATTGGCGAAATTATTGCCGGTATACTGCTTGGGCCCGGCGTGTTGGGCGCATTGGCGCCGGCGCTCTTTGCCCGACTTTTCCCCGCATCAAGCATCAGCGTTATTGAGATATTGAGCCAGTTCGGGTTGATTCTCTTCATGTTCACGGTAGGGATGGAGCTTCGTCCCTCGGAAATGAAGGCGAACGCACGTAAGGCGTTGGTGATCAGTCAGGCGGGTATCTTTATTCCCTTTATATCGGGGATGCTGCTGACCATACCGCTCTATACGCGTTTTTCCTATACAGTGCCCTATTTGCCGCTGTCGCTCTTTATGGGAATAGCAATGAGCATCACGGCATTCCCTGTGCTGGCGCGCATTATTCAGGAACGTTCGATGAGCCGGACGCACTTAGGCTCGCTTACGCTGAGCACGGCAGCCGTGGCGGATATAACCGCGTGGTTGATGCTGGCGGGCATAATGGCTATTACGCAGAGTGGTAGTGTTACGGGCGCGCTCTTCAATTTTCTGTTCTTGTTGCTCTATGCAGCCCTGTTCTTTGGCGTGCTCAAGCCACTGTTCGCACTGGTGGGCAGTGTGTACAACAAGAATGAGTTGGTTAACAAAACGCTTATTGCCGGAATCTTCATTCTGTTGGTTTTTAGCGCTTATCTGACCGATATATTGAGCATGCACGCGCTGTTCGGAGCGTTTATGGTGGGGCTCATCATGCCGGACGACAATAAGTTCCGTCACCTCATTACAGAGAAGGTGGAGGATGTATCGCTGAACATCTTTTTACCGCTCTTTTTCGTTTCCTCGGGATTGAGAACCGAGCTTGGGTTGATTAATAGTCCCGAGCTGTGGGGCGTGTTGCTCCTCTTGGTTGTGGTGGCCATTGTCGGCAAAGTGGGTGGAACCTATATAGCGGCGCGAACCTGCGGAATGGATGTCAAAGAGAGCCTTTACCTTGGCGCTTTTATGAATACGCGCGGACTGATGGAGCTGGTTGTGCTCAAGATCGGCTTGGATTTGGGCGTTCTGCCCCCAACACTGTTCGTGCTCTTAGTGATGATGACGCTCATTACCACTGTGATGACCCATCCTTTGGTGCAGCTTTTCGATGCACTGTTCAAATGGCGTGCGCGTCACTTGCCGCAAGTGACGGGGGCAGAGTCGAAACCTATCCTCATTTCCTTTGGGCGACCCGATACGGGGAGTTTGCTGTTGCGTTTAGCGGAACAGATTGTTGAGCCGGAGCTTTTGAAGCGCGGAGCTGCGGTGCTACATACCACAGCGGATAGCAGCTTGAGCCTGACGGACGAAGAAACCTATTTTGAGGAAAACTTTAATCCAATCCTAAAGGAGGGAAAGCACCTTGGTATAAGTGTTGAGCCCCTGCACCGCGTTACGGATGACGTGGTACACGCCATTGTGGAGGAAGCAAACGAGGCGGGGCGACAATACCTCTTTGCCGGAGCCGGCTTGGAGCTGTCCGAAGAGGAGGAGGACCGCAAAGTGATGCGTCGTCACGGGCGGTTGGCGCACCGATGGCGTCACTTCTCGATCGCTTCGCCTACTACGCTGCTCAGGGCGGGCCAACTGTTCAACGATAAGACGCGCCGCTTCTTCAAGGAAACCGATTGTAACGTGGGGATATTTGTCAACCGAAACTTTGGCAAACCCTCGCGAATAGCAATAGTAATAGGTGCTGAGGAGTCTTTCTCGCTGCTACCCTATGCGCAGCGTATGGCATCCTTTAACAAAGGAAGGGTTGTTGTGCTGCGCTTGGCAGCTCTTTGGGAAAACGAGCAAGCAACGCTGCCTGCCGTCTACGCTACCGAAGGGGACGAAGTTCCCGTACAAGTGGTCGAAACGATTCCTATGGGGGTCGATTTTCTAATGGTGTCCTACGCCACATGGCAGAGCATCTCCGCGGAGTGCCCCGAAGTGCTGGAGCAACTCCCCTCAACGCTCATAATGGAACTCAAAGATTCGCGCGACGAGCTGCGGGTGCCGGCGGATCGTAACCTATTTGAATAGATGTCTTCCGAACTATTGAACGATCCTTGGCTCAAGCCCTTCGAAAAGGATATTGAAGCGCGCGCTGCTCTTTTTCGGCAAACCCTTTTGCGAGGATGCCGCTCTGATCTGTCGTACTGCTTTGGTCGGCATTCGGATGGGGTGTGGCACCACTTTCGCGAGTATGCCCCCAACGCAACTGCGCTCTATCTGCTTTGTGACGCGGCTGACTGGCAACCGCGGAGCGAGTTTGCGTTCCACAAAGGTACGGAGGAGGGCGTTTGGGAGCTTGATGTAGATCGGAAGCTCTTACCGCACAACGCCCCGTACAAGCTTTGGGTGGAGTGGAACGGCGGGAGCGGTGAGCGCATTTCGCCCTTTGCCCGATACGTTACGCAGGATGCCGTTACCGGTATTTTTACGGAACGTGTGTGGGAGCCGCAGTCGCCTTACCAGATGCACCACGCTGCGCCCAAGGGAAAATGCCTCTTCCCGGCTATATATGAGTGCCACGTAGGGATGAGCAGCGAAGAAGGACGCGTTGCCACCTATAATAGTTTCAGGGAGGAGGTGTTGCCGCGCGTGGTGCGTGCCGGCTACAACTGCCTGCAACTGATGGCTATTCAGGAGCATCCTTATTACGGCAGTTTTGGCTATCACGTATCGAACTTCTTCGCTCCGTCAAGTCGCTTCGGAAATCCCGATGAGCTAAAAGCCCTGATTGACGAAGCACACGCACTGGGCTTGCGCGTGATTATGGATATTGTGCACTCGCACGCCGTGAAGAATGTGGTGGAAGGCTTGGGCGCCTTCGATGGCACGCGCACGCTCTTTTTCAGCGGTGAGCATCCGGCATGGGATTCGCTCTGCTTCGATTACGGAAAGCCCTTTGTAAGGAACTTTCTGCTGAGCAATTGCCGCTATTGGTTGGAGCAATTCGGCTTCGACGGATTTCGCTTCGATGGCGTTACTTCAATGCTCTATCACGGGCACGGATTAGGCAAAACCTTCACCTCGTATGCCGATTATTATAATACGGATTACAACGAGGATGCCGGCTGCTACCTTATGCTTGCCAATGAACTGGTACACCGCGTAAAACCCGATGCCCTTACAATAGCCGAGGAGGTGAGCGGAATGCCCGGTATAGCGCTACCATTGGAGCATGGTGGCTTCGGCTTTAACTATCGCCTTGCGATGAACCAGCCCGACTATTGGATCAAAACGATCAAAGAACTGCCCGACGAGGCTTGGGATCCCGGGAACATATTCTTTGAAATGACCAACCGTAGGCACAACGAAGCGGTTATCTCCTATGCCGAAAGCCACGATCAGGCTCTGGTGGGCGATAAAACGCTCATCTTCCGTTTGGCAGATGCCGAGATGTATCATGCCATGAACAAGGGCAATCCGTCTCCGGTAATGGAGCGCGCCTTGGCGCTGGTCAATATGATTAAGGCGGTAACCTTTGCATCGACCAACGGCGGTATTCTCTCCTTTATGGGGAACGAGTTTGGTCATCCCGAATGGATTGACTTTCCGCGTGAAGGAAACGGTAACTCCTTTCTCTATGCGCGTCGTCAATGGTCACTTAGGGATAATCCCTTCCTGCGCTACGAACAGCTGGCGCGCTTTGATGAGGCCTTGGTACGCCTCCTCGAGCAGTATGCTGCCGAGCTGAAAAGCATTCCCTATTGTCACTATGCCTCTCGTGAGACGCAGGTGCTTGCTTTTTCCCGTGGAAGGTTACTCCTTCTGTTCAATTTTGCGCCGGCGCACTCCTACGATGAGTTCGAGCTGTTGCTCCCTCCCGGTAAGTACACCTTGCTGTTGGATAGCGACCGGAGCGAATTTGGCGGCTTTGCCCGTTTGGCACCGGCGGAACACTTCACCGCACTCTGCTGCTCGCTGAGCGAACGCAAAGAGTGCCATCGTGCTACCTTTTACCTACCGGCGCGCACCGTGCAAATACTGCTGCGCGAATAGCCTTTCGGCACTTCCTATTTTCATATGTCAAAGAACGCTGTTCTTTCCGATTAGTGTTGCGCGGACGCTTCCGCTTATAGGCACCAATCTTGAAAACAACGTTGCAAAGATACGTTGCGCCACATCCCCTAAGTGTATCGAAACGTATCGAAGTGTATTAAACTGTATCGTAACGTATCCTAACGTATCGAAGTGTATCAAACTGTATCGAAACGTATCGAAGTGTATTAAAGTGTATCGAAACGTATTAAAGTGTATCGAAACGCTTGGATACGTATGAACACAAAACAGCACTCCTCTGTCGTACAAAGGAGTGTTGTCCTATTATGTTGAAAACTTTTATCTCTTATCCCTCAGGCGGATATGCCGTAAAGCGAGCAAGCAAGATCGCACGCGCCCAAAGGGGGAGTAATACGTTTACTGCGCCGGATGTTCGGGTTTTTCAGGCGTTGCCGGTGTAGCCGGAGTAGCCGGAGTTTCTGTAGGCGTAGCCGGTGTGGTTCCCAAATCGGGCAATGCTTCGGGCTTCGGAGCTTCGATGGCATTTACCTGCTTATTTACCTGTGTTTCAACCGTTTCCACGGTCCCGTGCAGAAAATGAGCCGAGATAATGCTCAAAACGACGATAGCGCCTGCCAAGTACCAGGTTGCCTTTTCCAAAAAGTCCGTGGTTTTACGTACGCCCGCCAACTGGTTCCCTGCCGAAAAGCCAGCTGCCAAGCCACCGCCTTTGGAATTCTGCACTACAACAATCAAAATCAGCAGAATGGCTGCTAAAAGAATGAGTATGGTTAGAAAAATGAACATATTGTTTTATTCGTTGTTTTCGTTATTCTCCACTAATCGTTCAATAAAACGTATCTGGTCTGCAAAGTAAACACTTTTCTCCGGATGTTTGGCATTCAGGCTTTTGTAAACGGAAAGAGCTTTGTCGTATCGTCCTTGCGAAACATATATTTTTGCCAATGTTTCGGTGAAAAGTGGTTCATCCTGTAAAGCGTCATCCTCCTCTTGCGGTACAATTTGTTCTATTTGTATCGATTCTGTTTCCGGGTGCAAGGAAGCGCCTTCTTCTTCGGAAAGACCCGCCATCGCCAAATAATCCGTGTGTACCGTATTGGGGGATAAAGCTGCCTCTTCAGTTGTCTGACCGGAGGGCTGAGCTTCCAGGAAGCGATCGATATAGGCAAAGGCATCCTCGTCGTCGCATTCTTCGGAGCGAGCCCGCATGGGGAGGGGCATCTCTTTTTCCGCCATTCCGTAGAGCAGTGCCCGATCCGGAAGGTATAGCGCCCAGCGTTGTAGCTCAGCCGTGTAGCGTACGTCTCGAACCACCGCTAAGTTATATAAGTATAGAAAAAGTAATGGTGCCGAGTAGGGAAAACGGCTCTTTAGTTGCTCAATTTCGGGCAACGTGGTAGCGGAGAGCGTTTCGGGATGCTCCAAATATTGGGTTAACTCGTTGAGCGTCATTACCAATCCTCCGCCGTTGCATTAAAGATTTGCTTGGTAATATCTTCGGAAAGCTGCCTCAGCAGATCGTCCTGCACTGCCGAAAAGAGGCTACTGCTATCAAACTCCGTATAGGCGGAAAAGGTTCGGGTAAAACTCTTCTTTGGGTTGGCTTTATTCTCAAAATGTACCGATACGGTAAGGGTAAAGCGCGTCATGGAAGCAAAAGCATCTTCCTGAACGGCTATAGGTGCCAAATCGTAACCTACAATCTCGCCTTCTAAGGCAAAGTCGCCATCCGAGCGGATCTCTTCCAAACGGGTCTGGCGCTTATAGAGTTGCCTGAGTTGTTCCGTAAAGAGCGGAGCCGCAGGCGGGTATACCAGTGCGGCTCGGTTAACAAAGTCCGCCACCGAGAAGGTTTTCGTTTGATCGTAATCGATCGAAGCGCCTGTAAATCGGTACGAAATGCGGCATCCGGACGTGGTTATCGCCACAAGAGCCGCCAGCGCGATACTACATATCCACCTCATACTCTTTAAGTCTGCGTGAGAGAGTGCGGTCCGCTATACCCAATTCCTCGGCGGTTCGTGCTTTTACGCCTCCGTTTCGCTCCAAAGTACGCATAATCAGTTTGCGCTCAATATCTTCCAAGGTCATTCCCTTAAAGTGATCCAAAATGAACTCCTCGTTGACTTCTGCCATCTCGGCATCCTCTGGGTGCAGATGTGCCGTTTCGTAGCGCGGAGCCACGGCGGTAATGTCTTGTAGATCGGTGATGCTGTCCGTCAACGATGCGAGCGTATCCACGGGACGGCTCACACCGCTTTCCCCGCCGAGCCCCTTCATATCGTTAACCTGCTTGGTCAGTTCCCCCAATTTGCGCTGCATATCGAATAGTACCGTGTAGAGGATTTCGCGCTCGTTGGCAAAGCTCTGCCCCTCGGTTAAATCGGCACGCCGATAGGGAACGGGATGCAGGTCCCCTACAGTAGGTTCCAGCGAAAGATATTTCCCGAGCGTTTCGCCGTCAATGCGCCGATCGGCTTCCAATAGGCTCACCCGATCCACTAAATTTCGTAGCTCGCGGATATTGCCAGGCCACGGATAACGTTTCAGCATATCAAGCGCATCTTCGGTCGGTTCGATGGGAGGAATGCCGTATTTGGTGGCGTTATCACCGGCAAAACGGCGGAAGAGCAGCGGAATATCCTCAGCGCGTTCCCTGAGCGAAGGCACTTTTACGGGAACCGTATTCAGGCGATAGTACAGATCTTCGCGAAAGCGTCCTTTAGCCACCGCCTCCCGTAGCTTAACATTAGTGGCAGCAACGATGCGTACATCTGTTTTGGAGGGCATACTGGCGCCCACCGGTATAAACTCGCCGCTCTCCAATACGCGTAACAGACGCGCCTGAGTGGCAAGCGGCAACTCGCCGATCTCATCCAAAAAGATGGTTCCTCCGTTGGCTTCTTCAAAATAACCCTTGCGATCCGCAATCGCTCCGGTGAATGCGCCCTTCTTATGCCCGAACAGCTCCGAATCGATGGTTCCTTCCGGAATAGCGCCACAGTTAACTGCGATGTACCGTCCGTGCTTGCGCCGCGAATAGGCGTGAATGATTTTGGGAAAGAACTCCTTCCCCACGCCGCTTTCGCCCGTTACCAACACGCTCATATCCGTGGGAGCCACCTGATAGGCAACGCGAATCGCCTCGTTGAGGCGTAAATCGTTCCCAATAATGCCGAATTGCTGTTTTATCTGCTTTATATCCGCTGTCATAACGGTGCAAAGATACCACTTTTCGCCTATCTTTTTGCGCTTGTACAACAATATGCAGCTTGTGAAACTTTTCCCTTTTGGAGTCTATCAGAACAAATCAGAGTCTATCAGAACAAATCAGATTTTATCAGAACTTATCAGAGTCTATCAGAACAAATCCGAAGAGAGCCGAGCCCCTCCGATTTATTCCGATTGGTTCCGATAAGCTCTGATGGAATTCGATGAGCATCCCGCGCGCACCCAAACCCACTTTTGCGCCCAACCCCACGACCCGGCTTTGCCCCGTCTGCGTACCTTCGCCCGCATTCCCACCCACGAGCCGCCCCACGTCTCCGCACCTTCGTTCGTATTCCTACGTATGAGCCGTGCCGAGCCTGTGCACCTTCCTCTGCATTACCACGCACGAGACGCCCCATATCTGCACACCTTCGTTCGCATTCCTACGCATGAGCTGCTCCGCGTCTGCGCACCTTTGCCTACCACTCTTCCCCCTCGGAGTTTATCGGAACTTATCAGAGGCTATCAGAACTTATCAGAAGTGAGCCGAGCCCCTCCGATAA
>ERZ1031273.173-NODE-173-length-34497-cov-9.842953_pt1 | contig 34497 bp, 26 predicted proteins | sample MGYA00516575_ERZ1031273 | MGnify/ENA primary metagenome ERZ1031273 (study PRJEB33718, sample SAMN03159816) | human skin metagenome | collected 2014-02-25 | study: EMG produced TPA metagenomics assembly of the PRJNA266117 data set (Human skin bacterial metagenome... | reverse complement strand
TCTACACGTAAGGAGTCGTCGGCAGCGTCAGATGTGTATAAGAGACAGCTCGGTGGATTTCTCCGTCACCGTCGTCGGCACGGTGGTCGGAACCGTCGTCGGAACTTCCTTAGTGGTCGTCAGCGTCGTCGGCTCACCATTGACCGTGGTGGTGATCGTCTCGGTCGTCTTCTCCGTCGTCGGAACCGGCTTTTCCACGGTCGTCGGAACCGTTGTCGACACAGTGGTCGGGTCGACCTTGGTGCCCACGCGGATGACCGCCTTCTTGGGCTCCTTCGTGCGCTCCGTGGTGATCTTGGGCTCGCCAACCGGCTTACCGTCAACGATCTTCTGAGTAGAGGTGACAACCTCGGTACCCAATTCACCCTGCTGGTCAACAACCTGCTCGCCGGCCTTGAGGGTGTCGTCGAAGACGATCTCCGTCTCGAACGGAACCGGCTTCTCGGTCTTGGTGACGACCTCAGAATCCTCGGCACCCGGGCCGTACTCGACGATGCGCTCGACCGGTTCGGTGCGTGCCTTGGTCTCCTCCACCGTTGCTTCACCGTTAGTGCCGGAGAAAACAGCAGTGTAAGAAGCCTCGCCATTCTGGCCTTCCTGGACAACCTTGGTCTCTCCCGGCTTCAACTCCGGGTTCGGACGCAGAGTGGTGCCGAACGGAATCGGCTCCGTCCACTCGACCGACTCGGTCGCCGTTGCCTGCTTGGTGCCAACAGTGATGACCTCGTCGACAGGCTTCTTGGTGATCTCCTCGGAAATTGTCCGCTCACCAGGCTGCGAGTTGGTGATATCGCGCTTGATCGTCACCGTCTTCTCACCAGGCTCGCCGGGTGTAGTCACCTTGGACTCACCTGCCGGCATGTTCGGGTCGTACTTGATAACGACCTTGTACGGAGCCTCAGTGGTGAAAGTCTCCGTGTTCGAACCGGTGGTCTTGGTGCCGACGCGGATCTTGGCGTTGGTCGGCTCCTTGGTGCGCTCGGTCGTCACTTCCGGTTCGCCTTCCGGCTTACCGTCAACGATCTTCTGAGTAGAAGTCTCTACCTCTGTGCCGGTTTCACCCTGCTGGTCGACAACCTGCTCGCCGGCCTTGAGGGTGTCGTCGAAGACGATCTCCGTCTCGAACGGAACCGGCTTTTCAACCTTGGTAACCACAGAGGTGTCCTCAGCCGCCGGGCCGTACTCGATGATGTGCTTGACCGGATCCTTAGTCTGCTTCTCCTCAGGGGTCACCGTTGCCTGGTCACCCTCAGCGGTGAAGTCAGCGGTGTAGGTCTTCTCGCCCGGAACACCCTTCTGAACAACCTTGATCTCACCCGGCTTCAACTCTGGATTCGGGCGAGTCTCAACCTCAAACGGAACCTGAGCAGTCCACGTCACCTTCTCCGACGCCTCAGACGGCTTCGTACCAACCTTGATCACCTGATCAACCGGCTGCTTCGTGATCTCCTCAGTGATCTGCGGATCACCCGGCTGAGAATTAACGATGTCACGCTTAATCGTCACCGTCTTCTCACCCGGCTTACCCTCAGTCACCGTCTCAGACGCACCGGCCGGCATGTTCGGGTCGAACTCGACCTTCACACCAAACGGAACCTCAGACGTAACAGTCTCCGAAGTCTCACCAGTGGTCTTCGTACCCACACGAATCTTCGCATTGACCGGCTCCTTGGTGCGCTCAGTCGTCACTTCGGGATCGCCGGAAGGCTTACCGTCCACGATCTTCTGGGTGGAGGTGACAACCTCAGTACCAGTCTCACCCTGCTGGTCAACAACCTGCTCACCTTCATCGAGGGAGTCATCGAAGACAATCTCCGTCTCGAACGGAACCGGCTTCTCAGTCTTCGTCACCAGCTCCTGGGCATCCAGCCGCGGACCGTACTCAATGATGCGAGGCTGCGGCTCTTTAGTGACCTTTTCTTCAGCCACTGAAGCCTGGTCACCCTTGGCCGTGAACTTAGCGCTGTAAGCCCTCTCGCCGTTCTCACCTTCTTGGATAACCTTCATCTCACCAGGTGCAAGCTCAGGGTTTTCGCGAACCTCGGTCGGATACGGAATCGGGAACGTCCAGGTCACATCCTTGGCGCTCTCTGCAGGCTTGGTGCCGACGATGACGACCTCGTTCTGCGGCTCCTCGGTGCGCTCCCAGGTACCGTCCTTCTTCTGCTTCTCCTCGCCGGGCTTGCCTTCAGTTTCTACCTTGTAGGTGCCAGCCGGAATGGTGTCGTCGTACTTGTACTCGACCTTAAACGGGACCTCACGCGTCGGAACGTCGACGACGTTGACGACAGCATAAGCCGTGTCCGTAGAGCCGTCCTCGTAGGTGACGGTGACGGGAATCTTAACCTGGTCGCCCGGCTTCGCATCCGCAGGTGCGGTTGCGGTGACCTGGCCATTTTCGTCGATGGTCGCGGTCCAGCCAGCGGGAATGGTGCCCAGCTTGTACGGGTTTTCCTTCGCGACGTTGACGTTGTCCGGCTTTTCGAGAGTCACCGGCAACTTCGCACTCTCACCCGGGTAAACCGTTTCCTCAGGATAGGTCGGATCGGCTTCCCAATTGTTGGCCAGGTTCACCACAGTGGTCACAGGGACCTCGGGGGTAGAGCCGTCCGGGGTCGTAACGGTGACGGTTACGGTCTTCTTGTCGCCCGGCTTGGAGTCGGCTGGCGGCGTGGAAGAAACGACACCGGTGTCCGGGTCGATCGTGTACTTCCAGCCGTCTTCAGTTGTCATCTCGGTAATCGGCGAGCCGTCAGGCTTCTTGCCAAAGGAGAACGTCGATCCCTTCGGAGCATCCTGAACCTGGTGGTTCACAACCTGGTTCGGGCCGGTGGATTCCACGGAGTAGACCGGTGCGATATCGCCCTTGAGCACAACAACGGTGCCCTTGACCTGCTGAGGCTTTTCTTGGTTCTCGTAGTGCGCGAGCACCGGAACATTCAGGATGTAGCCCTCGGGGGCGGTCCGCGGAATGGTCGTGGTGATTTCACCAGTGTTCTCGTCGATCTTGACTTTCCACGTACCACTGTCGTCAGTGTGGGTGTACTCCGTTTTGCCGTCCTCGAAGGTGTAGCGGTTCGGTGCCTCGTCGGTCGTGTTGCCGCTCAGCCCACGCTCGGGAACCGTCGGCGACAGGGTGACGTTGTGTCCGGGTTTATCAGTCACCGTGTCGTAGTCCGGAACCTTGATGTCGACGATCGCCTGGAACTGGGTCTCGATCTCGTCGGTGGTCTGGTCCGGGTAGGTCGCCTTGACCGTCGGGGTGATGATGGTACCCGGCGCGACGGTATCGTCCGCCTTCGCGGTGACCTTGCCAGTCTCGTCGACAGTTACAGTCCAGCCTTCGGGAACGGTGGACGGGTCGATCTCGAACTTAGCCGGGTGAACCGGCTTGTGGCCCTTCATGATGGACTTGGTGCCCACCTGGGCGGTGAGCTCGTCACCAATCGTGCCCTTTGTCAGACTCGGGCGAACAAGGTCGGTGACCTGGGTGTTGTTCGGGTCAACGACCACGAGCAGCTCAAGCCTGTCCGTGGAACCGTTGGAGTACTCCACTGTTACGACAGGGCGCGCGAAGGTACCCGGCTTCGGGTTCTCCGGAGCGGTGACAGTGACGTTGTAGTCCTCGTCCATCTCGACGGTCCAGCCCTCGTAGACGTACTTCTCGTCGAGGGAAACCTTGGCTTCGAAGCCGCCGTCGCCCTTCTTCTTCTCCAGGTCCTTGATCAGGTCCGGAACCTGCGTGAAGGTCACCTTCTGCGGCTCGGTAGCAATCGGACCGGTAGCACTATCGACGCCCGAAATAATCGTAGCGTCTGCCTTGTCATACTTCGGGTCGTGGTACTCGGTGTCGTCCAGGGAGAACGCCTTGGAGTCGATGACGTTCGCCGTGTTATAGCGCGTCAGCGAGTTCGAGCTGTCGAAGGTCTTGCCATTGCCGCCGGTGTTGTTATTAGCGGCATTCTGGAGCTGGTCAACGGTACGTGGCTTCGCCAGAACGGAGAAGTTCACGTTCTTGTCCGTCGCCAGGTCGGTACCACGGTATTCAGGCCAGGTGAAGTAGATGTCGCCGGTCGTTTCGTCGATGCGCAGCCGCTGCTCACCGCCGGAGACGGACGGATCCGTGGTGCCGATGAACTTGCCGTTGCCGTCGTACGCTTCCACGACCATACGAGACATCGAGTCATCGTCCTGCACAGCAGGAACATTGATCGTACCGACCTTGGTTTCCTCACCAGGGACGATCACATGCTTCTCAGATATTTCGGCAGTCTCCCACGAGACCGTGATCGGGTTACATTCGTTGTTCTCGCTCGGCCACGGGTTTACAGTAGCGCCAAAAGACGCATTGCCCTCCTGGGTCGCATACGGACCGTAAGGATTGTCCTTCTTGTAGTTGCTTTGCCAGGCGTAACGTACAGGGTTATCGGCAGAGGCCGAAGCGAACTGCTTGACTTTATCATCGGTCAGGTCTGCATAGACATTCAAGCTTCGTAGGGCGCGACCACTAGCAGTAATTTCGACGATTTCGTCGGCCTTGCGGGTGACATTTTTATCAATGAAGGTCTGGCCAGCATCCATGGAAGGCACCTGGCCAGCATCCAAGACATTACTAAGGTTCGCCGAATTGGAAAAGTACCAATCGGCGAACGTGCGGTCCTTCGAGTTATCAAAGGAGAAGCTCAGACCCCAGGCTTTCTTGTCGGGGCTGGTCCCACTCGGCTCCAGGGTGTTCCAGGTGAAACCAGCCTGGTTTCCGCTCGGCTCACCGCTGCTAACAACACACGAACCGGCCGGCAGGTCGGACGCCCGCTGGTCGCCCTTCTCTACCGCGCCGGACTTATCACGGATGCCACCGGAGAGTTCTGCTGCAGCAGCCTCCGTGGCAACGGGGCCGGGGCCGACGACGCTAATGCCGCCGAGCGCTAACGCGATGGTGGACACGGCGGCGATGCCGGCGCGAGACGTCCTTTTGAGGCGCTGAGATGATTCAGTCACTTCTGCTCCTGTTTGATAATCACGGACCAAAGCGCTGCTACACGGGCTGTGAACCGCGAACACCACGAGCCACCCAAGGCCGTGGTGATAATTTGAATAAATTTGCCAGTTTCATGACAGGTCCTTCTAGCTTCCCATGCAGTTACGTTCACCGTCAAGTGTCTCATCTGCGCTTATGCAGGGAGGAACCGAATATACTCAGTCCCCTAAAAATATTGATTCCTGGATGGACTCATCAGTCCTCATCAACGGGGCAAACGGGCAGAAATGTGATCTAAAGATCCGTCTTAGGGTTTGTGATTTTCAACACCTGTTCGCGCAAAGCAAGATGCCCCCGGATGACATGCATCAGGGGGCAACAACTATTCGTCGATAAGCGAAAATGCGCTAGATATCGAGGAAGCGGACGTCCTTTGCCTTGCGCGTGATGAACGAGCGGCGTGCAGCGACGTCGTCGCCCATGAGGATGGAGAAGAGCTCGTCGGCACGCTGGGCATCCTCCAGGTCCACACGGCGCAGCACGCGGTGCTCCTTGTCCAGCGTGGTCTCCCAGAGCTCACCCGCGTTCATCTCACCCAGACCCTTGTAGCGCTGGATGCCATCATCGGTGTTGATCTTGCGGCCTGCGTTCAGGCCGGCCTCGAGCTCAGCGTCGCGCTCAGCGTCACTGAAGGCGTAGCCCGGCTCGCCCTTGGCCCACTTCAGCTTGTACAGCGGTGGGTTAGCCAAGTACACGTGGCCGTTCGCGATCAGATCCGGCATCAGGCGGTACAGCAGCGTGAGCAGCAGTGTTGCAATGTGCTGGCCGTCGACATCCGCATCCGCCATGAGGACGATCTTGTGGTAGCGGAGCTTCGAGATGTCGAACTCGTCGTTAATGCCCGTGCCCAGCGCGGTAATGATCGCCTGGACCTCGTTATTGTTCAGCACACGGTCGAGGCGGGCCTTCTCCACGTTCAAGATCTTGCCGCGTAGCGGAAGAATCGCCTGGTACATCGAGTCGCGGCCTTGCTTCGCGGAACCGCCAGCGGAGTCGCCCTCCACAATGAATAGTTCGGAGACTGTCGGGTCCTTCGAGCGGCAGTCGGCGAGCTTGCCCGGCAAGCCGCCGAGATCCGTGGCGGACTTGCGGCGCACGGACTCGCGGGCCTTGCGCGCGGCCTCACGTGCCTGGGAGGAGGACACGGCCTTTTTAATGATGACCTTGGCCTCAGCCGGGTTCGCGTCGAACCAATCGTTGAGGTGCTCGTTCACCGCGCGCTGGACAAAGCCCTTGATCTCCGAGTTGCCCAGCTTCGTCTTCGTCTGGCCCTCGAACTGTGGGTCGCCCACCCGGACAGACACGATTGCGGCGAGGCCCTCACGGCAGTCGTCGCCCGTGAGGTTCGGATCCTTATCCTTGATCAGCTTGTGCTCGCGCGCGTAGCGGTTCATCAACGTGGTCAGCGCCGCGCGGAAGCCCTCCTCGTGGGTGCCGCCTTCGTGCGTGTTGATGGTGTTGGCGAAGGTGTGCACCGACTCCTTGAAGCCGCCGTTCCACTGCATGGCGATCTCGAGCTCGTGCTCGTCGCCCTTCGCCTCAAAGCCGACCGTGGTCGGGTGGATCGCCGTCTTGTTGCGGTTCAAGTAATCCACGTAGTCGATCAGGCCGTTCGGGTAGTAGAACGTGACCTTCTTCTCGCGCTTCTTCTTGGTGTCCGGTGCGACACCAGTCTCGTCGTCGCTGTCCTCAGTCTTTTCCGTCTCGTTGTCGGTGCTCTCAGAATCAGCGTCGTCGAAAGAATCGCCCTCGACCACCTGGGCGGTGTCGCCCTCTTCGGCGATGGCCTCGAGCTCCAGCTCCTCCTCGGAGACGCGCTCATCCTTCAAAGTGATGGTCAGGCCCTTGTTCAGGAAAGCCATCTCCTGCAGGCGGCGGGAGATCGTGTCGTAGTCGAAATCGACCGTCTCGAAGATCTCCGCGTCCGGCCAGAAACGAATCGTCGTGCCGGTGCCGCGGGCATTATCGCCTTCAACCAAATCCTCGGGGATCGCATTGGTGAACTTCTGGTACCAGTGCTTTCCGTCACGCTTGATATCCGCCTCAACGCGGGTGGACAGCGCGTTCACCACGGAAATACCCACACCGTGCAGGCCGCCGGAAACCGCGTAGGACTCCGAGTCGAACTTGCCGCCGGCGTGCAGCTGCGTCATGACGACCTGGACGGTCGGCGCACCCGACGGGTGCATCTCCACCGGAATGCCGCGGCCGTTGTCCACGACCTGGACACCGCCGTCTGCCAGCAGCGTCACCTCGACCTTGTCCGCGTAGCCTGCCATGGCTTCGTCGACGGAATTGTCCACGACCTCCCACACCAGGTGGTGCAGGCCGCGTACACCGGTAGAGCCGATGTACATGCCGGGACGCTTGCGCACGGCCTCCAATCCCTCAAGGATGGTGATCGATGACGCGTCATAATGCGGTTGTTGCTCGGCCACTTTCCCGAAACTCTCCTGTCACGGCGTGAATACGTCTTTAACCCATGTCATCTTACACGGTTGTGGTCCCCCACAGCTGCAGCGCCAGCTTCAGCGACAGGGTGTTTCACGCGCGTTTTTCCGTACTTACCGGAAGCCGTCAGGTTATATGAGACCGGTTCAATCACTTTGGGCTCAATATCCCAGCACGCCTAAGGGCACCACATGGACCCCGCTCGGGAGAGTATAGGCGTACTCAGTTCCTGTAATGACAGCTAGAAATGCAGGCTTACCTACCTTTTCAAGATCGACTCGATGATTAGCCAGTTTCAGCAAACTTTCTTCTGCTTCAGCAATCCTGCTTGAACCTAGCTTTACCTCGCACGCGGCCCACTTAGAATCCTCGGGGTATTCAATGATCGCATCAACCTCTAGTCCGGTGTTGTCGCGGTAGTGATAGACCCTGCCAAAGTCAGCACCGGCTAAAGTCCTCAGGTCTCTGATCACCATCGACTCAAATACTTGTCCGAAGTATTCAGGGTCGTTCGACAGCCGATCTACCCCGACGCCTAGAGCTGCACACGCAAGACTCGGATCTGCCAAGTGCAGTTTTGACGAGGTGCGCAAACGCGATCTCGATCGCAAAGACACACTCCAAGCAGGGAGCTCCTCCAACGCGAAAACTTGGTTTAACGCGGACAAGTAAGTAGCTACAGTTTTTGGTTCCGTAGAGGCGCCAGCTGGAGCAATGTCTTTAGCCAGATTCTGAAGTGTTGCCTCGCTCGAAATATTGCGTGCGACGGATGACATCAACCTTCGTACGGCATCTGGGTTATGCCTAACACCAACCACTGCTTCAAGTTCAGCCTCATAGAGATTTTCACAATACGAACGGTTAAAAGCTATAGCCTGTCGTGTCCCAGCTTCCAGCAGTGCGGGCCATCCTCCACGGACAGCCTGTTCCGCCAAGTCCTTGTACCCCAGCTTCGAAGTCGCGCTGACACTCTCACCGATACTCAACTGATTCAAAGAAATTGAACCCGAAGAGGCACCGCTTTCGACTAAAGCCATCGGACGCATGCGTAGCCGAGCAATTCGTCCCGCTCCCGAATGGCGCTTTTCATCGATGTTTGGCGATGATGACCCAGACAGTATGAATTGGCCCTGCTGTTGCCGATCATCGATCTCATGCCTAACGGCATTCCAAATCGACGGGGCTAGCTGCCATTCGTCGATCAGTCGTGGAGTTTCACCTTTCAGAATTTCTGAAGGATTCAATTCCGCCAGCTGCACCATGCTCGGCGATTTATCCAACCGAACGTGACTAGCAGCCTTGGCTAGAGCTGTAGATGTCTTTCCACAACCGCGAGGTCCCTCAATCAAGACTGCACCCATCGCCTCTAAAAGCTCGATGAGAACGGAGTCAACAGCGCGACATTTATACTGCATAGACCTATAATAACCTGAATCGCAACGATTTCATGACCTGATCTGCAACCGTTTTATAACCTTTTTCGCAACGATTTCATGACCTGATCTGCAACCGTTTTATAACCTTTTTCGCAACGATTTCATGACCTGAATTGCAATCTACCCGTACGTGTCCCGCGGCCCGCGACCCTTGACATGCAGGGGCCCGTAACGCCAATTCTTGGTCTTCGGCGGGTAGACGTGCAGCTTCGTGATCACGCCGGGCCCGATCTTCTCCGCGATCTGGGACAGCACCGTGGACTGCATGTACTTCAGGTTCGTCGCCCAGGCGGTCTGGTCGCAGGAGATGAACAGCTCGCCGTCTTTGATCATGCTGACTTCGGTGTGCTGCGCGATCTTCTCCCCCACGAGCGCTTCCCAGTTACCCATCACCCAGCCGTGGGCGATCGGTTCGGTCCATTCACGCTGGGAAATCTCCTTTTTGAGCAGTGATCCGAAGCCGGCGACTGTGTATTCCCGCTGCAGAGGACGCCCGTCGGGGCCGGTCGGGCGACCCCGCTGGAACCTTTTCTTCTTCGCCGGCTCAGGCGTGAGGTCCAAGCCCGGCACGGAGATCTCCGGCGTTGCGGGTTCGTCCGCACCCATCGCCGCGGCGAGCTTGCCCACCGAGCGGCGCGGCACGACATTCTTTCCCTGCCCCGACAGCCGCGGAACCTTCCCGCCGCGGCGTTTCGCGGTAGCGCGGAGATTCTCGAACGTGGCGCGGACCAGGTCTGGTTCTTCCGGTCGCGTCACGGGGCTTCCTCGATCCGCGACACGCGCCGTCCGTCGTCGCTGTCCTCCATGACGACGCCGTAGCGCGCGGAGACATGGTCGTCGAGATTTTCAGGCAGGTCGTCGCCGACAGCGGCAGTGATGAGCACTTGCTCAGCCTTCTCCGCCACAGACACAAGTCGCTGACGGCGCTTGGCGTCGAGTTCAGCGAAGACATCGTCCAAGATCAGCACGGGTTCCGCGCCATCGGATGCCAGCAGCGCGTACTCCGCCAAGTGCAGCGACAGCGCGAACGACCAAGTCTCGCCGTGGCTCGCGTACCCCTTCGCCGGCTGGTCACCCAACATCAGCACGAGGTCGTCGCGGTGCGGGCCGACCAGCGTCGTACCCCGGTCGATCTCCTCCTTGCGCCGCCGCGACAGCTCAGTGAGAAAAGCGGCCTCAAGAATCTCCGGGTCATCACTATCAACGCCAGCGAGCTTATCGACGCCCCCATCCACCGTCGACACATAACTAATGCTCGCCGGCCGCGACTCCGGCGCCACCGAGGCATATGCGTCATGGACGGGTTGGGCGAGCTCCCCCACCAGCTTTTTGCGCCCTGCGATCACCTGCGCGCCAAGGGAGGCCAGCTGCATATCCCAGGCGTCGAGGGTGGACAGCGCGCTCGCGCCCTGGTCGTCGTTGTAGCCCCGGCGCAGCAGCATATTCTGCGAACGCAGCAGCGCATTGCGCTGGCGCAGGACCTTGTCGTAATCGGCTTTCGCCCCGCCGAAGCGCGGCGTTCGGATGGCGGCCAGCCCGTCTAGGAAGCGGCGCCGCTCCCCCGGCTCGCCCACGACAAGCGCCAAATCCTCCGGCGCGAAAACCACTGTGCGCAAAACCCCGAGAATTTCCCGCGGCGTTTTCAGCCGGGTGCGGTTGATCTGCGCCTGGTTCGCTTCTTTCGGCTTGATCAGCAGGTGGGTTGTCAGTTCACGGCCTTCGTTGACCGTGGTCACCGAGACCCGGGCATTCTGCGCGCCCGCTCGCACCAGCGGCTGGTCCTGGGAGACGCGGTGACTGGACAGCGTCGCTGAGTAGATGACTGCCTCGACGATATTCGTCTTGCCGTGGCCGTTGCGGCCGGAAAAGACTGTGACTCCTTTATCCAGCGCGAGATTCAGCTCCGGCCAGGAGCGGAAATCACGCAGATCGAGTTCACGGACAAACACGTGCTATCCCGGCAGGCGCACCGGCATGAGCAGGTAGGTGAAGTCCGTCGCCGGAGTCTCAAACGTGCCGTCCGCTCCTGCTTCCGGCATTTCCTCCGGCTCGGGAATCATGATCGCCGGGCGGGACGCCTCAGTGAAGCCGAAAACGACGCGCTTCGTCGGAATGACGCTCAGGCCGTCGCGCAGGTAGCCGGAGTTGAAGGCGATGAGTAGTTCATCGGCGCCGGTAAACGCGCACTGCAGTGACTCGGTCGCCTCACCGGAATCAGCTCCGGATGCGTACAGCGAGACCTCGCCCGGCTTGAAATGCATGCGCAGCTGCGCGTTGCGGTCGGCGACCAAACTCACGCGGCGGATCGCTTCCACCAGCGGAGCGATCTCCACTGAGGCCATCGAGGTGTGGGTCTTCGGCAACAGCGGCTGAATATTCGGGAATTCAGCGTCCAGCATGCGTGTCGTGGTCTCACGGTTCTGCGAATGCAGGCCGAACAGGCCGTCGCCGCCGACATTCTCGCCGGTGCCCACCGCGATCTCCACCGGATCCTGCAGGTGGGAATCCAGGGTGCGCGCGTTGTCCAGCAGCGTCTTCGCCGGAACCAGCAGCTTCGCCTGAACGTCGTTGGCTACCGGATCCCATTCCAGGGAGCGCAGCGCCAGACGGAAACGGTCGGTGGCGGCTAGCTTGACCTGGTTGCCTGCAATTTCCATGTGCACACCCGTGAGCATCGGCAGCGTGTCGTCGCGGCCGGCGGCAGATGCGACCTGGGTGACAGCGTTGACGAAAGTCGAGGTGTCAAGCGTGCCGGTCACCTCCGGCAGCTCGGGCAGCACCGGGTAGTCGTCGAGCGGCATGAGCGGCAGCTCGAAGCGCGCGGAGCCGCCCTGCAGCAGCAGACGCGAATTGTCCACGGATACCTCGACCGGCTTGGCCGGCATATTCGAGATGATGTCCGCCATGAGCTTGCCGGCGACAGCCACACGGCCAGGCTCTGCGACTTCAGCGCTGATGCGCACACGAGTGGAGACTTCGTAATCGAAGCCTGCCAACTCCAAACCGGTGTCATCTGCCGTGATCACCACGGCGCGGAGCACAGGCTGGGTGTTCTTCGTCGGCAAGTTCCGTGCCACCCATGCGACGGCATCCGAAAGATCGTCTTTGTGCACGCGGAATGACACGTTGTTGTCGTCCATGGTCCTCGTTGCTCCTTGCTAGCGCTGCCGGTCATCGTCAGGTGAGCTCATGTCCAACTCACCTTAAGCGGTGCGTGGTTTCGCCTCAACGGAAGGCTGCCCATAGTCGCGCATTGTCATTCGCTTCGGCGGCGGCAGCCCGGCGGAGTTGTCCCCACGCTCTCTTTTTCTTGGTTTCAATACTAGGAAAAAGATTGGAGTAACAGTAAGCGTTGTGCAGTCTGTGGATCTCAGCTCGTTGGTGCATGTCGGATCGGCGTGTCGCTTGTGGGGAGCGGGTGTGCAATTTCTGTGGATAACTCGGCGATGTTGTGGATAACTTTCTCGGGGTCTTCGTTTCCCACAGCGGACGCGTGAAATTCCACCGCCAAATCACAACCTTCTCCCGCGTCTGTGGACAGCGGATTTCGGCTGTGGAGAAGCCAGAAGTGACCAACTCCACTTAATTACAACCGTGAAATTACACAGGTGTGTATAACTCTGTGGATAACTCGATCGCTGCAAAAACCATGCAATTCATGGGCAACAAAAAAGCGCGCCATTGAGGGGGTGTGTCCCTCAATGGCGCGAGTGCGGCGTCGATAAGCGCCGTGCTTGTTCGTGATTACCGTTTGCGACTACCGCGCGCGAACGCGATTCTTGATGATCTGGGTGAGCTCCTGGATCTCATCGTATGTCTCGCGGTTTTCCGTCATTTCCTTGCGGATCTTGCGGTCGGCGTACATCACCGTCGTGTGGTCCTTGCCGCCGAATTCTTGGCCGATCTTTGGCAGAGACAGATCTGTGAGCTCGCGGCACAGATACATGGCCAACTGGCGGGCGTGCGCGACAACGCGCGTTTTGCCAGCACCGGTGAGCTTATCCATCGGGACGCGGAAGAATTCCGCTGCGGCCTCCTTGATTGTCTCCGCTGTGATCGTCACATCCCCTTCGTCCGGGAGGATGTCGCGGAGCGCGACTTGGGCGACGTCGAGCGTAATTGGCTCGTTGATCAGCGATGAATACGCCGACACCCTGATCAAAGCGCCCTCAAGCTCGCGGATGGAGGACTCGAATTGCGATGCGATGAGCTCGAGGACGTCCTCGCTCACTCGCGTGCCGTCAGCTGCGGCTTTCTTCATCAAAATCGCAATGCGCGTCTCCAGATCCGGCGGTTGAATATCCGTGATCAACCCGCCCTCAAAGCGCGTGCGAAGGCGATCCTCCAGCGTGGTCAGCTGCTTCGGCGGACGGTCGGACGACAAAATGATCTGCTTATTCGACTGGTGCAGGGCATTGAACGTGTGGAAGAACTCTTCCTGCGTACCTTCCTTGCCTTCCAAGAACTGGATGTCGTCGACCATGAGGATGTCTAGGTCGCGGTAGCGGCGCTTAAAGGATTCCTGCCGGTCGTCGCGCACGGAGTTGATGTAGTCGTTGGTGAACTCTTCCGAGGAGACGTACTTGATGCGCAAGTTTGGCTGAAGCACCTGGGCGTAATTGCCTGCGGCGTGCAGCAAGTGCGTCTTGCCCAGGCCTGATCCGCCCCAGATAAACAGCGGGTTGTAGGCGCGGGCAGGATTCTCTGCGACAGCGACGGCGGCGCCGTTAGCGAAGCGGTTGGAAGAGCCGATGACGAAATTCTCGAAGGTGTACTTCGGGTTCAGGCTCATCTCCCGGTCGGGATCATGCGCCGGTTTCTCACGCGGAATGCGCTGCGGCGCCGCGACGATTGGGTGGCTCGATTGCTGGCGGGAGGATTCCTCGACCGGGTTCTCCTGTTGCTGCGCATGAATGCGCGCGAGCTCGTCAAGGCCCATCGGCAACTGCTCCCCCGCCAACGGCGACGGATTCGCCGGCCGCGTCGGTGCTTGCTGCGGCGTCATCGGAAAAGCCGGCTCCGAATAGGTGCTGTACCAGTCATCGGCGGAGCTGTCGGTGTGCTGTGTGGGCTGCGGGGCTGGCTGTTCCTGCGGCGCTGGTTGCGGTTCGGGTGCTGGCGCATTCACTGAGACTGCGAGGTTGCAGGGCTGGCCCATGTGGTGGCTCAGTAGTTCCACGATGTAGGGGCCCAAATTATTCTCCACGACATTCTTCGCGGCTGCGTGGGGCGCGGAAAGAATGCAGTAGCCGTCGACAAGCATGACGGGTGTGACCAGCTGCAGGTATGCGCGGTCGCCCGGGCTGAACGTGGGAACGTGGGAATTCGGGCGTTCGGACAGGTTGAGCAGTTCGGCGACAATGTCTTGCCACAGAGCATTCAAACTCTGCTGGTCGTGTGCCATGAAAGCCTGCTTTCCCTCATATAAATCCCAACAATCAGCCCGCGGCGCACACGGGATCCCCCGGTTCCGGGCCGTGCATGCCGCGGGCTATTCACAACTCACAGGAGTGTGAACATCGCCCTGAACATGTGAATTCACATTGTTATCCACAGGGTGACTCGAAGTTTATCCACAAGACATTCATCTTGCTGTGGATAACCCCTGGAGCCAAATTACCGCCCTTGACCTCGTGTTTTCCCGCATCTTTCGATTAAGCCTCAAGGTCTGATTGAGGTTTATCCACAGCGGTGGTGGAAATTTTCCTGTGAAGTTGTGGTGATAAAGCTTTCTTACCCTGCTCCGCCGCCGACTGTCTAGGCGACCGATCCATGGCCGGGGCCTCGTCCGCGGCGTATGAGAAAGCACGTTCGACACCCCCACCGGTCCCGTGCAGGCTACGTCGGCGTGTCGCGGTTTGACCTGCGGAAAAACACATTGTTGTAATTTCGGGGGTGAACGAATTTCGGGTCAACTACCCCCGCGCGTCGATTTGGCCGGTGCGACGACGATCACGTATCCTGGCATGGTCTGTCGCACTCTGTGACCTCTGCGGTTCCGCGGAAGTCGGGGTGTGCGTGAGAGCATCATCAGCGCCGAGCACCGGGCCGCCCGTGTTGGCGAGTCAGCGCAGATAATGTATGCCACCAGCGAGTTCGCTGTAAGAGCATCTCACTTACATGTTTTGAAAATGGCTGCCTCTTCCCGGGAAGGCGCACGCACCGCAATATTCGGTGTGCGCCGCTGGCCGCCGCATAGATTGCAAGGAGTACCCCGCCATGTCTAAGCGGACTTTCCAGCCGAATAACCGCCGTCGTGCACGCAAGCACGGCTTCCGTACCCGCATGAACACCCGTGCCGGCCGCGCCATCGTTTCCGCGCGCCGCCGCAAGGGCCGTTCCAAGCTCACTGCCTAGTTCTTCTAGGCTCGTCTCGAGCGCGCTGTGCTGCCCCGTGCCCACAAGCTCACCTCGTCCGCGGAATTCCGCCGGGTGATCTCTAAGGGCGGGCGCGCAGGCACCCGCACCCTCGTGGTGCACTATTACACCCGAACCGACACCGTCATCTCCGGTGGCCCGCGGTTCGGGTTAATTGTGTCTAAGCAGGTGGGCAACGCCGTTGCCCGTCACCGTCTGTCGCGGCAACTGCGGCACCTGTGCATGGAAGTCGCCGGGTCGCTCGACCGGGAGGTGGACATTGTCATCCGTGCCCTTCCGGCGAGTGCCGGCGCCACAAGTGCGCAACTGCTGGCGGACTTGGAATCAGGTCTCTTACGGGCCCGCAAGAAAGCAGCCGCGCGCTCATGACCGACTTCGAGCATTTCAATACTGACGGTGAGCGCATTCCTGCACCATCTGGGCCCGTCGGCCGTGCGATGGTGCGGTGCGTGCGGCTTTACCAAAAACTTTTCTCACCCCTTAAGATGGGATCGACGTGCCGCTTCGAGCCGACCTGCAGCGCGTATGCGCTTGAAGCAGTGTCGAGGCATGGAGCGGCCCGCGGTGGCCTTCTCGCCCTTGCGCGTCTAGCCAAGTGCGGTCCATGGCACCCCGGCGGTTACGACCCCGTACCTATGAACAGGAGTTAGACAACCAGTGCTGAATATCATCTACTGGCCCATCTCAGCGGTGCTGTGGTTCTGGCACAAGATCTTCGGCTACCTTCTCTCGCCGGATTCCGGCGCCGCATGGCTGCTGGCGATCATGTTCCTGACGTTTACCATTCGTGTCTTCCTCGTCAAGCCGATGGTGAACCAGCTGCGCGCGGGCCGCAAGATGCAGGAACTCCAGCCGAAGATGCAAGAGATCCGCGCCAAGTACGGCAAGGACCAGCAAAAGCAGGCGCAGGAAATGCAGCGCTTGTACAAGGAAGCCAAGATGAATCCGCTGGCCAGCTGCATTGTGCCGCTGGTTCAGTTGCCTGTGTTCATCGGCCTTCTCCACGTGCTCCGCTCCTTCAACCGCACCGGCACCTCCGGCGCCGGCCTGGGCATGACCGTGGAGCAAAACCGCAACACTGCGAACTACATCTTCTCTCCGGAAGAAGTGCAGTCCTTCCTTGATGCGCGCGTCTTCGGCATTCCGCTGTCTTCCTACATGTCCATGCCGGAAGAACAGTTCGCCGCGTTCGCCCCGTCGGACTTCTCCCGCACCGACATCATCCTGGTTGCACTTCCGATGGTCATCGCCTGTGTGCTCCTGACCCACTTCAACGCGCGCATTTCGATGAGCCGCCAGCGCGAACGCATGGCGAAGCGCAAGGCGGAGCAGGCAGCGGCCGGCAAGAAGCAGCCGGAAAGCGGCATGAACTCGCCGGAAATGATGGAAATGCAGATGAAGACCATGAACGGCATGATGCTGTGGTTCCTCCCGGCAACCCTGGTGATCACCGGTGCTTTTTGGCACATCGGTCTGCTCACCTACATGTTGTCCAACAACATCTGGACCTTCTTCCAAACCAAAATCGTCTACGCCAAGATGGACAAGGAAGAGGCGGAAGAGGAAGAAGCCAAGCGCGAGGCAAAGCGTGCTTCCGCACCGGTTGCCGGCGCCCGTACGGTGGACAACCGCTCCAAGAAACAGCGTCAGCGCGATGCCGCGAAGCAGCGCGCGAACAATAATCACCCGGAAAACGACACGGAAAAGCCCGCGGCGAATGAGCCGGAGAGCAAGCCGTCGGACAAGGCAGATCCGGATGGGGATTCCAATGTCGGCCTCAAGCCCAAGCCGGGAGCTAAGCCGAATAACCCGAAGAAGGGCAAGAAGAAAAAGAAGAAGGGGAAATAAGGCACATGCCTGAGTACACGCCTGAGTGGGAGACCGCGCCCGCCGCAGCCGCCGAGATCTTCGGCGACCGGCTGCCGCTCGCGCAGGCCTACCACGATTCCCTGGCCACCACCGCGGCGGAGCGCGGTTTCATTGGCCCGAAGGAAGTCTCCCGCCTGTGGAGCCGCCACGTGCTCAATTGCGCGGTCATCGCCGAAGCCTTCGACGAGGGCCAAAGCGTTGCGGACATCGGTTCTGGCGCGGGTCTTCCGGGCATTCCCTTGGCCATCGCCCGCCCGGATTTGCAGATCACGCTCATCGAGCCGTTGCTGAAGCGCTCGACGTACCTCAGCGAGATCACCGCAGAACTCGGACTCGATAACGTCACCGTTGTCCGCGGGCGTGCAGAAGAGCAGAAAAAGATGCTTTTCGACGTCACCACCTCCCGCGCCGTCGCCCCCTTGGGCAAGCTGGCTGGCTGGTCCCTTCCCCTCGTGCGTCCCGGCGGTTCTATGACCGCGATGAAAGGTGCGAGCGTGGCAGAGGAATTGGAGCGCGATGCCGCCATGATCACCAAGGCCCGCGGTACGGATGCGGAGATCCTCACCGTCGGTGAGGGCTTGCTGGAGCAACCCACTACCTTGATCCGCATTAAGCGGGCGGGGTAACGGATGTTCGGTCGCTCTACTAATCTGACACTGACTGATATTGAGAGTGACGGGAGGCCACGTGGACGACGAGCAGTGGGATGACACCCCGATTGCTGCGGCGGCTCGCCGTGCGGCGCAGATGAATACTGGGCGCTCGACAGTGCCGAAGCCGGAGCAGCCGCGTCTGATCACTGTCGCAAACCAAAAGGGCGGCGTGGGCAAGACCACCACGTCGGTGAACCTCGCGGCGTCGCTGGCCAAACTGGGCTGCAAGGTGCTCGTGGTGGATTTGGACCCCCAGGGCAATGCGTCCACCGCGCTGGGTGCCGGCCACCGTGACGGCGAGACATCGAGTTATGAGCTTCTCATCGGTGCCGCGGGTCCGGCAGAGGCTCTGCAGCGCTCCGGGGACAACGACAATTTGTGGTGCATTCCCGCGACCATCGACTTGGCTGGTGCTGAGATTGAGCTGGTCAGTCTGGTCCGGCGCGAGTACCGCTTGGCAGATGCGTTGCGCGGTGGATTTCTTGAGGAGCACGGCTTCGACTACGTCTTTGTGGACTGCCCGCCGTCGCTTGGTCTGCTCACCATCAACGCGATGAATGCTGTGGATGAGGTGCTCATCCCGATCCAGTGCGAGTATTACGCACTCGAGGGTGTGGGCCAGCTGCTGAATAACATCACGATGATCCGCGGCGCTTTGAACCCGAGCCTGCACATCTCTGCAGTGCTGTTGACGATGTATGACGCCCGCACGAAGCTGTCGGAGCAGGTCGCCGAGGAGGTCCGTGGCCAGTTCGGGGATGTGGTGATGCGCAATATGATTCCGCGATCGGTGAAGGTGTCGGAGGCGCCGGGTTACGGCCAGACCGTGATCGAGTACGACTCGGGCTCGCGCGGTGCGCTGGCATATTTCGATGCCGCGCGTGAATTGGCTACCCGCGGCGACTATCAGCCGCATGAGACGACGGGGCCGATCGGTGTGAGCCCCGAGATTTTCGCTCAGTTGGGCGAGGAGGACGAGTAGAGCAATGGCAGAGCAACGCAAGGGCGGCCTGGGCCGCGGGTTGGCGGCGCTGATCCCGTCGAATCCGGACCACCACCAGAAGACGGGCCCGCTTGGTGATGGCGCGGCTGATGTGATCATCGGCGGGAATAAGGGCGCGCGGGATGAAAACAGCAAGCCCAAGAAGAAGAAACAGGTCAAGGGCGCACCGACGATTCCGGGTGAGCCGACGATGAGCCGACCTTCTTCTGTGCCGGCGGCGATGGTGACAGACAAGAACGATTCTCTCGGCGCTTCCTACCAGGAGATCCCGATCGGGGATATTTTCCCGAACGCGAAGCAGCCGCGTACTCAATTCGACGAAGACGAGCTGGCTGAGCTGGTTCACTCCGTCAAGGAATTCGGTCTGCTCCAGCCGATCGTGGTTCGCCCGGCGAAGGACGGCTATGAGCTGATCATGGGTGAGCGCCGCTGGCGCGCGTCCTCGAAGGCTGGCCTGAAGCGCATTCCGGCGATCGTGCGCGAGACATCCGATGAGGATATGCTCCGCGACGCTCTGCTGGAGAATATCCACCGAGTGCAGCTCAACCCGCTGGAAGAGGCCGCCGCGTACCAGCAGCTGCTCGACGAGTTCGGCGTCACCCAAGAGCAGCTCGCCGACCGTCTCGGCCGCTCCCGTCCGGTGATCACCAACTCGATCCGCCTGCTGAACCTGCCTGTGCCGGTGCAGCGCCGCGTCGCCGCTGGTGTTTTGAGTGCCGGCCACGCCCGCGCGCTCCTCGGCGTGAAGGTGGGCCCGGAGGCTCAGGAGCAGCTCGCCGACCGCATCGTCGCCGAGGGCCTGTCCGTCCGCGCGACGGAGGAGGCCGTGACCCTGCTCAATCGCCAGGGCGCCTTGCCGGACAAGCCGAAGCGTGAGCCGACTCCGCAGCCGGAATTCCTCACCCAGGCAGCCGACCGCTTGGCCGATGAGTGGGACACCAAAGTCTCGGTGACCATGGGCAAGCGCAAGGGAAAGATCGTCGTCGAGTTCGGCGACTGCGAGGATTTCGAGCGCATCATGTCACTCATCGAGGGCACGGACTAGCCCTGGGGCCATGGCGCTGCGACACGTCCGGGTGATTCCGCTGGAGGCGGCCACCTTGGACCGCATTCACCGCACGACCGCGCGCAGCGTGTTCTGGGAGCTCGATCCGCTGGGTGACGCGTTCAGCGGCACCGATTCCGACGTGGACAAAGCTGCTTGGCTCCTAAGCCTCGCCTACGAGCAGCCCGCCGTGGGCTTTTCCATTGTCGACCCGGCTACCACCGTCGGCGCGCACGCGAGTCTGCTCATGTGCCCGCCGTCGGCAGCGCCCGGTGCCGTTCGGATGCCCACCGCGCCCTTCTCTGCCGACGCATTTTGCCTGACCAGCTTGCATATTGATGCGGCGGTCGAGGGCATCGGTTGGGAAGCAGTGCTTATCGACGCCGCCGTTGCCGCCCTTACCCAAAGGTCCCTTCCCGCGGTCGAAGCGTTCGGGTTGCGTTCTGATTTGCCCGAGGACCTGACCCGGATGTGCCGCCAGTTGGTGGCCAACCGCTCCACCATCGGCTTGATGCCTGTGGATGTGTTGGAGTCAGCGGGCTTTCGCATTGTCGCCGATCACCCGGCGATTCCGCGTCTGCGTTTGGAATTGCCGCCGGTGCACGATCTGCTCACTGAACGGGAGATCGCAGATCTGCTCGCCGCTGTTTCCGTTGGTGGACGCTAAGCGCGTTCCTGGCGCAACAGCTCTGTGAAAGAGAAGGTGCCTGTCGGCTGGTTGTCCTGCTCGAGCAGGTAGAGGCGCTTCACGGCAACGACGATCGCTTCGGCGATCGCGTCCCGTTGAGTCGGATCGGTGATGATGGACATATCGTGCGGGTTAGTCACGTATCCGAGCACGACCTCGACCGACGGCATCTGCGTCATGCGCAGCAGCTCCCACGTCCGGCCGTGGTTGTAGCAGTTGCCCAGTTGCGTACGCGCGACGATTTCGCGCTGGATGAAGCCGGAAAGCATCTCGCCCGTCATGGACGACGCGCCCAATTCAGACCCGAAATAGAAGGTGGCTACGCCGTTAGCTTTCTCATTCTGGTAGCGGTCCAGCTGCAGGGAGATCAGCAGATCTGCTTCGAAGCTATTCGCCAGATCTGCCCGCGACTTCGCCGAAGGATTATCGCCGCGCGGACGCGACATGATCGTCTCCATGCCGGCGGCGATCATGCGTGCCTCGACGCGGGCGGCTAGGTCCCAGAGGATTTCTTCCTCGGTGATCTCGCCGTACGGCCCCTTGATGCGCGCCATATTCTCGACATCGATACTCGGATCGATGACCACGCGCTTGCCCGTCAGGCGCGGTCCCGCCATGCGGACGACTTCGCGTTCGCGGATCGCCTGGGTAGAACCACCGGTAATGCGTCGGCCCAGCAAGCTCAGCGCGTGCAGGGTCTCCGGGCCGCAGACACCATCGTCCTGGATGCCGTAATTCAGCTGGTAATTAGACAGTGCGGCGTGGGTGTCGGGACCGAAGTGACCGTCGATACGCCCGGAGTAGAAGCCGAGTTCTTGCAGTTGCTTCTGCAGTTGGCCCACGTCGTCGCCGACGAGGACCTGGTTCGGCTGGTACGACAAAGCACGCGCACCGAGGGTGTAGGAAGCGTGCCGCAATTCGCGCAGAGTGAGCTCGTCGATCTCGCCCGAGGGCAGAATGCCACGGGACTGCTGGAACGCCTTGAGCTTGGTGCACAATTCCTCGTCGAAATACATTTCCGACTGGGAGAAACGCCGGCGGTTCCACTCCCCCACATCGCCCTCGAAGTCGTCCACCAACCCCAGACGCGCAAGGGTCGAGCGGACTTCAGCGACGCGTGCGCTGGAGTCTCCCACTCGATACGGACCGAACACAACTCACCTTTCTATGAGCATTGAGGAACGGTTTCATCTTACTGTCCCCTGCGTTGGGTAAGCCGAACACCTTGCGTGTCGGCGTTTTTGCTTACGACAGGTGCGGTTCCAGGCGGGAGAGGATCTCGGCCTTGGGGCGCACGCTGCTGAATTCGTCGACCTTCTGGCCGTCCTTGAAAATCAACACGTGCGGGATGGTCAAGACCTGGAACAGCGAACCGAGTGTGCGTTCTTTGTCCATGTCGACCTTCGCTACCTTGACCTTGCCGTCCAGTTCTTCTGCGATCTCGTCGAGGATCGGCGAGAGCTTCTGGCACGGGCCGCACCATTCCGCCCAGAAGTCGACGAGGACGGGGATATCGGATTCGACGACCTCCGATTTGAAGGTGTTCTGCGTGATGTCTATGGGCTTGCTCATGGTCGCTGCGCTCCTATTCTGCTTTATTTTCGTCCAAAATACTTGCGATTTTCTTTTACCGCTGCTGTTTTCGATTTTGTTTCAGCTGCGGTTTCCGCTTCCCTACAGCGCTTCCAAGTAGTGCTCCGCGTCGATGGCTGCGCGGCATCCGGAACCGGCGGCGGTGATGGCCTGGCGGTAGTAGTTGTCCACCAAATCGCCCGCGGCGAAAACGCCGGGCAACGACGTCTTCGTGGTGGGGTGCTCGACGGTGACATAGCCTTCTGCGTCGGTGGCTACCTGGCCGTCAAGGAACCCGGAACGCGGGTCGTGGCCGATGGCGACGAACATTGCCGTGGCGTCCAGGGTGGATTCCTGCCCCGTCTGGGTGTCCTTGATGCGAAGACCGGCGACCCGGCCGCCGTCCTCGAGGACCTCTTCCACGACGGCGTTGGTGAGGAATTCGATCTTGTCGTTCTCCTTCGCGCGGTCCAGCATGATCTGGGAGGCGCGGAATTCTTCGCGGCGGTGAATGATTGTCACCTTGGAGCCGAAACGGGTCAGGAAGGTGGCTTCCTCCATCGCGGAATCGCCGCCGCCGACGACAGCAATGTGCTGGTCCTTGAAGAAGAAGCCGTCGCACGTCGCGCAGGTGGACACGCCGCGGCCGGTGAGTTCCTGCTCGCCCGGAATGCCCAGGTGGCGCGGCGCTGCACCGGTGGCCAGGATGACCGCGCGGGCGTGGAACACCTCGTCGCCGACGTGAACCTTCTTGATGTCGCCGTTCAGCTCGACGCTATCGACCTGGTCAGCGCGGAGGTCGGCGCCGAAACGCTCGGCTTGGGCGCGCATCTCCGTCATCAGGTCCGGGCCCTGGATGCCATTTTGGAAACCGGGGAAATTCTCCACCTCGGTGGTGTTCATCAGCTCGCCGCCGAACTCGTAGCCCTCGAACACGAGCGGCTTCAGGTCGGCGCGCGCGGTGTACAGCGCGGCGGTGTAGCCGGCAGGTCCGGAGCCGACCACGATGACGTCGTAAATGGTGTTGCTGTCGGCGTCCGCGCCGGTGCGTTCGGCGGATTCCTTCATCTGCTCGGTGGGAGCAGTCTCCGGTGCGGATTTGAATCCGCCCAGGGCATTGACGGAGGGAAATTTCGGAATGTTGTTGGAGCCGGTGGACCCGTTGGATTCAGTCATGGCTGCCAGTGTAGTTAACTGCGCAAGCCGTCAGATAACGCCTGGCGAGCCCGATTTCGGCGCGACTTCACGGTGCCGGGACGCACGCCCAGATGGGAGGCGGCGGAGTTGATGGAGTAGCCGGCGACGTCGATAAGCATTAAAGCCCGTCGTTGCGCGGCCGGAAGTTTGAAAAGGGCCTGGCGGAGCGTGAGCAGGCGGTCGAGATTGCCCAGCGGGTCATGCGCGAGGTAGCGGTTCGCGTCGGGGCTGAGCTTCTCCGAATCATCCAGGCTCGTGTGCTGCCTTTTGTTCTCCGCGCGTTTCGCGTGATCGTAGCCCGCATTCTTCACGAGGCGGTAGAGCCACGTGGTCAGCGCGGATTCAGCGCGGAACGTGTGCATATTGCGCGAGGCCTTGAATAACGCGTCCTGAACAATGTCCTGCGCGTCGTGCTCATTGCGCGCATACTGCTTGGCCACGGCCATCATCCGCTGCCGGTGCCTTTCCACAATGATCTGAAAGGCCCGGTTGTCCCCCGCGACGTACTCCGTGACCAGTGCATTATCGGTCTTCTTTAGCTGTTGCTGCTTCCGCTGCGCGTTGATCCGGTATGTGCGCGCCAAACGGCCGTGACTATGCGTATTCACTTTGTCCCCCCGAACAAGTCTCCCCTGTTTCCAGCTGTATGTGTGCTGTGGAACCCATTTTGCCCTGACGCATGGGGGACGCGCTCGCCAAAAGTGCGCACTATAGTGCGCAACGCTTTGTAACGGGCTTTCTACCTCATGCGTTACCTCATGCGCGTGCCGACGACGGAAATGCCGCGGATGATCGCTGCAGCATCGTTCTCGCTGTTGAACGCGATGACGAGACCGGTAACCGCCTCTTTGCTGCCATCGATCTCGATGCTCGTGCGGCCGTCTTTCAACGTGCCGTTCGTCAAAATGCGCAGGTGGTTGACGTTTGTGGCGTCCGCGGTCTGCTCTGTCGTGGCATAAATGACGTAGTTCATGCCCGCGCCGCTGGCGGAGTCGATATTGAGCTCCTCGGGGATGAACGGGGCACCGTTGTCGGCGGTGAGCAGGACCTTCTCCCCCGCCTTGGCGGAGGCGGCGGTGGAGTCCTCTCCGTCGACAAGCGCGGCGAAGTCGATATTCCTGTCGCTGGCGGCATCCTCGCCCCATGCGGTGGCGGTGAGCGGTGCGATGATCACGGGCAGTGTTCCGAGCGGACCGTTTTCTATGCCTTCGGAGACCTGGTCGGCTCCGTCGCGCGCGGATTCACTGGTGATCGGCGAATCGGCGCGGTGGCTGAACATACCCACGAGGTAGACGGTCAGCGCCGCGACGAGCACGACTGCCGTGATGGCGACGGCAACCAGTCCTGCTGTGCCCAGCGCGCCGATGCCGCGCTCGCCGAAGCCGCCCCGCTTCACGGTGTCCTCGGCGACACCCTGTTCGTCCTGCTCGGGCCGCTGCACGAGCGGCGCCGGCGCGGTGTCCGTGTGCGCAATCTCGGCGAGCGATTGCTCGATGGCGCGGTAGTCGGGCACCTCTTCGCGCGCGGCGGCGGTGGGAGCCGCGAGCACGTCCGTCTCCGCGGAACCGGCCAGCAACTCAAGGGCGAATGCGTAGGCGGAAGCATCGGCCTCCACGTCGGCATCGGGCAGGATCGCTGGGAAAGCGAGGACGACCGTGCCGTCGTCGCTGACTCTCATGCGGTTGCGGTTGTCCAGACCCAGTGGCACGCCCCGATTGCGGGACTGTGCCATGGCATCGGTCAGGGGGATCATGGCGGCGGCGACGGCTTCGTCGAGAAGCGTTGCACCCGAGTCGGCGACTGTCTTCAGGTCGGAGCCTGGGATCCAGTCGGCGACAACGACCGCGCCGGTGCGGTAGCGGATTGTCTCAAGAACCGGTGCGACCGCGGGCAGGCCTAGCTCTTTCAGCTGATTCGTGCGGTGGCAGATGCCGGCGGCGTCGATCGCCGCTTGGCGCGGGGTGACGGGCGCCATCGGTGCCGCGCCGCACGTGTCCACGAATGTCAGCGCCACAATGCGGCCGGTGGCCTGCTCGCGCGCCTGCCAGAAGCGGGCGGAATTGGACGCGCCGCAATCGCGCAGGAGGCGGAAGCGGCCGTCGGAGACTGCCGCGCCGGGCACGAGTCGCGGGCCTCGGACCACGCCGGCAGACATCGGTGGCGGGACCGGGGAGGTGTTGAAGGTGTCAGAACCGAGGAACTGCGGGTCTACCCCGGTGCCTGCTGCGATGTCGTCGGACGGGCTCGTGCGCACGATGCGACGCAGGCCAGGCACACGTGCCAGCACCGCGCCGAGGCTTTTGACTTCAGGGAGCTTGGAGAACGACAGTGCGATGCCCGTGGCGATGACGAAGACGATGCCGAGGATCAGGATTTCCAGCAGGAGGCCGAAGGAATCGCGGCGGCCCAAAGCCGCGGCCAGCCCGGGCATCCCGCCGGGAATCAGGCGCAGCAGGAAACGCACGAGCATGGTCGCGGCGACACCCACCAGGCCCGCGGCGGCCGCCCACACGGAGGTGTGCAGCACCGAAGCAAAGCGCAGGGAGCCCAGCTTGCGGTGCAGCAGGAATGCGCCGATCACTGCGCCGGCAATGAAGCCGAAGCCGTTGGCCGCGCCGAGCAGAACCACGACCTGGTCTGGCCGCGATGCCACAGTCGGCGCCAAGGTGGCCAGAACCACCTTGGTCAGCGTGATGCCGGCGATGATGAAGGTCGGCGTCCACGCTTCTTCGCGGGCGTAGAACACGCGCAGGTGGAGCATCACGAGCGCGTACGGAATGAGCGTGAACGCGGCGAAGCTCAAAGTCAGGCCGAGCGTGCGGGCTTCTTCGTTGGTGAAGTTGCCGTAGCCGAACAGGGCATTGCCGATGTCGGGGCCCAGTGCCGTCATGAAGATGATGATCGGGATCAGCGCGATGAATGTCAGCTTCGTGCCCAACGTCAGATCGCGGACCACGGCCTCGTCGTCGCCGTCGGCGGCATTGCGCGACAGGCGCGGCATGATCGCCGTCAGCAGGGTCACGCCGACGATGCCGTACGGGACCTGGAGCAGTTGCCAGTGCTGCATGTAGATCACCGGCGCGGAACTATCCACGCCCGACGCGATGCGGTTGTTGATGATGTATCCCGCCTGCGAGATCGCCACATACGTCACGATCGCCAGGGCCATTCCACCGAATTGTTTGAGGCGTTCGTCGATGCCCCACAGCGGCCGCAGGTCGATCTTCAGTCGGCGCAGCGCCGGCAGCATGATCAGGCACTGGACCGCCACGCCGAGCGTGGTGCCCAGACCCAGCAGCAGAATGTGCGGGTCGGTGACCCCGGTGTGCTCCTTCGGGTCGAGCTGGCCCGGCAGGATCATGTACAGCATCATCACGCCGATGGAGACCAGGTTGTTCGCCACCGGCGCCCACGCCCCGGGCCGGAACACTTCCTTGGTATTCAATATGGCCATGAACAGCGAGAACAGGCCGTAGAACATGATCTGTGGAAGCAGCAGATAAGCGAAAGACGTCGCCTGCACCAGGTTGACGTGCCCGCCCTCTTTCAGCATCACCTCGGTGAGCAGCGGCGCACCGATGACGGTGATCAGCGTGACTGCGGTCAGCAGCGTGATTGTCAGCGTGAATAGCCGCCTGATGAATGCGGCGCCGCGGTCCGGGTCTTCCTTTTCCGCGCGCACGAGCACCGGCACGACCAGCGCGGTGAGCACCGACCCGAGCACGATCTCCGTGATCATGTTCGGCAGCGTGTTCGCCGTGTTGAATGCCGATGCCACTGCGCCGCCGAGTGCGGAGGTGATCATCACCGTGCGGATGAAGCCGGTGATGCGCGACATCAGTGTCGCCACCGCCATGGAGCCGGTGGAGCGGACAACGGATTTATCGCTCGTTGTCTTTTGCTCCTCCGTCGTCGTTTCCGCCATACACACTCCAAGTCTTGAGAATCCCGGGTTCGGGAATTCTGGGTCAAGGGTATGTTAGTCGGCCTGCCGCGAATCTCTATCTCGTCGGCGTTTCCCCAACTGCGCGAGAACAGCGAGCACGAACAGTCCCGCCAGCAGCGAGATGAGCACCCAGTTGCTTATCGACGTCCCCGCCGTCTGCACCCCGATGCCCACCGGTTGAGAAATCGCTTGGTTTTGTGGTGTGGCCAGGAATAACTGCAAGTCGGTGCGTTCATTATTCGACGGCAGGTCCGCTGTCATCTGCAGCGTGATCGAGCCACGCGCCGGGATGCGGAATTCCGTCGGGGTGTTCAATCTTGCCCCCTCCGGTCCGCGGTAGAGGATCGTCGCGTCGACGGGCAACGGCAGGCCGTTCTGCGCGACGATCAAAAGCGGCGACGACGCAGACGTGCGCGTGTACACGTTTCCCGGCGGGATGAGCGCGATCGACGACCTCAGCGCCGCCAGGGTGTCCCGGCCTCCGTTGAGGCGCTCCCGGGTGCGCTTTTCCGCCTCCGCGTAGCCCGTGTACGCCCGCCTCCCGGTCACCGTCATCGCGGTGAGCAGGTTTGTGCGCAGTGGCAACGTGTATCCGTACCGGGTCAGCGCGATCGCGTTGTCGTTGGCCAGCAGCGCCGTCAGGTCGTTGATGAAGCGCGCTTGCTGTCCAGAATTGAGCACTTCGGTGTCCGTGAGTTCAGCCGGGTCGCTCTCCGGGACGCCGAGCTTATCGACGTCCCCCTGCCCCACTTCTCCCGGCGCCCCCACATAATTTTCGAGCGTCATCGGAGCGGCAGTGCGCTCCCCGAAGAGCTCCGTCACCGCCGCCATGACTGCTTGCGCCGTCGAGGCCTCCCACGCCGCCGGTGGGTTGACCAGCGTCGGATCGAGCTCTTCCGCCCGTTCTGCCCGTTCCGCCGCGGTCCGCACCGCCGTCGCTGCAGTGAGATCCCGCGCTTGCACCGAGTCGAGCGTGTAGTCGTAGCGCAGGTGCTCGTCGGAATACCCCGTTGTTTCCGGCGCTGGTCCCGTCGCCGCCAAAGTGGCCGCCAGGGAACTATCGAATGTCACCGCCGTGACCCCAGGCGTGAGAGTGGCGAACCTTTCGACAGTATCCACCGTGTTGTCCGCCACCAGCACCCGCACGGTCTCAGCCGGTTCTGGCGCCGCGATGTCGGCCACGCTCGGCAGTGCGGGGTTATTCAGGTTGTCCAAGGCAATGCCCTGCTCCCCCTCGATGCGCCCGCCGGGGGCCTCGGCATTCTTCGCCTGCGCCTGCTGGTCGAGCTCCCACTGGGTGTGCATTCCGGTGACGGGCAGGTCCGATTTGCTCAGGTCCGCCCAGCCCATGCCCGGCGCGGATTCGGAGGTGAGGTAGCCCGCGCCGGGCACCACCAGGTTGCGTACCACCGGGGTCCCAAGGATGCGTTCTGCTGTGAAGGGTCCGCGCTCGACTGCCTCTCGCATGAGCCACGTGTCGCCGGTGCGTGCCACTGCGTTCAGGTCGGTATTCGCCCACGGCAGTGCGACCGCGCAATTGTCTTTCGCGGCCCCGCGGAGCTTGTCCAGCCACGCCGCGGCGTCTTCGGCACCTGTGCCTTGTTCCGCACCTGCGCTAGCTTCGTCACCGCCCCAAGAATCGCGCAGCCGCTTTCGGTTCAGTCCTGGCGAGGGCCGGTCGTCATCCACCATGTAACCCTGGGCCATGCGTTCCACGGTGTCGAGCAGCGCTGGGTCGACCGCGAGACACGTCGAGCTGCGTACGCCCTCGTCCTCCGTCGCTTCCTCGTATGTGTTCACCAGTTCGTCCAAGCGCCCCCCGGGCGCGACCTGAGTGGCGAGATCCTCCGAGCGCAGAATCAGCGGTGGCCTGTTCGGTGCCTCTCCCGTCTCTCCCGGCACGATGTCCACCGGCGCAGAAATCGGGAACAGCACGCTCATTCCTGCGGGCTTGGTTGCTTCTGCTTCATTCTCAGGCGTTTCCCCCTTCACCGCCATGTGCCAGCGCTCCGTATCCAGCGTCGCGCCGTCTTGGCCCAGCACCAGCATCATCGGGAAACTACTGTTGTACGGCTGTTTCTGGGTGGGGATGGTGACCTTGAGTTCGGTCTCCTCGCCTCGTGCCAGCTCTGGGACCTTCACTTCGTCGCCAGCTGCGTGGTACTCCGAGACCGATGCCACGCTTGCCGCCCGCGCGTCTGATACCGAGCCGGAGGCGGGTCCGCGCAGTGGTGCCACGGTCAGTCCGGAGACGTCCGCGTCAGATTCATTCCTGACACGCACGGTGACGGACAGGGGGTTGCCGGAAGGGACGGTGGCCGGGGCGTCGATAAGCGAAAGCTTCAGTCCCTGCTCCCCGTCGTCGGGACGGATCTGCTCGTTGACCCACTCGTGTGCGACTGCGGGATCGTTCGGATCGACGGGGACGGGCTGGGCCGCGCATGAGAGCACCGCCGCGGTGAGCACCGCAGCCGCCCGATGCGTGCGCCGACTCATCACCGTGGGGTGGTCCTTCCCGCTTCTTTTTCCGCGCGAGCGAACTCCGGCATCTTGTCGAATGCGATGCGTGCCAGCTTCCGCTCGTCCGCATACGCCAAATGCTCGATCAACTCGCTGACCGGCACCCATGCGACTTCCGTGACCTCCGGGTCCTCGTCATTGAGCACCCCGTCGACATAGCGCAACAGATTGTGGTGGACCGTCTTGTGGATGCGCACCCCCTCCGAGACGAACCAGTAATCGATCACGCCCAGCTCAGCGAATGGCTCCCCCGAGATACCCGTTTCTTCCCATACCTCGCGGCGCGCGGTGTCCCACTGGTGCTCGTCCGGCTCGACGTGCCCTTTCGGCATGGACCACAGCAAACGCCCGCGCCTGTCCAGCCGCCCGATGAGAGCGACGTAGATCTGCGACATGTCCACGGAACCGTCCGGCGCAACTGCCTCCGCCATGCCCGAAACGACGAGGCCGCCCGCGCTCGTTTCGTCGCGCGTTTCCATGTTTTGCGACGCGTATTGCGCATTCTTGTGCGAAGGCTTGCGGTACCTATTGCCCCCGCCGCCGCGATTCCGACCGCGCTGATTACCCCGTTGGTTATTGCCCCGGTTGTTGCTTCCCCCGCGACGCTTGCGGCGGCGATTCTTGTCACCTTGCTTTTCGCCCTGCTTGTCGCCGTGTTTTTCGCCCTGATTTTGGCCCTGATTCTTGCCTTGGCTCTTGTTCTGGCTCTGGTTATCGTGGGCGCGGCTCGACGCGCGCCGGCGGCGTTTGCGCCTGCGCGTGTTGTGCTGCGGCGAATTCGAATCGCCGGGGGTTTCTTGAGCCATCTATTGAATGGTATCCGCCCGTGGTGACCATGTGGTACTTGAGTTGCTCCAAGGTGGTGTTCTGTGAGGTGCTACTGGGTGGTTTGCGTGGGGCTGTAAGGTTGTGCGGGTGACCACCCAGAACAGCAGTCAGACGACGTCGACCGACCCGGCGGAGCTGTTCAACCTGCCGGAGAAGGGGGATCCGACAGCGTTCATTGCCCTGCTCGCCCGCGCGGAAAGTGCCGTTGGCGAGCTCGCTGGCCTGCTCGGACCCCTTGCTGCCGCCTTTGCCGCCGAGGGCGAGTCGCTGTTTCTCGTCGGCGGCCCGGTGCGCGATGCGATGCTGGGACGCTTGGGCCACGACTTGGACTTCACCACGTCTGCCCGCCCGGAGACGATCAAGGCGATCCTGACCGAGTGGGGCGAGGCCGTGTGGGACACCGGAATTGAATTCGGCACCGTGTCCACCGTGAAGCACGACCAGCAGGTGGAGGTGACCACATTCCGCGCCGACCTCTATGACGGTGTGACGCGCAACCCCGAGGTCACCTTCGGCGACACGATCGAGGGCGATCTCGTCCGCCGCGATTTCCGCGCGAATGCGATGGCGATCGAGCTCATTCCCGCCGCCGACGGCACGTTGTCGCTGGATTTCCATGACCCCGTCGACGGCCTGAAGGATCTGCTGGGGCGTACCTTGGACACCCCGCAAGAACCCGAGGTGAGTTTCCGCGACGATCCGCTGCGCATGCTGCGCGCCGCCCGGTTCGTCTCCCAGCTCGGCTTCACCGTCAGCCCACGCGTCAAGCGTGCGATGACGGACATGGCAGAAGAGATCGGCCGCATCACGGTTGAGCGCGTCCAGGCTGAGCTCGACAAACTCATGCTGGGTCTCCAGCCGTGGGAGGGCATTGACCTGCTAGTCGAGACCGGCCTGGCCGACCATATTCTCCCTGAGATTCCCGCTCTCCAACTCGAGCGCGATGAGCACATGCAGCACAAGGACGTCTACGCCCACTCGCTTACCGTCCTGCGCCAGGCCACGGAGCTCGAGGATGAGGGCCCAGATCTCAAGTTGCGGTGGGCAGCGCTCATGCACGACATCGGCAAGCCGGACACGCGCGAGCTCAAGCCCGGCGGCGGCGTTTCCTTCCACCACCATGAGGTCGTGGGCGCGAAGATGACCCGCAAGCGTATGCGCAAGCTCAAGTACCCGAAGCACGTCATCGAGGATGTCGGCCAGCTCGTCTACCTGCACATGCGCTTCCACGGTTTCGGCGAGGGCCAGTGGACCGATTCCGCGGTCCGCCGTTATGTCACGGATGCCGGCGATCTCCTTCCGCGCCTGCACAAGCTCGTGCGCGCCGACTGCACCACCCGCAATCCGAAGAAGGCCGCGCGTCTCCGCCGCACGTACGATGAGCTGGAGGAACGCATCGCGGAGATCTCCGCCAAGGAGGACCTCGCCCGCGTGCGCCCGGACCTCGACGGCAACGAGATCATGAAGATTCTGGACCTCAAACCGGGCCCCGAGGTCGGCAAAGCCTGGAAGTATATGAAGGACCTGCGCCTCGAACGCGGCGAGCTCGATCACGATGAGGCCGTTGCGGAGCTCAAGGCTTGGTGGGAGAAGGAAAATGGCTGAGTTCTTTTACGCGGACCGCTTATTCACCGCGCTCGAGCGCGAAACACCAGCGCCCGGAATGCTGCTGGTCGCCGCCCCAGGCATGCTCGCGGATGACTTCTCCCGCACCGTCATTTTGCTTATCGACGTCTCCCCTTCCGCCACCTTCGGCGTCGTCCTCAACCGCCGCTCCGAATTGGCCGTCCACTCCGTTTTGCCCGATTGGCTCCCCCACGTGGCAAAGCCGCAGGCTCTTTATGTCGGCGGACCCCTGCGCCCCCAGGCTGCTATTGCCGTCGGCATGACGTCCTCCGGCACCGTCATTGAGGACCACCCCGAGTTCACCCGTCTGGCTAATCGCCTTGTCCACGTGAACCTGCAGGCCGAACCCGAGTCTGTCGAAGGTCTCCTCGAGGGCATGCGCGTCTTCTCCGGTTACGCCGAGTGGGCCCCGGGCCAGCTTGACGAGGAGATCGAGCGCGGCGACTGGTACGTCGCCCCCGCCCTGCCCACCGACGTCATCGCTCCCGCCGCCGCCGATCTGTACAGCGACGTTCTGCGCCGTCAACCGATGCCGCTGCCCCTCTTCTCGACCTTCCCCGCGGACCTCGAGGACAACTAGCCATGGATCGGGAGATCCGCGCCGCCCTCAAAGACCTGTGGGTTGTCGGCCTGGGGCTGATTCCCCTCGGCCTCGCATTCGGCCTGGTCATGACCCAAGCTGGCTTCGCGTGGTGGTGGACCCCCATTTTCTCCGTCGTCATCTATGCGGGGTCGATGGAGTTCCTCGCCGTGCAGCTCGTCTCCGCGGGCGTCGGCCCACTGTCAGCGGCGGTCACCGGGTTCATGGTGAATTTCCGCCACATTTTTTACGGCCTCACCTTCCCCCGCCACCGCATTTCGTCGTCTCTCGGCCGCGCGTACTCTACCTACGCGCTTACCGACGAAACCTACGCCGTCATCTCCTCCCTTCCCCCCTCGACCCGCTCGACCCTTACCGGCACCCGCATCCTCACCGTGGAGATCGTCTGCCAAATTCTCTGGGTCATCCCCGGCATTTTCGGCGCTTTGCTCGGTGAGGTCATCCCGCCGGAGGTCAAAGGAATGGACTTCGCCTTGACCGCCCTCTTCGTCGTTCTCGCCTACGAGTCCTTCAATTCCAACCGCGATTTCTCCCTGCCCCTGACCGCCACAGCAATCGCCATCCTTGTCGCCGTCATCGCCCCCTCCTGGCTCCTCATGGTCGCCCTGACCGCCTACTTCTTTGTCCTGCTGCTCCGCTACGCGCACCCCGACCTCGACCGCGCCCTCGAGCTCCGCCCTTCCCACGAAGGAGGTCAGTGATCTTGGGCCTTCCCGAAGGCGTCACCTTCGCCATGGTCGCCGCTGTCCTCATTCCCGTCGGCATCGTCACTGTGCTCCTGCGTGCCCTCCCCTTTTCGTTCCTGCGGCTGCTCAAGGACAGCCCCGTTGTCCAGTTCCTCGGCGCAACCATGCCGGTCGGCGTGATGACTGTCCTCGTTATCTACACAATTTCCTCCATTTCTCGCGACCCTGACATTCCCCATGGCCTCGTCGCTGCCCTCATCGCCGCCGGAATCACCCTCGCACTGCATGCCTGGAAGCGCCGCGCCGGCCTGTCCATTCTCACCGGCACCGCCATCTACATGCTGCTCATCAATCTGGTGTTCTAGGGTCACTGCTCCGTAACTTTTTGTCAGTTGTAGTAACAACTCGGTTTGGCTCTGCTATTAATCAAGTGATGCCAATTACATTGGTCGATCATTTCTCACTGGTTCACACCCCGAAGGAGCTCCTTGAAATGAAGCGTCGTATCCTCGCCGCCGGCCTTGCAGCCGCCACGGCCCTGTCCCTCTCCGTCGCCCCCGCCCAGGCAGTTGAGAATAAAACCTCGTCCGAAATCTCGGACTCTGAGCTGAAGAGCTACCTCCTGGAGCAAGCGCGGAATGGAAATGTCACTGCGCTCATGAAGCAGATTGCGAGAAAGGAGCACCAGAAGCCGGGTGATGATTCCCCCGCTGCGCAGGCTCTTTACAGTTCCCTTCGTAATGACGCCGCTAACAGTTACGCCTCAGGTAAGACTTTGAACATTCTGCTCGGCACCGGCATCACCGCCCTGATTCTCGGCGGTCTCGGTAATTTCGCTGTCCAGCAGGGTCTGGTCCAGCTGCCGAAGCTCCCGTTCTAGCGCCCTAGCGCTCCAGTCTTTTAGCCCCAACGACGCTCTTTCAAAAGGATGCGGGTTGGGGCCTGTCTCTTATACACATC
>ERZ1031273.170-NODE-170-length-34740-cov-7.769699_pt1 | contig 34740 bp, 33 predicted proteins | sample MGYA00516575_ERZ1031273 | MGnify/ENA primary metagenome ERZ1031273 (study PRJEB33718, sample SAMN03159816) | human skin metagenome | collected 2014-02-25 | study: EMG produced TPA metagenomics assembly of the PRJNA266117 data set (Human skin bacterial metagenome... | reverse complement strand
AGCGGCGTTCCTTAATACGAGCCGATTTACCGGTACGATCACGCAGATAGTACAATTTGGCGCGACGCACTTTACCGTAACGTTCTACCACAATATTTTCAATAAACGAATGCAAGGCACTACCGACAAAAGTCGCCGCACAGAGCGCAATGCTCGGTACGGCGACCTTTCTCTATAGGAATATAATTTAGTTTCTGCTTACTGTTTTACGCTCTTGGAGATAAAGCGGCGTTCCTTAATACGAGCCGATTTACCGGTACGATCACGCAGATAGTACAACTTGGCGCGACGCACTTTACCGTAACGTTCTACCACAATATTTTCGATAAACGGGCTGTCGTACGGGAAGATACGTTCCACGGCAATACCATCCGACATCTTACGCACCGTAAAGCGACGCTTTTGCTGATGACCATTGATCGCAATTACCGTTCCACGATACTTCTGAATACGTTCCTTATTACCTTCCGTAATGCGGTATTCAACCGTTATCGTATCCCCAACTGTGAAAAGGGGATGCAGTTTGCCCGACTTAAACTCGTCGTTGACTACTTTGATTAAATCCATTTTCTTCTGCTCCTTTTAATTAGTTTCGTCTATCTAAACGCAATATGCCGGCCACCTTACTCCTGCGGCACGCCGCCGCGGTGGTGCCTCTGTAGGCAGAGATTGCGCAAAGCAGTTGCAAAGATAGCTATTTCTCTCGAAAGAACAACCCAGCCCCATACTTTCCCTAACTTATCTCAGTTTATCCGAACTTATCAGAGTCAATCAGAGTCAATCAGAGCTTATCAGAGCTTATCAGGTAAGATCCGGTTTTCTCCGATTAATTCCGATTGGTTCTGATAAATTCAGATATCCTCAAACGAACATACCGCTCGCTCCCAACCATCCCCTACCTCACTGTAACGCCCCTACACCTCTCCCGCAGCGCATCTTCGTCTGCCAACCCACTCACGAACCGTCCCACGTCCGCGCACCTTTACTTACCCCTAACCATACTTACGCCTCTACCGCAGCGCATCTTCGTCTGACAAGCCACGCACGAACCGTCCCACGTCTGCGCACCTTTACTTACCCTAACCATACCTACGCCTCTACCGCAGCGCATCTTCACCCAACGACCTGTGCAGGAGCTACCTCGTATCAGCGCACGTCCGCGCCCTTTTCTACTGAGGGGGCGAAGCAGTTGTACGGTGGAGACGGAGGGTTTCTCCCATACTAACAAATCGCTCCTCCCACACAATCAAATCGTTGCTCCAGTGCTGTTCGAGCGTTTGTACGGAGGTATCCGGGAAAAGTCTATAGGGTATCCGAGAAAAGTCTATAGGTTATTCGAGAAAAGTCTAGAGAGTTTTCCCAAAAAGTCTAGAGAGTTTTCCACAAAAGTCTATAGAGTATTTTCAGAAAGTCTAGAGACTTTTCTCGGATACTATGGGTTGATTGTGTCGTTCACCAGTAACCTCCGCTTCAACACTACTATTCCTCCCCAACGATATTACTCTTTCTCATCGCGAAACAGTCCGGTCCGTGATGCGCTACCGATCCTTCCACAGAAGCTAACTTTCGGCAATAGAATGATTTATTGCCGATAGTCTGTTGTATGATTATAGCACCATTAGGCGAATGTGGGGCGTATGAGAAGCAAATTAGGCAGGAGCGAGCAAACGCATCGTAAAGAAAGACAAGCGCGTAGTATGAGAATCTAAACGAAAAGCCACGGTACAAATTAAGGGGAAATGTTAACGATACCTTACCTCAAAACGAAGTGTTGTGTAGAACAAAATAGTTGCTGAAGCAACCTATGGTAATTCGGACTTTATAAAAATCAGATATGAAATAGGGAGCTGGCTATTTCTTTACTCAAAAACAAGGGCACTCTTGACTTCAAACAAGGGTAAGGGGGAAGGCAGAATAGCAAAGAAAATCCCCGACCCGGCGTAAGTCCGGATCGGGGATACAAATGAAAAAATGAAAGCTGTTCGGAACTCTCTATTATAGCTTTGGAGCTTGAATAGAGCAGGTTTAGTTCATCTCCGTGCTAAGGGCTCAGTCCGGCGATGTCAGTTGGATTAGCCCAGGAAGCCGAGCAGAACACCGGCAGCCACAGCGGAGCCAATCACCCCGGCCACATTCGGTCCCATAGCGTGCATCAGCAGGTAGTTGGTTGGGTCATATTTGAGCCCAACGATCTGCGAAATACGCGCCGAATCGGGAACGGCACTCACACCGGAATTACCAATCAGAGGATTAACCTTATTCCCCGGCTTGAGGAAAAGGTTCATAATCTTCACAAACAGCACGCCGGCACAGGTGGCTATGATAAAGGAGAAGGCACCAAGCCCGAATATCATTACCGATTTACCGGTGAGGAACTCGGTGGCTTGTGTAGATGCTCCTACGGTGAGCCCCAAAAGGGTGGTTACGATATCGATAATCGGACCCTTAGCCGCATCGGCAAGACGTTTGGTAACACCGCTCTCTTTCAATAGGTTTCCGAAAAAGAGCATCCCGAGCAGAGGCAAGCCGCTCGGTACTAAGAAAGCCGTCAGCAGCAACCCCACTATAGGGAAGATGATTTTTTCCGTTTTGGATACTGCACGAGGCGGCTTCATGCGGATTAAGCGTTCCTTTTTAGTAGTCAAAAGACGCATAAAAGGCGGTTGGATAATCGGCACGAGCGCCATATACGAATAGGCGGAAACGGCAATTGCCCCCATCAATTCGGGTGCGAGCCGGGAACTGAGGAAGATGGCGGTAGGTCCGTCCGCACCACCGATAATCCCAATAGCACCGGCTTCGTTAGGCGCAAAACCTAAATAGAGCGCGGCAATGTAGGCTCCGAAGATACCAAACTGAGCCGCTGCACCCACCAGCATTAGCTTAGGGTTGGAAATAAGCGCGGAAAAGTCCGTCATCGCCCCTATACCGAGGAAGATAAGCGGTGGATACCACCCTTGTCGGACCCCTTGATAGAGGATATTGAATACACTGCCCTCCTCGTAGATACCTACTTGCAGACCCGCATCTTTAAAAGGTATATTGCCGATGAGCATCCCGAATCCGATGGGAATCAGGAGGAGCGGTTCAAATTCGAAGCGAATGGCAAGGAAGATGAACAGCAACCCTACCAGAATCATTATAAGATGCTGGTAGGTAGCATTGGCAAAACCGGTAAAAGAGTAGAAGGTCTCAATATTCTCCCCAAGGAAGGACCAAAAGCTACCCATAATGGTTATTCGGTTTTATCTCTATTCGATTACCACGAGGTCGGTACCTTCGAGGATAGAATCGCCCTTACGTACCTTGATATCGACTACCGTACCATCCTTGTCGCTGTTGATGTTATTTTCCATCTTCATTGCTTCAAGTACGAGTAGTTTTTGACCGCGCTTCACTTTGTCGCCCACATTGACCACTACGTCAATGATCACGCCGGGCAGCGGAGCCTTAATAGCACCCCTGCTTGATGATGCCGCCGGCTTGGTAACCTTTTCCACCGGTTGAGCGGGCTGCGAACGCTTAATAGTGGGTGCGGCAGCTTTCTTTTTCTTTTCGGTGAGGATTTCTACATTGAAGGGCGTGCCGTTCACCTCCAATTCAGCCTCTTTGTCGTCTATCTTATTGATAGCAACGCTATATTCGGTGCCGTTGATTTTGTACTTATATTCCTTCATAACACTGTTTCGTAGTGTGGGTTATAGGTTCGTTTGTTTGGATTATGCGATTCGATCTAATACAGCCGAGTGGGAACTTCGCGCATCAGGTTGGTCTTTAGGGACCATGCGGAAGCGGTATTCGTTCGTTTGATGGTAAGTTTTGCGATATCCGTGTCGTGTGGCGTTTCGGCAAGCTCTTCGGAGAGAGCCATCAAAGCTGCCAGAATGAGCGGATCGTCTATTTTCTTCTTTCTCATAACGTATAGGATTGTTATCTGTTTCGCTGAGACGTTTTCTTAGGTCCGAGCGGTGTACGCAGGCCATAGATTTTGGAGCTCCAAGGCGAATACTTGCGTTCCGTGGGAACGAGCGTCAGTACATCGTCCTCCGTATCGTGCGCTTCCTCCATAGCTTCGTATAAAGCCATACCGATAGCGGCGGATACGTCGCCCGGAATAAAGGCTCCATTGCTAAGTTTACCGGAGGAAGCCTGCTCCTTCCCTACGCTTTTGTTGAAGCGGCGCTTGGACAGAGCCACGGCGCTATTTCCCGTAAGCTTGAAGAGGAGGAAAAGCACTGCCAACCCGAGGAATACCACCAGCATGGCGGTGATAGTCATCACGCCACCGTGAGGATCTCTCTCTTTCAGCGCTTGCAGCTTTTCGTTAGCATCAATGATCTGGTTGTTGCCCTGTGGGGTAACCTTTGGCGCATCTACACCGGCACCAGGGCCTGCCACCTTCCAGATGTTATTCGCCGCCTTATCCTCGGCAGAAACGTTTCCGTCGGGAATACGGCAGTAGGATTGGTCGGCAGCGAGCGAGGCGGGAATCGTAACGCTATCCAGAATGGTTTTACCGTCGCCGGAAACCAAAGCGATAAAGTTATCTTCACCCTTCTTCAGTTCGAAGTTGGTGTGTAGCGTACCTCTTGCTGCCATACCGTCCGCACGGAACAGCAGTTGCTGGCGAGGGGCTATTTTGGTTAGTATATCGCCTTTGGGGATAGCGTATTTTCGCAGGTCGTTACGGTCGTCAGTGAGGTAGAAGCCTCTTACATCCACCGTAGCCGCCGAACGATTGTACAATTCGATCCATGCGCTCCGATTGCCGTAATCATCCACAAAGTTGGTTTCGTTATCCACCAGTACTTCGTTGATCACTACCGGCCCCTCCTTCGGACGCTTATTGCCACACGCTGTGAGGGCAACAAGCATCATCGGGAGCAATAGGATCCGTACAACAGCCAAAGTTTGCTTATTGCAAATCATAATAGGCTTAGAGCGGTACGTTATCGTGTTTCTTTGCAGGAATCGTATCCTTTTTGGTACGAAGCTGTTCGAGGGCGCGGATAATGCGGAAGCGCGTGTTGCGCGGTTCAATTACATCATCCAGATACCCGTAGGAAGCTGCGTTGTACGGGTTAGCAAACGCCTTGCGGTATTCCTCTTCCTTTTCGAACGCCGTTTTGGCGGGATCTTCGGAAGCGGCTACCTCCTTAGCGAAGATAATTTCCACCGCACCACTGGGACCCATTACGGCGATTTCAGCTGAAGGCCATGCATAGTTCAGATCCGCCTTCAGATGCTTGGACCCCATAACGATATAGGCACCTCCGTACGCTTTGCGCAGGGTAACGGTAACCTTGGGTACGGTTGCTTCGCCGTAGGCATAGAGCAATTTGGCTCCGTGGGTAATTACGGCATTGTATTCCTGACCCGTGCCGGGAAGGAACCCGGGAACGTCTACCAAAGTGACAATCGGTATATTGAAAGCGTCGCAGAAGCGTACAAAGCGTGCCGCCTTGCGCGACGAATTGCAGTCCAAGCTGCCCGCCATTACTTGTGGCTGATTGGCAACCAAACCTACGCTCATACCGTTAAAGCGAGTAAATCCCACAATGATGTTGCGTGCATAATCGGCGTGCACTTCAAGGAATTCGCCGTTATCCACAATAGCGCCAATTACTTCGTACATATCGTACGGTTTGTTGGGTTCATCGGGGATAATTTCGTTCAGCATATCTTCCTTACGGTCGATGGGGTCGTTGCATTCCACGTAAGGCGGTTCTTCGAGGTTATTCTGCGGCAGGAAGCTGAGTAGATGACGAATGAGGCGAATGCCGTCTTCTTCCGTATCTACGGCAAAGTGGGATACACCGCTCTTAGAAGCGTGTACATCGGCGCCGCCCAATTCTTCCTGAGTGACATCTTCACCGGTAACCGTTTTAACCACTTTCGGCCCCGTTAGGAACATATAGGATGTTCCCCGCACCATAATGTTAAAGTCTGTAAGAGCCGGCGAGTACACGGCACCACCGGCGCAAGGGCCAAAGATGGCGGAGATTTGCGGAATAACGCCCGACGCGAGGATGTTGCGTTCGAAAATTTCGCCGTAACCGAAGAGCGCATTAACGCCTTCTTGGATACGTGCGCCGCCGGAGTCGTTCAACCCGATAACGGGCGCACCCATCTTCATGGCAAGATCCATCACTTTGCAGATCTTTTTGGCAAGCATTTCGCCCAGAGCACCGCCCAACACGGTAAAATCCTGCGCAAAGAGGTATACCAAGCGTCCTTCGATGGTACCGCTTCCCACTACCACGCCGTCGCCAAGAATCTTTTTCTTATCCAACCCGAAATTGGTCGACCGAAGCTCTACGAACATATCAATTTCCTCGAAGCTGCCTTCGTCCACCAACATGGCAATACGTTCGCGAGCGGTATATTTACCGCGTTCGTGCTGCTTTTCGATTCGTTTTTCGCCACCGCCCAAACGTGCTTGTTCGCGTTTGGCGATCAGCTCTTTTATTTTCTCTACTTGTTCACTCATAATGGGGTTGTATTTTTCCTTCTTTATATTAGATTTTCATCCTATTTATCGGCTTTGTCTTTGCAGTCGCAAAGCTCCAGGAGCAAGCCGTGGCAGCTTTTTGGGTGCAGGAAGCCGATGTTTAGCCCTTCGGCGCCTTTGCGGGATTGCTTATCGATCAGCCGAACGCCCTTGTCGCCGGCTTCTTTCAGTGCCTCGCTTGAGTTGGGCACCGCAAAGGCGATGTGGTGAATGCCTTCGCCACGCTTTTCCAAAAATCCCGAGATGGGGCTTTCGTCGCTGGTCGGTTCCAAAAGCTCCAACTTAGTTTGTCCTATTTTGAGAAAAGCGGTTTTTACCTTCTGATCCGGTACCTCTTCTATATTGTAGCATTTGAGTCCTAATACGCCTTCAAAAAAAGGCAGTGCTTCTTCAATGCTCTTTACGGCAATGCCGATATGTTCGATATGGGTCAAATCCATAATACTACGTTGTTTTAATATGATTACTTACTTTTTACTTCCCTGCTTAGCGACAGCTTCCTGAAGCTTTCTGATTTCCTCCGGATCACCTAAGAAGCGGTCGCCTTTTAGTGTGAGCGATTGGTCGAACTCGAACAGGTAGGGCACGCCCGTAGGCAGGTTCAATGAGGGAATATCCGCATCGCTGATTCCCTTTAGTACCTTTACGATGCCGCGCAAACTGTTCCCGTGAGCCGCTACAATCACATCGTCATGCGTTTTTAGCGATGGCAGAATAACGTCATTAAAGAAGGGCAGGATGCGCGCCACCGTTTCCTTGAGTGATTCGGTGAGCGGCAGATCTTCAGCTTTTACGCCTCGATAGCGCGGATCTTGGAACGGGCTGCGTTCGTCCTCCTTATCCATGGGCATGGGCGGCACATCGTAGCTACGGCGCCAAATGTGCACCTGTTCCTCGCCATACTTTTCCGCCATTTCGGTTTTGTTAAGCCCCTGCAAGGCGCCGTAATGCTTTTCGTTTAGTCTCCACGTTTTTTCCACGGGAATCCAATCGAGATCCATCTCGTCCAGCACTATGTTGAGCGTTTTAATGGCTCGTTTCAGATAAGAAGTGTACGCCATCGTGAAGTGGAACCCCTCTGCGCGGAGCAACTTGCCCGCACGATGCGCTTCCTCAACACCTTTCTCGCTCAGATCGACGTCCGTCCAGCCGGTAAAACGATTCTCTTTATTCCACGTGCTTTCCCCGTGACGTAACAATACCAATCTTTTCATAACCTTTTCCACCAATACTATATACTACTTCGGCAAAGTTATCGTATTTCTGCCAATAAGCCATCCCTTTGCGTGTGCCTTTATTCGGAATGAGTGTTGCAAAGGTACAACGCGGCATACCCCCCAAGTGTATTAAAGTGTATCGAAGTGTATTAAAGTGTATCGTAACGTATCCTAACGTATCGAAGTGTATCGTATGATACGGAAATCCAAGGGGAGAAAATGTATTGAACAACTTTTTACCGTTCTATTTCCAAGCGGAGGGTCACTTTGGGGTTGAATTCCCTTTCTTCCCGCAATTCTTCCGAAAAGGAATGATTATCCCATACCGCCTTGTTGATATAGTGCAAATTGATGGTTATGGTGGGAGCCTCATCGCCGATTACCGTTGTCGGCACTCTGTCGATGCGAAAGGTGGGTACGTTTTCAAATAGCTCCAGAGCGCCCCAGTCGCCTGCATTGTCGGCTCTAATCACGTGTTCGGCGGTAAAGTCGCCCCGATATCCTTTTTCAATAAATTCCTTCAGTGAGGGGAATCGGAAAGTGAAGAGTGGCGTTAACTCGCTTCCAGGCGGATAATCCGCGCCAAAAGATGCATTGTTACTGGTTATGGAGAGACTCACAAACTTCCAGTACATCGGTTGCTTGGGAATGTAGTACTTATTAAACTGTTTCGATTTTCGGTCGCTTGCTATGGACATCTTTTTATCGATCTTTCGATAGTACCCGTTGTCGTTGTATTTTACTGATAAAGATGCCGGAACATGAAAGTCGCAGAACCCGCATATTTGCAGGTAACTCTTGCTGACCAACCCTCCGTTCTCCTCTTTCATTTTGAATGGAAGTAGGTCTCCCTGAGTACATTTCATATAAGGTTCAAGATTAGGCTGATCCGAAACGGCAAAATGACTGCTCGGATAAAATAAGAAGTAGACAAAACGGTTATCCTCAGCGTACAACCCTCTAAATACCGTTTTGTTGCAGGAAGTAAACGAACAGAGCGCAAAAAACAGCATTGCGAGCCCCCATATCAATCTCTTTTTACTCATAGTGACTGTTGGGTTTATTTATTTCCACGTTTTATAAATCCGAGTTGTTTTGCTCTTCTACAAATAAAATGCTGAGAAAGACTAAATACTGCATAGCATTGTAAAGCGGATTCAACAAAATCGAAGCTAATAGTGATTGATCGGAATTAATCGGGTAAGCTCGGATGGTTCGGATTGGTTCGGGTAGGCTCTCGCAAAAGGTATATAGGTTTCGCTCGAGAGGTATATAGGTATCGGGTGAGAGGTATATAGGTTTCGCGCGAGAGGTATATAGGTTTCGTGCGAAAGGTATATAGGTTTCGTGCGAAAGGTATAGATCTTTTGCGGGGGGTATCCGGCGGCTCCGTGGTGCCGGTCGGTACGGAGTGCTTCTCATTAATCGTAACAAGGAGTGCCGCGTATGGTTTTGGAAATTAAATTCGTTACCTTTGTCTTTAGAGAGAGCACATGGGCGCGCGTCCCCCTATTAAGTGTTGCATTGTAAACTTTAGGCATTGCCGCGTAGCCCGTCGCCATCTCCATTAGATTGTTTGTAGCCATTATGGAAGAATTGAATCCCACTCCCAACGCGAATCAGCCGCAGGTTGATTCTGCCCACACCGAGAAAGAACAAGCCCCGCAAGAGGTTGCTCGGGAAGTAGTCACTCCGGAAGCCGAAAGCACTCCGGAAGCATCTGTTGAAACAAAGGAAGTTTTGGAGGAACCCGCCGTTCCTGCTGCGGAAGCCGCTCCGGCTCCCGAGGCGAATGAGCCGTCCGCTCCGGAGGAAAAAGTAGTTGCCCCGGAAGAAACGGAAGCAGCAACTCCGGAGGAAAAAGCTGCCGAAGCGCCTGAACCAGAATCGGTTCGTTATTCCGAACAGGAATTAGAGGCTATGACGCTCACCGAACTGGTGGATGCGCTGGCAACCCTTTTGGAACAACCGACGCTACCCTCCAAACGCTCTGTGGATAATCTGCGTCGCATCTTTAGCAATAAAAAGCGTCGCGCCGGCTCAGCCGAGGCGGACGAAGCCGAGAATGCCGCGCAAAACGAAGCAATGCAAATACAGGAAAGTCGGTTGAACGACCTGTACCACACCTTTGTGGAACGCTTCCGTGAGCAGATGGCAAAGCAACACGAGGAGGCTTTGGCTAATTTGGAAGTGAAGAAAGGCTTGGCGGCACGCCTCAAGAGCCTGATCGAAAGTAATGACGATTTTGGCGTCATCACCAAAAACTTTAGGGAAATTCAACAAGAATGGCGCAATACGGGTAAGGTGCCGGAATCGGACTACAACGAGCTGCAACGCGAATGGTCCCAATTGGTGGAACAATTTTACGATCTGAGGCAGCTGAACGATGAGTTCCGTGCCTACGATTTTAAGAAAAACCTCGCCTCAAAGCAGGAACTGATCGAACGCGCCAAGGCACTTACCGAAAGTAACGATCCCCCCGCTGCGTTGCGCGAAATAAACGATCTGCACCTCCGCTGGAAGGAAATAGGTCCGGTGGAAAAGGATCTTCGCGACGAAATATGGAAGCAGTTCTCCGAGTTCTCCAAAGTGGTGCGCCAGCGCGCCGATGATGTATTCCTGATGCGCAAGGCGGAGCAGGAGAAAAATATGGAGGAAAAGCGCAAAATATGTGAAGCAATCGAGGAAGTTCCCTATGCGGATATCCAAACCTATAGCGAGTGGCGTACCTATAGCGATAAAGTGATTGAGCTACAACGTAAATGGAAAGAAATTGGTCCGGTACCACAATCCGAATCAAAACCCCTCTATTCGCGGATGCGCGCCGCCAGTGATCTATTCTTCTCCAAGCGAACCATTTTCTATAAGGAAATGCATGAGCAGCAGGACGAAATATATAACCAAAAGCTCGCTCTGGTAGAGGAAGCTGAGGCTCTTTCTACTAGTACCGATTGGGGCACTACCGCCGAACGGCTCAAAGCTCTTCAGCAAGAGTGGAAGGAGGGCGGTCATCTCACCAACGGACGTAGGAGCCGCGAGCTGTGGGAACGCCTGCGCACGGCGTGCGATACCTTCTTCAATGCGCGAAACGAACAGCGCAAGCAGCGCCGTCGCACGCATCGGGAGCAAATGGACAATATGAAGCGCAAACAGGAACTTACCGAAGAGGTGAATCGTCTGCTTGCCAACGAGGAACAACTCGAGCATAACGATATTGAAGCACGTTTGGGTAAATTGGTAGAGGATTTCCGTGCCGTGGGCTTCGTTCCCTCACGCGAAAAAGATGCCGTACACAAGGCTTTCTACGACAAAGTGAACGATGTGCTCCGTAAGCATAATGTGGTGTTGCGAACCAACCGCGGTGGTGACGATAATCGTGCGTCTGGCAGCAGTAATACCCGTACGGCCGAAATACTCCGCGTGCCTATTGCCGAGCTGAATAATGCCAAAGATGTGAAACAACGCATGGAAGCGCTCATCAGGGATCGGGATAGATTCCGCGCCCAAATACTAACCGCCTCCGGTAATGCGGATCTTATTACCAGTAGCAGTAAGTGGGGCAACGAAATGATGCAGGGCGTGGAAAAGAATATCGATTCCCTAAAACGCAAGCTGGATGAGGTAATGAACGCGATGACCGAATGCCGCGCTAAACTGAAAGAACTACGCGAAGCAAAGGATAGCGATACGGATTCCGAGCAATCCGCCCCTGCCGCTGAGCAAAACGAACCAACAAACGAAACCGATAAATAAGTATAGTTATGGCAAATAAGCGTGATATAAAAAGAGACATGCGTCGGATTGCCGAAAATTTGGCGGACGATGTGTACCAATTAGCCCACAAAGCAGTCAGTGACGAAGAGCGCGCTTCCATTCGCGCTATGCTGGATCGGATCGCTTCGTTGGAAGCTGCCGGAGTGCGCAAGGTAAGCGAAGCGCGGAAATCAGCCAAAGGAAAGGAAAAGTTAGCGTCCTTCTTTGCCACGGTTAGGGACGATTTCAATAAGGATGTAGCTCTTATTGAAAGCGAAATACGGAAGTTATTCCCCGGCGATAACTAACCGTGCGAAAAGCTCCCTACAGCGCTTTGCACAAAGGCACGCCGTGGGGAGCCTTTCCTTATACATCTCACACCGCACAATGCGCACCGAACCGCTTTCCGGAACCGATCGAATTCCCCCGAACAGGGTAGTATTACTTCTCGGCTTGTTGCGAGCCGTTTCGCGAAAGGTATATACCTTTGGTGCGACCAAGATGATGAACTTCCTCGCTATTAGTCGCTTGCGGCATCAAATCGCTATTCATATCGTGTAGTTCGTATCCCTCTATGTGCTCCGAATCCCTTAAGATTGGCATAGCGCAAACCGATATAATTGCCGAAAATAAGCCGGCAAATCTGGCGGTGGTGGCATCCTATGCCCAAGAAGCTGCTGCAAAAGAGTGCGATTTGGTAGTGTTCCCGGAGGTGATTACTACCGGTTTTACCGCCTTTGAGCGTGTGGCCGAGGCCGCGCCCTATCCCTCTCTGCAAGCCATTAGGGATATGGCGGCGCATAGCGGCGTGGCCATTGCGTCGTCCCTGTTACTCAAAAGCGGAAATGCTCTCTACAATCGTGTTTATATCGCTACTGCGGAGGGCGGGTTGCTCACTCAGGATAAACGACATCTATTCCGCCCCGGAGGCGAAGCGCAATACGTTTCTCCCGCACACGAGCGCTCTATCCATACGTTTAAGGGGTGGCACCTGCTGCTCACAGCCTGCTACGATTTGCGCTTTCCCGTATGGTGCCGAAATCGTCGGAACGAATACGACTTAATCATCAATTGCGCCAACTGGCCCGAACCACGCCGGCGCGTGTGGCAAACCCTACTAAAGGCGCGCGCTATGGAAAACCTTTGCTACGTATGTGGCGTGAATAGGGTGGGAAGTGATGTGGACGGACTGCACTACACCGGTGACTCCGCCGTGACCGATCCGCGAGGCAATTACGCTGCTCAAGCGGAACCATCTAAAGAGCAACTTGTTACGGCACTAATCGAGCGTGCCCCTATGGAGCATTTGCGCCGTAAGTTTCCCGTATGGCAGGATGCGGATAATTTTACGATAGAATACTGACGCACAAACAGAAATACACACATCAACATAAACACCAACAAACATTATGAAAAAAATACTATTCTTTATCTGGGTAGCACTATGTTGCAGTTGGGCAACCTTTGCCCAAACCGAGGCGCCGGATACCGTACAATTAACCGAAGATGTACAGCCACCGGTGGTTAGTTACGGAAGTATTTCGTACACCAATACCTATGTAGCCCTCAATACGGCATCTTTGGCGTACGATTGGGCGGTAGGAAAGCAGGTTACCGTAGGCGGACAGGTGGGCATAGGTATCTGGCTCAATTCGCTCTTAGGCGGTGATTCCTTCATAATGAACCCGGCCGGATTCCTGCAAGTACGCACTCGCTGGTACTTCGATCGCCCTTACCGGCAAAGACGCGGCTATTCGCTTCGCTACAACAGCGGATTCTTTGGCGAATTGGCGCTTACCAATCACCTTTACGTCGATTTGCCTATATACAACGGTATTGGAACAATGAACTGCGCCACGCTCACGCTTACGCCGGGATTCCGTTACGTATTCCCGAATCGTCTTGAGTTAGAGGCAAAATTAGGCGTGATGGGCGCATTCGCTTACGGAGCGGCAGGCGTTTTCCCCATAATTATCGCTGCGATGCCGCTTGCCGCCTTCGTCTTTCCCTATGCAGAAGTAAAAATAGGGTACGCCTTCTGATCGCGCAGCACGATGCTATTTAGGCAGCCAAAAGAGCGCGCTCACCGCTAAATGGTCGCTCGCTCCGCCTAAATAGTTGTTTCCGCCGTAAGTGCGGAGCGGAATGACGCGCCCATCCGTTAGCCGGCGCATGTGGAGGCTCTTAACATTAGTTACGGAACCGATCTTCACTTTTACGCCTTTGGAAGCTGTACGCGCCAACATTCTCCGGCTTACAACAAACCGATCCAACTGTTGCGTTTGGCCGCCAAAGTAGTAGCTCCCGGGGTAACTTCCCGCGCTGAGTACCGAGGTGATATCCACGAGCGCCGCATCCTGCGGATAGGAGCCGTCCGCCTTGAGCGGAACGAAGTGGTTACGCATATCCCTATCATACGGCGTAGCGTTAAAATCACCCATAATCAGTAAATCCCGTTTCGGATCCGATCGGAGCAACGAATCGCATTTACCCCTGATGAAGCGCACAGCATCGCGCCGAGCCGGAGCCGAAGCGCGTGTGCCGCCTCGGCGGGAAGGAAGATGCACCACCATAATATCCAGCGGAATGCCCGTGTAGAACCGCCCCCGCACGTAAAGAACAGGGCGGCTCCGCTTCGCCGAGTCCGCATCCGTAAAGGGGATCTGCCATTCCTCTGATGCCGTTATCCGAAACCGATCCTTCAGGTAGAGGAATGCTACGTCCATACCTCTCGGATCGTTGCCGCACGAAGTGGTACCCGCGTAACCCACTTCGCCCAAGCAGGTGGTGGCGAGCAGTGCTTCCGTAACGCAACTGTTTTCTACCTCGCACAGAGCCACTAACCAGGGCCAATCGGTTCCGCCCGCCTCGCTGATCGTTTCCGCCACGGCATTCAGCTTGCGCCGGTAACGCGCCTCCGTCCATTGCTTGCCCCCTTGGGGCAGAAACTCCCAATCGTTGAACCCTTCGTCGTGAACGGTATCGCACAAATTCTCTGCATTGAACGTAACAACGCGGAACGTTTCCTGAGCTACCACCGCACTGTGTGCCCATAATAGCGTTGCTATCACCCATAGGATCCGCATCTCCTTCCGTTTCATACGGCAAAGATAACGAGCCGTCGGCAAATCGTTGTCTCGTCCGCTCCATTGCTTCGCGTCGATAGGTATATACCTTTCGATTAACTCAGATTGGCTCCGTTTAGTAGTGGTAGCGATGGAGGGGAGCCCTACTTCCTCACTCCTTCACAGAACGTATATAGGTTTCGCATGGGAGGTATATAGGTTTCGGATGAAAGGTATATACGTGTCGCTCGAAAGGTATATACCTTTCAACTTACTGCTGTGGTGCGAGGTAACGAAGGAGATAGTAGAGCTGTAAGCCGGGTTCTGTAGCGCTAATGCACCGTCTGCCATTTATCTGCGTGGCGCGTCACCGCGTCACTTTAGCAATCTACCCCCCGGCATCGGACGGGTCGCCCTATAATAGCCGGTATACATGATCTTGCAACCCATTGGTGGTACGGCAGTCTGTGTTACCACAGGCTCCGGTGGGCTCTTACCCCGCCTTTTCACCCTTGCCTCCAATAGGGAACACGTCCCTTACGAAGCGGTTATTCTCTGTTACCTACCCAACGGCTCACGCCGTCTTCCCGTTAGGAAGTATGGTACCCTATGTTGCCCGGACTTTCCTCCCCCACACTGAGCGTGTGACAGCGGCAGACCGCTCTACTATCCTATCCATCCGTTCACGCGAAAAAGCCCGTTAGGCTTGCCTGCGCGTTTCCACTTTTTGCGTTGGAGGGATGCTGCTATTTCGTTTACGGCAAGCATCCACCACCGCGTGCGCAAAGTTATTAAAATAAAGGGAGAGCACACCCTCAGTCCGCGCGGCTATGGGGAGCCCGTCGTCGCCCGATGAGCAGATACTTTCCACAATAGGGAGCTGCGCCAACAGGGGTAATCCCAATTGATCGGCGAGCCGAGCCCCTCCGCCTTTTCCAAAGATATAATAGCGATTTTGCGGTAGTTCGGCAGGCGTGAACCAAGCCATATTTTCCACAATTCCCAGGATTGGAACGGCAATTTTCTCGTTGGTAAAGAGGTCAATTCCCTTACGTGCGTCGGCAAGAGCTACCTCCTGCGGCGTGGTAACCATTACAATTCCGGTGAGCGCAATGGTTTGAACGGCGGTAAGATGTATATCGCCCGTGCCGGGAGGCATATCGATAAGCAGAAAATCCAGCTCGCCCCAGTTAGCTTGTGTAATGAGTTGCGAAATAGCGTTGGATGCCATTGAGCCGCGCCAGATAAGGGCTTTGTCGGGATCCGTAAAGAAACCGAGCGAAAGGAGCTTAATTCCGTTAAATACCTCTATCGGCACGATTAGCTCGCGCCCCTCTATTTCCTCGGCAACAGGGCGTGCATCCTCGCATCCGAACATCTTTGGCATCGAGGGCCCATATACATCCGCATCCAAAACGCCCACCTTGTATCCCAGCAGGGATAAGGCTACGGCGAGGTTTGCGGTTACGGTGCTTTTGCCCACACCGCCTTTTCCGGAGAAAACAGCAATAGTATTTTTCACGCCTTGCAGAGGTTTTTCCGCTTCGGGTGCCGGTTTTTCCTCGGGAAATAGGGCGGTTACGTTGCCTTTTACGTCAATTTCCGGCGAAACGTAGGTCAGAACCGCCTGTTCAGCCGCTTTGAGTACCGATTTATGAAAGGGATCGTTGTGCTTTGCAAAGCGTAGAGCGAACGAAACCTTATTACCCTCTATGCGAAGCGCTTCCACCATTCCGAGCGATACGATATCGGTTCCTGAACCGGGATAGCGTACTTTTCTGAGCGCATCAATAATGAGTTGCGGATATAGATTCATAAGGAAGTGGGATTTGATTTTGTGGGATGCATAAAGCGCGTGATGCTTTTGTATTCATCGTGAGGCGGTTCGTGTTCCGGCTCTATAAGCGTATCGGGCGCATCCTTAAGCGAAAAAGCTATATACTTAATGGTTTTACCGCGAGCGAGCCACTGGCTTTCGTAGCGCGTAGCGGCATAAGGCACTTGGTTGCGGAGTGGTTCCTCGGGCGCGTAGAGGTCGTTTGTAGCCGCAATGGGCTTGATTTGGTTCGCTTCCAGCAGTAGCACGGTATATTCGTATAGGAACGAGCTATCCGTTTTGAGGAAGATAACGCCATCGGGAGCCAATATTTTGCGGTATTTCTCAAGGAAAAGGCTCCCCACGAGACGGCTCTTGGCTTTCTTCATCATTGGATCGGGAAAGGTGATCCATATAGCGGAAACCTCGCCCGGAGCAAAGAAATCGGCGATAAAAGATATATCGGTGCGGAGAAAAGCCACATTGGCGAGCGCATCCTCCTCTACCCTTTTGGCACCCGACCATATCCGCGCGCCTTTGCGGTCCACACCGATGTAGTTGCCTTGAGGGAACTCCTTAGCGAGCGACACCGTGTACTCGCCACCGCCGCAGCCCAATTCCAGCGTTATGGGATAGCTGTTGTCAAAGAAATGGCTCCGCCACTTGCCGGCATAGGGGAAGCCCTCTTCCAACAGACGTTGCCGCGGATACTGCAATACGAAGGGAAGCGTATCGATATAGGCAAACTTGGCTAACTTTCCTTTACCCATAGATCTTTTGTTTGGCGTATAAAGGGGATGAAACAGAGCATCGGCCTGCGCTTCGGAAAGGTATATAAGTTTCGTTCCATAGGTATATACGTTTGCACCGAAAGGTATATACCTTTCAGATGAAAGATCTATACCTTTTATACGGCGGCTCCGGATAGGTACAAAGAGCGGTTTGGCTCAATCCTCGTCCGCGAGGCTGTCTTCGTAGTCCAGTTCTGCTTCCACAAGCGTTTCGAGGAGGTCATCGTCCAGAGGTTCCATATCGTCCTTTGCCATTATCTCCTTGATGTAGCGGCAGATGTCGTCAACGTCGAGAAGGACTTCCGTATCCTCGTCTTCGTTGGTGTAGCCATGATCTTCGTAATACTCGTACACAAGGTCGATAACGTTGTAGAGATCATCGTCGTCCAAAGCTTTGTTTTGCTCCGGAGAGAGCGTTTTGCGGATGAAGGCGATGGCATCTTCATCGTCGTACAGATCGTATAAATCGGGATTACTCATATAAAAAAACGTTGATTGATAAGTTATAACGACTTTTCAGCGCCCTCGCCGTTGCGGAGCGCTGCGTAGTAAGCGGTCAGAAGCCTTTGTGCGCCCATGAAGGGGGTAATATGGTCTTGCAGAATATCCTGCTCGGTTTGCGCCTGAAGAGCCTTTACGGCGGCGGCATCGTAGAAGGAATTTTTGAGCGTTTCGTTCACCGTTTCGTACATCCACCACTTAGCTTGGCGCTGGCGTTTCAGGTCAAAATAACCGGTATCGACGGTAAACTGCCTGTAACGGTCGATCATATCGAAAATATCCTTGATACCGATTGCGTAGTAACCGGAATAGGTCAGCACTTTAGGCTCCCATCCCGACTCGGTAGCGGGGAATAGCTGTAGCGCATTGCGATAGTGCGATGCGGCGAGCTTTGCCTTATCAACATTATCACCATCCGCTTTGTTAATCACAATTCCATCCGCCATTTCCATTATTCCGCGCTTAATTCCCTGCAATTCGTCGCCGGTGCCTGCCAATTGAATTAGAAGGAAGAAATCAACCATAGAGTGCACGGCGGTCTCACTCTGCCCAACACCTACGGTTTCCACGAATATGGTATCGAAGCCGGCTGCCTCACAAAGGATAATGGTTTCCCGTGTTTTACGTGCCACACCACCTAAGGAATCGCCGGCCGGCGAGGGACGAATGAAGGCATTCTTCTCACGCGAGAGGGCTTCCATACGGGTTTTATCGCCTAAAATGCTCCCTTTGCTCACTTCACTGGTGGGGTCAATCGCAAGCACCGCCAGCTTGCGTCCCTGCTTAATGAGATGCATACCGAAAGCATCTATGCTGGTACTTTTTCCGGAACCGGGTACGCCCGTGATGCCGATACGCATCGAATTACCGCTGTAGGGCAGACATTTTTCGATAATTTCCTGTGCCATATGCCTATCGGCAGGCAACGTGCTTTCGATTAGGGTTACCGCACGGCTGAGCAAAGGCACATTACCTTTGAGTATTCCCTGCACATATTCATCCACGGAATAACGCTTGCGCTGCCGCGGTTTAAAGTAGGGATTGACGATTGGCGGGGCGTTAACGCCTCGATTCACCTTAAGTCCGCGGTAAGCGGGGTCATCTTCGGGATGATGAATCGCTTCATCTTGGCTGTCAGTGTGCTTCATAGGACGAAATAGGGTTAGTTACTCGATGCGTGCCATAATACGGATTTTGCGAAGCGGTCCGGTGGGATCGTTGCACAAAAGCGACAGATTGTCCACAAGGTTCCTGCTTTCCGATGCCGCCACAGCTTTGGTATCGATCGAATAGACGATACGTGTTTGCTCACCGGGAGCGAGCCGCCGCTTCGTAATCTTAGCTTTAACCGCCTTTGAACGCGGATAAACGCCGTAAAGTTCCAATGGTTTTGCCCCAACATTTTGGAGCGCTACGGTGCCCTCGTACGGTTTATCGGCAGAAACGATGCCTAAATCGTAATAGGTACGCAGTTCCAACCGCGGAGCAAATTCATCCTTTCGGTTTATTTGGGGTATAGCCGGCAGCGAAACAGACACTTCGCCCTGCGCCACCCGTGTACCGTTTTGCCACAAATCCACCCTAATGGGTTTTTGAATCATACCGGGTTTGGTGCGGGGGGTACATGCGGCGGTGAGCACAACTTCCGCCGGTTCGTGTGGTTTGAGTGTCACTTCGGGCTGCGAGAGGGTAATTTCCTTCGCTTTTGGGGTAAAAGTTACGCGGAGGGGCTGCTCGCTGTTGTTGGATATCATTAGTCGGAGCATTTGGTTACGCGTATTCGTAATCACGCCAAACTCTAACTTTGAAGCGCTTAGTTGTAATGCGCCCACGCTGTAACCGAATCCGTTGTCCTCATCCTGCCCCAAAGGCACCACGGTACCCTTAATCTGTAGCACAAAGGGCTCCTCTCCGGAGTTGGAGAAAACGCGGATCTTTTTGACAAATCCGCCGGGGCGGCGCTCCGGATCGAAGCTAACCGATATTTGACCGGATTGCCCCGGTTCGACGGGAGCAAGCGAGTAGCCCGGCGTTGTACAGCCGCAATCCACGCGTACCGCCGTGATAACCAGTGGCTTATCGCCCGTATTGGTAAAAGGAAAGACGCAACTCACGCTGCCTTTTTCCTCCGCTACCAAGCCAAAGTTATGAACACTTTGCGCAAAGGAGATGGTTTGCCCCCAAAGCGAGATGCCGGAAATCAGTACCGCCATCCCACAAAGAATGAATTTCAACAGCTTGGTCATACCCGGTTTGCGTGCTACGCCCCGCCCGAAGGGGGCTATTATTCTACTACGCCCTTAATACGGAGGATAAAAGCGCCCTCTTTCCCATTGCTGTACACAGCAACCGTTTTTACAAACTGACCGGGGCGACCGGCAGGATTGTAGGTGACTTCGATTTTGGTACTTTTACCCGGAGCAATCGGTTCGGTGCTGAATTTGGGTTTAGTACATCCGCACGATGCCGAAGCACGCGTAATCACCAAAGGCGCGTTGCCTACATTCTTTATGGTAAAGGCATGGGTTACAGGGCCGTCTGCCTCCTTTATCGTTCCAAAATCGAACTGTTCTTCGGGAGCACTGATAGCGGCTCCTTTGGTTTGTTTCTGCACTTCCTGAGCGTTCAATGCTACTACGGAGAGCAACAAAACCGAAAACATCAGAACTAACTTCTTCATAATTTCAATCTTCCTTTATTCTTCCTTTTTCATTAGCGCAGCGCCTTTGCCGCAAAGTGCATACAGCGCGCTTACGGTGCAAATATACTACATATCCGCGGAACGCAACTTTTCCGCTCCGAACAGGTATCCCCTCTCGCGAAAAAAGTTAATACCTATCCAATGAAAGTTATATACCTCTGCCACGGAACTTATATACCTTTTGATCGAAAGTTATATACCTTTCGGAACGGGGTGTGAGCGGCTCTGTTGGAAACATCGCAAAAAATCGGTTACTTTGTGGGAGGTATGGGCATAAGGCGGTGCTTTTTGCTCGCAAAGCGTAAAGTAAACAGAAAAAGAAGAGAGATGGCGAACAGAATATTGCTCAAGTTGAGCGGCGAATCGTTGGCAGGAGCACAAAAAGAGGGATTGGATAAGGCGCGCTTGGATAGCTATGCGCAAGCCATAAAGGATTCCGTTTCCCTGGGGAACCAAATAGCCATCGTGATTGGCGGAGGCAACATATTCCGCGGAATGGCGGGTGCGGCAGCCGGATTCGACCGTGTAACCGGCGACAGTATGGGCATGCTCGCTACCGTAATTAACTCGTTGGCGCTCACCGCCTCTTTGGAAGCCGCCGGTCAGCCGGCAGTGCTCTTTACCGCGCATCCTATGTCGCCCATCGGCACGCACTACTCGGCGGGAGCCGCCAAAGCGGCACTGGCTGAAGGGAAAGTGGCTCTGATAGCGGGCGGTACGGGCAATCCCTTCTTCACCACCGATACCGCTTCGGTACTCCGTGCCGTGGAAATAGGGGCTGACCTTATGCTTAAAGGTACACGCGTGGACGGAATTTACACGGCAGATCCCGAGAAAGATCCCTTTGCTACACGATTTGAACGTATTTCCTACGATGAAGTCTATAGCCGGGGATTAAAAATTATGGACCTAACCGCTATGACTCTTGCGCGCGACAACGGGTTGCGCATCCGAGTATTCAATATGGACAAAGAAGGCAATTTGCTCCGCTTGATGAAGGGCGAACCGCTCGGTACTTTGGTTGAAAACAAATAACAAACGAAAATACACTATGCAACAGATTGACGAATATGTAGCCACAGCCGAATCGGCTATGAAAAAAGGTACGGAGTATCTTGAAGAAAAGCTCGCCCGCATCCGTGCCGGCAAAGCTAATCCGAAACTTTTGGACGACATTAGGGTGGAATACTACGGTTCACCTACTCCGCTTAGCCAAGTGGCATCCATTACCATTCCCGATGCACGTAGCATTGTGATCACTCCGTGGGAGAAAAAGATCATTAAGGATATCGAAAAGGCAATAATCGACTCCAATTTGGGCATTATGCCGGAGAATAACGGCGAAATTGTACGCATCGGTATTCCGCCCCTAACGGAGGAACGGCGTAAACAGCTGGTTAAGCAGGTGAAAGGCGAAGTGGAAGAAACCAAAATCAGTATCCGTAATGCGCGCCGCGATGCCATCGATAAAATCCGCAAAAGCGTGAAAAACGACGCGCTTCCCGAGGATGTGGGCAAAGATGCCGAAGATAGAATGCAACGGCTTCACGATAAGTATATTGAGGAAGCAGACAAAATCTACGCGGCAAAAGAAAAGGAAATCCTCACCGTATAGGTAGTTTCCCCTTGCAATGAGTAATCTGTTGCAAGCGGAATAGGCTTATGCAAACCGCATTGGTGCTCCGCGTTGTGGGCAATGTGTGCCGTGTGGCGTATTCTTCCACGGGACAGGTTGCCGAAGCGCTCGTAAAGGGCAATCTCAGGCTCAAGGGCGCTCGTTCTACTTCACCGGTGGCGGTGGGCGATATCGTAGAGGTGGAGGAGGCTGAAACCGGCTCTACGCCTATGATTGCCGGCATCCGTCCGCGGCGAAACTACATTATTCGCAAAGCGACCAACCTATCCAAAGAATCGCATATTTTAGCGGCAAACGTGGATGGGGCGCTCTTAGTGGTTACTATGGCTAAACCGCTCACCACAACCACCTTTATCGATCGATTTTTAGCTACCGCCGAAGCGTACAATGTGCCGGTTACGCTCCTATTCAACAAGGCAGATTTGTGGCCTGAATTAGGATTGACTCAAATTGCCGAAGAAAATGAACATTTATACCGCTCCATTGGTTATAACGTATTGAGAACCTCATCGGTGAGCGGTGAGGGGAAGGAAGCGGTGCAAAAACTGATTGCGGGAAAAGTAATGTTAGTGGCGGGTCACTCCGGCGTAGGCAAAAGCTCTCTAATAAATATGTTACTTCCTGAGGCTCAGCTGCCTACCGGTGCCGTAAGCGAACATCACGGCACGGGAACGCATACCACTACTACCAGCGAAATGATTCCTTCATTCGATGGAGGCTATCTGATTGATTCTCCGGGAATAAAGGGCTTCGGAACGCTCGAAATGGACGAACGCGACACGGCTCACTACTTTAGGGAATTTTTCGCTCTAAGCAGTCAGTGCCGATTTAGTAACTGCCGTCACCTAAACGAGCCTGGATGCGCCGTACGGGCCGCATTGGCTGAGGGACGGGTGGCGGAGTCGCGCTACATCAGTTACCTGAGTATTCTCGGGGATAAGTATGCCGGCAAGTACCGTCCTCCGCAATAAAGAACCAAAAACCACACTATAGAATGAGGAAAAGAGAAACAAAAACAAGCCATACGGAAGCAAAAAGCAAACGAACTTCCGATAAAAACGGCAAACAAAAACCGCGCTTTGACGAAAAAGCGGTTGCCCGTATACAGCACTTCTTCGAGAGTAATCCGGGCGGCAACTATAACTATCGGCAAGTATCTGCCGCCGTTGGTGCCGTAAACAAGGAACAACGCGAATTTGTTAAGGCAGTGCTGACGCGACTCTGTGAGGAAAAACAACTGAAATTTATAGGTCGTGGCAAATATCACTTTAATGGCGAGCTCGGACTGATCGAAGCTACTTTCGAATGGCACGGTAACGGATACCACTCCGCTTCCACCGGAGATGCGGAAATAGCGGTCAGTGAGCGCAATAGGCACCACGCATTGGACGGCGATACCGTACAAATTCGCCTCTTTGCCCATAAGAAAGGGAAGAAAAACGAGGGCGAAGTGGTCAAAGTGACTAAACGGCGCAAGGAAGACTTTGTAGGCACAATTGAACAAAAGGGGGACTTTGCGTTCTTAGTTACCAAAGATAAGTACCTCGATAGCGACATTATGTTGCCCAAAGGTAGCTTTGAGAAAGCAAAGGATGGCGAAAAGGCGGTGGTTCATATGGTCAAATGGGATGACAAAAGCAAGAATCCCGTGGGACGAGTTACCGACGTTTTGGGCAAAAGTGGCGAGGCGGATACCGAAATGCACGCTATTTTGGCCGAATTCGACCTACCCTATCGCTATCCAAAGAACGTGGAAGCGGCTGCCAATGAGCTGGATGCTACCATTACTAAGGAAGATCTTGCCGTTCGGGAGGACTTTCGCTCGGTAACCACCTTTACCATCGATCCGGATGATGCAAAGGATTTCGACGATGCTCTCTCCATTCGCCGGCTCGGCACCGATAAATGGGAAATTGGCGTGCATATTGCCGACGTGAGCCATTACGTACAACCGGGCTCCGTTATAGACAAAGAGGCGTACGAACGCGGTTGTAGTGTCTATTTGGTCGATAGAACCGTACCTATGCTGCCGGAAAGGCTCTGCAACGACATCTGTTCTCTCAAACCGAACGAGGATAGGCTTTGCTTCTCCGTAATATTCACAATGGATAGCGCAAACGCGCAAGTTGCCGACTTCCGTATACGTCACACCGTAATCAACAGCAACAGACGCTTCACTTATGACGAAGTACAGACCATTTTGGACGAAGGAACCGGCGAATATGCCGAAGAATTGCTCCTATTGGACAAGATGGCGCAAAAGCTACGTAAAGAGCGGTTCAAAAATGGCAGTATTAACTTCAGCTCTACCGAAACTAAATTCGTATTAGACGAAAAGAGCAATCCCATCGGCGTACAAACCATAAAGAACGGTACTTCCCACGAACTAATCGAGGAGTTTATGCTTCTCGCTAATCGCACGGTAGCCAAACGCATTACGCATCCCACACGTGGCCCGAAACCTAAAAACCAACGCGCCTTTATTTACCGTGTACATCCGCCAATTGACGAATATTCCTTCAAGCAGGCAGCGGAATACCTCGATGAAAGCAATCTGCTCTCTATGAAGCTCCGCAAGGAAGCCAAACCAACTGCACGCATCATTAATCGCGTTTTGGACCAAATTTCCGATACTCCCAGGGAACCGCTCGTGCAGATGGTACTGATCCGCACGCTGATGACTGCCTACTATAGCTGCGACAATATAGGGCACTTCGGGCTGGGATTTGACTTCTACACGCACTTTACTTCACCCATACGCCGCTACCCCGACTTAGTAGTGCACCGCCTCATCGATCGTTATCTGTTCGATAAGGCTAAGAGCGTGAACTACAACGAGCTCAGCGAAGTGGCGAAACATGTATCTGAGTGCGAAGTAACCGCTACCAAGGCGGAACGCGCCTCTGTTAAGTATATGCAGGTTCGCTACTTAGATACAAAAATAGGCAAAGTGTTCGATGGCATTATATCCGGTGTTACCGAGTGGGGCCTATACGTTCAACTGACGCAAAGCGGCTGCGACGGGCTTGTGCCCATACGTATGCTGGGAGACGACTTCTACGAAATGGACGAAGCCGGCTTCTCGCTCATCGGAAGACGCACCAAACGCGTCTATCGCTTGGGGGAAAGCATTCGCGTTCGCGTAGTTTCCTGCGATCCGGAACGCAGATTGATTGACTTTGAACCGGTAGAGTGACACAATGGCAAGCGACAACGAGAACAGACCTAAGCTCGAGCTGCTCGGCTTGAACGACGATGAGCTGGCGTCCTTTGCCGTATCTTTGGGCATGCCACGCTACGCCGGCAGGCAACTCGCCGAATGGCTGTACAAAAAATGCGTTGTTTCGTTCGACGAAATGACCAATATATCGCTAAAGTTCCGTACCATTCTCAAGGAACGCGCCACTATTGGCAGGGAAGAACCCGTTGCGGTACAGGAATCGCGTGACGGTACGCGGAAATATCTCTATGCGCCTCGCGAAGGACACTGCGTGGAAGCTGTTTACATCCCCGAAAAGGAGCGCGCCACGCTCTGTATTTCGTCGCAGATGGGATGCAAAATGAACTGCCTTTTCTGTATGACCGGAAAGCAGGGCTTTAACGGCAATCTCACCACCGCAGAGATTGTTAATCAGTACCTTTCGCTCCCCGAGCGGAAACATATTACCAACATCGTATTTATGGGTATGGGCGAGCCGCTGGACAATGTATCCAACGTGCTCAAAGCCATTGAGTGCCTCACGCTACCTAAGGGGATTGCCATGAGCCCGAGACGCATAACGCTCTCTACCGTAGGAGTAGAGCCGGGGCTGACGCGCTTCCTTGAAGAGTGCGATGCTCACCTGGCAATCAGCCTTCACTCGCCCTTCCATGAAGAGCGAATGAACCTGATGCCCGTAGAGCGCGCCGTACCGTTGGAGGAGCTGTTGAAGAAGTTGGCAAAATACAATTTCATCGGACAAAGGCGACTCACCTTTGAGTACATCGTCTTTGGCGGATTGAACGATACCTTAGCACACGCCAAACGGCTGCATCGCTTACTCCGATCGCTCAACTGCCGCGTCAATTTGATACGCTACCACGCCATCCCCGGCGTATCCCTTCCGCGATGCGATGAGGAGCGGCTCACTCAATTCTGCCGCGCCCTTGAGGAATTAGGCATCTCCGCAACCGTGCGAGCCTCCCGTGGCGAGGACATAGCCGCCGCTTGCGGTATGCTCTCCACCCAAAAGAACCGCGCCCACTCCCTCTAACCCACCATCCTCCTCCGCAAAAGGTATATAGGTTCCGAGGGAGAGGTATATAGGTTTCGGTCGATAGGTATAGATGTTCCGATTGATAGGTATAGATGTTTGGGGCATCGCTTCTCTGTGGAGGGGATGGCGGTGGTATCGGAAGAATTTACTACCTTTGCCAAGAATTTGAAACTAAAAGAAAAGAGTATGAACCATTACGAAACCGTTTTCATCCTTACTCCCGTTTTGTCTGATGATCAGATGAAGGAAACGGTAGGAAAGTTCACCGACCTCTTGAAACAGGAGGGGGCAACGATTGTGAACGAGGAGAATTGGGGGCTGAAGATGCTCGCCTACCCCATTGAAAAAAAGACCACCGGATTTTACTACTTTGTAGAATTCGATGCCGAGCCGTCCGTAGTCAAAACGCTTGAAGTGAATTATCGCCGCGACGAACGCGTTATGCGCTTTATTGTGGTTAAACAGGACAAGTTTGCCGCTGCCTATGCGGCAAAGCGTAGAAATTTAAAGCAACAAAAAGAAGTAGCAACCAAGTAAGATTATGCCGGCACCAAAAAATAGCAGAAGAAGAGGTAACCCGCGTTACCTTACCCCCAGAGCACTGGAAAGACAGAAAAAGAAGTATTGCCGTTTCAAAAAAGCGGGAATTCAATATGTAGACTACAAGGATCCGGAATTCCTGAAGAAGTTCCTCAACGAACAAGGCCGCATACTGCCGCGTCGTATCACGGGAACATCGCTGAAGTTCCAGCGTCGCGTAGCTCGCGCCATCAAACGCGCACGCCATATCGCACTTTTGCCCTTCGTAACGGACTTGATGAAATAAGTAGAAAGGAGAAGCGTCAATTATGGAAGTTATTTTAAAAGAAGATGTACTCAACTTAGGGTACAAAAACGATATCGTAAACGTAAAGGACGGTTACGGGCGCAACTACCTCATACCGCAGGGTTTGGCAGTAATTGCCTCGCCGTCGGCTAAAAAGGTATTGGCAGAAGATCTCCGTCAGCGTCAGCACAAGCTTGCCGCCATCAAGAAGGAAGCCGAAGAAAAAGCAGCCAAAATGGAAGGCGTTACGCTTCGGATCGCCGCTAAAACGAGTAAGTTCGGTGTGGTATTTGGCTCTGTAACGAGCATCCAAATTGCCGAAGAATTAACCAAGCAGGGCTTTGACGTGGATCGCCGTATCATTTACCTGAAAAGCCCCATAAAGGAAGTGGGTGATTATACGTGCCAAGTGCGTCTGCACAAGGAAGTTCACGTCAATATTCCTTTCAGCGTATATAGCGAAAACTACGAAGAAATAGAGCAAAAGGAGGAAACAAAAGCTCCCGAAGCCACTGAGCAGAAGGAAGAAGTAAAAGCTCCTGAAGCAACTACTACGGAGGAAGAAACCGCAAAGGACGAGTAATCCCCCTGTAATTACACAAAGAAAAGGGTAACTGTAGCTCATTGGGCAAACAGTTACCCTCTTTTGGAAAATAGATAACCAAACGCAATAGGCTACTGATGTATGGACGCTTTTGTTCAATGGCTTAATGAGGTATTTTTAATACCATCGGTAACACAAACCATTATCATCATCTTTTTGGTGTGCGCCGTGGGGATGCTTTTTACCAAAATCCCTATGGGTAAGTTCTCCTTAGGAATTGCGTTCGTATTCTTTACCGGAATTGCGGTGGCAAACCTCGGCGTAAAGGTAGATCCGCAATCATTGATTTTTGCGCAAAACTTTGGCTTGGTGCTCTTTATCTATGCATTAGGTGTACAGGTGGGCCCATCCTTTTTTCCATCACTTAAGAGCGGCGGCATACAGGATAATCTGCTGGGGTTGCTCGTAGTGGCACTGTCGCTCGTGCTCTGCTGGCTTTTTTACCTCATTTTGGGCATTCCTATTACCGATATGGTGGGCGTTATGAGCGGAGCCGTAACCAACACGCCTATGCTGGCAGCGGCGCAAACTACCGTTGCCGGTATCGACCCCAATTCGGCTGATATACAGGCTAATATGGCGCTTGCCTGCGCCGTTACCTACCCATTAGGTGTAGTGGGGATGATTATTGCTCTAATCGTATTGGAACTTTTACCTCAAAAGAGCAAGAAAACGACTGAAGTACAGCACAGTACCTATCTATCGGAGTACCAAATTGTCAATCCGAGTATCTTTGGCATGAATATTGCACAGATAGCTAAGGAGGCGGATTTCAACTTTGTGGTTACCCGTGTGTGGCATAATGGCAAAGTGGCGATACCCGCTTCACAAACGATACTGGAGAAAGACGACCGCATTTTGGTCATTTCGGACAAAGAACACGCACATACGTTGCAACTCCTTTTCGGTCAGCGCAATGATGCCGATTGGAACCGTGACGACATCGATTGGGATGCTATTGATAAAGAACTGACCTCCAAGCGACTGGTTATCACGAACAAAGAGCTCGAAGGCGAACGTTTGGAGCAGATGAAACTGCGCTCGCTCTACGGCGTTAACGTAACCCGTATTGACCGCACCGGAATAGAACTACTAGCAACTCCGGATCTTCATGTGCAGTTGGGCGACAGAATGACCGTTGTGGGCAGCAAAGCAGCCGTGGACCAAGCCGAAAAGCTTATCGGTAACGAAGTAAATCTATTAGATTTGCCAAATCTGCTAAGCCTTTTCACCGGAATGCTCTTGGGATGTATTGTGGGAGCTATCCCGATTATGATTCCCGGAATACAATACCCCATAAAGCTCGGCTTGGCGGGAGGACCCATCATTATAGGTATTTTGATGGGAGCCTATGGTCCTCGCCTCAAACTGACTACTTACGTTACCAATAGCGTTAGTCTGTTTATGCGACACGCCGGCATCGTTCTTTACTTAGGATGCCTCGGTTTGGCAAGCGGCGGTAATTTCCTGGAAACGATTATCCACGGCTCCGGCTCCTTGTGGGTACTTCTGGGCTTCATTATCACCATAGTACCGGTGCTAATTGTGGGCGTAATAACCCAACAGTGGGTAGGGAAAAGTTTTGGCGAAACGTGCGGTTTATTGTGCGGAGCTATGGCAAACCCAATGGCGTTGGACTTTCTTGAGGGAAAAGTGAAGGACGATAGCCATAACGTGGCGTACGCCACCGTCTACCCGCTCGGGACCTTTGCCCGCATCATTACGGCACAAATAATGATTATGCTCTTCTTTTAGAAGCGAAAAGCACGTAAAACGCGATAAAAACAAAGCCAATCCGGAGGGATATAGGCGTGGGAATTGATGTAGTTACGATTGGATTGAGGCATAATTTGCCTATCAATAATCCACGCGCTATGGCGCAAGAGCTCGCCGCAAGGATGCAGCGAACCGTAAAGATCGTTGCTAAGGACGAATTCCGATTCAATCCTGCCACAAACTTCGTCTCTTCGGTTCCGGGATATAACACTATCGAACTGGGAACCTACACGGTAAATGGCTCCGATAAGTTCTTGGGATTGTATATCTCCGATTACCAGGTGAACCAAATTTTGGAACAAATTGGAGCAAATAACCGGGATAAACTCCGATTTGCCGATAATGACACAGGGATTTGTTCAACTATGTAGGATCTAACCGTCGGTACGATCTGTACGATCCCTTTAATAACGGCTCATCAATAGATTTCTTTCCCGAGTGTATAGATTCTGATATATTTATCGGCAGATGGGGATATTTTGAAAAGCTGCTACTTGATAAAAGTAGCGATAAAAGCAAGCTACGAGATATTCGGATGAAAGTCTATGAACAAGCTAAGCTTCTCGGTTGCAACGAAGTGTCCTATTTCCCTGACTTTGGACCATTAGAATGTATATTTGATAACCTATTTCTTAGCGCGGATAAACTGCGTCATTATATAAAGAAACGGAAGTTTTTATACGATATAAGCTGGGATAGCCCCAAGGAAATGGCAGAATGGCTGAAAAACGGCAAACAGATTCAATTTTCCGATTGCTCCCGCGGTAATTTATCTATTGGCGAAGAGCACTTTATCGAGGTGGTTTGGGACGATTTTAAGGATATAATATCCGGCAATGAGGCTACCGAATGAGCATAACTTCCTTCGGAAATACTTGCCGAATGGAAATTTGTGCGTATCTTTGCACCGTTGCAGCGAATTCCTAAGGGAATTATGGACAAATGGTACGTTGGCCGAGTGGTTAGGCAACGGTCTGCAAAACCGTGTACGGCGGTTCGATTCCGCCACGTACCTCACACTCGTAGGGGTGCCGTTCCGCTTCAACGCATCGCTACTATCCTTTCAAAAACTCACTTTGCGGTATATTCCTTGCGGATCTGTGCGAGGGTTTGCTTTACATGTGTAAATGTACTATCTTTGTAACAGCTTCCGAATGGAAGAAGTGTATAGTTGTTTAGCCCCCTTTTGGACTTGCTATGGAATGGATATCTAATTTACTTTGGAACGAAGGTGTAGCACAATCGATTCTGCTCATCTCTGCTGCAATTGCTTTTGGATTAATGCTCGGCAGAGTGAAGATATTCGGTATTTCGCTCGGTGTTACGTTTATTCTCTTTGTAGGTATCCTGCTTAGTGCCCTCGGGTTTCAGGCCAATCGCGAAACGCTTCATTTCTTTCAGGAAATGGGGCTTATTCTATTCGTTTTTTCCATCGGATTGCAGGTCGGACCCTCCTTTTTCTCCAATTTCAGGGAAGGCGGAGCCAAACTCAATCTATTAGCGGCGTGCGTGGTGCTGCTCGGTGCCACTGTTACGCTGGTAATTCACTTTATCACCAAAATTCCCATCAGTACGATGGTAGGGGTGATGAGTGGGGCCATTACCAATACACCGGGGCTCGGAGCCGCACAACAAGCTTATTTGGACGTAAAGGGCGTTTCCGATCCCTCTATCTCGTTGGGATACGCCGTTGCTTACCCCCTCGGGGTGGTAGGTATCATCCTTTCGCTGATTTTACTGAAAGCAATGTTCCGGGTTGATTTGGATAAGGAGCAGAAAGCTTTGGAAAAGCACACCGAACAAGATGAAAAGGGGCTCGTACCGCTTTCGCTTGTTGTGAACAATCCTTCCGTATTCGGAAAGAGCGTTTCCGCTATATCGCAGCTACTTAAGGGACATCATTTTGTCGTAAGCCGTATCTATAAGCACGCCGAAGAGGAAATTTTTGTAGTCGGCCCAGATACGGTTCTGGAGGAAAACGACAAAGTGTTTGTAATTGCACCGCAATCCGACCTGACGGCAGTAACCTCAATGATCGGCTATGAGGTCAAAATGGACCGCAAACAATGGATTCCGAATGCTTCTCACTTCTCGGCAAAGCACTTTTTGGTAACCAAAAAGGAGGTGAACGGTAAAACCCTTGCCCAACTCAATTTACGCGCTTTGTACGGTGTTACCATTACTCGCGTGCAGCGTGCCGGATTCGAGTTCCTAGCCACGCCCTCATTCCGCTTAAAGTATGGCGATGAACTCACCATCGTGGGTAGTGATGCCGCTTTGAACAACGTGCGCCAACTATTGGGCGATCGCGAGAAACAGCTTAACGAACCCAATCTGATTGCCATCTTTTTGGGCATTGTGTTGGGCGTTGTTCTTGGTTCGTTGCCCATTTTCGTTCCGGGCATTCCGCAGCCGCTCAAGCTCGGTCTGGCGGGCGGTCCGCTCATTGTGGCTATTCTCATTTCGAGTTTCGGATATAAGTACGGCATGATTACCTATACAACGGATAGCGCCAACCTAATGCTTCGCGAGGTGGGCATTTGTTCCTTCCTTGCTTGCGTGGGGCTCGGAGCCGGAGGCGGATTCGTAGATACCATTGTCAATAAAGGCGGATACATATGGATTGTGTACGGCTTCCTCATCACCGTTATCCCTCTACTCATTGTGGGCACATTTGCGCGCGGTAAGATGAAGATGAATTACCTAACGTTGTGCGGACTCCTTGCGGGCAGCACCACCGATCCACCCGCGCTTGCTTGCACAACATCGCAAGGCGACGGCAGTGCCGCGCAGTTGGGCTACGCAACGGTCTATCCGCTTACGATGTTCCTCCGAATCGTGGTGGCGCAGCTGATCATCCTCTTCTTCATCTAACTCTTCCTTTTCCAAGTTCAGAAAGGGTACCTTAAGTGTGGAATAACTAACAGTAGTTCTATATTTCCGAAGTAATAGTTCAAATTATTTGTACCTTTGCCGTGTTATTGCTCAGAAAGCGATAATAGGGAGTATAAGTATGCATAGATAGAACGACAATATAGATATAGTTATGAGAAAGAACATTACACATTTACTGACCGCCTTTGCGGTGTTAGCTTTAGCGTCCGCTACCTCTCTTTGTGGACAGAATGTAATAAAACTGACCACCGGGATGAGCGTGGGGAAAAAGATTAATATGGACATTGCTGCCAAAGGAGCCCTTTCCATTGACGGCGTAAAGGAAAATGCTCAAGCCGGTGATCGTTACTATACGATTCAGAAACAGGATATTACCATTACCGGTGATGTAACGGGACTGACCATTTGGGATGCCAAATTGACCAAGTTGGATGTATCCGGGAATACTCTTTTGGGAAGCCTTGATTGTAGTGGTAATGAATTGGAGGCATTAGACTTATCCAAAAACGCGTCACTCAAAGAACTTCGTTGTCAGAAAAACAAAATCACAGCTCTCGATCTAACACAATGCAAGAACTTGGAGCTCATTTATTGCTATAGCAATAAACTGCAAGCCCTCAACTTCAAAAACAACGTTAAGCTTGCTACCATATACTGCGGTAGCAATACGCTTTCTTCTTTGGATGTATCAGGTTGCACAGATCTGTCTCTTTTAGGTTGTGATAACGTTGGAATTGATGTGCTAGATGTGAGCAAGTGTACGAAATTGGTAACGCTTTTCTGTCCCGAAAATAAACTAACTTCCTTGGATCTTTCGAATAACCCTGAGCTTATAAATGTCTCTTGCTACGATAATAAGCTTACTTCGCTCAACGTATCGGGCTGCAATAAGCTGGAAGTGCTCGATGTCCATCAAAATATGCTTAACACTATGGAGCTTCCCAACTCACTAACACTAAAGACGGTAGCGGTTTACCTCAATAAACTAAAGGAAGATGGAATGAAGAAGCTAGTTTCTACACTACCCAACTATTCCGGAAATAAAGTTGATGTTAAACTGATCGTTCTTGATAGTATGAATCTTAAGGATGATGGCTCCACCGTTGACGAAAATGTTTTCAGCAAGGAAAATGTATCGGCAACAAAGGCTAAGAATTGGACCCCTTACTACCGGATTGCGGAAGATACTTACAAGGAGTACACAGGAATTACAGCTATAAGCGAAATCTCTACACAGGAAATAGTTGCTTACCCCAACCCCGCTACAGAGAACGTTCAAATGCGTGGACTAAAACCCTGTTCTACAGTTACCTTAAGGGATTTGAACGGAAATTTGTTCTACGAAGCGCAGAGCGATGCCGAAGGTAATATCACTATTGATGTAGCGCGGATGCCACGCGGCTACTGTCTCTTGAGTGCGAACGGCAAAACTATTCGTCTGTTGCTCCGATAGAGCGTTACGTTCTCCTTGCATCACCCTTGGTGAGCGCGAACAAATTAAGGGGAGTGCCTCAGGGCATTCCCCTTTTTCATTGTGATGTGCCTGCCAATACACTAAGCAATATATGTAGCTTAGAATTTTTCTCTCTTCCGGATGCCTCGCCGCTGTAAAAGGACAGAACAAAATGCTCTAAGATTACTACAAGGGTGACGGTGCTACATCTTCATCTTCAGTTAGAAAAGGGCACATGCCACAGCGCGCATTAGCCTATGCATTTGCGTACTTGCGCCCCCGCGTTGGCGTACATACGTATCAACGTACTTGCTACACGTTAGCGTACCTGTGCCCTACCGCGGCGCACCTTTGCCCCTGCGTTTGCGTACTTGCGCTGTAAACCCTTCCCTGTCGGAGTTTATCGGGACTTATCGGAGCCAATCAGAACTTATCCGAATCCATCCGATTTCCTCCGATAAATTCTGATAAGTCCCGATACACTTCCCCGAACATATCGCCCGCCCCCTACCATCATCTGCCCCCTACCGCGACACACCATCACCTGCGCGTAACCATACCCACGCACTTACCCCTGCACACCTGTGCACCAATTAATGTGTGCTCGCGCTACAACAGCTACCCACCTTTGCCTGCCTCAAACCACACCTGCGCCCATCCATAACTACCCCCCCACGCTATCCCCGCAGTGCACCATCACCTGCCCATAACCGCAACCACGTCCCCACCCCTGCGCACCCACGCCGACACTAATGCGTACCCGCAGCCCCACCGCGGCGCGCCTTTGCCCCTGATTTGCGTACTTACGCCGTAATCCCTTCCTTATCGGAGTTTATCGGAACTAATCGGAGCCAGTCAGAGCTTATCCGAACCGATCCGATTTCATCCGATTAATTCTGATAAGTTCCGATAAATTCAGATTCTTACCTACGTACATAC
>ERZ1031273.169-NODE-169-length-34841-cov-13.948111_pt1 | contig 34841 bp, 40 predicted proteins | sample MGYA00516575_ERZ1031273 | MGnify/ENA primary metagenome ERZ1031273 (study PRJEB33718, sample SAMN03159816) | human skin metagenome | collected 2014-02-25 | study: EMG produced TPA metagenomics assembly of the PRJNA266117 data set (Human skin bacterial metagenome... | reverse complement strand
GAGCCGTGCAACCCGTGAGCCCTGACCGGTGTCGCTGAGTGCAAACCTTGTTCATAAAACGGCATCCAGTTGCATGCGCGTGACATCCACCGATTAGGCTAGGGGATGTGACACCCGAAGAACTCAAACTCGCTATTGAACAGGCCATCTCCGCGTACAACGAAACGCATGGAACGAACGTGGAGGTGCCCGCCAAACTTGTTGTGGAGCGCCCTAAGAGTCGCGACCACGGTGACTGGGCAACCAATGTTGCCTTGCAGACGGCAAAGAAGGCTGGACTGCAGCCACGTGAACTGGCAACCGACCTGGCTCAGATCTTGAGTGGAGTGGACGGGATTGACAAGGCCGAGGTCGCCGGCCCTGGCTTCTTGAACATCACCTTGGCTGCGGACGCGGCTGGGAAGCTTGCAGCCGACATCGTTTCGGCTGGTCGCGAGTATGGTCGTGGGGAATCACTCAAAGACTCCACCATAAACTTGGAATTCGTGTCGGCTAACCCAACGGGCCCACTGCACATTGGACACACGCGTTGGGCAGCACTCGGAGACGCAATTGGTCGCGTTCTCAAGGCCGCCGGTGCCACGGTGACCACCGAGTACTACATCAACGACGCCGGTTCCCAGATGGACACGTTCGCCAACTCAGTGCTGGCACGCATGCGTGGAAAGGATGTACCCGAAGGCGGGTACCCTGGTCAGTACATTGCCGACATCGCCCGTGAACTACTCAGTCGCCACCCGGAGTGGAACGACGCAAAAGACGACGAGATCTTTGACCAGGTCAAAGACGAAGCGTACAAAGTGCAGCTGAAAGACATTTCGGACACTCTGGAATCCTTTGGCGTGCATTTCGACACGTGGTTCTCCGAACGCACATTGCACGACACCGGCGCCATCACCGAGGCGGTTGACCGTCTGCGCGAACAGGGCCACGTTTTCGAAAACGAGGGTGCCATTTGGTTGCGGACCACCGACTTTGGTGATGACAAGGACCGTGTGCTGGTGCGGTCCGACGGCGTGCCTACCTACTTCGCCGCCGACGCCGCGTACTACCTCAACAAGCGCGACCGTGGCTTCGACGAAAAGATCTACCTCTTAGGAGCCGACCACCACGGTTACGTGGGTCGTCTCAAGGCCCTGGCCGCAACCGCTGGTGACGACCCGAACCACAACATCGAAATTCTCATCGGGCAGCTCATTTCCGTTAACGGCGCACGCCTATCAAAGCGTGCCGGCAACATTATTGAGCTCCGCGACTTGGTGGAATGGCTCGGATCGGACGCAGTCCGCTACTCGCTGGCGCGCACCCCAGCCGACTCGCCACTGGCACTTGACCCGGAAGTACTCAAGTCCGCCAGCAACGACAACCCTGTTTACTACGTCCAGTACGCACACGCTCGCGCAAAGAGCGTAGAGCGGAAAGCCACCTCGGAAGGAGTATCCACGGACTCCTTCGACCCGGCGACCCTGCAAGACCCCACCGAAGCGGCACTTTTGTCTGCGCTCGCAGACTACCCGCGTGTCGTGGCTCAGGCCGCGCAGTTGCGGGAGCCTCACCGCGTGGCCCGGTACTTGGAGTCGCTGGCGGGACTGTTCCACAAGTGGTACGACGCATGTCGCGTGACCCCTCTGGGCGATGACCCGGTTGAGCCCGTTCACGCCTCTCGCCTCATGTTGGATCGGGCGACCGCAACAGTCCTGTCCAACGGTCTTGACCTCATGGGTGTTTCCGCACCTGAAAGGATGTAATGCCTGCTCACCCCTCCGGTGTGTTGCACGCCGGTCCGTCTCCTGTCTGGTTGCCAGAACCAGACGACGTCAATGAACTTATGCCGTCGCTGTGGTCGAAGAACACGGTTAAGAAAGACGGTGTTCTCACAGTGTGCGGTCATTCGGTTCTTGACCTAGCACGAACCTGGGGATCGCCCATGTTTGTGTTTGACGTGGACGACTTCCAAACTCGGGCACGTGACTTTGCGCAGTCGTTTGCCCAGGAATTCGCCGCGAACGGGATGACTGCAAGCGGATACTACGCAGGAAAAGCGTTCTTGTGTACCGCCGTAGCCCGCTGGGCGGTTGAGGCTGGACTGGGCGTAGACACGTGCACGTTAGGGGAGTTGCTGACTGCACGTGCGGCGGGTGTCGATCCACAAAAGGTCGGTCTCCACGGAAACAACAAGTCGGACGCTGAACTGGAAATGGCTGTGTCGTGGGGGATCGGACGGATCGTGGTGGACTCGTTGGACGAGATCCCCCGAATTGAACGTGTGGCGGAACGATTCGGCGTGACAGCGCCTGTCATGGTGCGAGTGACTGTGGGCGTCGAAGCTCACACGCACGATTTCATCGCTACGGCGCACGAAGATCAGAAATTTGGCCTGTCTCTGTCCAGTGGCCAGGCTCTCGAGGCGTGTAAGAACGTGTTGAAGAGCCCTCACCTGGACCTTGTTGGCCTGCACTCACACATCGGTTCGCAGATTTTTGACGCTGAGGGCTTCATCTTGGCGGCAACGCGGGTGCTTCGCTTGCGTGCCGCCTTGCAGCGGGATTTTGAGGCTCCTGTCGCCGAGGTGGATCTGGGTGGCGGTTTTGGTATCCGGTATACGTCGCAGGACACTCCGAGTTCTTTTGCTGACATGGCTCGCAAACTTGCGCGCGCTGTTGTCCGTGCGTGTGAAGACGAGGACACGGATCTTCCGCATGTGTCCTTTGAACCTGGGCGTGCAATCGTGGGGCCCTCGGCCTTTACGTTGTACCAGGTGGGAATCACCAAACCGGTGTACACGGATCAGGGCGTGCGCACGTATGTGTCTGTCGACGGTGGAATGAGCGACAACGCGCGGACCGCACTGTACGACGCAGACTATTCGTGTACTTTGGCTTCCCGGCACTCCGACGCTGAACCCACCGTGGTGCGTGTGGTCGGAAAGCACTGCGAATCCGGTGACATCGTGGTGCGCGACGAGTACCTCCCGTCCGATGTCACGACGGGTGACTTGATTGCTGTTCCCGATACGGGCGCGTACTGCAAACCGCTCTCGTCGAACTACAACCTAGTTCCGCGTCCGGGTGTTTTAGCCGTAGAGAAAGGCCGCGATCCGTATTGGATCGTGGAGCCCGAAACCTACTCCGATTTATTTGCAACCGATCCTGGATTCGATCCAGCTCTACTCAAAGGAGACTCATGACCCTCAAGGTCGCACTGTTGGGTGCGGGCACCGTTGGTGTGGAAGTCGCTCGTCGCATTCTGGAACGCCCAGATGAACTCCGCGATCGGATTGGCGACGACCTGGAGCTGATCGGCGTCGTTGTTCGCGACATGTCAAAGGAACGCCCAGGTATCCCGGCCGACCTGATTACCACGAACGCGAACGCCGCGATTCAAGGCGCGGACATCGTCGTTGAGCTGATGGGTGGGATCGACCCAGCCCACGAACTGATCCTGAGTGCCCTCAACGCTGGCGCCTCAGTTGTCACCGCCAACAAAGCACTTCTAGCGAAGCACTTTGCAGAACTGTTCGAAGCTGCTGACCGAGCTCAAGTACGACTCGAACACGAAGCTGCTGTAGCGGGCGCGATCCCGATCATTCGACCTGTAGGTGATTCACTTGCTGGTGACCGCATCACCCGTGTCATGGGAATCATGAACGGAACCACCAACTACATCTTGGACAAGATGGAGACTGAAGGGTGGAGCTTTGACGAAGCGTTGAAGACGGCCCAGGAACTGGGATACGCGGAAGCCGACCCAACCGCAGACGTTGAGGGTCTTGACGCAGCAGCCAAGGTTGCCATTTTAGCTTCGCTTGCCTTCCACACTCCGGTCACCATTGACGACGTGTACGTTGAAGGAATTACATCCGTGACCGCCGAAATGGTGGAGACCGCGCGTTCACAAGGTTTCACGATCAAACTTCTGGGCATCTGCGAAAAACTTGATGACGTGGGCAAGGTTTCAGCTCGTGTCTACCCAGCGCTTCTACCGAACTCACACCCGCTGGCGTCAGTGGGTGGTGCATTCAACGCGGTGTTCGTTGAAGCTGAAGCGGCAGGTGAACTCATGTTCTACGGGCAGGGGGCAGGAGGTGCCCCAACAGCATCGGCTGTTTTGGGGGACATTGTTTCCGTTGCTCGTCGCAAAGTTCTGGGCGGACGCGGACAGTACGAACGTCGTACACGTACCACGTTGCCGGTTGCGTCACTGGGCGAAATCACTACGCGTTATCAAATCACCTTGGACGTGATTGACCGGTCGGGTGTGTTGCAAGCTGTGACTGAAGTATTCGCTAACCAGGACGTCTCTATCGAACTGGTACAGCAGACTCAGTACGATGACCAGGGTGACGGCGACTCACGCGCCAAACTTGTCATTGCAACACACTCAGCAACTGACAGTGCGTTAGCCCAAACGGTGAAGCACCTCAACGAGCTCGGCGTAGTGCGCGAAATCCAGTCAGTTCTGCGCATCGAAGGCCAATAAGGAGAAGCACTCATGGCACACCAGTGGCAGGGAGTTATCAACGAATACCGCGAATACCTCGACATTGACGCAGACACTCCTGTGGTCAGTCTGGGCGAAGGCGGAACGCCTCTGATTTTCGCTGAACACCTTTCGGACCGTGCAGGTGCAAACGTGTACGTGAAGTTCGAAGGAATGAACCCTACGGGGTCGTTCAAAGACCGCGGAATGACCATGGCAATCACCAAAGCCCGAGCGCAAGGAGCACAAGCGGTCATTTGCGCCTCCACCGGGAACACCTCGGCGTCCGCTGCCGCATACGCAACCAAGGCAGGACTCACGTGCGCTGTTTTGGTGCCAGCCGGGAAGATCGCCATGGGCAAAATGAGCCAGGCGATCGCACATGGCGCAACCCTGGTCGAGGTCGACGGAAACTTCGACGACTGCCTCACCCTGTGTCGCAAGCTGTCGGAAGCGTACCCGGTTCACTTGGTGAATTCGGTGAATCCGGACCGCATCGAAGGACAGAAAACAGCGTCGTTCGAGATCGTGGATGCGTTAGGCAAGGCCCCGGACGTACACATCCTGCCGGTTGGAAATGCTGGAAACATCACGGCGTACTGGAAGGGCTACATAGAATACCAAGCAGCTGGTAAAGCCCAGACTCTGCCGCATATGTGGGGATTCCAGGCAGCCGGGGCAGCTCCTCTGGTCGCAGGCCACCCGGTCGACAACCCGGAAACCATCGCGACGGCGATCCGAATTGGTAACCCGGCGTCGTGGAAGCAGGCCGAAGCGGCGCGAGACGAATCCGGCGGGCTCATCGACTCCGTTACCGACGAACAGATCCTCGAAGCGCACCGGGTGCTCAGCTCGACTGAAGGTGTGTTCGTAGAACCAGGATCGGCTGCCTCGATTGCTGGCCTTCTCAAAATGGCTCAAGCCGGACACATCCAAGCAGAATCCACGATCGTGTGTACGGTGACCGGTCACGGGTTGAAAGACCCGCAGTGGGCACTCAAAGCGGCCGGTGGGGACTCGATCGAGCCGGTCAAGGTGTCTGCCGATGTTGTTTCGGCAGCTTCTGCGCTCGGTTTGGAAGCATAACGTGCTCACGATCGAAGTTTCGGCGCCCGCGACCTCGGCCAACCTGGGGCCCGGATACGACAGCTTTGGGATGGCACTCGACCTGTCGGACAGCATTACCGCTGTCCTCCACGACGAGCCCGTAGATCTGAATAACTGCGTGAAGGTTTCAGGCGAGGGAGAAGGGCAACTGCCTACAACCTCGGACCACCTCATTCACCGGGTGACCACAACGATTCTGCGTGACCGCGGAATCGACGTGGGGGACCGGCTCACGCTCGACTGTGTCAACGCGATTCCTCAGTCGCGGGGGATGGGGTCGTCGGCGGCATCGGTGGTCGCGGGAATTTCGATTGCGGACGTGATCTCTGAACACTTCGAGCAGCCCAAGCCGTCTGCACAAGACAAGTTGCGGTGGGCGATCCATTTTGAGGGGCACCCCGACAATGCGGCGCCTGCCCTTTTCGGAGGTGTGTCCGTGAGTTGGGTGGATGGCGATGGGCAACCGGTTTCGGCGTCCTTACCCGTCCATCCGGCGATCACCGCCGTGTTGATCGTGCCGGATACGCGTTTGGATACGCAGGTTGCACGGGATTTGCTTCCCGAGGTCGTTCCTCACGCAGATGCGGCCGCTAACTCAGCGTGTGCGGGGCTTTTGGTTCATGCGATCGGAAATGACCCGTCGCTGTTGTTTGAAGCAACTGTGGATCGGTTGCACCAGGAATACAGGCGTAGCGCGATGCCAGAGTCACTGGCTCGTGTTGATGCCTTACGTGACGCTGGTCTAGCCGCGGTGGTCTCAGGTGCCGGACCCACGGTCGCGGTGTTGGGGACCGAGGTGGATTTGCTTGCGCGGTGTGAGGACATTTTGTCCGGTGACGAGTCTCGGATGATCGCGGCATCGATTGCCGACTCCGGGGTTGTTGTCACGTCAACACCTCGCTGAGTGGGTTTTTGTACTTGTTTAAGGTGTGGCAGTCGTCGTGCCCACGAGTGCTGTGTGAGACACGGCGGGCGCCAGTTTTGTGTTCCAGCTGAGTGTTAGGTAGGGTGAAAGCGTTCCGCTCAGGTTATTACGCCGAGTTGTCAAGGAACATTCTCGTATCATTTCGATACTCTCTTGCAGTAGCACCTCCTGGTGCGCAGTCCGTTGCTGGGCGAATCACCATATGTCTTCGCGCCAGCCAAACGAGGGAGAAGGAACCTTCGTGTCAGAAACCACACAAACCGAACCAGTACGTTCGGGAAGCCTCACCGCCCTGCGACTTCCACAACTTCAGGAAATGGCGGCGGGACTGGGAATAAAAGGGTACCGACGTTTGCGCAAAAGCGAGCTTATTGATGCTATTCAGTCCGCGCAGTCGGGCAACTCCGCCCCTAAGACCACACAAGAACCCGCGGCTAAGCAGGCGTCGGAAAATGTAGAAGAGAAGAGCTCTCAGGGTGAAGGACGTACTCGTCGTCGTCACCGTCGCGATGACTCAAACGCGGCTTCATCCGACTCGCAGAGCAATGACAACAACGCCGGTGACAACAACCAGGACGATGAAAGCAACGGTCGGTCCAGGAATGGTCGCCGTGATGGTGGTCGCGACAAGAACGGTCGCGACGGAAACCGCGACAAGAACGGTCGTGACGGTGGTCGCGATAACAACCGCGAAAACAACCGTGACAAGAACAATGACGACCGCAACGATGGTGGTCGTGACGGTGGCCGAGACAAGAAGAACGACGACAAGAACGGTCGCGACGGAAACAACGACGGCGGACGTGACAGCGGCCGGGATAACAACGGTCAGAACCGGGATGGCGATGACGACAACCACGGTCGTCGCGGAAACCGCAACCGTGGACGCGGTCGGGACCGGAAACGTCGCGGTCGCGACGATGAGCAGGATCTCCGTCCCGACGACGTGCTGATCCCCGTGGGCGGTATTTTGGACGTCCACGACAACTACGCCTTCTTGCGCACCTCGGGCTACTTGCCTGGGCCAAACGACGTGTACGTGTCAGCAAACATGGTCAAGCGCAATGGCCTGCGCAAGGGTGACGCCGTGACCGGCGCTATCCGCCAGCAGCGTGAAGGTGAGCGCCCCAACAAGCGCGAAAAGTTTGACGCTCTGGTCAAGTTGGACACGGTCAACGGCCTGTCGGTTGAAGATGCCAAGCGTCGCGTTGAGTTCTCAAAGCTCACGCCTCTCTACCCGCAGGAACGACTGCGCCTCGAAACCGAAGCGAAGCAGATCTCCACGCGCATCATCGACCTGGTCTCGCCTATTGGTAAGGGCCAGCGTGGTCTGATTGTGGCGCCGCCCAAGGCTGGTAAAACCACAATCATGCAGCAGATCGCCAACGCGATCCACACCAACAACCCCGACGTTCACCTCATGGTTGTGCTAGTCGACGAACGTCCTGAAGAAGTCACCGACATGCAGCGGGCAGTCAAGGGTGAAGTGATCGCGTCGACGTTCGACCGCCCTGCAGACGACCACACCACCATTTCTGAACTTGCGATCGAACGTGCAAAGCGCTTGGTCGAAATGGGTATGGACGTCGTTGTGTTGCTTGACAACATCACCCGTCTGGGACGCGCGTACAACCTGGCTCAGCCGGCTTCCGGGCGCATTCTGTCCGGTGGTGTTGACGCAAACGCACTGTACCCACCCAAGAAATTCTTCGGTGCAGCTCGCAACATCGAAGGCGGCGGTTCGCTGACCATCCTGGCTACAGCACTGGTAGAAACCGGCTCCAAGATGGACGAAGTGATCTTCGAAGAGTTCAAGGGAACCGGAAACATGGAACTGCGCTTGAGCCGTCAACTGGCCGACAAGCGCATCTACCCAGCTGTTGACGTCAACGCCTCTGGAACCCGCCGTGAGGACAACCTCATGAACCCAGAAGAGACCAAGGTCATGTGGCGTCTGCGTCGCGTGCTCGCTGGCCTTGAACAACAGCAGGCAATCGAGCTACTTATTTCCAAGCTCAAGGAAACCGGTTCCAACGCAGAGTTCTTGCTTCAGGTTCAAAAGACGACACCTCTGCCCAAGTCAGCGGCGGATGACGCTTAATGGATACAGATCTTTCATCTGTTGAAGCCAGCGTTCGCTCTCTTTTAGACGAACACGAACGGATTGAGGCTGAACTCGCCAACCCGGACGTTCACGCGAACGCCGGGTTGGCCCGCAAGCTCACGCGTCGCTACTCAGAACTGGACCAGATCGCCAAAACGTACCGCGAACTCAACCAGTGCCTCAGCGATGTTGAGGATGCAAAAGAGTTGGCCAGTGAAGATCCAGCCTTCGCTGAAGAAGCAAAGAACCTGGAAGACCGCATCGAGGTGTTGCAGGACAAGCTCCGTGAGCTCCTCATTCCTAAAGACCCCGATGACGCACGCGACGCGATCGTGGAAGTCAAAGCGGGTGAAGGAGGAGACGAGTCGGCACTGTTTGCCGGTGACCTGGTGCGTATGTACCAGCGCTGGGCAGACGACCGCGGGTGGACCACGGAAGTCCTCGACTCAACCGAAGCGAACCTGGGCGGTTACAAAGACATCACCATCGCAATTAAATCGCGTGAAGGTGGCGTCTACGGTTGGCTCAAGTTCGAAGGTGGAGTCCACCGCGTACAACGCGTTCCGGTGACGGAATCGCAGGGGCGGATTCACACCTCGGCGGCGGGAGTTTTGGTTTTCCCAGAAGTCGACGAGCCAGAAGAAATCCACCTCGACGACAACGACCTCAAAATCGACGTGTACCGGTCGTCGGGACCCGGTGGCCAGTCGGTGAACACCACCGACTCGGCGGTACGCATTACCCACTTGCCTACCGGAATCGTTGCCAGCTGTCAGAACGAAAAATCGCAGCTTCAGAACAAGGAAGCCGCGATGCGTATGTTGCGCGCTCGAATTCTGGCCAAGCAAGCTGAAGAAGCAGCCGCAGAAGCCAACGACATGCGCCGGTCTCAGGTGCGAACGGTTGACCGTTCGGAACGTATCCGCACGTACAACTTCCCAGAAAACCGCATCGTGGACCACCGGACCGGCTTCAAGGCGTACAACCTGGACCAGGTTCTGGACGGACGCCTCGACGACGTCGTAGAGTCTGCTCGTGCCGCTGACCGGGCAGCCCGCCTCGACGACATTGGCTAACGCCGACCAACTGTTGCGCCAGGCTATCCAACAGCTGGCCCACGCAGGAGTCGAAAGTCCCACAGCCGACGCGAAAAGACTCTTCGCGTGGGCGTGGGACGTTTCCGTGTCTGAACTGGGAAGCCGCGTTTTGCGCGGAACCGACGTGCCCCGCGAGGTGAGCGAGCGGTATGCCCAAGCCTGTGAGCGTCGTGCTGCGCGTGAGCCCCTGCAACACATCACCGGTGTTGCGCCGTTTCGGTACCAGGAACTGCATGTGGGGCCCGGGGTGTTCATTCCACGGCCTGAAACCGAACTCATGGTCTCGCACGCGGTTGAGCACTTGGCCGGTATTCCCAGGGACCGCCACACGGCAGTCGATCTGTGTACAGGTTCGGGCGCGATAGCCATTGCACTTGCAACCGAAGTCCCCGGAACGCACGTCAATGCGGTTGAACTCAGTCCGGAAGCTGCCCGCTATACCGAACACAACATCGACCGGTACCGGCCCGCTTTCGAAGCCCACGGAAGTGCAGTAACCCTGCACATAGGCGACGCGACAGAATTTCTGGGAACGACCTCGGCCCAGGTCATCACCTGTAACCCGCCCTACGTGGCACGGTCAGTCGAACACGCGCCCGAAGTTGCCAGTGACCCGGACCTTGCGCTCTATGGCGGGGGAGCGGACGGCTCGGAACTTCCGCAAAAAATCATCGCCCACGCGCCCAGAATCTTGGCACCCGGCGGCCTGCTCATCTGCGAACACGCCGAATACAACGCGCATACCATTGAGAACGCATTCCACCGGGCGGGTTTCACATCAGTTGAGACCGTTGGCGACTACACTGGCAGAGACCGATTTACACGCGGATATTCTGCACATTCAGGAGAGGATGATCGTGTCTCGCACATTTGATCTTGCCAATGAACAGGTGCGGGACCTCATTCTGGAGGAATGTACTCGTGTGGTCCGCGACGACGGTCTCTTGGTCATTCCCACCGACACCGTGTATGGCATTGCCGCCGACGCCTTTTCGCCCAACGGAGTTGCCAAACTTCTCAAGGCGAAAGGACGCGGGCGCAACATGCCACCGCCGGTATTGGTGCCACGTGCGGAAACGGTGATGGGACTCGCCGAGGCGGTCGACAGCACAGTCATGGAACTCACCGCGCGCTTTTGGCCGGGTCCGCTCACGATCATCTGTAACGCCCAACCGAGTCTGCATTGGGACTTAGGGGACACGCATGGAACCGTGGGTCTACGCATGCCCGACCACGAAGATACCCTGGCCCTGTTGTCCAAAGTTGGGCCGTTGGCGGTGTCGAGTGCCAACCTATCTGGCGAGCCTGCGGCGGTGACCGTCGAGCAGGCGGCGAACATGCTGGGCGACCGCGTCGATATCTTCCTCGACGGTGGTGAAGCGCCTGGCAGCCAGTCGTCCACGATTATCGATATGAGTGGCTCGGTCCCGCGCCTCCTGAGGGAAGGCCCCATCAGTTTTGATGAGCTGGCCCAGGTGGTTGACGGTTTGGAACCTCTAGCGCCGGAGGCATGACGCGTGCGCGCATATCTGTTTGTCATGGTCGTAGCGGCGGTAGTCGCGTACTTGGTCACGCCCATGGTCCGACGAATAGCCGAACGCGGCCGAATCTTTTCACCACTGCGCGCTCGCGACGTCCACTCAGTGCCCACCCCAAGGCTCGGGGGAGTGGCGATGTTCAGCGGAGTTCTCGCCGGTGTAGTGTGCGCGTACAACACACCGTTTTTGAAAGATCTGTTTCAAGAACCGGATCCCGTGATTGGGATCCTGGGAGCGGGGACGATTCTGTGCCTGCTGGGTGTCATTGACGATGTGTGGGATATCAACTGGGTGGCCAAACTTGCAGGTCAAACACTTGCGGCGGGTTTTATGGCGCTTAAGGGTGTAGCGCTTTTGTCGATTCCTTTTGACACCGTAATCATCGGTTCGCAACGCCTGTCGCTCATTCTGACGGTGTTGGTGGTTTTGGTGACGATTAACGCTGTGAACTTTGTCGACGGGCTTGATGGCCTGGCTGCAGGAGTCGTCACGATTGGTGGCGTGGCGTTCTTTGTATACACGTATCAACTGGCGATCGACACGTCTCCTACCAGCTACGCAAACCTTGCATCGCTCATTACGTCCCTTCTGGTGGGTGCGTGCTTGGGGTTCCTGCCTCACAACTTCAACCCGGCCCGGATCTTCATGGGGGACTCGGGGTCAATGTTGATAGGGCTTTTGCTGGCTGCGAGCACAATTCGAGTGACCGGCCAGGTCGATCCTGCCCTTTTGTCTACCGAACGCGTATTGTCCACGTACCTTCCGATTCTTTTGCCGATAGCGGTGATGGTGTTGCCTCTTGTGGACCTCATGCTCGCCGTTGTTCGTCGAATGGCCGCCGGAAAGTCACCATTTTCTGCCGATGCAAAGCACCTACATCACCGTATGCTTGCGCTCGGCCACTCTCACGCGAGGGCCGTTCTGCTGCTGTACATGTGGACAGCAATTTTCGCGTTTGGCACAGTTGCACTCTTGAAATTCGATACGTTGATGGTTTTGTCGGTGCTTGCTGTTGCTGTAGCAGTGACACTGATCTTAACGTTCTACCCGCTCTACTCGCGTCTGTCTGCTCGAAAGGAACTGACATGAAAAACTCGCCCATTCGCAACCTGATGCTTCGCATCATTGTGTGGGGGTTGATCGCATCAGTTGTTCTTGCAGTAGTTGCGGGAGCGGTTGGTTACTTCGCAGTGGGGACACCGGGGCTATTTGCTGCACTGATCGGTGCAGCCGTGTCCTTCACGTTCTTTTCGATCACCGCACTGGTGCTTCTTTTTACTGCCGACCTTGACCCGACCGTGATGGCCGCCGGTGTACTTGGAGGATTTCTTATCAAGATCGCTGGGTTCTTAGGCGTCATCGCGTTGCTAGGCGATAAAGAGTTTTACGATCGTCTGACGCTCTTCCTCACGTTGGTCGTGGGAGCGGTTGTCTCACTTGCCATCGATGTTGTTGCGGTGAGGGGTGCTCGAATCCCGTATGCGCACGCTTCCGACGACAACACGCACGCCAAACAGTAGTACCGGAGTTTTGTTCGGGTCTCTACAGTTGATAAAGTAATTTAGGAATCATTCGAGAACCCTGTGCAAAAGTCGTGAGAGCGACAAGGGTCTCAAATATTTCACGTGTCGTGCATAAGCACATGGACACAGATAGACAATCCATACCGGCTACACGCGTGCGCGCGTGCCAGCCCCGAGCTGTCAGGAGTTTGCCCTGTTTACTCCCTCCGCTTTGTCGACGACAGTGCTCCTTGCCGCAGGCGGGGGAGCGGAATTCCACGCACCGGGTCTTGAAGAATTCAAGCCTCCAGCAATTCTTTTCGCAGGTACTCCGTTTGAGCTCAACCGCATCATGCTCATTCGCTTGGGTGTCACGGTTGTCCTGGTACTCGCATTCTGGCTGATGCTCCGTGGTGGTCGCCTGGTTCCTACTCGCGCGCAGTCGGTTGCGGAAATCGTTCTCGATTTCTGCCGCACCGGTATCGCCCACGACATGTTGGGTAAGAAGGACGGCGAACGTTTCTTCCCACTCATTGCGACCATCTTCCTGACGGTCTTCGCGATGAACATTACAGGTATCATTCCGTTCCTGAACATTTCGCCTAACTCCAACATCGGAATGCCACTGTTTATGGCCCTCGTGACCTACGTGTTCATGATCGGGGCCGGAATCAAAGCTCAAGGGGGAGCGCGCTATCTCAAAAGCCAGCTCTTCCCTGCTGGCGTTCCCCCGCTGATGTACATCATCGTGACGCCTATCGAAATCGTTTCGACCTTTATCGCTCGCCCGGTTTCACTCACCTTGCGTCTGACCTTCAACATGATCGTTGGTCACCTCCTCCTGGTGCTGTGCTTCGCAGCCACCCAGTTCTTCTTCACCAGTGGTTCAGCCGCCCTATTCGGTATCGGTGGCCTCACGCTGGTCGGAGGATTCGTGTTTACCCTCTTTGAGATTTTGGTAGCAGTTCTTCAGGCTTACGTCTTTGCTCTGCTAACCGCCGCGTACATTCAGCTGAGCGTTTCCCACGATCACTGATAGTTCGCACCCAATAGACCTGTCATAAAAGACAAGGAAAAAGCCAGTTAAACGACTGGCTCAATACATCGGAAGGAAATATTGCACGTGGACACCTCCATTCTTGCTGAAGTCTCCGGCAACATCGCAACCGTCGGTTACGGTCTGTCCGCTATCGGTCCAGGTATTGGTATCGGTATTCTTGTGGGTAAGACCGTTGAAGGTACTGCGCGCCAGCCAGAAGTAGCCGGCCGTCTGCAAACCACCATGTTCCTTGGTATTGCATTCGTCGAGCTCCTTGCATTCTTGGGAATTGCAGCATACTTCATCTTCGGTGCCTAATCCGGAAGCGAGTGAATACTCTTGACCCCGATTAACGTTCTGGCAGCTGGAGGGAACAACCCTCTTATTCCTGCCGTATATGACATTGTCTGGTCGGCGGTCTGCTTCATCATCATCCTGGTCGTTTTCTGGACGAAGATTCTGCCCAAGTTCAAGAAGACTCTTGACGAGCGTGCAGAACGTATCCAGGGCGGAATTGAAAAGGCTGAAAAGGTTCAGGCGGAAGCAGACGCCGCATTGGCCGAATATCAGAAGCAGCTCGCAGACGGTCGCGCTGAAGCAGCACGACTGCGTGCCGAAGCTCAAGAAGAAGGTGCGCAGATTTTGGCTGAAACCAAACAGCGCGCCACTGAAGAGGCCGATCGGATCATCAGCGCCGCTAAGGCACAGATCGAAGCTGAACGCCAGCAAGCGATGAACTCGTTGCGCACGGAAGTTGGTTCACTCGCAACCGACCTTGCCTCGCGCATCGTGGGCGAATCGCTTCAGGACGACGCTCGTTCTGCGTCTGTTGTTGACCGCTTTATTGCCGATCTGGAAACCCAGACACCGGCACAGACCGTCAAGGAATCGTGATGCTGCAGTCGAGCAGGAACTCACTGGCCCTCGTTCTCGAGGATGTGAATAACACTCTCAACACCGCTAGCCCAAAGGTTATCGGTGACGGCCTGTTGGGCGTCTCGGGAGTGCTCGCCGAAAACGTCAACTTGCGGAAAACGCTTGTCGATGTGGCGGTCGCCCCAGAAACCAAACAGTCAACGCTGAACGCAGTCTTTGGCACCCGCGTGGATGACGCGGCGTTGCAGATTGTTGTTCGAGCAGCGAACCGTCGCTTTGCTCGCGCACAGGACTTCGTCACTGCCGTTGAAACAGCTGGTGTCACGGCTATCGCTGCTGCCGCCCAGGCCGAAGGCACTTTGGGACAGGTAGAGGAGGAAATTTTCCGTTTCACTCGCCTGCTCGTCTCAGACCACGAACTTGATGGAGCCTTCGAATCCCCCGCACCCACAACGGCGAAGCGCGAACTTGTTTCGACGCTTCTGGCTTCGCGGGTGTCGGAATACACCCTCACTCTCATTCACTACGCTGTGAGCCACCCTCGCGGCAAGAGGGTGAGCGAAACGCTTGAAAACTTCTCTCAGGTGTTGGCATTCCGCCAGCAGCGTGCAGTTGCCGATGTCACGGTAGCGCACCCCCTGACACAGGAGCAGGAAGAGCGTTTGGCGCGTGCACTGTCCGCTAGCTACGGTCGTGAACTCGTTCTCAACGTTCACATCGATCCCAACGTGGTAGGTGGCGTCCGTGTTCAGGTGGGCGACGAAGTCACGAGCTCAACGATTGCTGATCGTATTGCCGACGTTCGTCGTCGGTTGGCAAGCTGATTCGCCCATACACGGGCACTGAAGACTCGCGGTCCGTACGGGTCGCATAGGAAGTGAAGGAAGCAGGGAAACCGCGATGGCGGAACTGACAATTCGCCCGGACGAAATCCGGGAAGCACTGGGGAAGTTCGTAGAGTCCTACACTCCTGGCAGTGCAGACAAGACAGAAGTAGGTAAGGTTGTCACCGCCGGTGACGGCATTGCGCAGGTTTCAGGCCTCCCTGGAACCATGGCAAACGAACTCTTGCGTTTCGAAGACGGAACCCTGGGATTGGCCCAGAACCTCGACGAGCGCGAGATCGGTGTCGTTATCCTGGGTGAGTTTGCAGGAATTGCCGAAGAGCAGAGCGTGTACCGCACGGGTGAAGTTCTTTCGATCCCCGTCGGTGACGGATACCTCGGACGTGTCGTCGACCCTCTGGGTAACCCAGTCGACGGGCTGGGCGAGATCGAGTCCGAAGGACGCCGTGAGCTCGAGCTTCAGGCCGCCGGTGTTATGGACCGTAAGGAAGTGAAAGAACCACTCCAGACTGGTCTGAAGGCTATTGACGCTATGATCCCAATCGGTCGTGGTCAGCGTCAGCTCATCATTGGTGACCGTAAGACCGGTAAGACGGCCTTGGCTCTGGACACCATCATTAACCAGCGCGCTAACTGGGAGTCTGGTGACCCCAAGAAGCAGGTCCGCTGCATCTACGTCGCTTGTGGTCAGAAGGGTTCGACGATTGCTTCGGTGCGTCGTTCGCTCGAAGAAAACGGTGCCCTCGAATACACCACAATCGTTTCGTCACCTGCTTCTGACCCTGCTGGCTTTAAGTATTTGGCTCCGTATGCCGGATCGGCGATCGGACAGCACTGGATGTACCAGGGCAAGCACGTTCTTATCGTGTTTGATGACCTGTCGAAGCAGGCCGAAGCCTACCGTGCGATTTCGTTGCTTCTGCGTCGCCCACCGGGTCGTGAAGCATACCCGGGTGACGTGTTCTACCTCCACTCGCGTCTGCTCGAACGTTGCGCCAAGCTTTCCGATGAGCTCGGCGGAGGTTCGATGACTGGTCTTCCTATCATCGAGACCAAGGCAAACGACGTGGGTGCGTTCATTCCTACGAACGTTATTTCGATTACCGACGGACAGATCTTCTTGCAGTCCGACCTGTTCAACGCGAACCAGCGTCCAGCTGTTGACGTAGGTATTTCTGTTTCGCGTGTGGGTGGTTCCGCACAGACGAAGCCACTCCGCGGTGTCTCCGGTACGCTGAAGATTTCCTTGGCTCAGTACCGTTCACTCGAAGCATTCGCAATGTTCGCTTCAGACCTCGATGCTGCAACTAAGCGTCAGCTTGACCGTGGTGCACGATTGACCGAGCTTCTCAAGCAGGGTCAGTTCGAGCCAATGAGCGCCGAAAAGCAGACCGTTTCGATCTGGGCAGGTTCGGAAGGCTACCTGGATGAGGTTCCAGTGAGCGACGTTCTGCGCTTCGAATCTGAGTTCCACGCATACCTCGAGCGTAAGACCGACATTCTGGAAACGATCGCTGGTATGAAGGACAAGCTCAAGGGTGAAATCGTGGAGCAGCTTGAAACCGCAATTGCGGACTTCAAGGCTGGTTTCCAGACCACCGAAGACGGCGTTCACGTCGGTACTGAATCCTTCGACTCCGCTGAGGCCGAAGAGGTCTCGCAGGAACAGATCGTCAAGGCTAAGCGCTGAGACTGACCGCTGGTAACGAAAGGAAGTACTGATGGGAGCGCAGCAGAGGGTCTTCAAAGCGAAGATCAACTCCACCAAGTCCTTGAGAAAGATCTTCAAGGCCATGGAGCTTATTGCGGCTTCCCGGATTCAGAAGGCCATTGGTCGAGTGAAGGCGGCGAGCCCATACGCTAACGCCATCACTCGGGCAGTGTCCGCAGTGGCAACGTATGCAGACGTTGAACACACACTGACAACGGAGCCGGACAACATTCGTCGCGCAGCTGTCGTGGTGATGGGTCCGGACCGCGGTTTTGCCGGTGCATATTCCTCCAACGTCATTCGTGAAGCAGAAGAGCTCATCACGATGCTGAAGGAGGACGGCAAAGAGGTTGACCTGTACGTGGTCGGCCGGAAGCCCGAAACTTATTACACGTTCCGTGAACGCGCGATCCAACGTGCCTGGACCGGAATCTCCGAAAGCCCAACAGTTGAAGCAGCCCGGGAAATTGGAGACGCTTTGGTGTCTTCGTTCCACACTGACTACGAAGCTGGTGGGATTGACGAGATCTTCTTGGTCTACACGAAGTTCGTCAACAGCGTGACGCAAACACCTGAATACCGACGACTCATTCCGCTGGAAGTGATCGAAGCCGATGAGGTTCCGGTCGACGCGCCAGCCAGTGTCGCCTCGGCTAAGGACGCAGCGTACCCGCTGTACGAATTCGAACCGAGTGAAGAAGCGGTTCTTGACGCGCTTCTTCCCAAGTACATTGAGTCGCGCATTCTTGCGGCGTTGTTAAACGCATCCGCTAGCGAACAGGCGGCACGTCAGCAGGCAATGAAGACCGCTACTGACAATGCCGACGATTTGATTCGAACCTACACGCGCCTTGCCAACTCGGCGCGTCAGGCAGAAATTACGCAGGAAATTTCAGAAATCGTCGGTGGTGCAGACGCACTTGCCGGTGCCGGCGGCAACGACTGACGGATAGAGAGCAGAAGAGAAAGAAAACATGAGCACAGCTACGGATACACCACAGGTCCAAGGGACCGTCGGTCGGATCTCACGTGTCATTGGCCCCGTGGTCGACATTGAGTTCCCACTCGATGCTGTTCCCGCTATTTACAACGCATTGACCACTACGGTTGAGCTGTCCGAAGGTACCCGTAAGATCACTTTCGAGGTTGAACTGCAGTTGGGTAACGGAATCGTTCGTGCGGTTTCGATGCAGCCTACCGACGGTCTGGTTCGCGGACAGGAAGTCATTGACACTGGCGCACCAATTTCCGTGCCAGTTGGTGACGTCACCAAGGGTAAGGTTTTTAACGTTACCGGTGACGTTCTCAACGACTCCATGATTGACGAGCCATACGAAATCACCGAGCGCTGGCCAATTCACCGCACCGCTCCTAACTTCGACCAGCTCGAGTCCAAGACTCAGATGTTCGAAACCGGTATTAAGGTGATCGACCTTCTCACCCCATACGTTCTGGGTGGAAAGATTGGTCTGTTCGGTGGTGCTGGTGTTGGTAAGACCGTTCTGATCCAGGAAATGATTACCCGTGTTGCACAGGACCACGGTGGTGTGTCCGTGTTCGCGGGTGTGGGTGAGCGTACTCGTGAAGGTAACGACCTGATCCACGAGATGGATGAATCTGGAGTTCTCGACAAGACCGCACTGGTGTTCGGTCAGATGGACGAGCCTCCAGGCACGCGTCTGCGTATTGCACTGACTGGACTGACCATGGCGGAATACTTCCGTGACGTTCAGAACCAGGACGTGCTTCTGTTCATTGACAACATCTTCCGTTTCACCCAGGCAGGTTCCGAGGTGTCAACCCTTCTTGGGCGTATGCCTTCGGCCGTTGGTTACCAGCCAACCCTTGCTGACGAAATGGGTGTTCTGCAGGAACGTATTACCTCGACCCGTGGTCACTCGATTACGTCGATGCAGGCAATTTACGTGCCAGCTGACGACTACACCGACCCTGCTCCTGCAACGACCTTCGCGCACTTGGACGCAACGACGGAACTCTCGCGTGACATTGCGTCACGTGGTCTGTACCCAGCCGTTGACCCGCTGGCTTCGTCGTCACGTATTCTTGACCCGCTGTACGTGGGCCAGGACCACTACGACACCGCAGTACGCGTGAAGCAGATCCTGCAGAAGAACAAGGAACTCCAGGACATCATCGCGATTCTGGGTGTCGACGAACTGTCCGAAGAAGACAAGCTTACGGTTCACCGTGCTCGTCGTATCGAGCAGTTCCTGTCGCAGAACACCTACACCGCGCTCCAGTTCACCGGTGTCGAAGGTTCGACCGTTTCCATCAAGGACACCATCGAAGGCTTCAAGGGCATCTGCGACGGTGAGTTCGACCACATCCCAGAACAGGCATTCTTTAACGTTGGTCCAATCGAGGATGTTCTGCGCAACTACGACGAACTCCAGAAGGAGAACTAATCCATGAGTCTCAACGTCACCGTTGTGGCCGCCGACCGCTCCGTGTGGTCCGGCGATGCCGAACGTGTGGTTGCGCGGACCGTGGAAGGTGAAATCGGAATTCTCACCGGTCACGAACCTGTTTTGGCAATCGTGGCCGGCGGGAATGTCCGCATCACCCCGACATCGGGTGAGACGATCAATGTTTCGGCCGATGGAGGCTTCTTGTCAGTTGCTGACGACGTTGTACACGTCGTTGCCGACCAGGCAAAGCTTGTCTAAGCGATCACTTAGAATGGCACCGTGAATCCATCGACCCTGCTGATTATTCTGCTCTCGTTAGTAGGGCTGGCTGTTGTCACGGTGACCTTGATTCTTGCTCGCCGTCGCGCGATTTCGCGACTGACCGGCGCGTTTGATTGCTCTATCCTCGTGGGCGACGTATCTGCACGTCGCCCACGTTGGCGTTTAGGGCTCGCAGTTCTGACTGTCCGAAGCCTCGACTGGTACCCGGTCTTTGGTGTTGGATGGCGCCCAGTCAAACAGTACCCTCGGACCGATATGACGATCGGTGAACGACTGACACCCAGCGGGGATGAACAGTACGCACTGTTGCCCGACGCGAAGGTTGCTGTGTGTCAGTACGGTCAGTACACTAACCGCCCGGGCGAGGTGCGGTTGGCTATGGACGAAGAAGCTCTTGCCGCATTTTCATCGTGGTTGGAATCCCCACCACCCGGCGCTAATCATTCTGTGGGACGGTTTACGTAATGGAAGTTTTGCGTGTTCATGGTCCGTGTACATTACGCGGAACGGTAGATGTGCGTGGCGCAAAAAACAGCGTCCTCAAACTCATGGCCGCAACTCTCTTAGCGCCCGGAACCTCAGTCATTGAGAACGTTCCTGCCATTCTGGACGTCAAAATCATGGTGAAGCTCCTCATGTCGCTGGGGTGCTCTGTCGATTACGACGCAGACGCTGGCGTTGTGACTATTACCGTTCCTGAAAAGCCATCAGTGCGTGCAGATTACAAGCTCGTCCGTGCTATGCGTGCGTCCATTTCAGTTTTGGGCTCATTGATGGGACGAGTGAACGAAGCACACGTGGCACTTCCGGGCGGAGACGCCATTGGTTCGCGTGGACTTGACCTGCATGAAGCCGGCCTTCGCGCCATGGGAGCCCAGGTCAGTCTGGATCACGGATATTTCATTGCGCGTGCTCCCCAAGGGCTCCACGGTGCTGACATCCGCTTAGCGTTTCCGTCGGTTGGCGCAACTGAGAATCTGGTCATGGCCGCCACCTTGGCTAACGGAGTGACCACGATCGATAACGCTGCCCGGGAACCTGAAATCGTCGACATTTGTTCGATGCTTGTCGAGATGGGCGCAAACATCGAAGGTATCGGAACTTCGACCTTGACGGTCACGGGAGTTTCGTCCCTTCAGCCTGTTCGCCATGTGTGTGTTGGTGACCGTATTGTGGCTGGCACATGGGCGTTTGCAGCCGCCATCACCGGGGGAGACATCGAGGTTAAAGGCGTGAACGGGGATCTTCTGCCCGTCGTCCTCGATAAGCTTCGTTCCGCTGGCGCCCAGGTGACCGAATTCGACGGTGGCATGCGCGTCGTGGGGCCGGAACGACCTCGGCCGGTACGAATTTCAACGCTTCCGTTCCCCGGGTTTCCCACCGACCTTCAGCCGTTTGCCATCACGCTAAACGCGATCTCTGATGGGCAAGGGTTGCTAACCGAGAACCTGTTTGAAGCTCGCTGGCGATTTGTGCGCGAGTTGGCGCGTTTGGGTGCTCAGGTTGAGCTGGACGGTAACCACGCGCTTATCAACGGTGTCGAGTCCCTGTCTGGTGCCGAGGTGGAAGCAAGTGACATTCGCGCCGGCGCCGGGGCAGTGTTGGCCGGCTTGGTAGCAGACGGTGTTACCGAGGTGGCTGGCGTGTCCCACATTGACCGTGGGTACGAGCACTTCGAAGAGAAGCTGCGGTCTTTGGGCGCCCAGATTGAGCGCATCGAGCGCGACGACGTTGAGCTGTAGTGGCGCGCCTTAAGCTGGGCCTAGAAGAGTCGGCTTTCTGGGTCGTCCATGCCCCGTAGCGCGTCGTAGTCGAGGGTGACGCAGCGGATTCCCCGGTCGGTTGCCAGGGTGCGTGCCTGTGGCCGGATTTCTTGGGCCGCAAACACGCCCTTCACGGGTGCAATGAGTGGGTCCCGGTTGAGGAGCTCTAGGTAGCGGGTGAGTTGTTCGACGCCGTCGACACCACCTCGGCGCTTAATTTCTACTGCGACGGAGGCGCCGTTTTCGTCGCGGGCCAGAATGTCGACAGGGCCGATTGGCGTTTGGTACTCGCGACGCACCGTGGTGTAGCCGTCGCCCAGGGTGTCGATGTGTTCGGCGAGTAACTCTTGCAAGTGCGCTTCGACACCGTCTTTGAGGAGTCCTGGGTCTTCGCCCAAGTCGTGTTCGATGTCGCGGTGGATTGTTTGAATCGCGATTTCTAAGCGGTCTCCCGTCTTGGTCTGGTTGACGTTCCACACTTCGGTAATGCCGGCTTGAGCTTGTTCGTCGCTGGGCTCGTCGACCGTGAAGGTGGCCGGGGGAGTCATCCAGTTGAGCGGCTTATAGGAACCGCCGTCGGAGTGGACCAGAACGGAACCGTCGGCCTTCAGCATGAGGAGCCGTTGGGCCATGGGCAGGTGGGCTGTCAGGCGTCCTGCATAGTTCACACTGCACGTCGCTATTACTAATCGCACGCAATTACTTTACGTGACACAATTGCACCATGCCACGTAGTAACTCTTCTCGACGCAGTAACAAGTGGCAACGGCCCTTTAGGGAGCTGTCTGCTTCCAGCACTGTGCGCACTACTCAGACAGGTCCGGATGGCACGTGGATTGTGCAACACACGCAAGGAAACTCGTCCGGGAAGACCTATGTGTGCCCTGGGTGTTCGCAGGATCTGCCTGCGTCTCTTGCTCACACGGTTGCGTGGCGAACCGATGACGAATTTGGCATTGGTGTGGGAGTCGAAACCCGCCGGCATTGGCACACGTCCTGCTTCAATACGCGACATCGCCGCCACTAGTTGCGACGGCGATGCTTCGCTGAACCTGTGCAGTTGTTCCCGTGAACCTACTTCGTGGAGTCGGGTGAGTTTGGGGCGTTCGGCGGGGTATTTTCGCCTGGTTTTTCCGTGCCCGAGGTGTTCCCCGGCTTGGTTCCCTGCTTGTCGGCGGAGCTGCTACCCAGTTTGAGGTTTGGTTTGTTGCCGTGTTCGGCTTCAGGCTTGTCGGCGGAGTTGCTGTCCTGCTTCTCGCCTGGTTTGTCTGCTTGCTTGCCAGCCTCCGCGGTGTTCGCCGAGGTGTCCTCAGGTTTCTTGGTAGCTACGCTCTTGCGAAGTTCCTCAAGTTCTTCCTCCGAACCGATCTTTTCGGTAGGAGCGGCGGCGGCTTTCACTTTGTCAGACTTGTCGTCGGTCAGGTCAAGTCCGTCGAATAGACCAGGTGCTGCGAACATGGACTGCAACTGCTGGAGCTGTGCCGTAATGGTGCGACGCTGCTTGGTGAGCAGATCCACCTGGGACTGTGCAGCTGCCACGTTGCGCTTGGCTTCGGCTGCCGATTCCTCGATTGTCGCTTCAGCGGTCTGCCGAGCCTCAGAGATGAGCGACTGGGCACGCTGACGGCCGTCAGCGATGATCTTGTCGGCCTTTTCAATTGCCTCTTTGCGAGTAGCTTCAGCACGTTCTGCCGCCTCGCGGGCTTCCGTGTCAGCTTTCTTGGCGCGTGCTTGTGCTTCTTCGAGCGTCTTCTTACTGTCGGCCTGGGTCTTTTCAAACAGGGCCTTCTGGTCTTGTTCGTGCTTCTGACGCTGGTTAGCGAGTTCGAGTTTCAAGTCGTCCGACGACTTCTTGGCCTCGTCCTTGAGCTTCTGCGCTTCAGCGCGAACCGTCTGCGCTTCTGTGCGCGCTTCGCTGAGGAGCTTCTCGGCTGACTGACGTGCGTCGGCTACCAGCTTGTGGGCTTCCTTCTTTGCGGCGTCCAGTGTGCTGGCCGCTTCTTTTTGTGCGCCGGCGCGTCCGGTCGAAATTTCGTGCTTGAGCGACTCGCGCTGATCGTTGGCAGCGGCCTGTGCGTCACCCTGAATAGTGTCGGCTTCGCGCTGTGCGGTTTGCGTGAGCTCCTGCGCGCGCTTCTCAGCCGCCTCCACGGTTTCGCTTGCGCGGAGTTCCGCCGCCTGCATGATTGAGTCGGCTTCAGAGCGAGCGTTAGACAGCGTGTCATTGGATTCCGTGTGCATACGCGCGCGCTGGCTTGCCGCGTCGGCGCGTGCCTTGTTCCGGATTGTTTCGGCGTCAGCAGTTGCCTGTGCCAAGGTTTCGCGCGCCTGTGATTCCGCGATCTTCAAGAGGTGGTCGATCCGGCTGCCAGGTGCGGTCTGTGCCTGCGACTGATCGTCGGTGGCTTTTTTGAGCTGTTCCTTCACCTCGGAGAGTTCGCCCGCAATCTGCAGTTTCGCTCGGTCCGCTGTAATAACTTGGCTCCGGGCGTCTTGCAGGGCCTTACGCAGAGAGTCAATTTCGCTCTTCAGCTGGCGAATGCGCGCTTCAACTTCGCTCTTTTCAAAGCCACGCATGGCTGTGCGGAACTCTTCAGGAGGCGTCACGTCTCAATCTCCTTTGAATCTGGTCAATGGTGCTCCCTCCTACTCTAATGCTTCTCTGCTGGAAGCCAGCTGACAGTCGAACGCGGTGCGTCAACCACCTCGGGAAGTACCACCTCGGGCCCGGTGTGCGGGGAGCCCGCCACCTGGTCTAACCTTGTGATGAAGACCACGTTGGTAACAGGAGGAAAAATGGCTGAAGCCGTAATCGTTGCAGGTGCCCGTACGCCACTAGGCAAGATGTCTGGATCGCTCGCATCCTTGAGCTCAGTGGACTTGGGAGGTCACGCGATCAAAGCCGCTCTTGAGCGTGCCGGTGTTGCACCTGAGAAAGTCGAATACGTTCTGATGGGGCAGGTCCTTCAGGCAGGCGTTGGCCAGGGTGCCGCACGTCAGGCGGCGGTGAAGGCTGGAATCCCCATGACCGTGCCTGCAGTGACGCTGAACAAGCTGTGCTTGTCGGGTATCAACACCATCACGCACGCGGCCATGCTGGTGCGTTCCGGTGAGTACGACGTGGTGGTTGCCGGTGGGCAGGAGTCGATGACTAACGCTCCGCACATGCTTGAAAAGTCCCGTGCCGGCTACAAGTACGGCAACGTAACCGTGCGCGACCACATGGACTACGACGGCCTGTGGGACGCTTTCACTGACCAGGCGATGGGTGGACTGACAGAATCGGCCAACGAAGGCGACACCGAATTCAGCCGTGAAGAACAGGACGCTTTTGCAGCACAGTCGCACCAGCGTGCAGCTGCGGCAAAGGACAAGCTCGCCGAGGAAATCGCGCCCATCACCATCAGCAGCCGCAAGGGCGACACGGTTGTTGACGCGGATGAAGGTGTGCGTGGCGACTCAACTGCTGAGTCCCTGTCGAAGCTACGTCCGGCATTCCGCAAGGAAGGCGCTATCACTGCTGGAAACGCTTCGCAGATTTCTGACGGCGCGGCAGCCGTTGTCGTCATGAACAAGGACAAGGCCGTTGAAGCTGGACTACCAATCCTGGCTGAAATCCGTTCCCACGCATGGACCGCCGGCCCCGACTCGACTCTGCAGCACCAGCCTTCGCAGGCCATCAAGGCGGCAGCTGAGCGCGAAGGCGTGGCGGCTGACTCCTTTGACCTGTACGAAATTAACGAGGCATTCGCTGCTGTTTCCTTGGCCAGCATGAAGGACCTGGGAATTGATGACTCAAAGGTCAACGTTAACGGTGGTGCCGTGTCCCTGGGTCACCCAATTGGGGCTTCAGGTGCGCGCATTGTGTTGACCTTGGCTTTGGAGCTCCAGCGCCGAGGTGGTGGCCTGGGTGTCGCTGCTCTGTGCGGCGGTGGCGGTCAGGGTGACGCGCTGATCGTGAAGGTCGGCGAGTAATGCTCGTTGCGTTTTCTGTTGCGCCGTCCGGGGGTCCTGACCCGGACGGCGACGGGGGAGTACACGACGCGGTTGCCGAGGCCGTGAAGGTTGTGCGGGCTTCTGGGCTCCCGCACCGCACGGACGCCATGTTCACCACGATCGAAGGTGAATGGGATGAGGTGTTTGCGGTTGTGAAAGAAGCGACCGAGGCGGTGGCCCGGTTCGGTCCGCGTGTTTCGTTGGTGCTGAAAGCCGATATTCGAGACGGCCGTACTGGGGAGCTCGACGGTAAGTTGGAGCGCCTGGAGAAGGCGATCGACGAGTCGTAAAACTATCCCGAGTTTACAAGCAGCCACGCAGCAAAGACCTTCCACGTGTCTTATCTGCGTGGCTGTTTTATGCGTCTTTATAGGTCGTGATCTGCAATCGTGAAGACCGGCGTGTTGTCCTGAACCGATTCCAACCGGATACGCACCTCTTGGCCAACGGGAGCCTCGCCTTTCACATCGACGACCACTGCAGGATCAGGGACGTGGACGTTGAGAACAGGCGAGTCGTCGCGTTTCTTATGACCCACAACAACGCCGGTGAACTCGTCTCCCACGCGGTCAGACAACAGAACAGCTTCTGTTGTCTCAATCGCCTCTTTGTCGATCCGGGACGCAACGCTTCCGGTTGATTTCATGATCGAGATGATGTCCTCTAGCCCATCGTCACTGGGGGTGGGAGCGTTGTGGGCGGCCGCCTCGGCGATGGGCAGAACAAAACGGTCAACCAACCGGCGCAGCGGAGCGGTGGCGTGCGCATACGGCGCGCCCACTGCCGCCTGAACTGGGTCCGGGTCCGTGCCCACCAGGGTGTATCCGGCGCCTCGGAACAGCATGGGGGATGCGTAGTGGACTGCGAGCGCGCGTGGGTCGTCCCCGAGGTGGTCGATGGACCGCAGGGTCTCTTGGTACGTGTCGCGGGGCTCGAAGCCCAAGGTGCGCACGATTGCGTGGAACTTTTCGACTGTTTCTTCGTCTGGGTAGTTAAGCGTGCGGAGGACGCCTGCCCCGGCTTTGATCTGGAGTTCAGCCGCAATGCGCCCGGCGAGCAGGCTGATCTGTGCGTTGAAGTCCTCAATGCCTCCCCGAGGTCGGTATTGCAGGGTGAAGGTGTCGGTGACCTCTTGATCTGGGATCGCCAAGTCGATTGCGCCACGGGCACGAGCGTCAGCGAGAAGCGCTTCACCAACCCGAGGGAGAAGCGCGATGGACGGGTGCAGGTCCTGTCCCTGTTCCCACTGGTGCTGGACGGTGGCGTAGTCGAGTTGTGTCCGTGAACGCACCACTGCGCGTTCCAGCGTGTAGTCGGTGAGCTTCCCGTCGTCGGCGACATGCGCCGTGAAGACATAGGCGCTCCGGGTCTGTTCCGGAAGTAGCGAGGCCGCGTCTTCGCTCAGTTCCTTTGGGTGCAGGGGGATTTTGCGGTCTGGAAGGTAAATGGTTTGACCACGTGTGCGCGTCTCCTGATCGAGTTGGCCACCAGGTTCGATGAACCGACCAACATCGGCGATTGCGTACATGACTGTGAACGTTCCGGTCTCCGCGGAGTCCTGGGACAGGTGCATCGCTTGGTCAAGATCGCGAGCCCCGGGTGGGTCAATAGTGACGAACGGGATGTGCGTGTAGTCCTGCTTGGGAGTGTCCAGGCCGTCGCGTCCGGTCGAAAAGGGGTCTGCGAGGTCTTCGATTGCTGACCGTGTTTCTTCGAGAACCGGTGCGGGGAAATCGTGGGGGAGATCGGATGCGAGTTCGTCATACGCGGATTGAAGGCGTTGAGCGGCCGAGCGTTGGATGCGGAAGCGACGCTGAAACATGCCTCCAGCATATAAAAGCGCAAGCGCCCCCAGCAGGATTCGAACCTGCAACCTACGGATTAGAATATGTACGCGAGGTACCCCCGCCGTCCGGACCGTCCGGGCGGCGATTTTCTGTTTCTAGACCAAGGGTCCAGGTAGCAGGAACCTTAGTAAGCAATTCAATACGTTTTGCCACTGCTACAAGCTCACGAGGTGTTGTCCGTCCAGACTCCCAGGACCCTAGCGTTACTTTCTTCACGTTAAGGTCACGCGCAAACTCGTCTTGAGAGATGCCGAGATCACGACGAATCTTGCGAATCCGATCGGAAAACTCAAACTTTGGAGTCCAAGCGCCATTTGAAGCAGGTTCTATAGTCATGGCTACATTCTACACAAAGCTACACAAAACGGCCAAAGGCGACTGTCAGGCGAAGGGTATGTAGAAAACAGCTACTTGCGCACAGTGTGTATCTATGTATACATTTATGCCATGCAGAAACGTAACCATAGCTACACAAAAAGCGAAAAGCTTGTGTCGATAGGTGAAGCAGTGGAGATTTTGGGAGTCGCCAGAAACACCCTGCGTCGGTGGGAAGATGCTGGTTACCTCACGCCAAAGCGAACCGTCGGCGGTCACAGACGCTACTTGCTATCAGACTTGCAGAACCTTGTAAGCGAAAACTCCGAGCGTGATTCGGATGCGCTCGCGGGGGCGGGTGAGGCGTCATGAGTAAGCAGGTGATTGAGTACACGCGGACTGTGCGTCAGCAGGTCATTAGGTCTCGGGTGGCGGAGGTGGAGAGTCACCGTCAGTACGCCAGTCGTGGCGGCTTGTACGAAGTCGATACGTATGTTGATGGTGACGTCATGGCTCGCATGCGAGCTACTGGCATGCTCGACGATCTGATTTACACAGAATGGCGTGATCTGAATCGGAGAACAGTGGTAGTCAGTGCCCTGAATGACGCTGATTCGTCCAGCTATGATTCTTCCCCTTTTGTAGGTGGTGTTGGTGTCCCTAAACCTACGGAGGGGGAGGCCCGTAAGGGCCTGCCGGCAGCTTCGGGCTGTGCTGATGGTGAGGGTGAGGCGTCATGAGCAAAGTCAATCTGTCGTTTCGTGAGGCTCGCGCGATAGCTCGTAAGATCGCGTTGGCTCGTAGGGATTCGGGGTTGTGGCTTGTCTTGCTAGAAGATGAACTGGCGGGTAAGGCTGACAAGGAGCGTGAGCGTTATGCGGAGCTCGTGAGTGAAGCGCTTCCGCCAGAGCTGGGCAAGGTTCGTTTGTCGTTTAGTGAAGCCAGCTCTCTTGCTCTCAGGTTCGCGATGGCCGGTGGAGACTCGGGATTGTGGTACCTCAGCCATGAGGACGCACTGTCAGAAGAGTTTGACCGGGTGAGTGAGCGTTATGCGGTGCTCGTGAGCGACGCGATCAACGGTGTGATCAACGGTGTGATCAGTGAGCGTCCCGCGCACGTGGAACCGGAGAGTCCCGACCAGGTCATTGACACAAAGGCTGTCGAGAATGCCGAGTCAATATCGGCTCCGCTGAAACCAATTGTCCGGGTGGAATTCGACGAGCGTACCTTCCAAGGTGTTTTCGAGTTCTTCAAGGGTGTAATGCAAAGCCTCGAAGATGCGGACGTCTCAGGCCGCTTGTTTAGCGCCGAGCTTAAGAATGACGAGGTCCGCCATGATTCTTCCCCTTCCGTAGGTGGTGTTGTTGGTCCTCCTAATCCTACGGAGGGGGAGGCCCGTAAGGGCCGTACGAAAAAGATGGTTAACAGAGAGAAGGTTGCTATCTATGAGCCGGTACCAACGTTGTGCATAGATAGCAACCAGGAATCAAAGGTTCTACCTATCGTTGTTTCGTTCAGTTTCGTCGATGACGTTGAATCGAGTGCGCTCCTCAATCTGAGCGAGCACCTTGAAGATTTCAACAAACGAATCTTCCATGAACTCGAAGAGTTTCTCGGGCGTGATGGGTTGCCGGGCATTCAGGATGTGAATGGCTTCACTGTGAGCTTTAAGGGCTTGGAAGGTGATCGGCGATGAAACGCTGTTTACTCGAGTGCCCTGGAAAAACTGCACCTTCTTGTCATCGGTCATTTGGTTTCTCCCCTTCTGTAGGTGGTGTTGTTGGTCCTCCTAATCCTACGGAGGGGGAGGCCCGTAAGGGCCGGCCGGCAGCTTCGGGCTGTGCTGATGGTGAGGGGGCATCATGCCAGTAGAAGTCCGCGATGGGTGGGAACAAACTGAGCGCCTGATTGACCAATTAGTAAGGCTCAACCGGCAAATCAAGTTCGTTCAGGCGGAACCCTCCGTGAGTTTCAACGTATTCGTGCAAGGTTTCAATGAGGCCGGTGGGCGGGTCGACGACTCCATCAGTGTAGGAGAAATAGAGCTGAGTCATAGGTCCGATAACAACAGTGATCGAGTGACGTTGCGATTCCGGGAGGCCGAGGGCCTCGATGAACATGCTCTTTCCTTGCGTAACACGTTCACGAATGACACGCTCCATCGCATACACGACGTAATCGTCAGATTCGAAAACGCTTTCGCGATTGCCCTGAATGACGATGATTCTTCCAGCCATGATTCTTCCTCCTCTGTAGGGACTGCTGTTGATACCACTAATCCTACGGAGGAGGAGGCCCGTAAGGGCCGGGGTAGTCAGGGTGGTCCGTGTGGCTAAGCCACTGGAGTTACAAGTCGAAGAGCTGCTGACTGTGATGAGCGAGAAATGGACGTCCGGCTTGCCGATTGACCGTGAGCTTACTCAGTTGCTTGTCCTAAATAAGCAGGTGAAAGCGATACGCCGGGCACGTGACCGGGACCGGACCAATACCCAGGTCCCGACCCGACCCGAGTAAAAGATTTCTCCGCGTTGTGGCGGGGAATGAGGGCAGGAGGAAGGGGAAGCCCCTGCCCTGGTGGCTCGCAGTCACCGTGTGTTCTGCGAGCCACCCAATCCAAAAACGATGGTGACATCGCTCAGACAAAAATTAGCCCCTGCTGGGAGTGCAGGGGCCGGATACCAAGAAAGGACAAGTAACTAATGACTAGATTAGCAGGCTCGTTCCCGCCACTACCAGCAACCGGGACAGCCCTTATCGGTAGGAACGACGAGCTCGGCATATACGTGCTGATCTGCGAACCGTCAGACAGGCCAGGCGTGTTCAACGTGGTGGTTAACAATAACGGCGTCGTCAGCGAACTAGGTGAACCTATAAGGGGTTCGGTGGCGGGCCGTGAGTTGATCGGTGGGTTTATCAAAGACAGCACGGACGGTGCCCCACTGGTCTGGACGGTCGGAGGTAAGGGAATCAAATGAGGGGCGAATGGGGCAACCCCGGAAAACCACTGCCCCGTGTTCCCGGCATGTGCACAGGGCTTGTAGCGAAGGAAAGTCGCGAGGGCCAGGCGTGGTTCACAGTCCAGTGCGCGGCGTGTTACCGCACGTACACGGATATTGGCGTTTTAGCGATGTCCAAGATCAGCCACCGAGGCGATCAGGGAGTTTTGACGGTGCCGTATCGCAGGTGTGAGGAGTGCAGGGAAAAGCACGCACACCCAGAAAGCGAGGGAGTGGGCAATGGATGAGTGGAGCTCCGATGCTGATGTTTCTAGTCGTTCGAGTGGAGCGATGAGTTGTTTTCAGAAACGGCGGGCTGCGTTGTTGTGGGTGCCTTTAGCGGTTGTTGGTATGGCCCTGTATTTCGGGTCGTTTGTTCATTCGTTGACGGTGAACGGCATGAGCTTGATCGGTATTGCCTTGTCCGGTGCTGCGGCCGGTCTGTTGGTCGCTGATGTTGAGGGGAGGTTGCCGTGGGTGAGGTCGTGATGATGGAGCGCGTGGGGTCCGAGTCGAGTTTGGAGAAATGGCGCGTGCGGTACGGGCGTAAAGAGTGGACGTTTTATTCAGCAGAGGCCGCTGACGCGTTTGTTGATCGTCAGGGTTTTGAACGGGCTGAGGAATGAGAATCAGAGTGCAGAAGTCCCGGCTATCAGGGAAGTGGATCGTGTGTTGGCCACAGTTCTGGCCACAGTTCATTAAGTCGTTTGATTCGTGGTCTGAGGCTGTGTCTGAGGTTGTCGAGGTACTCGACTTCCACCGGGCCTGGCGGCGCGAAAGGTCGACTAGGCGTTTCAAGGCTCCGAGTGGGGTGAGCGATTGTGAGTGACATGAGCGCGGAACTGTCGTTTAAAACTGAGTGGCACGACCTGTATAACGCGCTCGTAGCGTGTTCGAAGCTGGTGAGTAGACATTCTCCAAGCGTGGCTGTGGCGTACGGGGGACTGTACATCGAAGTCTCAGCGGTTACTGCCGATATAGGCGGGGTCATGTCGCTCACTGCACAACACTCAGGGCGTGGATCGTTTGCGTTGACTCCTGCCCAGGTGGATCAGGTGGTGAAGATCTTTCCTCGCCCAGGTGAAGATGATTGGAGTGCCGAGATCACGGTCGATGCGTCCAACGACGTTGTCGTGTTCACCAAAGAGTCAGGGGAGAGGTTAGAGCTTCCACGGGTTGACATCCCGGGTACGAACGCGAGGAATCAGGAACTTTTAGAGAAGTACCGCGACTTGCCTCTTGAACAGGATTTGCCCTCTGTCACGGCAGAGCACACACGGTTATGGAAAGTCGCACAGTGCGCGAAAGTCCTCAACGCCTCGGTGACCTTGTGGCACCGAAGCCGAAGACGAAACCTATTCGCCACTGACCTTCAAAGTCGGGTCGCTACGTGGCTTCATGATGCCCGTGCGGGTGGGAACCAGAAACAAACACACGAAAAGGCCCCAGCGAACCAAACGAAGAAAGACGACCATGCGGTGCCAGGCCAAGGTGATCTGATCATGGAGCTCAGCAATGGCCACCATTAGACCAACCGCCGCTACGCAAAAGTATGCGCATGCCGGCGCTGTAGCGCGTGGCATGCGGGTAGACACAATGCCGATCCTTCCACCTAGCTTGTTAGCGCGCCTGCCGGCACAGTTCAGAGCACGCGAGTACCTGCTTATGCAGGTGAAAGAACGCGAGGCTGAATCTGTTGCCCGCGAGAGAAAGAAACGCCGTGACGAGAAGCGCCAACGCGTCGCAAAGCTCCAAGAGTACCAACGCAAGGTGTTTCGCGAACGCTACTCGACTCCAGACCCAAATGCTGCACGCAACTGGACGGCACTGGAAGAAGCAGTAAGGCAATCACGATGAACCACCACCAACAGCCAGGGTATGAAGCGCTAGCGGTGAGGGCGTTACGTGATGCGAACTGGGACGGGGCGAAGGTGTACGCGATTTTGCGTTTAGCGGAGGCTATCGAGGCTCGAGGTAGTGATGCCGGCCGGCGGGATGAAGGAGTTTGAGGTGGATGTGGCGGAGAAGTACGAGCGCCTGTTGATCAGTTTGCCGCCGTCGGCGGTGGTGCGTGATGGTCGTGGGCATTTTTGGAAGAAGGACAGTATGAAGTCTCAGTTGTGGTCGAGTGTGCACGGGAATAAGCGGTTGGCGTTTTCGTGCGTGTTGGCGGATTGGGCCCCGATCGAGGTCGTGGAGCGGTAGTAATGGGTGAAACTCCAGTACAAGAAGTTGGTCGAACCATTGGACAAGTGGTGCGCGATTACGACACTGCGATGGGAATGATTTCTGTTGCTCGTTCGCGCACGGGTGGTGACGATACGGACGTAGAGCGTCGTGAGGTGAGAATCGCGCGGGTTGCTGCGATGCGTTTACAGGCCGAGATTCTGCGTTTGCAGACCTTGGCGTTGTGCGCGAATGAGTTTGGCGTGGTCTATGACACGCATGGACGGGTTTTGACGAACCAGGACGAGATCGCAGAAGCGCTCGTTCGTACACACAGGTATTCAGGAAGCGAGGAGTCCTAGGCACAGATCCGCATTCCGGGCAGTGGCCCGGTTGATTGACAGTTTTCATAATCACGAGAATCGAGGGACAGCATGGCGTGGGCTAGAGGTGGCGATACTGCCCCGACGCACCCAGTCGCATTACGGGTCCTGGAACATCCAGAGGCGGATGACCGGATCGTTAACGAGATCTTCGGCTTCATTATGCGCTGCGCCATGGCGTCGACTGCTCACAACATTGAGTACCGCATTACTAAGGGGACGGCCGTGCTCATGGCCGGGAGCCATGCGCGCGCAGAGAAGCTGCTAGAGATTGCGCAGTTCGCCGGATACATCACCCCGAAAGAAGACGCGGAAACAGAAGAGTATCAGCTGTTTCAGGACGACGAGTTCATTCACTTAATCCCGTGGGATCAGCGCGAGTGGGCGAAGCAACAGAAGCGCGACAGGTGCAACTGGCCGATCGTCATTCCTATGCGCATTCGTGACGGTGACGGGTGCCGATACTGCGGACGGATTGTGCAATGGAGCAACAACAGGTCCGCGCTCGCCGGCACGTACGATCACCTGTACCCGGGCAAGAAGGCCACGTTTGACACGTACGTCGTGTCGTGCCGGGGCTGTAACGCAAAGTTCGGGAACTCGCCTTTCGAGGAAAAGAAGGACCACCTTCTACCTGTGCCACTGGAACCGTATTACACGCAATATACGATCACGTGGCTGACAAACCACCATTGGGTAAAGGACAACGACGTTCAAGTACCCAAAGCAAGCAAGAAGAAGCTGAGCCCAGGTGCGCTTGTGGTTCAGAAAGAGACTTCCGCCCGTACGCATCGGGCGAAGGCTGACGGTCCGCTGGGACGGCAAACCGACGGGTTTGCGTCCGCCCCCGCGTCAGTGAAAGCAGACGGTCCGCTGGGACGGCCATCTACAAAGGTGGCGTCCGCCCCCGCGTCTGCATGTGTGAATGACACCTCGTCGGAGACTGCCACCAGGCCAAGTGAGCAGCCAGGCGAGAGGCCAGGTCACACACAAGAGAACAGGGCGTCGCGTGCGAATGTCGACGGGCAAGAACGCGCGCACTCTGATTCTCAGAAAGTCAGGTCCGAGGGACTATCCACCACCCAGGTGGAGCGAGACCCCGCTGGCGCCAATGTTCGGTCCGAGGGACTATCCACCACCCAGGTGGAGCGAGACCCCGCGAACGGTAATCATTCGGGTCCGAGGGACACTGCCGACGCTAAAACGGTTCAAGACCCCGCCGAAAAGTCGCACGGTGACCCCCCGAAATGTGCAACTCCTGCACCGCTTTCGGGGCTGTCACCAGGCGAAACGCTTAATCGGGCAGATTCTGCCCGAAACTTGCCCGATTCTGCTCGATTCTGCTCCAAAGGTAGACCACGTTTACGGGCAGATCCGGGTCGGGTCGGGACCTGTCTCTTATACACATCTGACGCTGCCGACGACTCCTTACGTGTAGATC
>ERZ1031273.168-NODE-168-length-34846-cov-7.668822_pt1 | contig 34846 bp, 33 predicted proteins | sample MGYA00516575_ERZ1031273 | MGnify/ENA primary metagenome ERZ1031273 (study PRJEB33718, sample SAMN03159816) | human skin metagenome | collected 2014-02-25 | study: EMG produced TPA metagenomics assembly of the PRJNA266117 data set (Human skin bacterial metagenome... | reverse complement strand
GTACGGCCTGGGGCGTTCCAAAAACAACCGCCACTAACTCTGGCTAGTCCCACCCACACGCACGAAAAAGCCGGCAGGAAATCTCCTGCCGGCGTTGTGCTCTTCGGGCAAAAGGGAACGTCTACTTCGCGTTCTCCTGGGCTTCCTTCTGCTCCTTGGCAATGCGCGCTGCGGTACGGCGGCGCTTGCGGAGCTGCTCCAGACGCTCCTCGAGCAGCTCGTCGAGCTCCTCAAGGCTGCGGCGTTCACGGAGCATGTCCCAGTGGGTGCGGGGCGGCTTCACCGGCTTCGATTCGACGCCTTCGCCCTCGACGAGGGTGCCCACCTGGCCGTTCTTGCACGGCCATTCTTCGGGAATCTCGGCATCGTCGGCGAACGGGATCTCATAGATCTCGCCGTTCGGGGTGCGGTATTTTGCCATCCTGCGCGGCGCGAGATCGTGGTCACGATCAGTTTCGTAGCTCACTGCGCCCATGCGGCTACCACGTAGCACCCGATCAGCCATGCTGCATCTATCCCTTCGTCGAAAATTCAGTCGCGAGCTTAAAGTATAACGGCCATAATCTCTAACGCGCCGACCGCGTGGTTTGTTCCGCGGAATGGCTGTCGCGCCGCAGCAACGACTTTAAGTGGGGATATGATCGAGAGCGATCATGAATCAGCACACTGACACTCCGCCGACCTGCCAATACTGCAGCAAGGAGATTCAGATCACACCGGGTCGCGGACGTCCGCGAAAATATTGCAGCGACTCGTGCAAGCAGCGCGCCTACGAGCAAAGACACCCCGTAGCGCCAGGTCAGATGCCTACGCGGACAATTAGCGGGGAAACCTTGCGGGATAAGCTCTTTGAGCTCCGGTGCGCTGCCGAGGATATTGCTACAGCATCGAGTGAGGGTGCGGAGCACACTGAGATTCAGTCTCTGTGTGACGAGCTGGTTACCATGGCTAAGAAGCTCGAGAGGCTGCAATAAGGCAATCAGAGAGGAATGCTCATGCGCACGCGCAACCAGAAACTCATTGTCATCGGCGGCGTAGCGGTCATCGTCGTGCTCGCGTTGTTGGCGTTGGTGCCGCTGTTCATTTCGCTCGTTTCGCACCCAGGTGTGAAGACCGACGGTATTGATGCGGACGGTGCGAAGGCAGCGTCGACCGATGTGGACGGCGAGTGGGTCGTCACGACCAAACCGGGCAAGAATATGACATCGGCCGGGTTCACGTTCTACGAATTGCTGCCGGGCGACGAGCGGACCACATCAGGCTCCACACAAGACGTGGAGGGCGAAATGACCATTGAAGGCGGCTCATTGACTGCCGGTGAGGTGACCGTGGATATGGGTAATATCGTCACGGATAAAGATGTGCGTGACGAAAATGTGCGCAGGAGGATCCTTCACACGCAGGAGTATCCGGAATCCACATTCGTTCTGACGGAGCCCGCGGATGTGTCACAGCTCCCGGAAGACGGATCTGCCGGCACGGTGACGCTCACTGGAGACCTGACCATTCACGGTAAAACGAACAGCGTTACCCAGGAGTTCAACGCGCTGCGAACCGGAAACAACGTCATCGTCCATGCCGATGTGCCGATCAACCGCCTGGACTACGGAGTGGAGACGCCGGAATTCGTCGCGGCAAAGATTGCTGAGGATGGCGAGATCAATATCCGACTGAAACTCGAGAAGAAGAGTTAGCGCTCAGGCGCGGGTGCAAGAAGTGCGTGCTGCCTGCGCATTATCTATATCGGTCCGATAATGTACATTATGTCAAGTAATGTTGAGGGGTGCCTGCCCGCCTCTCGCGGTGATACGCGTGTGTGTGGATCCGCCTCTCCTATCTCACACCGCGGCGATGGCGATGCGTGAGGGTCAGCTGAACCATATCGAGCATGCCGGCATGGGCCATGGCTTCACGTAGCGCGAGCTGCCACATCCAGAGCCTGCGGTACACGGCATCAAAGCCGTCGGCTGCAGCCTCGCGCAATTGGCTCTGGAACACAGTTCGTTGGTGCTTCAGCGATAACTCCAGATGATCTGGCGCGTGGGTCTGCGCGACGACACGTAGCCCGCTGCGGGAATCCACGGTCTTCCGGATCCGATCCACGGTCTGATAGTTCAGCGTCGGCCAGATATACGCGCGCAACGATTCCAGCGCAGACTGTGCCGCAGGAGTCATCTTCCCCGTCGCGACCACGGTTTGGAGGGCGGCGCGGCCGGAGTGGGCCAACAGGCCGTCGATAAGCGCGAAATAATGAGCTTGAACGCGCGTGGGCATCGTCTCGAGGTGCTCAGCGGACACGACCGCGTCGTAGCGCGCTTTTCGACGATCCATGCCCCGCGGCAGCCCCTCCACGACATTGAGGTGAACGGCGTCCTCTGCCCCGCCGAGCGTCAACCTTTCGCGCAACGTGCGCACGACTGCCGGGTCGGTGACGATCGAATCGACCGTGGCGCGGCGCCCTGCGGCAGCGATGGCCACGGCCCCGCCCGAAGACGGAACTTCGGCGAGGTGCGTGCCGGGGCGGACCACCGCGGCGTCGAGAAGCATGCCCACGCTGCGAGCCTGCGCGTCAGCGAGGTCGAGTTTCTCTGTCTCGAGCGGCGCGCTGTAGTTAGTCTCCGAAACGAAATAATTCTTCGGCTCCTTGCCACGCCCCGCGCTCGGCGAATGCGATGGCACGCTCACCCGCTCCATCGTGGGCACGCCTGTCGCGAAATGACCGGCGAACGCGCTCATCCCGTCACCAGAGAACTTTGCGACGAGCTCCGGCGGCACCTCGCCCCCGCTGAAACGCGCCTCGTGGCCGAGCGTGGTCTTCGGATTGAACCCGACTTCCAGCAACTTGCTCACGACATGTACGAGCGCATCGGGCGTTTCCGTGCGCCACTCTCCTGCCATGTATCCCTCGGCAAGGCCGATCCACCCATTAGCGGCAATGCGGTCGAACAACTCTGCATGATCGACGACGAGATCGGGTTCATTGTCGGGGTCGAGCTCTAATCGCGCGCGTGCGCACGCCCCCGCGAATGCGGCTTCCGCGCGGCGGGCGCGCCAACCCATGAAACGTCCCATGGGCACTGACGCGATATTCGGCCACTGCTGAGCATCAACGGTTGTTAAGTGCATGGGGATCGCGGGGTTGTCGGACACGCCGTCTACCATAGACCGACGGCAGCCCGCCTCATGGGAGCCACGTCGCGCGGAGAATAGAAACGGGCGTATGATCTCATGGCGGATAAGCGTGCAATTGCTACAAAGAGGAGTACAGATACATGTCGGATAAGCCCTACCGCCCCGCAGGAAACCGCCACCACGTCGTCATCATCGGTTCCGGCTTCGGCGGGCTTTTCGCAGCTCGCGAACTAGACGGCGCGGACGTGGACGTCACGTTGATTAGCCGCACCAACTTCCACCTCTTCCCGCCCCTGCTCTACCAAGTGGCCACGGGTCTACTGTCCACCGGCGAGATCGCTACCTCGACCCGCCAGATCCTGGGCAAGCAGAAGAACACCGACATCGTCCGCGGCGACGTCACCGACATCAACCTTGACTCCAACACCGTCACCTTCGAAGAGGGCGAGTCCACCCGCACCTATGAGTACGACTCCCTCATCGTGGCCGCCGGTGCCGGCCAGTCCTACTTCGGCAATGACCACTTCGCCGAGTTCGCTCCTGGTCTGAAGACTCTGGACAATGCTCTGGAGATCCGCTCCCGCCTCGTCACCGCCTTCGAGCGCGCCGAGATCACAGAGGATCCGGAAGAGCGCGAGCGCCTGCTCACCTTCGTCATCGTCGGCGCAGGCCCGACCGGTGTCGAGCTCGCAGGCCAGGTCGCCGAGATGGCGCACCGCAGCTTCCGCGACGAGTACTCCAACTTCCGTCCGTCCAGCGCCAAGATCATTCTTCTCGACGGTGCGCCCCAGGTGCTTCCGCCGTTCGGCAAGCGTCTCGGCCGCAAGGCACAGCGCGAACTGGAGAAGATGGGCGTCACGGTCCGCCTGAATGCGATGGTGACCAACATCGACGAGACCACGGTCACCTACAAGGACATGAAGACCGAGGAAGAGACCACGATCGATTCCTACACCAAGATCTGGTCCGCTGGTGTGTCCGCTTCCCCGCTGGGCAAGACCGTCGCCGAGCAGGCCGGCCTCGAGGTCGACCGCGCTGGCAAGGTCCCGGTGAACGCCGACCTCTCTGTCGGAGAGCACCGCAACGTCTTCGTCGTCGGCGACATGATGAACCTGGACAAGCTTCCGGGCGTGGCCCAGGTGGCTATCCAGTCCGGCGAGTACGCCGCGAAGGCGATCAAGGCAGGCGTCGAGGAGAATCAGGAACCGGACCAGCGCGAGGCTTTCGAGTACTTCGATAAGGGCTCCATGGCGATCGTCGGCCGCTTCCACGCCGTTGTGAAGATGGGCAAGGTTGAAATCGCCGGCTTCCTGGGCTGGATCATGTGGCTGCTCGTCCACGTGTCCTTCCTGGTGTCTAAGCGCAACCGCGTCGTGTCCATGTTCACGTGGACGCTCAATGCGCTCACCCCGAAGCGCTACAACCTCCCGACCACTCTGCAGCAGATGCACGCGCGCACTGCCCTGCTGAATTTGGGTAAGGTGACTGACAACGACACCGAGAAGTTCTCGGAGCTGCGCGACACCAACGGCGAGAACTAAGCACCTCTTACCTCTCACTCAAGGACGGAGCATGACGAACGTAATGGCGGGCATTGATATTCCCCTCCTGTTCTTTATCGGGTTCGTCATTCTCATGGTGCTCACGTTCATTGGTGGGCTGGTGCTCTTAGCGCTCTTGCCCGGGGAATCGAAGGCGGAGCGCCGGCGCAGGCGACAGCGCGCGCGACGCAGGGCCCTCTTTAACCTAGGGTCTGACACGCTGCTCGATTTCTACCGAAAGAAGGGGCCGCGTCTCTGATCCCAGTTGCGTGCTCTGCGGGCAGCGACTTGATCATTTTCATGCGCTGCACCTGCGACCGTGTCCAAGGCCACGGATCTCGGTGCACGTTTCACCGCGGGCGGGGCGTATGATCTTTTTAGTTCAAAGCCGGGGTGGCTGGGTTCGTCGATAAGCGAATGCCCGCCCACACTCCGGCTGCCCTGCCGCCGAGAATGTGAAGAAGGGGGTCGCTATGCCGCCGAAACTTCCTCTATCCCGCAATAAAGCCAAGGCGCAGACGAAGCAGGCCCATCGCCCCGTTCCGGTTCCGGTGGAACGTTCTGTCGATTTCTGCCGCGTGTTCGTCGAAGGCAAAGCCTTGCCGGGATCGATGCACTACACCGCCGCGATGGAGCGCGTGAAAGAAGCAGAAAACGGCTATGTGTGGCTGTCGTTGCACGAGCCGAGCGCCGACCAGATGGAGCGGGTCGCGCAAGAATTCGGCATCCACGACCTCATCGTGGAGGATGCGGTTGCCGCGCACCAGCGTCCGAAGGTGGAGCGCTATGGCGAACAGCTTTTCTTCGTCATCCGTACTGTCACCTACCGGGACGACGAGGAAGTCTCGGACTTGCGCGAAATCATTTCGACCGGCGAGGTGCAGATGCTCGTCGGCGACGACTTCGTCATCACCATCCGCCATGACACGCAACTGCCGAACCTCACCCAAGAGCTGATCGAGGACCAGGAGATTTCATCACTCGGTCCAGCCGCGGTCGCGTGGAAAGTCGCTGACCATATCGTGGAGAACTATATGAAGGTCACCACCTTCCTCTCCAGCGACGTCGACGAACTCGAGAACGAGGTCTTCACGCCGCGTCAGCTGATCAACATCGACAAGATCTACATGTACAAACGTGAGGTCTTGGAGATGCGCCACGCCACCGACCCGCTCGGCCCGGCATTGCGCTCCGGCCTGACCTTGAACAAGGACTTGCTGAGCAAACCGATTCGCTCGTACCTGCGCGATGTGCAGGACAACGCGATGATCGTCAGCGATAACGTCTCCGGATTCGACGAGCGGCTTTCATCGCTTCTCGACGCCTCCGTGGCCAAGGTCTCCATGCAGCAGAACTCCGACATGCGCACGATCTCTGCTGTCGTCGGCATGGCGGCGCTGCCGACCATGATCGCCGGTGTCTACGGCATGAACTTCGAGTACATGCCTGAACTCGCATGGCGGTTCGCCTACCCCGTCGTGCTTCTGGTGATGTTCGGTTCGATACTGGGCATGTACTGGTGGTTCCGGAAGAACCACTGGCTCTAGGGGTGGCTTAAGCGTCCATCACCATTGTGCGGAGCGTGGACACGGCGACGAGTTTGCCGTCGCAACGCATTTCCGTTCGCCACAGTTGAGTGCGTCGGCCCACGTGCACCGGTGTCACTTCAGCCTCAATGACTTCGTCGGTGACGCTTCGGAGCAAATCGGTGCTGTTGTTCATACCCACGACTGGGCCGCCCGCCGCTACGAAGCCCGCGAACGAGCCCATCGTCTCGCCGATGGAGCAGAACACTCCCCCGTTGACCACTCCGGCCGGTTGGTGGTGCTTCGGCGCGGCCTGAACGGTGGCGACCATCTTCTCCGGGCCGAATTCGGTGAATGTCAGGCCGATGAATGAGTCGAATTCGGTGGCGGCGGAATTGAGCATGGCGAGTTCTTCTTCACCAAGCTGGCGGTTTTGCAGGTGTTTCAGATCATTGATGTGCATAGAAACTGACTTTAGCAACGAAACTAGTGCTTAAAGTCACACTTTTCCGAAGCTGATCTGAAAAATCCGGGCACGGGTTGGCTCCCCGGCTGATACTGCGTGCGTATGCTCAAGGACATGACTTCGAATGACTCTTCTTCCGCTAACGCTGCTTCCAACGGTGCCGATGCTGCCGGTCAGGCTCAGATCGGTGTGGTGGGCATGGCCGTAATGGGGTCGAATCTGGCCCGCAATTTCGCTTCCCGCGGCCACACCGTGGCTATTTTCAACCGCTCCCCTGAAAAGACTCGCGCGGTGATGGAGCAGTACGGCGACGAAGGCTCGTTCATTCCGTCCGAGACAATCGAGGACTTCGTGGCTTCCTTGGAGCGTCCGCGTAAGGCCGTGATCATGGTCCAGGCCGGCAAGGCTACTGATGCGGTGATCGACCAGCTGGTCGAGGCTATGGACGACGGTGACATCATCATCGACGGCGGCAACTCCCTGTTCACCGACACGATCCGCCGCGAGAAGGAAGTCGCCGCTAAGGGCCGCCACTTCGTCGGCGCCGGCATTTCCGGCGGTGAGGAAGGTGCACTTCGCGGTCCGTCGATCATGCCAGGTGGACCGAAGGAGTCCTGGGAAACACTCGGTCCCCTGCTTGAGGACATCTCCGCGAAGGTCGACGGCACCCCGTGCGTGACTCATATCGGCCCGGACGGTGCCGGACACTTCGTCAAAATGGTCCACAACGGCATCGAGTACGCCGACATGCAGGTCATCGGCGAGGCCTACCACCTGCTGCGCTACGCCGCTGGCATTGAACCGGCGGAGCTGGCGGAGATCTTCTCCGAGTGGAACCAGGGCGACCTCGACTCCTACCTGATCGAAATCACCGCTGAAGTTCTGCGCCAGGTCGACGCGAAGACAGGCAAGCCGTTCATCGACATCATTGTCGACGCCGCTGGCCAGAAGGGCACCGGTCGCTGGACAGTCAAGGAAGCACTGGATCTCGGCGTGCCCACCACCGGCATCGGTGAAGCGGTTTTCGCCCGCGCATTGTCGTCGGCGCTCGCTCAGCGCGAGGCAGTCAAGCAAACTGGGCTGCCGTCTGGCGAGACGGCGACGCTGGAGTCCCTCGGAGTGGACAAGGCTCAGTTCGTCGAGGATGTCCGCCGTGCGCTCTACGCCTCCAAGCTCGTCGCCTACGCGCAGGGCTTCGATGAGATCAACGCTGGCTCCAAGGAGTACGGCTGGGGCCTTAAGCCGCAGGATCTGGCCACCATCTGGCGCGGCGGCTGCATTATCCGCGCGAAATTCCTGAACCGCATCACCGAGGCATACAACAATGATCCAGAGCTGCCGTCGCTGCTGCTCGACCCGTACTTCCGCGGCGAGCTGGAAAACGGCCTGATCGAGTCCTGGCGCCGCGTGGTCATCACCGCAACGCAGCTGGGCCTGCCGATCCCAGTCTTCGCGTCGAGCCTGTCCTACTACGATTCGCTGCGCTCCGATCGCCTGCCTGCGGCATTGATCCAGGGCCAGCGCGATTTCTTCGGCGCGCACACCTACAAGCGCGTCGACATGGAAGGCACCTTCCACACGACGTGGTCGGGCGAGCGCGAGGAAATCACCTACTAAACCGCACACGCCGCGGGGAGATCGGTAGACTCCCCTCGGTGCCTTCTTTTTCTGATTTAGGGCTGCCACGGCCCATCGTGAACGTCCTGGACGGCCAGGGCATTACCGAACCTTTTCCCATTCAGCAGGCCGCGATCCCAGCTGTGCTCGACGGCCGCGATGTTCTCGGTCGTGGCCCCACTGGCTCCGGTAAGACGTTTACTTTCGGGCTTCCGATGCTCGCGCTCCTCGCCGGCAAACCTTCTCGCCCGGGGCATCCGCGCGGACTGATTCTCGCGCCGACGCGTGAGCTCGCCGCACAGATCCGCCAGCGTCTCGACGAGCCGGCAGCTGCCGTGAACCTCCGCGTCATCGAAGTCGTCGGCGGAGTGAACATCAACAACCACATTCGTTCCCTCGCCGCCCCCGTCGACGTTCTCGTGGCCACGCCCGGTCGCGCACAGGACCTCATCGACCAGGGAAAGCTCAGCTTCGACGCAGTCGAGATCACAGCTCTCGACGAAGCCGACCAAATGGCAGACATGGGGTTTTTGCCCCAAGTTCGAAAGCTTCTCGACGCCACGCCCGCCACCGGCCAGCGTCTGCTTTTCTCGGCGACGTTGGATGGCGACGTCGATAAGCTTGTGCGCCGTTACCTCGATGATCCCGTAACGCACTCGACTGCGCCCGCCGCTGCGGCCGTGGATTCGATGGAGCACTATCAGCTTCTTGTCGGCGACCGCGAGGCGCGCAATGCGATCGTTCCGCTCATCGCCGCACGCGATGGGAAGACCATCATGTTCATGCGCACGAAGCACGGCGTCGACCGGCAGGTGAAGAAGCTGCGGCGCGTCGGCATCAATGCGCAGGGTCTGCACGGCGACAAGGGCCAAGGAGCGCGCACGCGCGCCATCGAAGGCTTTGCCGACGGTTCCCTGCCCGTGCTCGTTGCCACTGATATCGCCGCACGCGGCATCGACATCACCGATGTTTCCCTCGTCGTCCACATCGACCCGCCTGCTGAACACAAGGCTTACCTGCACCGCGCAGGCCGCACCGCGCGTGCCGGCACCTCCGGAACCGTTGTCACCCTCGTTATGGACGAGCAGCGCAAAGACGTCGACCAGCTCCTGCGCAAAGCCGGCGTGGAAGCAAAGAAAGTCAAGGTTACCGCCGACTCTGCCGAGCTTGCTAAGATCACGGGAGCGCGTGAGCCCAACGGCGAACCGCTCCCGCCGCCGGGCCAGACCACGGCACCCTCGACCTCGCGCCATCGGCGCGGGCGGCAACAACGCAACGCTCACACTCAGAAAAACCGCAACGGCAACGGTGGGCGCCGCCGGAAAAGGAGTTCCAGGCGCAACGAGCCTTAAACACCCATGGACATATTGATCTCCATTCTCGCCCTGATCGGCTTCGTGCTGCTCACGGCATCTACCGGCCTTTTCGTCGCGATCGAATTCGCGATGACGGGCCTTGAACGCTCCACCATCGAGTCGCACGTCCAGGAAAAGGGCGATAAGACCGCGCGCGCTGTGCAGCGCGACCACGGCAATCTCTCGTTCGTGCTCTCCGGCGCGCAGCTCGGCATCACCATCACGACGCTGGCGACAGGTTTTCTCGCTGAGCCCGTCCTCGCCCGGTTCTTCGGGCCGCTTCTTGAACTCGTTGGGTTGAGCGAATCAGCCGCACGCCCTGTCGCCTTAATCCTCGCCCTTATCGTGGCCACGACGCTGTCGATGGTCTTCGGCGAGCTCGTGCCGAAGAACCTGGCGATCTCCAATCCTTTGCACACCGCACGCTTCGTGGTTCCACCGGTGAACGCGTTCAACACTGTGTGCGCCTGGTTCATCAAGGGACTCAACGCGTCGGCGAACTGGTTCGTGCGCAAACTCGGTATCGAGCCGGCGGATGAATTGGCTTCTGCCCGTTCGGGCACGGAGCTGGGCGCCATGGTGCGTAGCTCTGCTGAAGCCGGCGGATTAGATGCCGCGACTGCGAAAATGCTCGACCGCTCGCTCCAATTCGGCGAGACCACGGCGGAAGAGGTCATGTCGCCGCGCTCCACGGTCAACTCTCTCGACGTCGAGGACACCGTCAGCGACCTGATCGCCCTGGCCATCGAGACCGGACATTCCCGCTTCCCTGTCCGGCGCGGCGACCTCGACGACACCGTCGGGCTCGTGCACATCAAAGACGCTTTCTCGGTGCCTCGCGACGAGCGCGCCACGACCCTGCTCGGATCATTAGCGAAGCCGGTGTCTTTCGTCCCGGGCACTCTCGACGGCGATGCCGTTCTCAACCAGGTCCGTTCGGCAGGTTCGCAGATGGTTCTCGTCGCGGACGAATACGGCGGTACCCAAGGCCTTGTCACCATCGAGGATGTCGTCGAGGAGATTCTCGGTGAAGTCTACGACGAGCACGACGACCGCGAATCCGAGCGCGACTTCCACCGCTTCGGCTCTTCCTGGGAAGTCTCTGGTCTCGTCCGTCTCGATGAGCTGGCAGAACGCACCACCTACCTCGCTCCTGACGGCCCGTACGAGACATTGGGTGGGCTGTTCATGTCGGCCCTGGGCCGTGTGCCCCAGGTTGGCGACACAGTGCTCCTGCCAGTTTCCGATAACGAAGTGCAGGACGATTTCGAGTCCGGTAACGCGGGTCGCTGGCTCGCCCGTGTCTCTGTGATGGAAGGCCGCCGACTGGATAAGGCGATTCTCACGCCTATCTCCGACGAGGATGCAGCGAGGTGGTCCGCATGAGCATTTGGGTAGCTGCACTTCTCATCATCGCGCTGCTTTTGGCCAACGCTTTCTTTGTCGCCATCGAATTCGCGCTGGTGTCTTCCCGCAAGGATCGCCTCGAGTCCATGCTCGCGCAGGGCAAAAAGGGCGCGCGCAGGGCGTTGACAGCGACCGAGAACCTGTCGATTTACCTGGCCGGCGCCCAATTCGGCATCACCATCGCATCGCTGATCCTGGGTAAGGTCGCCGAGCCGGCTATCGCGCACTTCCTCGAATATCCGTTCACGGAGCTCGGTGTGCCGGAGAACTTGCTGCACCCGATCGCATTCGTGATCGCCCTGCTGATCATCACGGTTCTGCACATTATTTTCGGCGAGATGATCCCGAAGAATATCGCGATCGCCGGCCCGGAAACTCTCGCCGTGTGGCTGACCCCGATGATGAATGTGTGGGTGAAGCTCACCCGCCCATTGATCTATGCGCTCAATGAGCTCGCTCGGTTCACGCTCAAGCTTGTTGGCGTGGAGCAGCGCGATGAGCTTGATTCCACTGTGGACCAAGAGCAGCTGGCGAATATGATCCAAGAATCTCGCCAGGAGGGCTTGCTGGACGCCGAGGAGACGGCCCGGCTCGCTAACGCCTTGTCTACGGAGCACCGCAGCTTCAAGGAAGTGATGATCCCCATCGACCAGGTGGTGACCATCCCCCATTCCCGCGGCGGTATTCCTCTTTCCGCGTTGGAGAAGGCTGTCCAGGAAACGGGGTATTCCCGTTATCCGGTGGAAGGTTCCGCTGGTGCACTGGTCGGGTATATCCACGTCAAGGACGTTTTGGACCTCCTGGAAACCGATGCGGCGAACCCGGTGATTCCGCAGAACCGTATCCGCAGGCTCAGCATCGTGGACGGTTCCGGCAGCTTGGACGATGCTCTCACCTCGATGCACCGCCGTTCCGCACACATGGCGCAGGTGCGCGATAACGGCGAGCTGGTCGGTGTGCTGGCGCTCGAGGACCTCATTGAGGAATACGTCGGCACCGTGTCCGACTGGACCCACGAGGACGATTGACCCAGGCTATGCAGCAGCTCACCCGCGCTCAATGGACCGACCGCATGAAGCGGCACGAGCAGCGTGCGCGCGAATGGATCGACCCTCACCTGCAGCGTCGCTCGCGCGGGGAGAAGCACCCGATCTGGGACTTTCTGTTCGACTATTACTCCATTCGCCCGTCGCGCGTGTTGCGGTGGCATCCTGGGCTGGACGCAACGCTTATCGACGCTACCGATGCACCCCACACCCACTGGCGCGATTACACGGTCAAGCAGGACGGCACTGTCTGCGCTGATGTCGATAGCTTCCTTTCGCACCGCGGCAATGCGATGGATAAGGTGCTCACCCTCCTGCGCGCCTCAGAAGATAACCGCGCCCAGTTCGACTGTTTCGGCCTGCACGAGTGGGCCATGGTCTACCGCCAAGAAAACCACCGGCACCCGCTCCCCTTGCGTCTGAGTCAGAGGGAGACTGACGCGGTCGTCGAAAAGCACGATATCAAGTGCACCCACTTCGACGCGTACCGATTCTTCACTCCGCCCGCGAAGCCGTTGAATCTGACGGTCCTGAACAACACAACGCGTCCGGCCCACGAACAGGCCGGCTGCCTCCACGTCGGCATGGACCTTTATAAGTGGGCGGCAAAGATGGAGCCACTTGTACCCGGTGAGCTTCTCCTCGATTGCTTCGAGCTCGCCCGCGATATTCGTCTGGTCGATATGGAGGCCTCACCGTACGATTGCCGCGAACTTGGCTACGGCGTCGTGCCGATTGAGACCCCGGAGGGCAAAGCGGAATACGTCGCCCGGCAGCGCGGTTTCACCGAACGCGCAAAACCCCTGCGACACCGCCTCGTCGCGATCCTTGAAGCGGTCCTTGAGGGCTAAACTGACCGGGAAGATGTCTGCTCGAAAGGGGCCTGAGCCATGGGACGGCACTCCACCGGAAAGAATAACTACTCTCTGTCCAAGGAGGTCATAGCGCTCCTTGTGGCCATCGCTCTGGTGATCGCTGCCGTTGTGGCATGGCTGTTCCTCCGCGATAACGGCGAGAATTCTGCCGCCGACGAGCAGGCCGAATGCGTCTCCGGCGATCTCCGCCTCCCCGTCTCCGCCGCGAGCAAATCCGTGGGAGAGCAGCTTATCGACGACTACGCCGCCTCCAACCCCGTCGTCCGCGATTATTGCGTGAAACCGGAATATGTCGACTCAATCGAGGAAGCCGCCGTTTATGTCGCACCAGTCTCCCCGGTGACCACCGAAGAACTCTCCGCTGCCGACCGCAGCTCCAGCACTAACGACCCCGTCGCTGTCTATGCTTCCCCTGTTGGCACAGCCGCCGCTGAAGCCGCAGCGCCTGCTCTCGAGACCGTCCTCTTCCCCACCAGCGAACAGCCCGAAACGTCCGCCATCGTCGCACAAGCACTCGCCGAGAACGACGAAGCCGCTGCGAAGGCTCTCACCGAGCAGCGGGTCCAATCCGTTGCATCCGCTGCCGGGGAAAAAGATAAGGCTGTGGCCACTACCGAAGATGCCGCACCGGAAGGCTTCACCTTCACTCCTCTCGACGGCAAAGAGCTGGTCTACGCCGCATTCCCTTTGAACACCACCGATGAGGTCAACGAGGAAGAGACCCGCGCTGCTCAGGCGTTTTCCGACTACAGCGGGAAGATGTTCATCGATGCCCACGGTGAAGCCGACACCAATCCGGCAGACGTCAGCGAACCGGTCTGGTCCGCTGCAAAGCCCCAGGTTGGAAAACGCATCACCGACCCGCAGGCCGTCGACGCTGACCAGGACATTGACGACAGTGCTGCAGCCGGCTCCCCAAGTGAACCGAACAAAACTCTCTTCTTGCTCGACACATCTGCCAACATGAGCGAGTTCAACGACCCGGCTGCTGAGGTCATTGACGCTGCCGTCGGCGACATCACCGGCGCCGGCCACGAGGTCGCGCTGTGGAACTACTCCTCCCCGCTCACCCCGGGCGTGACCAAGGGTTACCGTGGGAATGTCGCTTTCACCGGCGATGCAGATTCCGTCACCGGTATTGCGCACCGTTTCATCAATGACGGTCAGCCACAGACCCGCGAGGCCGTCGGCGCGGCTGTCGCCTATGCGGAAACGGAGGCGACCACCGACGCACCGGTCCGCATCGTCCTCATTACTTCTGGCTCCGCCGACGCCGCCGACGAGTACGCCGTGCAAGCTCTCGACGAGGCCAAGGACAAGGGTGTATCGCTGTCCATCGTCCGGGTTGGCGACGGCGACACCGACGATGAGCTTGCCGACGCCGCCGAGTTCACCACCGATGCCTCCACCCCAGACGACCTCGACGCCGCGATCCGCGCCGCCGCTGGTCTGAAGTAGCCAAAGCAAAAGGGTGCGGCTCCCCCAACCGCGGGGAAGCCGCACCCTTAGAAACTAAAGGGAGTACGTGAGGCTCTTAGGAGCTGCGGCGACGACGGCGGTCAGCCAGCTCGTCGAGCGCGACAACCTTGTCGCTTTCGTCCTCGGTAGCGCCACCGATGCGCTCGGACGGGAAGGCGGAAATGGTGCCGGTGAGTTCCTTGACGATCTGCGGGACGGCGATGCCGAACACGCCCTGGCCACCGCCGAGGAGGTCGATGATCTCGTCGTTGCTGCGGCACTCGTAGACGGTGGTGCCGTCGGAGACGAGGGTGATCTCGGAGATCTCGTTGATACCGCGGTCACGCAATTTGTCGACTGCAAGGCGGATATTCTGCAGCGAGATACCGGTGTCGAGCAGGCCCTTGACGATCTTCAGGACCAGGATGTCCTTGAAGGAGTACAGGCGCTGGGAACCCGAGCCGGTGGCGTTGCGGATGGACGGGCGAACCAGGTCAGTGCGCGCCCAGTAGTCGAGCTGGCGGTAGGTGATGCCGGCAACCTGGCAGGCAATCGGCACACGGTAGCCGACCTCGTCGGAGGGCCCAAGGTCGAAGAGGGTCTCCTGAACAGGTGCTTCGGCACCGTCGGCGGCGGTGACGTTATCGATCGTATTCACGTAATTACTCCCATGAAGTTTAGGAAAGAGCCTAATGGCTATTTAAAGGCAAGCATATGCTGCGGTCAAGGGCACGGCGTTCAACACGCCGAAGTTTCAACCTCAACTTTAACTATAGGGTTGGTCTTTCCCACTGTCACCTTGAGTATCACCAGTACTCCCGAACCCCAGATCTTTCTCTTCGACGCCCAACTCGCGCATGAGGTTTTCGAAGTCGAGGTCCGCCTGCTTATCGCCGCTCGCAGAATTACCGCGGCCAGCGTCTTCGTTTTCGCTGTCGTCTGCGAATTCCGACGTGAATTCGATGTCGAAATAGTCGGCGGCATCCTCCGCGCTCAACCACAACGAAGCCTGATTCAGGACGTCCTCTTCTACCTCGAGAGGAATATCGAGCATGAGGGAAAGCACCAGCGCGTCGGTCGGGCGGCAGTCGAATTCGGCGCCGTCTTCCATGGTGACCTGCGCCAGGTACACACCGTTGTAGTAGCTGGTCAATTCAATCGCAGAAACGCCGGCGGTGGACTGCTCGATGACATCTACCAGCAGGTTGTGGGTGTCGGGGCGGGCTGGTTCCCACTCCCCGATCCGGCCGAGTAGCTGAGCCCCGCCAACGGGTGAGAGCCAGATCGGCAGGAAACGCCGACGTTCTTCCCACAGTAGGACCGCGCAGAGGAAATTCTCGGGGCCGACGGGAAACACCCCGCACAGAGAAACAGGAACAGTGCTCATGATTGGTTAATTCAGACCGCGGCGAAGCTCGTTCTTCACCAGCGCTGCGTGGAGCGAGACGACCAGTGCCGTCATTTGCTGGCTGACCTCGCCGGCTTCTTGCTTGGCGGCAGCCCGACCCGACTTAGCGACGGGATCAGTGACCTGCTCGATCAGGTCCGCCTGACGGCTAGCGGACAGGCGGATGCGCTTCAGGTGACGAGAGTCCAGGCCGAAATCGGTCAACGAGACTGCGGTGGAGACAACTCGGACATCATCGAGCGTGAACATGCCAGATGCGTCGGGAACGATCAGACCCGCGTCGATGCACTGGGCGACGACCTGCGGGTCGCACTCGGCCTGCTCGGCGATGTCGTCGTCGGTCAGGCGCGTGGCAGCCGGTGCAGCGAATTGCTCTGGGGCGATGAGCGGATCCGCAGTATTCTGGCCGTTCATCACCGCGGTGACCTTGCCGGAGTCCATGGCCTCGAGCTGTTCGCGGATCACCTTCAGCGGGAGATAATTATCGCGCTGCGTGATCAGGATGTAGCGGAGTCGCTCAACATCGGCCTCGGTGAAGCGACGGTATCCTGACTGGGTGCGCTCCGGGCTGATCAGGCCTTCGGACTCGAGGAAGCGAATTTTGGACACGGTGACATCCGGAAACTCCTCGCTGAGGCACTTGATCACCACGCCGATGGACATGGTCTTCGTGCCCGAGCGGGGTGCCTTGCTCGGCTTGGTCTTCCGGATTGCGCTCACAGTGTTCAATTCTGTCTAACTCTGATCAACAATGACTAGTTTTAATCAGGATTTCCCTGAAAAACTTTCGGTGCGGGGTAAGGAAAAACAGCCCCAACTGCTTCTTAGTCCTCGTCGGCGAGGAACACGAGGCGGAATTTGCCGATCTGGATCTCGTCGCCAGTGGACAGCGTCTGAGAGTTGCGCGGCTCGCGGTTGACGTAGGTGCCGTTGAGGGATCCCACATCGACGACCTCGAATTCGCCGTCGTTGCGGCGGAATTCAGCGTGGCGGCGGGAGACGGTGACATCGTCGAGGAAGATGTCTGCCTCCGGGTGGCGGCCAGCGGTGGTGGTGTCGCGGTCCAGCAGGAAGCGCGCTCCTGCGTTCGGGCCACGCTTGACCACGAGGAGTGCTGCATCTGCAGGCAGGCCATCAGCACCACCGACGTGGTCAGAGGCGGTGCTAGCTCCCGTCTCCATCTCTTTCAGAAGATCCGCACGGAAGACAGAGGTGGTTTCTACCTGTGCCTCCGGTGTACCGGTGTTCTCGCTCATCTCTTCTCCTGACGCTTTCGACGGATACAAGTTCAATTTAAGTCCACGATCATCATACTGACAACTGTCCCCAGCGCGCGGTCGGGACGCGTTTAGAAGGGCCGCGGCGTGGTCAACCGCGACCGCAGAATCAGCGGAAAATGCTGGCTATCCCGGATATTACGGAGTTTCCGCCGCCGGCGAGCGGGTTGTCGGAGACCATGTACGTCCACGTCGCGTTCGGGCGCTTCCATCCGGCGTCGGCGAGGTGTGCGCCGGCGTCGTCGATAAGCACTGCGTCGAAGGTGTCTACGGCGCGCTCGACGGCACGGTTGGCCAGCTCCTTGAATTCGCGGACGGCGATGCGGTGGAACTCGGTGATCGGCGTCTCGCGCGCGATGGCGCGGAGGTGGATCGATTCGCGCACGTCGTCCATGAGCGCGAGGTGTTCGGACCATTCGTCGTCGAGGTGGAACAGCATGATCTCGCGGGCTGCTTGTTCGAGAACACCCCGATCGATCCCCTGCCCTTCCAACTCTGCAGCGCGCGCGGGGTTGCGTTCGGCGAGCTCGCGCCAGGCTTGATCGGTATCCAGCAGCGACGCACGCCGCTTATCGACGATCTCCCTGTGGTCCGCCAACAACTGGTTGTACTTCCAGGTCTGCGCGTGGATCTCCAGCAGCTGGCCCTCGGTCACGCGCTGGCAGTGCTCGATGAAGTCCTGGACGCGTTTCGATTGGATGAGGCCGTTCTCGTCGGGCTGGGCGCTGACGCGCTCATCTGCTCCGCCCGCGGTGACGATATCGTCTTGGAGGGAGACAAAGAACACACTGAGTCCCGGATCACCCTGACGGCCAGCGCGCCCGCGCAACTGGTTATCCAGTCGCGCCGTCCGGTGGCGCGCGGTACCGATGACGGCGAGCCCACCGAGCTCGACGACGGCGTCGCGGTCGGATTCGTCGGCGCCGCCGAGTCGGATATCGGTGCCGCGTCCCGCCATCTGAGTAGACACGGTCACACGGTCCAAATCGCCCGCTTCGGCGACGATGCGCGCCTCTTCCGCGTCGTTTTTGGCGTTGAGGACATTCACTGTGACACCGCGCTTATCCAGCGCTTCAGCAAGTGCCTCGGACTCTGCGACATCGTGCGTACCGACGAGGACCGGCTGGCCCGTGGAGTTGATGTGCGCAATCTCGTCGACGATCGCCGCGAATTTCTCATCCATCGTGGCGTAGATACGGTCTGCTTCGTCGAAGCGGCGCAACTCCTTAGCACGGTCGATGACGGAAACGTGGAGATCATAGAACTGACGCAACTGATCCGTCGCCTCCACTGCGGTACCGGTCATACCGCACACCAGCGGGTAACGACGCATGAGCGCCTGCAGGGTGATCTGGTCGAGAATGCGTCCACCTTCGGAAACATCCAGCCCTTCCTTGGACTCGACTGCCGCCTGCAGCCCGTCAGGCCAGCGCTGAAGTTCAGCGACGCGACCGCGGGAGGCGTCCACCAGGTCGATCTTGCCGTCTTTGACGATGTAGTGGACATCTCGGATCAGCAGCGCCTTGGCATGGAGTGCGAGGTTCACGCGGACCAGAATGGTGCCGATATTCTCGTCTGAATACAGCGAGTCGATACCCAGAGCACGTTCCACTTTGGACGCACCGTCGTCGGTGAGGAACACATTCCGCCGGTCCGAATCAATGGTGTAGTCCTTGCCTTCTACAAGGTGCGATACTGCCTCGGTGATCTGGCCGGTGGCTTGCTCCCCCGGTTTGGAGCCGGCGAGGACGAGGGGCACCAAGGCTTCGTCGACAAGCACACTGTCCGCTTCGTCGACGAGCGCGACATCCGCTGCGACCTGAACTGTCTGGTCGCGGTGCGTGATCTGGTTGTCGCGGAGGTGGTCGAAACCGATCTCCGTGACGGGCGCGTAGACGATATCGCTGAGGTAAGCGCGCACGCGGTCGTCACGCGATGTTGCTTCGGTGACTGAGGCGACCGAGAGGCCGAAGAACTCGACGAGCGGACGCATCCAGTCCGCATCGCGCGCCGCGAGGTAGTCATTGACCGTGATGAGGTGAACGCGCTTGCCGGTGAGCGCGAACCCTGTCGCCGCCATCGCGCCGACGAGCGTCTTGCCCTCGCCCGTGGCCATCTGGATCACGTCGCCTTCGAGCAGACGCAGCACCGCCTGGTTCTGCACCTCGAACGGCGTCATGCCGAGCGTGCGTGCCGACGCCACCGTCAACACCGCCAGAAACTCCGGCTTCTTCTTGATCTGGCCGTCAGCGACCGTCTCCCGGACCGCTTCGACCAACTCCGCATCGCTGCGCTGCTCATAGTCGGCGATGAGACCGTGCGCTTGCGACACGATGCCCTTCGACTTCTTGTCGTTGCGCTCAGAAGATGAGCCCATCGCCTTCCAGAACCAGTCAAACTTGCCCATGGGGCAACTTTACGTGACCAGCCGATTACATCAATCACTCGGCCTTGCGGTAATCTATCCGACGTTCCGCGTACGGCATGCCCCGCACGATGAACAACGGGCTGTGGCGCAGTTTGGTAGCGCACTACACTGGGGGTGTAGGGGTCGCAGGTTCAAATCCTGTCAGCCCGACCATTTTCTCCCGCACTGAAAATCGTGTCGCACGGTTCTGCTAGTGCGGGTTTTCGCTTTTTCAAGCGCCCTTGTTTCGAGAACTTCTTCTCGTTCTCGCCCTGTCTCCGACCGATTCGTGATCAGATTCTCAGCGGCCCGAACAGCTGGTGCATCGCGCCTTTCCTGTTCGGTTCGTTCATCGCCCGGTACCCTCGCGGGGATCTCCAAAACGGTCTGCCCCGGACGTCGACGACCCGGCCCCGTTTTCGTCTCCACGGAGCGTCATCGTTCGTTCTGTTGTGGTACGTGCACAACATGGCCAGGTTGTTCATGTTGGTTTGTCCGCCCCGCGACCACGGCGTTATGTGGTGCACTTCGCAGTGGTCGGCACCATGCCGGCAATCGGGTACGACACACACCGGCGACACCGCACTAGCCAGCATGCGCTGCTTGTCGTTGGCGAATCTTTGGGCACGGTAGGCGTTGACGGGGCCAGCGTGGGCGTCGAAAAGCCCGACGTTCAGCTCCTCGCCGTGGACCCTTTGCAGATACTCGGCGCCGCTCATCGTGGTTCCGTTCGTGAGCGTGAGGACCACGTCATCGCCCTTACCATCGATGATGTCCACGTAGTCCGGCAGCGGGATCAACACGAACGGGCGCGGTGCCTCGTGAGCGACTCCCCCGCCCTTGTACAGCAGATCGATCAACGCGTCATACATCTGCGGGCTTGCAGGTCTCTGCGCGGTGACCTTTTGCCGCAACGCGGTTTCCAGTGCCGCTATGTCGTGCTCGTCACCCACTACCGAAAGTCGCATCTTTCCTTGCTTCGACTTGGAGATCCGCACGGCATTCTTCGGTACCGGTTCTTCCTTAGCCGGGACTATCTCTTTCGCCCTGCGCTCAAGAGTGTCGTATTGCCCGCGGACACCGAGCAATTCGAACCGCAAGGCCCATTTTTCGCCTTCGTCATCGAGATGATTCAGCTTTTTCTCGATCAAGTGAAGCTGATCCGCGGTGAATCCCGCCGCGCGTGCGCACTCCACTGCCTTCCGCTGTTTCGCGGTCCATTTCGTTCTACCGAAGTAGACGTCGTTGACCTTCCCCCACTTCCCGACCATCGTCGGATCCAGGCCAGCATCAAGAGCTTTCTGACGGTCGAACCCGGCCAGAAAGTCCATCGGGCTCGCCAGCCCGCTCAGCACCGAATCAAATGAAGTCACGCAACAAACGCTAAACCCACCGCGTACCACTGCCAACCAGGCAGTTTCCAACCTGTGGAGAACGCGAAATTATCCACAGGGCGATTGGTGGGGTTGTTCGTCGATAAGCGAAAAAGCGGCGCGCAACGAGGGAAAACAGACACTCTTAGCGTGGTTCCGAAACCGCGAAATTTTTTCGCGTGTGCGGAACCGCGCGAAAGACGAGGCATACTTAGCCGCCCAAAAGGGCGGAGTATGATTAGAGGTGAAAACCCCCCTTTATGAGGAAGGATCCGGTCATGGTCACCCGGCCGCAGCAAGGCGCGAGAGTGAACAAGGTGCGCTATGTCGCACCCGATGTGGCCCGAGGGCTGGCGCTGCTCGGCATTGTGATCGCGAATGTGCCGACGAATTGGCTGGCGACGCAGGACGCAGCGCATTCGGGCTTCTTCGGCGGCACTGGGCCTGATCCGAGCATGCTCGACAAGGTGCTGATCGTCTTCCAGGCGATGTTCGTCCACGTGCGCGGATTGTCGATGTTCTCCGTACTGCTCGGAGTGGGCATCGGCATGATCCTGGGAAGTTTGTGGCGGCGCGGATTCACCAACCGGGCGGCGAAGATGATGATCGCCAAACGCTACTTCTTCTTGTTTTGCTTCGGTTTAGTCCACCTGATCTTCTTTTTCCCAGGGGACATTCTCACGGCGTATGGCATCTGCGGCGTGATCATGGCGCTGTTTATCGGATGCAGTGATAAAACGTTGCGAATCATCGCTGGAGTCATGCTCGGCGCGTGGTGTGTGTGGTGCGTTCTCGGTGCATTGATGATCTTCATCAATGGCCCCGGTGCCCCAACGATCACAATGGATATGTTCTATAGCCAGGCCAGCGCTACCTATGCGGATCAGATGCGTCTGGCGCTTGGCATTTTGAAAGAAATGGTGGTGCCCACCATTTTCATCTTCCCGATGATTCTCATTGGCTTCGTTTGGGGACGAGAACGGGTGATGAAGGACGTCGATAGGTACGCGAAGCGGTTGTGGGCCTGGGTGGTCGTGACCGTTCTGGTCGTTGTTTTCGTCGGCATTCCGTTCGGCCTGTCGTCGGTGGGCGTCCTCCCCTACGAGTGGGAGCCGGCTTTCGGGATTCTCAACCAGGCTTTCGGCCGACTGACCGGGCCGGGCATCCTCGCCGCGGTCATGCTGGCGATGCGCCCAATCCAGCGCCGCATCGCGCAAGGTGAAGCGATTCCGGGGTGGCTCAGCGCATTCAATGCCTTGGGTAAACGCTCGATGACGGGCTACCTCGGGCAGACCATCATTTTGTTCCCCCTCACGGCGATTTTCTTGCTCGGTATCGGGCACGGCTGGCCCATTGCAGCCCAGATGGCCCTCTCCACGGCCGTGTGGCTGGTGACTCTGCTGGTCGCCTGGATGATGGAGCGTCGTGGCATGCCGGGGCCATTCGAGAAGCTCCACCGGACCTTGTCGTACGGCAAGAACGGGCTCCCGCAGCACTATGAGCTCACGCCAAAAGAACGCGAGCGCGCGCCGGAGAAGCTCAAGGTCGGCTACAAGCAGAAGATCAACGGCACTTGGCAGCTGGCACTTCCCTAGCCCAAGGTGTCGCGGTAGGAGATGCCGAAGAAGTCGAGAATCTGGCGGCTGGCTAGGTCATCTGTGGTGTTGTCGCCTGGGCCCTTGTCGCCGTCGGCACCGGGCCAGATGTGCGTGCTGCCGTCGAGTCGATAATGGCGTAGCTCGGCGTCGCAGCGCTTCCAGATGAATTCTTCGCCGGGGCGGGAGAATTCCTCGGTCGCCGGCTCAGGGGCGCAGTGGTTGCGCTCTGCGGCTTCTTCCATGACTTCCATGACCGGTTTGTAGTCGGCATCGTGGCGGACCCCGCCGTCATATTTGATGGTGTTGTCCTTGGTGCCGTGGAAGTCGATCTGCTTGGTAGGAATCGGCGCGCAGCCGTCGAAGACGGTGTTGTAGTAGGCGGCCGAAACAGTGGCGATCCCCGTGAGCTGGTGTGCGCGTTTGCAGGCAGCGTAGGCGGCGAATCCCCCGCCGTTGGAGTGCCCGGCGGCAAAAACGCGCGAGGGATTGATCGGGTATTTGTCGAGCATTTCCTGGCGCACGGCGTCGAAAAAGTCGAGGTCTTCCTGCCCAGTGGTGACAGCATACGGCGCAGGGGCCCACGCGGTATTGGCGCCCTGCATGTACACCACGACGGCATTGGCTTTATTGAACTCGGTGATCTTGCGCATGGAGTCGTCGGTCATTTTGTAGCCGTGGAAGACGAAGAGCAGAGGCAGGTTTTCGCGGTCTTCAACCTCGGGCGGCGTCGTCACCATGTACTCGCGTTCGCGGTCGCCGACTTTAATTGTCTGAGCGAAGGTGCTGGGGTCGCCGGTGAAAGCTCCTTCGGCCTCGGCGATTTCTTCGCGCACTTCGTTGGTGGCGTCGTTGACTTGGAGGTCTTCTTCATTTTCTCCGCACGCGCCGAGACCAGCGATCGACAATAGCGCAACTGCAAGTGCGGCAGCTGGGCGAATGCGACGTTTCACAGGAATGCGAGTCATCTTTCGATCGAGGAGTGTGCAGATCTTCAGGCGGCGGGGTTTGGGACCCGCACGCGAACCTACGCCATCGTATTAGCGAATTGTGTTTTTCGCGTGGCGCGCCCGAAGGGTTCACACTGAATTCATCGACTGCGAGCAGGTAGATTTCTTCCCATGAGCACGCACCCTGAGCCACGGCATTTCACACCGAGCGGCAAGGAAGCGCCCGGTTTCGCGGACGCCGCGGCGCGTGAGTTCACCGCTGGTGCTTTCGCTTCCGGCTCAGATGATTATGACGATGCGCGGCCGACGTATCCAGCAGACGTCGCGGCCCTCGTCAGCAACGCACGCACGCTTATCGACGTCGGCGCCGGCACCGGCAAGCTCACCTCCACATTGCTCTCACCCGGGCGGAAGGTCTGGGCGCTCGACCCGTCTCACAGCATGTTGGATGTTCTGCGGACTCGTTATCCCGCAGTACCGGTCTGGCGCGCGACGGCGGAAGCCACCGGATTGGCGGATGATTCCGTCGACGCTTATGTGAGTGCGCAGACATGGCACTGGGTGGACACGAAACAAGCGAGCGCAGAAGCCGACCGGGTCGTCGCCCGAGGCGGGGCACTCATGCTGTGTTGGAATACTCTCGACGTCTCTCACCCGTGGGTTCTTCGTCTCTCGCGCATCAGCCACTCGGGGGACGTGCACCGGGAGGGCTTCTATCCCACGGTTCACGAGCCATGGCAGCTTATCGACGAGCTCCGCATGCGCTGGTTCCAACCCGTCACCCCCGAGCATCTCTTCGCGCTGGCTCGGACTCGTTCATATTGGCTTAGGGCGAACGAGAAAACTCGGGCTAAAGTCGCCGATAATCTGCGCTGGTATCTCTATGAGCGCCTCGGTTTCGATCAGGGACAGCCGATCCCGCTTCCCTACCGCACTGATGCTTTCTATTATCGGCGAGCTGGTGAGCATTAATCGAGCATGTCGATCCCGAAGAAGCCAAGTATTTCTTCGGTGACATCGATGCCGCGCCCGCGTGCCCATACTCCCGCTGGCCATTCGTGGCTCATGCCTTCGACTGGAATGTGCACGGCGCGGGCATGATCGCCGTTGCGGCGCTCAAAAGCTTCGGTGACTGCTGTGGCTGCACGGATCAACCCGAGAGAACCCCGGTCCTGCCCGTTGTAGGGAACGACGTCATCCCAGGTGCCATGGATATTCAGGTAATCGATGGGTTCCCCGGCCGCGATCTCGTCAAGGTCTGTCCGGATGGCACCAGCGACTGTGGCGACGCCGGCGTATTTCTCCGGTGCGCTGACCGCCAAAGCAGTGACGAAGCCGCCGCCATTGGAAAAGCCTGCGAGATAGATCCGGTCACGGTCAATGGGATAGGTGGCGGTGAGGTCGGTGGTGATGGCGTCGATAAGCGCTATGTCTTCTTCGAGCGTTGTCACAGCGTATGGCGCGGGACTCCATGCGAGCCCCTGGCCAGTAGGTGCGGCGACGATGGCGTTCGCGGCGCCGAGATTCGTGCCGATGAGAAAGTCGAGGCCGTTGTCGCCTTTGCCGTGGATCGCGAGCACGACCGGTAAGGGCTCATCGAGCGCGACAGGCACGGAGCACTGATACGAGCGCTCGAGTCCGTTGACCGTGATTGTGCGGGCCATCCGGCGGCTGGCGGCCATCTAGCGCCTCCGCGGGTTGCGCTCGCGCACGCGGACAGCGAAGCGGACCGGGGTGCCGTGGTAGCCGAACTGCTCGCGGAATTTGCGCTCCAGGTAGCGGCGGTAAGCTCCGTCGAGGAAGCCCGTGGTGAACAGGACGATTGTGGGCGGACGGGTGCTCACCATCGTGGCGAAGAGGACCTTCGGCAGACGGTTATTCTTCATCGGCGGCGGGTTCGCAGCGATCGCTTCGCGCATCCAGTTGTTCAGCTGACCGGTGGAGATGCGCTTGTCCCAGTTCTCCAGGGCGGTGATCATCTCTTTTTCGAGTCGGTGCAGGCCGCGGCCGGTCTCGGCGGAGATATTGATCTTGGACACCCACGGCAGCTGGTTGAGCTGCAAGTCGAATTCCCGGTCGAAGTAGTAGCGCCGGTCCTCATCCATGAGGTCCCATTTGTTGAAAGCAATGACCATCGCCTTGCCCGCTTCGAGCACCATGGAGATGACGCGCTGGTCTTGCTCGGTGATCTCCTGGGAGGCGTCGATAAGCACAACGCACACTTCCGCGGCGTCGATCGTGCCGCGCGTGCGCAGCGATGCGTAGTACTCGTGCCCCGTCGCGTTTTTGACCTTCTTGCGCAGGCCCGCGGTGTCGATGAAGCGCCACAGCCGTTCGTCGAGCTGGATCAACTCATCGACCGGGTCGACGGTAGTGCCCGCGACATTATCGACGACCGCGCGCTTCGACTTGGATAGCTTGTTCAGCAAGCTGGACTTGCCCACATTCGGCTTGCCGACGAGCGCCACACGCCGCGGCCCCTCCGTGATCGAACTGGCTGATTTCGGCGTTTCGGGGAAGACCTTCACGATCTCGTCGAGCACATCGGCACCGCCGCGGCCGTGAAGTGCGGAGACCGGCCACGGGTCCCCCAGGCCGAGCGAGTAGAACTCGGCGACATCGCCCCACTGGGACTCGGATTCGAATTTATTGGCCACGAGGAGAATCGGGACATCGGAACGCTGGAGGTTGCGTGCCATGAACGCGTCTGAATCCGTGACGCCGACGTGCGCGTCGACGACCATGACGATGACATCGGCGTCCTCCATCGCTGCCTCTGACTGGTGGGCGATAGACGCGTGAATGCCTTTCGCATCCGGATCCCAGCCGCCGGTGTCCTGCACCCAGAAACGCTGGCCATTCCAGTCGGCGAGGTAGCTCACGCGGTCGCGGGTCACGCCAGGGTGGTCCTCGACCACAGCTTCACGACGCCCCAAGAAACGGTTCACCAGCGTGGACTTGCCGACATTCGGACGGCCGACGATCGCGACCGTTGGCAACGCTTCCTCGATGTGGCCGTCGGGGTTGATGCCGAAGGCTTGGCCGATTTCTTCCCACTCTTCATCGGTGTATTCGTTATCGCCTTCTTCGTCGTCTTCGTCGTCGCCGAAGTCCGCAGGACCGAATTCTGACTCGTCGAATTCCTCGAGTTCGCCCTCAAAAGCCTCCTCGTACGCCTCGTACTCGGAAACGACCTCACCGTCGTAATCGGTGGGATTGAAGTGGGTGTACTCGAATTCGGTCTCGCGCTCCTCGCGCGGTCGATTCTGCTCGCTCATCGCGCGCTCCTTTCAATGAGCGAGATCAGTGCGCCGATGACCTCGTCCTTATCCATGTCGGAGGTGTCGATGATCTCCGCGTCATCCGCCGGTCGCAGCGGGCTCGTTGCGCGGGAAGAATCGAGCTCGTCGCGACGGACGACATCAGCCAGAACAGTGTCGTAGTCGACTTCGCGTCCCGCAGCAATGTCCTGGTTGTAGCGGCGCGTGGCACGCACTTCCGGGGAGGCGGTGAGGAAGGCTTTCGCTGGGGCGTCGATAAGCACGACCGTGCCGATATCGCGGCCTTCGACGATCGCGCGGTGCGCTTCGCGTGCGAGCTTGCGCTGCAGCTCAACGAGGTTCGTGCGCACGTCGGGGATGGCGGAGACCGCCGAGACAATCTGCGTGACCTCGCGGCCGCGGATCTCGCCCGCGACATTCTCCCCGTCGAGAATGACCTCGGTGGAATCCGGATCATCGGAGATCTCCAACGGAAGGTCGCGTGTGGCGGCGACGACGGCTTCGGTATCCGCCGGGTCAATGCCCGCGCGCAGCACAGCGAGCGTGGCCACACGGTACATTGCGCCGGTGTCGACGTATTTCGCGTCGAGCTGCTTGGCCAAAGCACGGCACGTCGTCGACTTGCCGGTGCCGGATGGCCCGTCGACCGCGAGGATCAGTCCGCCGTCAGGCATATTCACAAGCTTCGCGCTCATTACATATCCACCGCCTTGTAGAGAGCCGTAAGCTCCGAGTCGTTGAGTGCACGCATCGCTCCCGGTTTCAGCTCGCCGAGCTGGACCGTGTGGATCTTCGTGCGCACGAGGCGCTGGACCGGGAAGCCCGCTGCTTTGAGCATGCGGCGGACCACGTGCTTGCGGCCTTCGTGGATCTCTAGGCGCACTAACGACTGACCCTGGTAGGTATCCACAATCTGGACGTAGTCGGCCTTGGCGATGCCGTCGTCAAGCTCTACGCCCTTCTTGAGCTCGCGGACCAGCGGGGGTTTCGCCTCACCGAGGACAGTGGCGAGGTAGGTCTTGGACACCTCGTACTTCGGGTGCATGAGGCGGTTAGCCAACTCGCCGTCGTTGGTGAGCAGCAACAGACCTTCCGTGTCGGCGTCCAGGCGGCCTACGTGGAACAGGCGCTGACCCGACACGATACGGTCTGCGACGAGATCGCCGACGCAAGGACGGCCGAGGTCGTCCTCCATCGTGGTGTGCATGCCGCGCGGCTTGTTCAGCGCGAAGTATTGGTGCTCTTCGTTGACGTTCACGCGCACGCCGTCGACGCGGATGATGTCCACGTTCGGGTCCACGCGCACGCCCTGTTTGCGGATGATCTTGCCGTTGACCTCAATGCGGCCCTCGTCGATCATCACCTCGGAGTGGCGGCGCGATGCCACGCCCGCTTGGGCGAGGACCTTTTGCAGACGAATACCCTCGCTTGTTTTGCGCTTCGGGGTGCTGCTGGGAGCGTCATCGCCGTCGTCGATCGCTTTGCCTAGCGGCGCGACGGGGTCTTCGCGCTCGTCCCACCAGTTATCGGCGAGCGGGTGCGGTTCTTGGTTCTGTTCAGCGTTCTTCGCGGCGTTTTCACGCCTCTTGCTCAAGCTGACATTCTGGTGCTTAGCGGGCTTGGCGTTGGAGAGAAAAAACTTCTCGTCCTTGCTGTTGTCCGGTGTGCCTTCTCGGCGAGCGGGTGGGGTCATGGCTCCCCAAACTACCAGGCCTCTTCGATGGAATCGACTTCCGGAAGAAGCGGCGCCAAGTCCGGCAAGCGGTCGAGCGAATCGATGCCGAGCTGCTCGAGAAACAGTTCGGTAGTGACGTAGCGGTGCGCGCCCGTCGCCTCGTCCGGGTCGACTTCAGCGATGAGTCCGCGGAGAGTCAGCGTTCGGATCACCCCGTCGACATTGACGCCGCGCACAGCAGCGACCTGCGCGCGGGTGACTGGCTGGCGATAGGCAACCACGGCGAGTGTTTCCATCGCCGCGCGTGACAGTTTCGTGTGCGCGCCGTCGACAAGAAATGCCTCGACAGCGTCGGCATTCTCCGTCCGCGTGTAAAGGCGCCAGCCTTCAGATGTCTCGCGCACGTCCATGCCAGAGCCGCGCTGTTCGAGCTCGTCTGCCCACTGAGTGAGGCACGCCGTCACGTCTGACTCCGCGGCACCTAACGCGCCAGCGATATCCGCGGCGAGCGCCGGAGTGTCAATGACGAGAAGGATCGACTCGACCAGCGAGCGCAACTGGGTCACCATCGGCATGGATCCGGGTTCAGTCATGATGAAAGCCGTCCTTCCCCTACTCCCAGTTCGCGGCGGCGACCACAGCCGGATCGACGTCCTTGCCTGTCCAGGAGATATCGAGCTGTCCCAATGCTTCTTCTTGCTGCGCATCAATAGCGTGTGCTTTGTAGAGTTCCAGTACGGCGAGGAAGCGTCCGACCACTTCCATCGAACGCGTGCAATCACGCGTGAGAGCAGTGAACGTCAGCCAGTGCTGCGGCCCAGCGAGCTTGAGCGTGTCCAACAGCTTTCCGGCCTGCTCCGGCACGGAGACCGGCTGGATGTGAAGGTGATCGACTCGGACTTCCTCCGGCGGCTTCGGACGGAACACCGATGCCGCGAGTTCGGCGAAAGAACCAGGCGTGTGCCCCAGCGCGACGGGCGGGAGCACATCGGCGAAGGCCTCCTCCATACCTACGGCACGCGGATAACGCCTACGAGCACTCGCCTGCCAACGTTCGAATTGGTCCGCCACTTGCTGGTAGGCGCGGTACTGCAGGAGGCGCGCGAAAAGCAGGTCGCGCGACGACAGGAGCTCGAGGTCCTCCTCCTCGTCGTCTCCGTTGCGCGGAAGCAGCCGTTGCGCCTTCAGATTGAGCAGCGTCGCCGCGGTGACGAGGAACTCAGTGATCTCGTCCAGCTCGGCGGTCTCTCCCAATTGCTTGACATAGGCGATGAACTCATCGGTCACTTCCGCCAACGCCACCTCGGTGACATCGAGCTTGTGGGAGCTGATCAAGTTCAGCAGGAGATCGTACGGCCCCTCAAAATTATTCAGCACGAGGGTGAACCCGGTGATCTCCGGCTGATACCCCTCGCCCGCAAAGGCGGGGTCGCGCGGATCGATCTTTTCAGCTGTCGTCATACGGTCAGGAGGTGCGCTCGATGACCTCAAGGGCGAGGTTGCGGTACTGTTCCGCGCCGGGCGAATTCGGAGCCCAGGTGATGATGGGCTCGCCGGCCACGGACGTTTCCGGGAAGCGGACCGTGCGGGTGATCACCGTGTCGAAGACCCGGTCCCCGAAGACTTCCACGACGCGGTCCATCACCTCGCGGGCGTGGGTGGTGCGGCGATCGAACATGGTCACCAGGATTCCGACGATGTCCAAGTCGAAATTGATGCGATCGCGCACCTTCTCCACCGTGTCGGTCAGCAATGCGAGACCGCGCAGAGAGAAGTACTCGCATTCCATCGGGATGATGACACCCTGCGAGCACGCCAGGGCGTTGACGGTGAGAAGCCCGAGCGACGGCTGGCAGTCGATGATGATGAAGTCATATTCCCCGCGCACTGGGCGCAGAGCACGGCCGAGAGTTTGCTCGCGGCCGACTTCATTGACCAACTGGATTTCCGCAGCAGACAGATCGATATTCGCCGGAACCATGTCCAAGCCGGACACATTGGTGTGCTTGATCGCGGCATGGATCGACAAGGTGTTGTCCAGCATGAGGTCGTAGACCGTGACCTGATCCTCGTCGTGGGTGACGTTCAAACCTGCGGACAGTGCGCCCTGCGGGTCAAGGTCGACCAAGAGGACCTTGCGGCCCTGCTCCGCCAAGCACGCACCGAGGTTGATCGAGGACGTTGTCTTGCCCACGCCGCCCTTCTGGTTGACCATCGAGATGATGGTCGCGGGGCCGTGCTTGTCCAGAGGTTTGGGCTGCGGGAACTCACGCAATGGCCGACCCGTCAGCCCGACCTCCGGCTCCGAAGCGCTGAAAAGTCCGTCTTCTGTCACCGAGCCACTCCTTCGTTTCCTGCGTCACCCTGCGTCCGCAACGCTGTCAACGCGAACGATGTGCCTTGCTGTTGATCGTCATCTTACACGGCTGTCATTCACCCGCAGTCACGAACGCGGATGCGAGGAGGTCCACACTTCACGCAAGTTTTCTGGTGTGACGTGGGTGTATATCTGAGTCGTCGTCACAGAGGCATGACCGAGCAACTCTTGGACTGTGCGCACGTCGGCGCCCCCCTCGAGCAAGTGCGTGGCAAAGGAGTGGCGCATCGTGTGCGGGGAGATCGCTTTATCGAGGCCTGCTCGTGACGCAGCGTCCTTGATGATCGTCCATGCACTCTGCCGTGACAGCGCACCGCCGCGCTTGTTCAGGAACACGGCGTGGGACTTACCCGCCGATAACGCCGGGCGCCCACGGACGAGATACGCCTCTAGAGCACGCTGCGCGGCGCCGCCTACCGGAACCACACGTTGCTTGTCGCCTTTACCGGTGACTTTGATGAAGTCGCGGGTCTCCCCAATATCGTCCACGACTAAGGCGAGGACCTCAGAGATTCGGGCACCGGTCGCGTAGAGGATTTCAAGCAGCGCCTTGTCGCGCAGTTGGGTGGGGGTCTCGTCGGGACAGGCGTCGAGAAGCGTGCCCACTTCGTCGATGCTGAGCGTGTCCGGAAGCTTCTCTCCGAGCTTCGGCGGGGACACGCCCGCCGCGACATCGGCTGCCACCACTCCCTCGCTCACCGCGAATTTGTGCAGGCCGCGCGCTACAACGAGGGCACGGCTTGCCGACGACGCCGCCAGCCCCTTTCTCCCGTCTCCCCCGCGCCGCAGATCTGCGACATAGTCTTCAAGATCCGTCGATGCGACCTCGCCAAGGTCTGTTTTGCCGGTGTCTGCGAGCCAATCGAGATACCTCTCGACATCGCGGCGGTAATTGCTCAGCGTGTTGTCGGATACGCCGCGCTCGACGGCGAGGTGGTCGAGCCACAGCTGGCCGACTGTTCGTGCGTCCACACTGGAGACTTTCTATTTGATCTTCTTCATGTCGGGCGTGATCCCTTCCGCGCGGCGACGCGCCGGCATGTGCGTGGGACGCAGTTCGAAAGGCGTCTCCGTGCTGCGTGCTTCTGCCCTACCTGCGAGCACCTCGGAGGCGGACAAAATGCCCGCGATAGCGATCGAATTCGCGATACGGCCATTCATGACATCGGCGCGAGCCTCATCGAGCGGCACCCACGCAAAACCCATGTCGGCCTCTTCCTCTTCGGCCTCCGGGCGGTCGGTCTCGGCGAGATCTGTGGCCAAGAAAACTCGCACTGCTTCTTCCGCGAACCCGGGCGAGGTGACCAAGTCGACGAGCACCGACCACTTCCCCGCCTTCAGGCCCGCCTCCTCGACGAGTTCACGCTGAGCGGTGGCGAGTGCGTCTTCGCCGTCGAAGTCGAGCAGGCCTGCGGGCAACTCCCACAGCCGGCGGCCGACAGTGTGGCGGTATTGCTCCACCATCGCGATGCGTTCGTTGGCGTCGATGGCGACCACAGCGACAGCACCGAAGTGTTCCACCACCTCGCGGGTGGCGGTTGACCCGCCTGGCATGGTGACGGTGTCGCGGCGGAGGGCGAGAATCGGGGCGTCGATAAGCAGCTCCGAGTCCGTCACCTCGAAACGGTGCCGCTGCGAATCGGACATTGGTGCGGAATCAGACATGGTGCCCACGATAGCGACGAGGTCAGTTCCCGCGACGCGACTCCGGCTTCGGAGCGGGCATATCCGCATTCGCATTCGACGCAGATCCATACGCGCCGGAACCGCCGTTGATCTGCTCGGCGAGTGCGAGCACAGTCGAGATCCTGCCGGTCTCGGACTCGAGGGAGTCAACGGTGGAAACCTTGGACTTATCGTCCGAACGCAGCTGCGCCAACGATCCCTTCTCGGCGGCGGCGCCACGGCGGCCGGCAAGCACAACAGAATCGCCCTTGGAATCGAGTGCGCGCGCGAAATCAGCCATCACGGTCGCGGAGTAGACGCTGCTCTCGTCCTTATTGCCCTCCGCTTCTTCCTCGTTAAGCGTTCCGCCGGTGACCAGGATGATGCCCTGGACCGGCGTGATCGTCCCGTCGGCGTACTCGATGAATCCGGCATCGCGCAGCGCCTGCAGCACCACGGCACGGTCTTCGACGGTGGCGAGCGGCTGATCGCCTTTGGGGTCGAACATCAACGCCGCACCGAGGGACTCACCGGCGTGCACACCCGGCTCCTGGTTGTCGACGGACAACTGCGCGCCCGCCGGCAACGTCGTGGCGATAATGGAGCGCAGTTCATCTGCACCTTCGGGGGACAAGAATTTGTCGGTCAGCGTGATCTGGCCCGACGCGACGCCGCCGGCCTGCTTTGCCAACCAACTGGTCACTTCGACATCGTCAGCGTTGGCGTCCGGGGTACGGATCACCATGAACGGGCGCTGATCGAGCGCACCTTCAACGACCTTCGTCGACGTGTTCCCGAGCAGAGCGTTCGCCGCATCCACCTGACGCTGGGACTCTTCGTCGGCGGCAGTCTTCTTCCCGCCGTCGCCAGACGAACTTCCCGTGATGTGGTTGAAGCTGTTGTCGGCGATCGGCGCCATCGACGGGGCGACGACGAGCGCGCCCAAAGCGATACCGGCTGCGATGCCCCACGCGAGGCCGCTTGCCACCAAACCCGGTGCTCCGGTCTTCTTCTTCGGCATGATGAAGCGATTCCTCCCCTTTTAGCGCGAGAACAAGTTCTGGACGGTCAGTGCGAAGTTATTCCAGGTGTCGATGAGGTTGTCCACGAAAGAACCGTTGCCCATCAGACCGACAATGAGGATCACCGTGGCTACGGCGACCAGCAATCCGAGGATCGCCCACGCCCAAGCGATGCCCCTGCCGGAGGAGGACTTTTCGTAGAGATTCTCGATCACCCGCGAATCCACGATGCGATTGCCCGCCTTCAAACGGGTGAGCATCGCTGCGGGCGTCGCGTCGTCGTCACCGGCGAAGATGCGGTCCAAATCCAGGTTGTCGCCCACGGTGACGATGGTCTCCGCATCGTGGAAGACCGCGAGCAAGATAGCGAGATCCGTGGGCGAATCCGTCGCCGCCGGGAACGTCACGGCACCGACGCCCAAGTCCTGGATTCGCTCCAAGCCTGCGGCGTGGCCGTCCGGGTCTGCCGGAAGAATCACTCGGGCATCGCCGCGCAGATTGTCGTTGGAGATATCTGCCGGATCGCCCACGATGAAATCGCAGGAGTAGCCCGCATCCAGCAATGTGTCGGCGGCTGCGCCAACACCGATAATGACCGGCTGGAACTCGCGGATGAAATTGCGCATGGTCTCGATGCGCTCCCGGGTATCACCAGTCGGGCTGACGATGAGAACCTTCCGTCCCTCGATGGCATCGCCGAGCTCGGGAACGCCGACGCCGTCGACAAGCAACGGCGATTCAGAATGAATGAACTCGATGGAATTGCCGAAATAGGCTTCCATGTGGTCGACCAGGTGCTGCTGCGATTCGTCGAAAGCGCTGTCGACCGTTGCACGGTCAAGCGCGTCAGCCTGCGCGATAGCTTTCTTGCCCGCGCGCACCTCGCCGTCCGCGGTCACGGAGCCCTTCTTGCCGTCGCGGAAAGAACCGCGCGTGGAAGCGCCGGCGTTTTCCAACAGCGGAATTCCCGCATCAAGAAGCAGCTGTGGACCATAATTAGGAATATTGCCGGAGGAGAACTTCGCGATATTCACCACCGCGCCAGGACGCTTTTCCACCAGCGCCTGAGCTTCGCGACGGCTCATGTCAGGCGCGTCGACAATCGCGATATCGCCGTCGTTGAATTTGCGCATGCCTTTGCCCTGTGGGGTGCAATCGCGCAAGGAACCGCTAATGGTCTCGGTGATCGCCGTTTTATCGGCGACCTTCTTGGCCGGCTGCTTTTCCAGCTGCTTTTCCGGTGCGTCTGCCTTGGAGGCGGTCACCTTCGTACTGGTGGACGTGCTTCCGGAAGTGGACGCCTTCGTGCCGTTCTTCTCGGCGGAGGGAGTACGGGAAGTTGAGCTCATGGGTCATGATTCTGCCCGTCGGAGCAGGATATTCGGTGAAGGCG
>ERZ1031273.166-NODE-166-length-35103-cov-8.531756_pt1 | contig 35103 bp, 33 predicted proteins | sample MGYA00516575_ERZ1031273 | MGnify/ENA primary metagenome ERZ1031273 (study PRJEB33718, sample SAMN03159816) | human skin metagenome | collected 2014-02-25 | study: EMG produced TPA metagenomics assembly of the PRJNA266117 data set (Human skin bacterial metagenome... | reverse complement strand
GTCGTCGGCAGCGTCAGATGTGTATAAGAGACAGGCTCCATGATCGAATACGCGTTGCGGTCATCGTAGGAGTGCACCGCGTCGAGGCGTAGTCCGTCGATGTGGAATTCGGTGAGCCAGCGGCGGACAGCGTCCAGCACATACGCCCGGACCTCGTCCGAATCAGCGCCGGAGAAGTTGACCACGTCACCCCACCCCGTGGAACCCGACGTGGTGTACGGCCCGAATTGGCCGTTGTAATTGCCGTCGGGCCCGAAGTGGTTGAACACCACATCCAGATACACGCCCACACCACGACGGTGTGCGGCATTGACCAGACGTTTAAGCCCGTCCGGCCCGCCGTAGCTCTCCTGCACCGCGAACCAGTCCACACCGTCGTAGCCCCAGTTGCGCTCGCCGCCGAAGGGCTGGACGGGCATCAGCTCGATCGTGGTCACGCCCAGGTCCACAAGATAATCAAGCTTATCGACGACCCCGTCGAACGTTCCCTCCTTACTAAACGTTCCCACGTGGAGCTCGTAGATCACTTGCCCCTTGAGCTCGTAACTGGTCCAGTGCTGGTCGGACCACTCGAATTCGGGATCCGTCACCGCAGACAGGCCGTGCACTCCGTCGGGCTGGCGGGTCGAGCGCGGGTCGGGGAGGGGAGAGGTCCACGACGCGCCGTCGAAAAGCGAAAAGCCGTAGCGCTGACCTGGAACCTTCTCGATATCGCTCAACCACCAACCCGTGCGCGCGTCGTCGCGGCGCATCGGGTGCTCGACGCCGTCGACCACCACTTTCACATCGTGCGCGTACGGGGCCCACACATCGAACTTCATATGTTCAACCCTAAGTAAAATGGTCCGGCGATGGTGACAACATATTCATTGCCTGTCGCGGGTGAGCCGACGGTGAGCGAGATCGAGATCAAACTTGCAGAAGCGTGACCGCGGTGCTGGTAGACCGACTAAGAAAGAGCGCCGCGAGCTAGACAAACTGCGTGGCAGGCGCGGCTAAGCGTGGAGCGGGAAGCGCCGCCAGGGAGAGTTCGGGTCGATCAATGCTTCCGTGAGAATGTGGTCGAACAACTGGAGTTCACCTTGCATGTCGTCTGCGTTGTCCCTGATGGTGTCGGCTGACCAAATGGCGCGACCCCACCAGAAGCTGGCTGCGGCATCCGCCCAAGACCGGAAGTGCTTCTGTAGCTCGGCGACAGCGCGCGAGGCGTAGCTGGAGTACTCCTCAGGGGTGATGAGCCCGACGAGCGCGGCTGTCGCGCCTGTCATTTCCACCCGCATGATGTCCCAAGCGCGGGTCGTTGCCGGGACTGACGGCGCGTTAACGTTCGCGAACGAAGGGTGGGTGCGCACAGCTATCCAGTGGTCGAAGTCGGTCCAGAGCTGCTTCGGATCCATCCAGTTGGAAGTAGCCAAGTGTTCCAGGAAGATCTCCATCGTCCGGCGGCGCTTCGCAAAATCCTGCGAACGCCATTCCTGCGGGGCGAACTCACCCGTGAGCATTTCGGCTGTGTGCAGCACGGCATCCGACGACGCGGTGTGCATGTCGCCGGCGATGAGCATCTCCATCATTTGACGGGCTCCATCAGCCGAGGTGATGCCCCACGAGTGCTCAAGCATGCGCTTGTATTGCACGCGATTTTTCTTTACAGGCAACGTGGGAGTGTCCACGGTCCGGTCGTGTGCCACTCGGTACGGCAGGGCGAAAACCGCCTCCAGCACCGTCTGACGGTCTGGCTGCGGGGTGCTCCATTCCCACAGGTCAACTGCCATATTTTCGGCCTTGGCGCGGGGACGTTCGAACCGTGCGGCGGTGATGGCGGTCATCAGGGGATTCCTTCCTCACAAGACGAAATTCGCGCAATACACATGTTAACCTGCGTTACGTGGTCGATGAGAACGAGTTTGTGCGTAAAGCGTTAGAGCGCTGTGGTGACACCCAGATCGCACCGGCCGTCGTGAATGATGTCATGCATGTGCTTGGCCCTGGAGAGGAAATCCTGGAGGTGGCACTCACGAGTGCTCCCGGGTTCACGTCAGCATGCGTGTGCACGACTTCGCGCCTGTTTCTTGGCACCGCGCCAGGCCAGGTGACAGTGATCGACCACGCCTGGCTCACCGGCTTCTGTGGTCGCCCGTACGGGCCCGCAGAAGAGCTAACGCTCACACTCAAGGCCGTGGACGGGGAAGTGAACTGGATCGGATTCAACCGCACTGGACTGATGCGTATCTTGCACGCCCTTGATTTCGCGATGCAGAGCCCGGCACCGGAAGCAACTATTCCAGAACTGTTCAACAAGTGGATCGATGTCCAGCAGGAAGCGGACAACGTTGAGATGACTCCCGAGCAGTTCGAACTGAACATCCGCGAAGCGATCGGAGAGGGCAAGTGGCTGACATAAACACCTACCCGGAGCCGAGGGCCGCCTTCTCTGGCGACGCGCTTCTACCCGATCCGCCGCCGAACCGGCCCCGGCCCAACTACGGGCCGAAAGTTGCGCCCCCGGCGCAGAAGGCTCATAATGGCGCCCCTTACGGTGAGGACTACGATTTCTGGCAACAGGGCCTGTCCCCGGTGAAGCTCTCCGTTCAGACGCAGCTCATTCTGGCCGCCGTGATCGTGACCATTATCGTGACTTTCGCGGTGATCTTCGTTTAAAGATCTAGCGCAGCTCTGCGCAGCGTTCGCCGCTTTCCCTGAGCTGGGTTAGGGGCTGTTCGCGGTTGACGTAGTCGTTGGAGGGGCCCACGCATCGAACTTCAGGTGTTCAACCCTAAGTAAAATGGTCCGGCGATGGTGACAACATATTCATTGCCTGTCGCGGGTGAGCCGACGGTGAACGAAATCGAGATCAAACGCTCCCGCTTCATCACCTGGATTGCACGAGCTGAGACCGAAGAAGAAGCACGCGACGTCATCGCGCGCGCACGACACGAATTCCCCGATGCGCGGCACCACTGCTCCGCATTCATCGTGCACGTCGACGGTGCCGTGCCCATTGAACGCTCCAGCGATGACGGTGAACCTGCCGGCACAGCCGGTAAACCGATGCTCGATGCACTGCGCGGCTCAGGCCTCGAATCCGCCGTGGCCGTGGTGATCCGCTATTTCGGCGGCGTGAAACTCGGCGCGGGCGGGCTCGTCCACGCCTATTCGGAATCTGTCTCACAAGCTCTTGACGCCGTGCCGCGGGCGGAGAAATCCCTTCGCGAACTCGTCGCAGTCGATCTTCCTCATGCCGATGCCGGACGGATTGAAGCGGAACTGCGCACCCACGGCATCGACGTCGTTGACGTGACCTATGGTGCGCACGCGAGCTACCGCCTCGCTATCGCCCCCGGAACCCGCGACGAATTCGATGAGCTGCTCGCCGCCGTCACTCAAGGAAACGCAATTGCGCGCGAGGCGGGAACAATGTGGGTGGAGCGCGCCCGCTAAACTTGTGCTCATGACTCTTCAGCCCCGACCGAATAACCCGATCGAAGCCCGTAAACAGGCCGTGCGCCGCTACTCCCGCAACGGAGTGGCTTGCGTCGGTGGCGGTGTGCTCGGCGGTGTGGCGTTGGGCCTGATCTTCTCCTCCTTCTGGTTTTGGTTCGCCCTCGGCATGGTCGTCGCTGTCGGCGGCGGGCTGTATAACTACAGCAAGATCCAGAAGATCATCAACCACCAGGACAACTACTAATTCCGTGGCTGGTGCTGAACCCGACGGCAGCCCCGTCCGCATCGACATGTGGGTGTGGGCCGTCCGCATGTACAAGACCCGCTCCGAAGCCGCCAACGCGGTGCGCGCCGGGCACGTCAAGCTCAACGGCAACGCTGTGAAACCATCCACGCAAGTCGTGCCGGGCGACCGAGTCAAAGCGTGGAAAGACTACCGGGACATCGAGTATGAAGTGGTGCAGACCCTTCGCAAACGCGTCGGTGCACCTGTAGCCCGGACCTGCTATATCGACCACTCGCCGCCGCCTCCGCCGAAGGAGTACTTCTACTCCATGCCGAAGCGCGACCGGGGTGCCGGCCGCCCGACCAAGAAGGAGCGGCGCGAACTCGACCGGCTGATGGGCCGGCGCTGAACTGGGACTGAGCAGGCGAGCTCTGGATGCGGGCATCCTCGGCGAGGATGTGAACCCCAAAACTTAGTTAGCCCAGGTCGGCGAAAATGCCCTGAAATCCGCGACCTGGGGTAACTCATTTCTGGGGTTAACATTTAGAAAGCTGAAGTCCAGGGGGGGCTGAGTTTGAGCCGCGCTACACGTCGGTGTGGGCAGCGACCAAAAGAGCCGTCGGCAGGACGTCCAGGACATCGCGGACGAGGACCGTGCCCGTGAAGGTCGAGCCGGTGAGCCGGTCCGTCCACTCGCCTTCGGGCAAGGTGACGGTGGTCTCGCCCCATCCGCCGCGGTCCTCTAACAGGAGCGGGCGGCGGGTGGCTAGCGCGACAACATCGAGGCCGTCGGTGCCCCGCGCCATGCCGACGAGGTGGCTCGCAGCCTCGCCCACGCCGAAGACCGCCTGGTAATCACCGTCCAAGAAGATGTCCGGGTGCTCCCGGCGGAGGTAGACACCCTCGTGGGTGACAGCTTGCTTGGCGCGGTCGATGATGCCGGCCAGGTGCGGATAGAGGCCGGGCTGCTCGTCGTCCGCCGCGGCGTCGCGGGCCCGGATCAATTCGGCGTGGACGCGGCCGGACAAAGCCGCCTGCTTGAACTGTTCTAGTGTTTGCTCCCGGGCTATGTAATCGACGAAGCGGCGGTTGTCCGGGTCCACCAGCGACAAATCCCAGAATTCCTGGCCCTGGTAGGTGTCCGGGATACCGGGGCCGATGAGCTGGAGCATCTTCCGGCCGAGTGAGACTTGCACGGCACCGCGGTGAATCTCACCGAGGAAGTCATCGATCATGGGGGCGGCGGGGCCGTCGATAAGCGCGTCGACCCAGTCCGTGATCGTCCGTTCGAAATGCTCCTCGTTGTCGAACCACGACGTGTGCACGCCAGCTTCGCGCACTGCCTTGACGGCGTAGTCCTTGAGGCGCTCGCGGATGGTGTCGGTGCTGCCGTCGGTCGGCCAGATGCCGATGATGTTCTGGAGGAGGAAATGCGCCGTCGCATCGTCTGGCGCGGGGACCAGGGCGCTGATCTGCTGGGCCAGCTCCGCGAAGTCCTTGTGGCGCTCGGTGAGCTCGATGATGCGGGCGCGGGTGTCCTCGCTGCGCTTCGTGTCGTGGGTGCTCAGCGATGTCATGGCGTGCGGCCACAGCATCGCACGCTCCTGCTGGAGCAGATGGAATTCCGCAGCCGAGACCCCGAACCGGCCGGGCGCGCCGCCGACTTCCTGGAGCGCGACGAGGCGGCAGGCCCGGTAAAACAGCGTGTCCTCCACGCCCTTTGCCATGACGGCACCGCAGACCTGAGCGAAGCGAGTCTTGGCTTCGCCGTTCGCGAGAAACGCCGCAGAGATCAGATCGAGTGCTCCGCGGCGCGACGGGAAGCGCCGCACCATGTCCGCCACGATCGTCGACGTCTGGCGGGACAAGGAGATGTAGTCCGCGCGGTAAACCGGCATAGCGGCGACGAGGTCGATGACAGTGCGTTCCAGATCCTCGTCGGTCACGTCCGCGCCGGCCGTGGAGAAATTATCGCGGCGGATGGCGCGGGTCAGGCGGCGGACCTCAGCGGCCAGCTCCGACTGCGCTACGTCTCGTTTGAGCTGGTGTTCGGCTGCGGTGATAGCTGCTTCATCCCATGTCGAGCCGGACTGCTGGAGGGAGAGCATGCTCAACGAATCCTCGGCGTCGCGGGAAATGAAAATGCCGTCGAGCTCCCGCAGCGCGTCGTATCCGGTGGTGCCGTCGACGGCCAAACGCGGGTCGAGCGGTTCCGTGACACCGAGAATCTTCTCGGCAACCAGCCACCGGTCCTTCCCGATTAGATCCCGCAAGCGGTTCAAATAGGTAAATGGGTCGGCGAGTCCGTCTGGGTGGTCCACGCGGACACCATCGATCAAGTCTTCCGCGATGATCTGGCGCAACGTGCGATGGGTGTGCTCGAAGACGAGCGGGTCTTCTTGGCGGATGCCCGCCAGGCCGTTGACGGAGAAGAAACGGCGGTAGGAGATCACTCCGTCGCGCCAGAACATGAGGCGGTAGCTCTGCTTTTCGTAGACCTCGCGCGGATCATCGTCGAGGCTCGAAAAAGAGCCCGGCGCGAGGGGGAAATAACTGTCGAAATAGGCGAGCACCGGCTCATCGATATCGTCGAGATAGGTCAGTTCGAATTTGTCCTCGTCGCCCGGCTGGCCCAGCACCGGGAGCCCCAGCTTGCCGCCTGCGCCGTTGTCCTCGTGCCAGTCGATGTCGAAATACGACTCGAATTCCGAGTCCTGCCCGTTTTTGAGTACGTCCCACCACCAGGGATTCAACTGCGGCGTCTCCACACCGAGGTGATTGGGCACGATATCCACGATCAGGCCGAGCCCCGCCGCGTGCGCTTCCGCCGCTAGGTGGCGTAGCCCTTCGATTCCGCCGAGTTCCGGGTTCACTTCGGTCGGGTCTGTCACGTCGTAATTGTGGTTGGACTCCGGATACGACGTGAAGATCGGGGAGAGGTACAGGTGGGAGACCCCTAACTCCTTCAAGTAGGGGACGAGCGCGGCGGCGTCGGCGAAGGTGAAGCTTCGGCCCGCCGGGTCCGCTTTCGCGCCGCGCAACTGCAACCTGTACGTCGAGGTGATCGGGCGGGGCATGTGCGGACACTCCTTATCGTCGTGACACTGTGTTGTACACCCTCACACACTAGTGAGATGAAGCCGCGCTCTCACCGCTTCCGCAGTCATGATGGTTGACCGGAAAGCCGTAGGAATAGGTGAATACCGCAGCCGCCGGGAATGCCTCGCGTACCTGGCGCGCATCTGCGTCGAGAACAAAGAGCTCTTTGTGGTCGCGGGTGAGAAACACCAGTGCTGCTTCGGGGGAGAGGATCTCCGTGAAATGTGCGTGGAGCACTCTGAACGTCCGCGGATGCGCCAGCCACGCTGCCGGCGGATGCGCACCGCCTCGCACTTCGAGGCCCCGGGGTGCTGCATCCCCTAGTGCGAAAGATGCATTGCGCACCGTGAATTCGATTTTGTCGTGCTGCGTGCGCAGCAAGGTGTCGGCTGCGGTATCCCAGGCCTGCTGCGTGCTCAATTCCATGTGTCCCAGATCAAGCGGTGTCAGTAAACGCCCGTCTGGGGCTTTCAACAAAGCCACATGGTCGCGGGAGAGCGCGACATATGCCGGCTTGGCCGATGAACCCGGGTGCGCCCAGCCGGTGGACTTCACAGCACGCGTCCGCGGTGCGGGGACGGCGTGCAGTGCACTTGCTGGGAGCTGAGCGACGGCCAACCCGGCGGATGAAGACACCGGGGACGGGACGGAAACGGGGACAGGGACAGCGACAGGAGTAGGAACGGCAGGTGGTGCAGGATTCAGCGCGACATTCATGCCTTTTTAGACTGCGCTGACCCAGCCCGCGGTTCCCTCGCCGCCGAAATTTCTTTAAAACGGGGGCTGCTCGTTCAACCCGAGAATGTCCAGCAGTTTGTCCGCGGGCCAAATCTCAATCTCTTGGCCCTTTTCCATCAGCTCGCGGGCGCGCTTCTCCTTGGAGGTCATCGACGCCCATTCGCCGACGACGAGAATCGTCGTCTTCTTGGTCACGTTCTTGCCCACCTGGCCGCCGCGCGCAGCGATGCCATCCCACAGCTGGCCTTTGTCGAAGGGCTCGAATTCGCCGGTGAGCGTGACATTCTGCTCGTACAGCGGGGACTTTGGATCCGCATCGACAGCCGGTTCCGGGATCGTGTCCGGGGTTGCCACCGACTGCCACGGCGCAGGGCCGCGGCCGGATTTTCCGGAGCTCCCGTTCTCGTCCGGCTCGCTCTTCTCCTCAGCAGCGGAGGCGGACTGCAAGGCCGTCTGCGCGCCGGAGAGGTCTTTGAGCACAGGGGTGACGCGGGCAGTGTCGACGGATCCCAGGGCAAAGCCAGTGGAATGGACGTAATCGGCCAGCGTGCCGGTATGCTCCGCGCGCCGGGCGAGTCCGAGCATCACGCCTGCGCACGCTTCCGCATCGGCGGCGGCATCGTGGTGGTTGTCGAGTGTGACACCGAAATGCTCTGCCACCGTAGGCAAACGGTGGTTGGCCACGCCCAAGTCCGCGGCGCGCGACTGCGCCAGCGTGCACGCGAAGGTGATGTGCGGAATCTTCGCGCCCGAGGCCTGCGCCGCGTAGCGGATAGCGGAGGCATCGAAATACGCGTTGTGCGCCACGACGGGCAGGTCGCCGACGAAGTCCGTGAATCGCTCAAACAGCTCACCGACAGCGGGCTCATCGGCGACGGCGTCTGCTGTGATGCCATGGCAATCGACATTGAACGGATCAAACTCGTCGATGCCTTCCGGTGGGCGGCACAACCACGATGCGCGTTCGACGATCTCGCCATCGATGACGCGCACCAGCCCGATTTGGCAGACCGAACCCCAATTCTGGTTCGCGGTTTCGACATCGAAGGCAACAAAGCTGAAGCCTGGAATGCTATCCGCGCTGACCTTCTTGCCCGAACGCGCGGCATCCACGATGGCCTGCAGCTGTTCCGGCCCTTTCTCGTCGCCCGGGACGAAACGAATAACAGTCTCACCAGCGCCGCCAGCAAGGACGACACGTGCGCCATCCCAGTCGTCGCCGGGAAGCACGCTTATCGACGACACCTCCGCCAGCGGGAGCACCACCGCCTCTGCCGTGCCGGTCAACGCGGCTTCAAGCGGATCCGGGTGAACCTCCAGCGCGGAGTCGGTGACCAGGATTCGGGCACCGTGCGTGTTAATCATCTGCGCCCTGTGCCTCCTCGATGCCTTCGGCCTTCTTGTCGTCTTCGTTGTTTTCGTTGTTCTCCTCGTTCTCGTTGTTCTCGTCGAAAATCGGAGGCTCGATCTGGCGGAGCACGATGGTGGAGCGCGCCGGCACATTCTTGGTGCCGCCGGCTTCGATCTCTTCGGTCTCTGCCGGGTGACCGAGGGGTTCGGTGGTGTCGATGAGAACTTCCCACTTCGCGCCGAGGGTCTTCGACGGCAGGGTGAACTCGATGTCCTCGTGGAAGGCGTTGAACATCAACAGGAAGGAATCGTCGATGACCTGCTGGCCGCGTGAATCCGGCTCAGCGATCTGGCTGCCGTTGACGTATGCCTGCAGCGCCTTGCCGAAAGCGAAGTCCCAGTCGTCCTGCGTCATCATTCGGCCGTCGGGCGTGAGCCACGCGACATCGCGGTCCTGGGCGTCAGTGCCCAGCGGGCCACCGGCGAGGAAGCGGCGACGACGGAAGACCGGGTGGTTCTTGCGGATGGCGATCAGGCGCTTGGTGAAGTCGTGCAGGTCGTCGCCCACCTTCAGGCGGTCCCAGTTCATCCAGGACGTCTCGTTGTCCTGGCAATACACGTTGTTGTTGCCGCCCTGTGTGCGCGCGAATTCATCACCGTGGGCGATCATCGGAGTGCCCAGCGAGAGCAGCAGCGTGGTGAGGAAGTTGCGGCGCTGCTGCGCACGCAGCTTCAAGATTTCTTCATCGTCGGTCGGGCCCTCCACACCGCAGTTCCAGGAGCGGTTGTGGCTCTCACCGTCGCGGCCGTCCTCCTGGTTCGCCTCGTTGTGCTTCTCGTTGTAGCTGACCAGGTCGTTGAGGGTGAAGCCGTCGTGCGCGGTGATGAAGTTGATGGACGCGGTGGGGCGACGGCCATTGTGGTTGTACAGGTCCGACGAACCAGTCAGACGCGACGCGAACTCACCGAGCGTGGCAGGTTCGCCGCGCCAGAAATCACGCACCGTGTCGCGGTACTTACCGTTCCACTCGCGCCACAGCGGCGGGAAATTGCCCACCTGGTAGCCGTTCTCGCCCACATCCCACGGCTCGGCGATGAGCTTGACCTGGGACACGATCGGGTCCTGCTGCACCAAATCGAAGAAGGTAGCCAGGCGGTCCACATCCGAGAACTCGCGGGCCAGGGTGGACGCGAGGTCGAAGCGGAAACCATCGACGCGCATCTCGGAGACCCAATAGCGCAGCGAATCCATAATCAGCTGCAAAGAGTGCGGGTCGCGGACGTTCAGCGAGTTACCGGTGCCGGTGTAGTCCATGTAGTGGAACCGGTCGCCGTCGACAAGCCGGTAGTACGCCTCGTTGTCGATGCCGCGGAAGGCGATCGTCGGGCCCATGTGGTTGCCTTCTGCCGTGTGGTTGTACACGACGTCGAGGATGACCTCCATGCCCGCCTCGTGGTACGCACGGACCATGCCCTTGAACTCGGCGACAGCGTCGCCCGGCTTCTTGCTGGCCGCGTAATCCTGGTGCGGCGCGAAGAAGCCGAAGGTGTTGTAACCCCAGTAGTTGCGGAGGCCGAGGTCGCGCAGACGATCATCCTGTAGGAACTGGTGGACCGGCATGAGCTCCACCGAGGTCACCCCGAGGTCCTTCAAATAGGAAATGACGCTCGGGTGGGCAAGCCCGGCGTAGGTGCCGCGGAGATCTTCCGGCACATCCGGGTGCAGCTGAGTCATACCTTTGACATGCAGCTCGTAAATAATCGCGTCGTTCTCCGGAATGCGCGGAGACCTGTCATCGCCCCAATCGAAGAACGGGTTGATCACCACAGACTTCATCGTGTGGCCGAGCGAGTCCTCTTCGTTGCGTCCGGTGCCCGGCTCCTCGGCGTGAATGTCGTAAGAGAACAAGGACGAATGTCCGTCGAATTCGCCGTCGAATGCGCGGGCGTACGGGTCGACCAGGAGCTTGGACGGATCGCAGCGCTTGCCGTTTTCCGGGTCCCACGGGCCGTGGACGCGGTATCCGTAACGCTGGCCAGGCAGGACGCCCGGCAGGTAAGCGTGCCAGACATGGTTGTCCACCTCTTCGAGGTTGACGCGCACTTCATTTTCTTCACGGTCGATCAGGCAGAGCTCCACCTTCTCGGCGACGTTGGAAAAGATGGCGAAATTGGTGCCAGCACCGTCGTATGTAGATCCCAGGGGGTAGGAGGATCCAGGCCACACCTGGATGGTCTGCTCATTCGCGCTCGGATTTGTCATGAGACCCGATGTTAATAGAAATCGGGGTGCGTGATGCACCTAGTGCGGGTCCGCGTCGAGCCCCGCGAGAAGGAGATCCACAGCAGCATCGACCTGCTCGGCTGATCCATATAGAACCTGCTTTTCACCTGTAGTTATTTCTCGCAGTTGTGTGCCAGCCTGGTGGAGGCTCGTGGCGCCCAAGGTGAGATAGAGCAGTCCGGCGGCCGCCGACTCAGGCGGGTCTCCGTCAAAGCTCGCCCGTATCCCGTCGAGCAATGCGGGAAAGACAGGGGAGTCGGCTTGGGACGCGGCGGTGGAGACCACGTCGGCGCCGTCGATATGCGATAAAAGCGCCTCGCGCAGAGCCGCGCAGAATTCTTTGGGCCCGGGGTGCGGGGATATGAGCACAGGGGCGACGATCTCGTCGGCCATCGCGGCGATGAGTGCTTGTTTGCTGTCGATATGCCAGTAAAGAGCGCCCGGGGCGACACCTAAGGACGCGGCGACCCGGCGCATGGAGACATCGGCGAGACCGTAGGAATTCAAGATCTCCACGGCTGCTCGGGCGATCACCGGGCGGGACAGTTGCATGCTATAACAGCGTACACGCAGCTCCCCGGCCATTCTCACAGCTAGTTCATGGCATCTTCAACGTCCCACAGTTAATGGGAATCAGGTGGTCGTTGCTATGATCTGATGTGCACTGAAAGCAACACTAAGCAATACGCGTTATCAAAGATGTTCCCTCGTCACATGACGCGGTGGCTTTCACCGGGACATCGGTAGGCCCCCGCTGTTTCGAAGAGGGCTTCGGATAACGGAACAGTTTGAGGAGGCTTCTTTTATGACGTTGACTATCGCTCCGAGGAAGACGGTCGCGGCAGCTATTCTGATCGCACCTTTGGCTCTTGCTGCCTGCGGGTCCAACGAGGACGAGAATGTCGCCGAGGGCATGGCCACCGAGACCAATGTCGTCACTGTCGATCCGGAGGCCGAGAAGCCTGCGGACGATAAGGAGAAGAAAGACGACGACAAGGACAAGGACAACAAGGACGAGGAGTCCAAGCCTGAGGACGCACCGAAGCCGGAAAACGACCCTGCGGCGCAGGGCGTGCCGAATGAGGGCGCAGCTGGGGTGGTCAACCCGTTCGAGGACGGCACGCTGCCGACCGTCGAGGCGAAGCCTGTCGAGGGTGGCCAGGAGGCCAGCGAGTCAGACGTCAAGGGCATGACCGAAACGATGAACAAGATCTACAACCCGAAGGATCTTGTCTCCTGGTCCCGCGTGATCATGGAGAACTCCTGCCAGAAGGTCGTCGACCAGACCAACCAGGAGCTGGCGGGCCGCGGCACCTCCCTCGAGCAGACTGAGCGCGAGATGCAGCAGGCAGTCGACGCAGCGAAGGCTGCGGGCCGTCCGTTGCCGCCGGTCCCGCAGACCCAAGCGGAGCTTAGTGACGTCCGAGTGAACGGCGACTCCGCCTCCGCCACCGTGACCGTCAATACCAACGGCCAGACCGAGTCTGGCGTCCAGCGCTTCCAGCGCGAGGGCGACCAGTGGAAGGTGTGCAACTAAGTCATTCCCCGCGTATTTCCCAGCCTTTCGGCTGGGGCGCGGGGCTTGTTGCGCTTGGGGGCACCATCGCCGCGCTTGTCGGCGGCGTGTGGGGCCTTACTCGTCCGGGCTATTCCGCCACCGTCGATGATGGCGGCGCACAGATCGACCCGGCGTTGAACGCCGCTAATGTCGAGTTCATTTCTTTTGTCGGCTTCGTTTTTCTGACCACATTGCTAGGTCTATTGATCGGCGTAGTGGCTTTTCTGACCGCGGGAAAACGCGCGGGGATCGGGCGGATGCTGTTCACCATTGCCGTGGCGGCGTTTTCAAGCTGGACGTTATTTATTCTCGGCACCTGGTCCGCGGAGCTGTACCACGGAGTACCTGATCCTCATGATGTGGAGCCGGGGCAGACACTGACCTTTGTGCCGGTCCTGCGTCCGGGGCCCGCGTGGCTTGCGGGGCCGTTCGTGGCGGCGTTGGCGTATTGGCTCGGCGCGGTTTCATCGGTGGGAAGTGGCCCGGCGCCGCGTGACGCCGAATATGATGAGCGCCATGCTCAATGTGACTGATCTTCGTGGACGCACTCCTTCGACATCCGAGCTGCGCCGGGTTCTGCCCCGGGGCGGCATGGATATTGCATCGGTGGTTCCCACTGTCACTCCGATCATTGAGGACGTGAAGCAGAGCGGGGCCACAGCGGCGCTCGACTACGGCGAGAAATTCGATGCGATCCGTCCCGAGACTGTGCGGGTGCCAGACGAGGTCATCGCCCGCTGCGTTGAGGATCTCGACGGTGAGCTCCGCGCGGCTTTGGAAGAGGCGATTGCGCGGATCCGTGCAGTCCACGCCGCACAGAAACCGTCTGAGCACACTATCGAGGTGGCCGACGGAGCCACGGTCACCGAGGTCTTCCTCCCAGTGGAACGCGTCGGCCTCTACGTGCCGGGCGGTAAAGCGGTCTACCCGTCGTCAGTGCTCATGAATGCCATTCCGGCGCAGGAAGCAGGAGCAGAATCGCTCGTGGTGTGCAGCCCGCCGCAGGCGGAACACGGTGGATGGCCGCACCCGACGATCCTCGCGGCGTGTGCGATGCTCGGTGTGGATGAAGTCTGGGCCGTCGGCGGTGCGCAGGCGGTCGGCCTCATGGCCTATGGCGATGATGTGGAGAACCTCGAGCCTGTCGATATGGTCACCGGCCCCGGCAATGTCTTCGTTGCTGCGGCGAAACGCGTGGTCAATGGGGTAGTCGGGATCGATGCAGAAGCGGGACCGAGCGAGATCGCGGTGCTCGCAGACGATTCCGCGGACCCGGTCCTTGTCGCCGTGGATCTGATCTCTCAGGCAGAGCACGATGAGAATGCCGCGTCGGTGCTGATCACGGATTCGGAGGAACTCGCAGCCGCCGTAGACAAGGAGATCGACGCGCGAGCGGCACAGACCCTCAACGCCGACCGTGCGGCGACGGCGCTTGGCGGGCAGCAGTCCGGCATCATTCTCGTCGACGATCTCGCCGCAGGCATCGCTGTTGCCGATGCGTATGCTGCAGAGCACCTCGAGATCCACACACGCAATGCCGCCGATGTAGCAAGGAAGATCACGCACGCCGGCGCGATCTTCGTCGGACCATTCTCCCCGGTGCCGTTGGGGGACTACATCGCAGGCTCGAACCACGTGCTGCCCACGTCTGGCACAGCACGATTTACCCCGGGTCTGTCCACCCACACGTTCCTGCGCCCAGTCAACATCATCGAATACGCCGAGAAAGCTCTCGCCGAAGTCGGGCCGCACATCATCACCTTGTCCAGCGACGAGCAGCTTCCCGCCCACGGTGAAGCGATCAAGGCCCGCACGGAGAAATAGTGAAGGGAAGACAAGGAGAAATAATGACTGAGCCCAAACAGCAGAACCAGCTTGCCCTGTCCGACCTGCCGCTGCGTGAGGAGCTGCGAGGCAAGTCCCCGTACGGCGCGCCGCAGTTGAGCGTGCCGGTGGCGTTGAACACGAACGAGAACCCGTACCCGCCGTCGGATGAGCTCATTGCGGACCTCGTCGAGGAGGTCCAGCGGGTCGCTGCAGGACTGAACCGCTACCCGGAGCGTGACGCGGTCGAGCTTCGCGACGACCTCGCCGCGTACGTGTCCAAGCAGACCGGCATCACAGTCACGCGCGACCAGGTGTGGGCAGCGAACGGCTCAAACGAGGTTCTCCAGCAGCTGCTCCAGGCCTTCGGTGGGCCGGGCCGCACCGCGATGGGGTTCGTACCCAGCTACTCCATGCACCCGATTCTCTCGTCGGGCACTCAGACGGAGTTCATTGGGATTCCGCGCGGAGAGGACTTCCGCGTCGATGTGGATCTGGCCGTTCGCGAGATCAACGAGCAAAAGCCTGATGTGGTCTTCGTGACCACCCCGAATAATCCGACGGGCGATGTCACCGCGCTCGCTGACATAGAGCGCATCACCGAAGCAGCCCCTGGCATCGTGATCGTGGATGAGGCGTATGCGGAATTCTCCCCGTCGGCATCCGCTGTGTCGTTGCTGGAGAAGTACCCGGCCAAGCTCGTGGTCTCCCGAACCATGTCGAAGGCCTTCGATTTCGCGGGAGGCCGTCTCGGCTATTTCGTCGCCGCCCCCGCCTTCATCGAGGCAGTCATGCTCGTCCGCTTGCCGTACCACCTTTCGGTCCTGTCACAGGCGGCAGCGCGGGTGGCGTTGCGGCATGCGGGGGAGACGCTGGGGAACGTCGATAAGCTTGCGTCTGAGCGTGAGCGCGTTCAGGCTGCGCTGCTTCAGCTGGGGTACGAGGTCGTGGACAGCGAATCGAATTTCCTCTTCTTCGGCGATTTCGACGATGCGCACGCAGCCTGGCAGGAATTCCTCGACCGCGGGGTGCTCATCCGTGATGTCGGCGTGGCTGGACATTTGCGTGTGACAATCGGGTTGGATGAAGAAAACGACGCGTTCTTGGCTGCAGCGAAGGAGATTAAGGATAATGACTGACCGGATCGGCACAGCGACGCGCACGACCAGCGAGTCGGACATTTCGGTCGAGATCAACCTCGACGGCACGGGCAAAGTCGAGGTGGACACCGGCCTGCCGTTCTTCGACCACATGCTCACCGCATTCGGCACGCACGGCAGCTTCGACCTGAAGGTCAAGGCGGAAGGCGACACGCACATCGACGCGCACCACACGGTCGAGGACACCGCGATCACGCTGGGCTGGGCGCTGATCGACGCGGTGGGGGACAAGTTGGGCATCCGCCGCTTCGGCTCCATGGCCCTGCCGATGGATGAGACCCTCGTCGAGGCCGTCGTGGACATCTCCAACCGCCCGTACTTCGTCATGAACGGCGAGCCGGAATCCATGGCGTGGCAGATCATCGGCGGACACTACGCCACGGTGATCAACCGCCACTTCTTCGAGACACTGGCGTACAACGCGCGCATCACCCTCCACGTCAACGTGCGGTACGGCCGCGACCCTCACCACATCACGGAAGCCGAGTACAAGGCGGTCGCGCGCGCACTGCGCCAGGCCTACGAACGCGATCTGCGCGTTGAGGGCGTACCCTCTACCAAGGGCGCGCTTTAAAGCACGCTTATCGACGTCAGCGTTGTTCCGCTAACCGCCGCGCCCAACGCTGATTTTCGGGCTTTTCCAACTGTGAATCCTCACGGTTGGTGGGAGCCTGATTTTTCTTGTTGGAACCGTCCGGTTCCTTTTTTCTTTGTGCAGTCGATGTGAGTTTTGGGAGGGTTTTCACCGTGGGTTCCCCGCAAGGGACTGGTCCGGACGATGCTTCCCAGACTGAGGTCAATTCGGTCTGGGAGGCATCTGGCTTCATTCCGACTCTGGTGGCGGTCGCCGCCGCTTTCGGTTCGTGGGCGCTGTTGCTGCCGGTCGTGCCGGTGGCAGTTCTCGATGCAGGTGGCTCCCACGCCCTCGCTGGTGCGTCGACAGGCGTGTTCATGGCTGCGACTGTGCTCACGCAGGTCTTCATGCCGCGGTTGCTGCGCCGGTTCAGCTACCGCTCCGCGATCGCCGTTTCGGCGGTGCTGCTCGGTGTCCCGGCGCTGGCGTTCATGTGGAATATGGACCCGTCGGTGGTCCTTGCGGTGAGCGTGGTGCGCGGTATCGGCTTCGGCGCGATGACTGTTGCTGAGGCCGCGATCATCGCTGAGCTTGTGCCTCGCAAACTGCTGGGTAAGGCCTCCGGTGTCTTCGGCGCTTCGAGCGGCTCCTCCCAGATGATCGCGTTGCCGTTGGGCCTGTTCCTCAGCGAGAAAATCGGGTACGAACCCGTGTGGATCATAGCCACAGTGATCGCCGCCGTCGGCGGCTTGGCGTGTGCTGCTATCCCGCCCATCAAGGGGGCCCAACCCGACCCGGTGGCCAGCGGCGCGATGTCCGCCCCGACGTGGAAGCTCGTGCTCGTGCCCACCCTGGCGCTGGCCATCGCCGCGATGGCGTACAGCCTGATCGCCAACTTCCTGCCCGATGCCGCCCGCGACACGGGGATCACCTCCGGCACCACGCTCGGTGGCCTGATCCTGGCGGTGATCAACCTGGCAGTCATGTCGGCGCGCATCTTCACCGGTGTCGTCGCCGACCGCCGCGGCGAGCCGGGCACCTTCATGATCCCGTTCCAGATCGCCGCCGCCATCGGTATGTTCGGCTTCGCCGCCTGCCTGGCTACCAGCGCCCACCCAGTGTGGATGGTCGTCTCCGCGATCTTCTTCGGTGCCGGCTTCGGCGCCGTGCAGAACGAATCCTTGCTCAGCATGTTCTACCGGCTGCCCCAGTCCAAGGTCAGCCACGCTTCCGCCGTGTGGAATGTCGGTTTCGACGGTGGCCAGGGCATCGGCTCCTTCATGTTCGGCGGCATGATCGCCGGTCTCGGCGCCGCGGGAGCGTTCGCTGCCTCTGGTGCCGTCGTCATCGCCGGCATCGCCATGACGACGACCGACTGGATCATCGGCCGACGCCGCCTCCGGCGATAGGGGCGCTAGACTTCCCACTCATGAGCAATGTGGTGGCCCTTCTGGATTACGGTGCAGGAAATCTCCGCTCGGCGCAGCGTGCGCTCGAGCATGTCGGGGCGGACGTGGTGGTCACGCGCGACCCCATGATCGCGGTGGAGGCAGACGGTCTGGTTGTGCCGGGGGTCGGGGCATTCGACGCGTGCATGCGCGGGTTGAAGGGCGTCGCCGGGCCGCGCTTGATCGGGCAGCGGTTGGCTGGCGGTCGGCCGGTGCTGGGGATCTGCGTGGGGCTGCAGGTGATGTTCGAGAAGGGAGTCGAGCATGGCATCGAGGCGGAAGGGTGCGGGGAGTGGCCGGGGGTCGTCGATAAGCTTGATGCCCCTGTCTTGCCGCACATGGGCTGGAACACCGTCGATGTGGCGGACGGCTCTGAGATGTTCGCGGGGTTGGATGCGGACACGCGGTTCTACTTCGTGCATTCCTATGGCGTGCAGAACTGGGAGATGGCCGAGGATGACTTCATCGCCGCGCCGAAAGTCTCGTGGTCGCAGCATGGCAATTCGCGGTTCGTCGCAGCCGTGGAAAACGGCCCGCTGTGGGCCACGCAATTCCACCCGGAGAAGTCTGGGGATGTCGGTTTGACGTTGTTGCGGAATTGGGTCGGCCATCTGAATTAGACTGCGGATATGAGTTTCACTGTTCTGCCCGCAGTAGACGTCGTCGATGGCCAGGCTGTCCGCCTTGATCAGGGGGAAGCCGGGACGGAGAAGAATTACGGCGCCCCGCTGGACGCGGCGCTGCAGTGGCAAGAAGAAGGCGCGGACTGGTTGCACTTCGTCGATCTGGATGCGGCGTTCGGGCGCGGCTCCAACCACGAGCTGATGGCGGAGATCACCAAGACGCTGTCCATCAACGTGGAGCTGACCGGCGGCATCCGCGACGACGCGACGCTTCAGCGCGCGCTGGCAACGGGTGCGAAGCGCGTCAATATCGGCACGGCTGCGTTGGAGGACCCGGACTGGGCGGCCGAGGCGATCGCGAAGCACGGCGACAAGATCGCCGTCGATATCGCCGTGCGCGAAGAAAACGGCGAGTGGCGCACGAAGGGCCGCGGTTGGACATCGGACGGCGGCGACTTGTGGGAGGTCCTCGAGTCTTTCGATTCCGCCGGGTGCGCGCGTTTTGTGGTCACCGATGTGAGCAAGGACGGCACGCTTGCTGGCCCGAATATGGACCTGTTGCGCGAGGTCTCCGCGGCCACCGACGCTGCTGTGACGGCGTCGGGCGGCGTGTCCACACTCGCCGATATCGCCGAGATCGCGCGTTACGCCGATGAAGGCATTGACAGTGTGATCGTGGGCAAGGCTCTCTACGAGAAGCGCTTCACGCTGCGCGATGCCCTCGCAACCGCGGCCGCGCCGGGGGACGAGTAGGGCGCAATGCAGGCAGACGAGTTGAACAGGTTCCTCGCGGTCGCGGAGGAAGCTGCGGATATCGCGCGCCAGCAGTTCGTCGAGGGGCTCGGGTCAGCACCAGCGCTGTATAAAAGCTCCAACGACTTCGCCACAGAGGTGGACCTGCAGATCGAGACGACGCTGCGCAAGCACCTCACCGAATCCACGGGGATTCCTGTGCTCGGCGAAGAAAAGGGAGGGCAAAAGCTTAGCGACGCCCTGTGGGTCGTCGACCCCATCGACGGCACCGCTAATTTCTCCTCGGGCAACCCGAATTGTGCGGTGCTGATCTCCCTAGTGGTGGATGGCCAGCCGGTCGTTTCCGTCACGGATGTGCCGATGTTGAATATGCGTCTTTCCGCCACCGAAGGTTCCGCCCTCACGCTGAACGGAAGGCAGCTTCCGCGTATCGACGAAGTCAAGCCGGTGAGCAACCAAGTCGGTGTGGGCACTGTGGGCACCGACGACACGAGCCGTGTTCCGCCCGACAGCCGCCTGAAGCTGATCAAGGCACTCGAATACTCCAATATGCGCCCGCGGATCAGCGGATCGGTCGGCCTTGACTTGGCTTTCGTCGCGCAAGGAATCTACGAGGCCACCGTGAGCTTCTCGCCGTTCCCGTGGGACAACGCCTCCGGTGTGCTCCTCGCGCGCTGCGCCGGCGCCGTTGTCACGGACGTGGATGGCAAGCCGTGGGAGTTGGGCTCCCTCGGTGTCATCGCTGGGTCGCCCGAAGTGCATGCTTCAGTGCTGCGTACCATGAAGTCCATTCAGCGTGAAGCCGGAAGGAAGTGATTGAGCCATGGCCGTGGCAACCAGGGTGATTCCGTGCCTAGACGTGGACAACGGCAGGGTCGTCAAGGGCGTGAACTTTGAAAACCTGCGTGATGCAGGCGACCCGGTGGAGCTGGCCAAGCTCTACGGTGAACAGGGCGCAGACGAGCTGACCTTTCTCGACGTGACCGCTTCCAAGCAAGGCCGCGGCACGATGCTCGACGTGGTGCGCCGCACCGCCGACCAGGTGTTCATTCCGCTCACCGTCGGCGGGGGTGTGCGTACGGAAGACGATGTGCGCGAGCTTTTGCGTGCTGGCGCAGACAAAGTCTCTGTCAACACCGCGGCTATCTCCCGGCCGGAGCTGTTGCGCGAGCTCTCCCAGGTCTTCGGCGCACAGTGCATTGTTCTATCCGTCGACGCCCGCCGAGTGCCGGAAGGCGGCACCCCGCAGCCGTCCGGATTCGAAGTGACCACCCACGGCGGCACCCGTTCCGCGGAATTGGACGCCATCGAGTGGGCTCGCACGGGCGAGAAACTAGGGGTGGGGGAGATCCTGCTCAATTCCATGGACGGCGACGGAACGAAGGAAGGCTTTGATCTCGAGCTTATAGAGCGCGTCCGCGAGGCCGTCTCCATTCCTGTGATCGCTTCCGGCGGTGCTGGCCAGGCCGAGCATTTCCCGCCTGCGGTTCGCGCCGGGGCGGACGCGTTGCTGGCCGCTTCCATCTTCCACTTCCGTGAGGTGAGCATCAGTGAGGTCAAGCAGGCGCTTGCTGACGCCGGATGCGAGGTGCGTCAGTGATGTGCGATACCCCCACTGATGAGCTCATCCCTGAGAATGCCCAGCTCGACGACGCGCTCCGGGACCGTGTCCGCTTCAATGATGCCGGGCTGGTGCCCGCCGTCGTCCAGGCCGCTGACACAAACGAGGTGCTCATGATGGCGTGGATGGACGAGCATGCGCTCGCCTACACCCTGACCACGCGCCGCGGCACCTACTACTCCCGTTCCAGGTCCGAATACTGGATCAAGGGACTCACGAGCGGCAACACCCAGTACGTCACGGAGGTGCGCCTCGACTGCGACGGCGACACCGTGCTGATGAAAGTGGAGCAGCGGGGCGGAGCCTGCCACACCGGCGACCGGACCTGCTTCGATGGCGACCTACTCCTCGCACCGGAGGAAGGACGATAATGAGCGACACCGACGGAACGACCGAGCCAGTCCAGGACAAACGCCATGCCCGCCTGGGCGCGCTGCTGATGGGAATCGGAGCGCTGGTGCTCTGGTTGGCTTCACGCGTGAGCTGGATGACGGTCAATTACGAAGATGACCGCACGGGTAACGGCGCCGTAGACGTCAACGGCGCCACCTGGTCGACGGAGGTCACAGCGGTGGTGCTGTTGCTGCTCGCCGCCACAGTGGCTGGGCTGGCTTTGCGGCGCTGGGGCCGCCGTCTCGTCGGCGCAGTCGGGGCTATCGCAGCCGTGGCGGTGACCATTCCGCCGCTCGGTCTGCTGGCGGGTTCGCCGGACCCGGAACGCGCTAAAGCATTGCTGACCCTGGGCGGTGAGGAAACGGCTATCGGCAGCACCGTCGGTGAGACTGCGATCCCGGAGTGGGCGAATATTTCCAGTATCGATGTCGCCGCACTTGGCCCCATCGCAGCTGTGCTGGGTGCACTCGCCGCCGCTGCTGGCGGCCTTCTGCTCGCGGTCCGACCCGGCTATGACGCGGCGACGGTGAATAAGTACGAGAAGACATCGCAACGCCGCGAGAAGATCGAGCAGGATCTCGAATCTGAGCCCGATTCCGGTCGTGTTCTGTGGGATGCGATCGATGCGGATCTAGACCCGACCGACACCGAAACGCGAAGTGGGCCCAAGCGGACGGAATGAAACTCCGCGCATGTAGAACACTTTTGCACCGCTTGATTTCGTGGACTGCGCACAACCCGATAACCTCATAGGCATGACTGCGGTGCAGGGCAAGCAACAGCTGGTCACCAACGCGACGCACAATCCAGTTGTCGCGGGGGTGCTGGCTGATGTTGCCGAGCGCGAAGCGCAAATTCCTTTCAAGGAGATCAAAGCCCGCTCGCGCAGCATGCCCGAGACGAGGGACGTCCGCGCCGCCTTGCTCGGTCCCGGCTGCGGGGTGATCGTGGAGATCAAACGCACCTCGCCCGTTTTCGGCCCCACCGGGGTGATCGACTCCATGGCGCATCTCGCCGCCGAGATCGAGGCCGGAGGCGCCGCACTCATCGCGTGCCAGACAGAGCGTTTGCGTTTCGATGGCTCCCTTAACGACATGGAGCAGGCACGTAATGCGACCAGTCTTCCCATGGTGTGCCGTGACGTGATCGTCGACCCTTACCAAATTCACGAGGCCCGCTGCTACGGCGCCGATATGGTGCCGCTGCAAGTGGGCCTTTTGGAGCAGGCGCGGCTGGAGAGCCTGCTCGACCGAGTGGAATCCCTGGGCATGGTGGGAATGGCAGAGGTCCGCACGGTGGAGGAAGCCGACCGGGCACTACGCGCCGGGGCATCGGTGATCGGCGTGAACTCGTGGACGTTCGACACGAACGATCTGAACCGCGAAGCCTTCGGCGAGATCGAGCCCGGCCTTCCGGAAAGCGTGCTGCGGATCAGTCTCGGCGGCGTCCGCAATGCCCGTGACTTGATCTCGGCTGCCTCCATTGGCGCCGATGCTGTGCTCGCTGGTGAGGCAGTGATGACCAGCACCAACGTGACCGCGGCCACCCGGCGTCTCGTCGCCGCCGGCCAGCACCCGGCCTGCCCGTCGCGCTAAGACCGTGCGGGGCTGTCGCTATCGCAGCCGTAATCAGGCAAACTGATCTTCGTGGTTACAGAAGTCCTCGCTAATTTCCCGTCGCCCCCGCAGGGCGTGTGGCACCTCGGGCCGATCCCGATCCGCGCCTACGCGTTGTGCATCATCACCGGCATCATTGTCGCGTTGACGCTCACGCTGCGCCGCTACAAGGCGCGCGGCGGGGACCCGGACATGGTGTGGGATGCGGCGATCGTGGCTATTCCCGCCGGCATCATCGGCGGGCGCACGTATCACGTGGTCACGGACTACGACAGCTATTTCGGGCCCGGCAAGGACCCGTGGCAGGTCTTCAACTTCTCCGCGGGCGGTTTGGGCATCATGGGCGCGGTGGCGTTGGGCACGCTCGCAGTGTGGGCGCTGTTCCGGTACCGGAAGGTGCCGCTGCCGCCGTTCGCGGATGCGGTCGGGCCGACCATCATTCTCGCCCAGGCGATCGGCCGTCTCGGCAACTATTTCAATCAGGAGCTCTACGGCCGCCCGACGGATGTGCCGTGGGCGCTGGACATCTTCTATCGCGTCGATGAGAACGGCAATTTCGCGCCGTTGACGGGACGCTCCACAGGCGAGATCGTCACTAGTGTTCACCCGACATTCCTTTACGAGATGATCTGGAATGTCGCGGCTTTCGCGTTCCTGCTCTGGGCGGAGCGGCGCTTCCGACTCGGCCACGGCCGCGTCTTCGTGCTCTACATCGCGTCCTACACTCTGGGCCGCGTCTTCATGGAAACGATGCGTGACGATGCCGCGAACACCATCTTCGGTCTCCGCGTGAATTTCGTGATTTCCGCGGTGATCTTCATCGTCTCCACGACTGTGTTCTTCCTCATGCGCCGCGGGCGTGAAACTCCGGACGAAGTTGATCCGCGAGAGCTGGAGGGCGCGGACGAAAAGCACGAAGAGCACGCCGCATCGCTCGATGATGCAGACGCTGCCGATGCGGAGCGTGGAGAGCAGAAGACTTCAGTCGGCGTGCGCGAAGAATCGCAGAAGCAAAAGCCATAGTGTTTCGGTAGCGTGGGCGACGTATCCAATCCTTGTCCGGCCAGCTGAAAGCCTGGCTGGGCCGCATAGATCAGAAGAAGGAAGCTGTGGATAGACGCACCAAGATTGTTTGCACTCTCGGACCTGCAGTAGCCAGCAAGGACGCAATCCTTGGACTCGTGCGTGACGGCATGGATGTCGCCCGCCTGAATTTCTCGCACGGTGATTACCCGGACCACGAACAGAACTACAAGTGGGTGCGCGAAGCGACCGACGAGACGGGCCACGCGGTCGGTATTCTCGCCGACCTCCAGGGCCCGAAGATCCGTCTCGGCCGCTTCGAAGGCGACGGTAAGACCTACTGGGAGACGGGTGAGACCGTCCGCATCACGGTTGACGATGTCGAGGGCACGCATGACCGCGTGTCTACGACGTACAAGAATCTTGCGCAGGATGCGAAGCCAGGCGACCGCCTGCTTGTCGACGATGGCAAGGTCGCCCTCGTCTGCAAAGAAGTCGACGGCAACGATGTGGTCTGTGAGGTCACTGAGGGCGGCCCTGTCTCCAATAACAAGGGTGTCTCCCTGCCGGGGATGGACATCTCCGTGCCGGCGCTGAGCGAGAAGGACATTGCGGATCTGCGCTTCGCGCTGAAGCTCGGCGTGGACTTCATCGCCCTGTCGTTCGTGCGTTCCCCGTCCGACGTGGACTTGGTCCACGAAGTGATGGATGAGGAGGGTCGTCGCGTGCCGGTCATCGCGAAGCTGGAGAAGCCGGAGGCTGTTGACGCGCTCGAGTCCATTGTGCTGGCCTTCGACGCCGTCATGGTCGCCCGCGGCGATTTGGGCGTGGAGATCGCGCTCGAACAGGTGCCGCTGGTGCAAAAGCGCGTGATTCAGATCGCGCGTGAGAACGCTAAGCCGGTGATCGTCGCTACGCAAATGCTCGATTCGATGATCGATAATTCCCGTCCGACCCGCGCGGAGGCCTCTGACGTGGCTAATGCCGTGCTCGACGGCACTGACGCGGTCATGCTCTCCGGTGAGACCTCGATCGGTGTGGACCCGCACAACGTCGTGCGCACGATGGACCGCATTGTGCGTGTGGCGGAGTCGATGGGCTCTGTCCCGCCGCTCAACCACATTCCGCGCACCAAGCGCGGCGTGATCTCGTATTCCGCGCGCGATATCGCGGAGCGCCTCAACTCCCGCGCACTCGTCGCTTTCACCAGCTCCGGTGAAACCGCTCGTCGCATGGCGCGTCTGCACTCGCACCTGCCGCTGCTGGTCTTCACACCGAACCAGGAGGTGCGCTCGCAGCTCGCCCTGACCTGGGGTGCGGAGACATTCCTGTGCCAGGATGTGGACAACACCGACCAGATGATGAGGGTTCTCGACGAATCGCTGCTGCACCTCGACAAGTACAAGGAAGGCGACATGATGGTCGTCGTCGCCGGCACCCCGCCGGGAATCGCAGGCACGACGAACATGATTCACGTGCACCAGCTGGGAGAGGACGCGCGCAACCCGCGTTAGAATCCCACTCTCGTTACGCTGGTGGGCATGCCTGAAACAACTGAGATTTCCACTGGAATCAAAGTCAGGGATGCCCACCTGCACAATCTGAAGAATGTCGATGTGGACATTCCCCGCGGCGCTCTCGTCGCGGTGACGGGAGTGTCCGGTTCCGGCAAATCCTCCCTCGCTTTCGGCACCATCCACGGCGAGGGACAACGGCGCTACCTTGAATCGGTGGCGCCTTTTGCGCGCCGGCTCATCGGCTCGGCGGTGGATCCACAGGTCGGGGAGATCGACGGGCTTCCGCCCACGGTGGCGCTGCAGCAGTCGACGTCCGGCGGCGGGGCACGTTCTACCGTGGGAACAGTTTCTGCGCTGTCGAACAGCATCCGCCTGCTGTATTCGCGTTCCGGCGATAACCCGGAGGGGCTGTACTCCGACTCGTTTTCCCCGAATACACCGGAGGGCATGTGCCCGACCTGCCAGGGCACCGGGGTCGTGCACGAGCCCACGGAGCAATCCATGGTTCCGGATCCGACGCTGTCCATTGAAGACGGTGCGATCCAAGCTTGGCCGGGTGCATGGGCGGGCAAGAATTTCCACGACATCCTGCAAACACTCGGTTATGACCTCGATTCGCCGTGGCAGGATCTGCCGCAAGAGGACCGCGAGTGGATCCTGTTTACAGACGAGCGCCCCGTGGTCACGGTCAAGCCGTTGCGTGGCGAGGACCAGATCCAGCGCAATTACAAGGGCACGTGGCGCTCGGTGGCGGCTTATCTGACCAACACGCTTGCAGAAACCCAGTCCGACACCTTGCGCAAGCGCGTCCTGTCGTACATGGAATCCCGCACGTGCGAGACGTGCCACGGCCGCCGCCTCAATCCAGAAGCGCTCAAGGTGACGTACGCGGGCATGCCTATCGACGAGCTCGGCGCCCTGCCCCTCGACCGCGTTCACGCCGTGCTGTCGGAGCAGACCCCGGAGGAGAATTCTGCTGAAGATCTCCTGCTCAAGCAGATCCTCCCGGCGTTGCAGTCAGCGCTCGACCTGGGGCTTGCGCACCTGAGCCTCGACCGGCCTGCACCGACGCTGTCCGCGGGCGAGCTGCAGCGTATTCGTCTCGCCGCGCAATTGCGTTCCGGCCTTTTTGGAGTGGCGTATGTGCTTGACGAGCCGTCGGCGGGTTTGCACCCGTCCGAGCGCGATGCGGTGCTCGATATTTGCCGTCGTTTCATCGCCGCCGGCAACTCCGTCCTGCTGGTCGAGCACGACATGGAGCTTGTTGCGGAGACTGATTGGCTCGTCGATGTCGGTCCGCGTGCGGGCGAGCGCGGCGGCGAGGTGGTCTATTCCGGCCCCACTGCGGACTACGACGCGGACACGCCTACCGCGAACGTGCTGGGCAATCGCACGCTTTCGCTGAACGACGACCCGCGGGACGCCACAGGAACCCTGTCGCTTTCGGGAGTCCACGCCAGGTCCATCGACGACCTCGACGTCGATTTCGGTTTGGGCCAGTTCACCGCAGTGGCGGGAGTCTCCGGCTCCGGCAAGTCCACACTCGTCAGCACCGTGCTCGCCGGGGTTCTGCGCGAGGGGGCCTCCAGCGTGGCTGATGACGAGGACGGGGCGCAGGATACGGGGGAGTGGAGCGTCGATAAGCGTGCTGGTTTCGATGCTGTGAGCCGTATCGTGCAGATCACCCAGAAGCCGATCGGCCGGACGCCGCGTTCGACGCTCGCCACGTATACCGGGCTTTTCGACGGCGTACGCAAGCTCTTCGCCTCCACGCCCGAGGCGAAGAAGCGGAAGTGGACTGTCTCGCGCTTTTCCTACAACGTGAAGCAGGGGCAGTGCCCGACGTGCGGTGGTGCCGGCAAGATCGACGTTGAGCTGGTATTCCTGCCCGGCTCGTACACGACATGCCCGGATTGCCGTGGCGCGCGGTACAACGACGAGACCCTCGGGATCACGTGGGAGGGCCGCACGATCGCCGATGTGCTCGAACTCACCGTGGACGAAGCGGCAGGCGTCTTCGCCGATGAGCCGAAGATTCTGCGCGCAGTGGAAACACTCCAAGCGGTCGGTTTGGGCTACTTGACGCTCGGGCAGGGCGCACCGGAACTCTCAGGCGGCGAGGCGCAGCGCATCAAGCTCGCCACCGAGTTGCAGCGCTCGCGCAATTCGCGCCGGGGCCACACGGTGTATCTGCTGGATGAACCGACGACCGGACTCCACCCGGCGGATATCGAACTGTTGGTGAAAGAGTTGAATGGCCTTGTCGACGCTGGTCAGACCGTGATTGTGGTCGAGCATGATCTGTCTGTGATCGCTCAGGCCGACCGCGTCATCGAGATGGGGCCAGGCGCAGGCGCCGAGGGTGGACGCATCATCGCCGACGGAACACCCGCTGAACTGGCCGGGAAGAAAACTCCCACCGGACGTGTATTGTTTTCGCGAGCCTAACCGATAGACGGGGTGCAAGGATCTGATGTTGAACAACGAGGAGGAAGAACAATGATCCGTCAACGTCTCGCCGCCCTCGCCGTCGCAAGCACGATCGCGTTCGGCGCTACAGCAATCCACATCCCGACTGCCGCCGCCGAACCGGAGCAACCGCAACCTGCTGCCGCGCAGATGTCGGCGCTGCCCGCTTTCGGTCAGTTCAAAGAAATGATCAGCTTGGTGATTTCACTTCCGCCGATGCTGTCGAGTGCGGCTCTGGCTTACATTGCAGGTCCGGACCACGCCTGCTCGGGCCTCATTCCCCAATACTGCCCGAACAAGAAATAACGACAGACGGCACAAAGATCACTGATGCACAACGAAGGAGAAGAACAATGATCCGTAAACGTATCGCTGCTCTCGCCGTTGCCAGCACGGTCGCGCTCGGCGCCGCAACTATCGATACCCCGACTGCTGTTGCAGAACCGGAACAACCAGCACCTGAAGCAGCACAAGCACAGCTGTCTTCTGGTGGCGGCATGGATGAGGTGAAGAAAGCACTCAGTGCGATGATCGCCATTCCGCTCGGCCTGTCGAGCATCGGTCTCGGTCTTTTCGCGCCGCAGGAATACACGTGTGAAGGCCTTGTTCCGTACCTTTGCTTCGATAAGCACAAGAAGTAGCGCGGAGCGCAGCCCTTGGGTCGCGCATAGAAAAGCAGCTCCCTCGATGCAGTTCACTGGGCCCTTTCTCGGGCCGGGTGTCTGCACTTGAGAGGAGCTGCTTTTATCGTCGAGCGGGTGAGGAGCTAGCCCTTCTTGATCGGGGTCGGCTCGATCTTCCAGACCTCGGTGGCGTAATCGCGGATCGTGCGGTCGGAGGAGAAGCGGCCGGACTCGCAGATATTGATCCAGCACATGCGCGCCCAGTGCAGCGGGTCATCGAAGTACTCCGCGGCCATGCGGTCGCGGGTCTCCTTGTAGGACTCGAAATCGCCCAGGACGTAGTAGGGGTCCGGGGTATTCCAGCCGCCGTCGACAAGCAGTGAATCGCGCAGGTCGGCGAAGATGCCGGTGTGGTTGTCGTCGAGGGTGCCGTCGATAAGCGCATCAAGTGCGCGCTTGATGGCGGGGTTGTTCTCGTAGACCTCGGTCGGGTTGTAATTCTTCTTCAGCTCCGGAAGTTCCTCCTCGCGGGCGCCGAAGATGTACGCGTTGTCCTCGCCGACGGAATCGACGATCTCCACGTTCGCGCCGTCCATCGTGCCCAAGGTGAGCGCGCCGTTCATCATGAACTTCATATTGGACGTGCCCGAGGCCTCCTTGCCCGCGGTGGAAATCTGCTCGGAGACGTCCGTGGCGGGAATGATCTGCTCGGCGGGCGATACGTTGTAGTTCTCGATGAAGACCACGCGCAGGTACTCCGAGACCTCCGGGTCGTTGTTGACCATGTCGCCGATGGTGTTGATCAGCTTGATGATCGCCTTGGCGCGGTCGTAGCCCGGTGCCGCCTTCGCACCGAAGACGAAGGTGCGCTTCGGAATGTCCTTCTCGCCGTCCTTGATGCGGAAGTACAGGTCGAGAATGTAGAGCGCGTTGAGCAGCTGGCGCTTGTACTCGTGGAGGCGCTTGATCTGCGTGTCGTAGACCGACTCAGGATCGATCTCCACGCCCTCGTGCACGCGCACCCAGTCGGCGAAGTCCTGCTTATTGGCCGCCTTGATCTCGCGGAGCTCCTCCATCACCGCGTCATCCTCGGCGTAATGGCGCAGCTCCTTGAGCTTGTCCATGTCCGTGACCCATGCATCGGAGCCGACGAGACGGTCGAGCAGCTCGGACAGGCGCGGGTTGCACATGCGCAGCCAGCGGCGCGGAGTGACACCGTTGGTCTTGTTGTTGAACTTCTCTGGGTAGAGCTCGTGCCAGTAGTTCAGGGTGTCGCGGCGCAGAATGTCGGTGTGGATCGCGGCGACACCGTTGATGGAGTACGAGGCGTAGCAGGCGATCCAGGCCATGTGGACCTTGCCGTCGTGGACCGGGGAGTAGTGATGCGCGTCCTCCGGGCCGATCCCGCGGGACGCCATGTCCTCGCGGTAACGGCGGTCGATCTCCACGACGATCTCCCAGATGCGGCCGAAGAGCTTCTCGAAGATGGACACATCCCAGGTCTCCAGAGCCTCTTCGAGCACGGTGTGGTTGGTGTAGGCGAATGTCTTGGTGGTCACGTCCCAGGCGTCTTCCCAGGTCATCCCGTGATCGTCGAGAAGCAGGCGCATGAGCTCCGGAATGCCCAGCACCGGGTGGGTGTCATTGAGCTGAACGGAGTTGTACTCGGCGAAGCCACGCAGGTCCTCGCCGTGGTGCGCGATGTAATTGTCGATCATCTCCTGCAGCGATGCCGACACGAAGAAGTACTGCTGGCGCACACGCAGCACCTTGCCCTCGTACGTCGTGTCATTCGGGTACAGCACGCGGGTGAGGTCATGGACTGCCTCGCGCTCCAGGATCGCGTCGGAGAAGCGCTGGGAGTTGAAAGCGTCGTAGTCGAACTCAGCCATCGGCGACGCATTCCACAGGCGCAGGGTGCCCACATTGTCGGTGCCGTAGCCAGTGATCGGCATGTCGTAGGGGATCGCGCGGACGTGCATGTCGTCGAATTTCACGATGCGCTGCTGCGTGCCGCGGCGGACGATGAACGGGTAGAAGCTCTCCTTCCATGCGTCCGGGTGCTCCTTCTGGAAGCCGTTTTCGATCTCCTGGCGGAACAGACCGTAGCGGTAGAGCAGGCCGTAACCGGTGACCGGGTAATCCTGCGTCACAGCCGAATCGAGGAAGCAGGCGGCGAGACGGCCCAGGCCGCCGTTGCCGAGCGCGGCATCGTGCTCGGCCTCAAGAGCGTTGAGGAAGTCGTGGCCGTTCTCCTCCGCCGCCTTAATAGCGTCGTCGACGAGCCCCAGGTTGGTGAGGTTATTCAGCAAAGCGCGGCCCATGAGGAACTCGGCGGAGAAATACGCCTGCTGGCGCGTCGCCTTGTACGCCTTGCGGGTTTCATCCCACTTGTCGGCGAACTGCTCCATCGTGGCCAGGGACAGGCCGGTCCAGAATTTCTTGCGGGTCGAGGTGTCGGGAGCGGAGCCGGAGACGGACCGGACGTGGCCGCCGATCGTGTCCATGAAAGCAGGGGGTTTAGCTGGCAAATTCATGCGTTGATTACCTCAGGTCATCAGATGGTCAGATCATCTAGAAGGATCGCTAACACGCGCCACTGTACCGGGGGATCGGAACGCTGGTGGGGACGGAGCGGCGCGCGGGAAGCCGAGTCTACGGCTGACGGTCGAGCGGGTGCGCGAGATACGTGAGCACAGCTGCCGCAGCAGCATTCGTGGCGGCGTACACCGTGGGCTCATATTCCGGCAGGAATGTGGGCATGTGGTTCACCGGCACATCAGTGATGACGCGGTCTTCCGCGACAGCCTTATCCCAGACAGTGCGCGGGGTAGAACCGATGAGCCAGAAGATATAGGGAACCCCGAAGGCTAGCGGAATATTCGGGAAGTCCTCCGACACAGTCGACGGCTCCGAATCCACCGAGTCAGGCCCGAAGACCTCGTCGAAGGTGGAGCGGACTGTCATGAACGCGCCGCGGTCATTGTCCAGCAGCTCGCCGTGAGCGAAGTACTCGAAATACGGCTCCTCCTTGATGCCGGACGCCTCGCATTCCGCGATGACAACGCGCTGGATTGCCTCGTACACCTTGTGCTTCACGGTGTCGTTGTAGAAACGGCAGTTGACTACCAGCTCAGCGTGGTCAGGAATGATGTTGTTCGTCATGCCGGCATTCACCTGGCCGACGGAGACCACCGCGAAATCCTTCGGCGCGACTTCGCGGCCGACAATGCCCTGCAAGCGCAGGATGATGTGAGCCACCGTGTAGGTCGGGTCGACGGCGGCGTGAGGCATCGAACCGTGGGCACCGCGGCCCGGGATGCGGATGCGGATGGAATCGCAGGCCGCGAACTGCGGGCCCGGCTTGGTCTGCACTTGGCCGGCACGGCCGGGCATGACGTGCTGGCCCAGGCAGATGTCGGGGCGGGGAATGCGGTCGGTGAGCCGGTCGGTGATCATGGCGGTCGCGCCGCGACCGATCTCCTCGCCGGGCTGGAAAAGAGCCACGAAGGTGCCTGACCAGTGTTCCCTGTTGTTGTCCATGATGTCGCACAGGCCAAGGAGGGCGGTCACGTGCATATCGTGGCCGCAGGCATGCATGAGGCCGGTCACGGTGCCGTCGTCACGCGTTGCTGTGTCCGTCGATGCGTACGGCGCGCCCGTTGTCTCCGTGACTGGGAGCCCGTCGAAATCCGCGCGGAAAAGCACTGTCGGGCCGGTTGAGCCGTGTGTCGGCTCCCCGTTGTGGAAGACCGCGACGATGCCGTACCCGCCGATCGGGGCGATGACACGGCAATCGAAACGCTCGAGCTCCTTGAGAATGCGCGCGTGAGTGTTCTTTTCCTGCATGGACAGCTCGGGGTGTGCGTGCAGGTACTGGTACAGGTCGCGCTGCCATGCAGGATCCACCGTGTAGTTCTGCAGAATCTCCTTGATCGCGTTCGGATCAGCATGGGCGGGCATGTAGCTCAGGGCCTCCTTGTTCAGTTTGTTCAATGCCGTTTGCGACCGTGCAGTCACAGTCGCGCATTTGTCTAGTGTAGGCCGGATAGTTTCGTTGTGCTCACCGGCGCGTTTCGGCTCAGCGGCCCAATACCGGGTTGTACTGCAGCACGTTGCGGGCCGGCGCGCATTCGGTGGCGATGCGGATCTCGTTTGAGATCCGGCCCTGTTCGCGCAATTCGTACAGGCTGCTGACCATTCGGTCGCGGATATCGTACGGGGAGAGGGTGTTGACGTTGATCTTCGTGCCGCCCTCGAAGCCGGCGAGAACCGAGACGCGCCACTTGATGTTGATGCGCCACGGCATGGGCACATCCAAATCGATTGGCTTGTGGTGCCATTCCTCGTTGCACGGGACCTCCGGCCCGGTGCCGGCGTGCGCGGCGTGGAGGATATCCGACATCCCACGCACCTCCTCCTCGCTTTGCCGCCACGGCTCCGGGGTCGGGGACTTCGAGTACACGTTGATGGTGGGGTAGCGGTGGCCGACACCGGCGCAGATGACCGCGTGGTCGTTCTCCGCGATGATCAGGTTGTGGTAGCTCGCGAAGTTCACGCCCCACTCGTTGTACATATTGGGGTTCTGCCGTAGCTTGGCGATCTCGAGTTCGGAATGCATGCCGCGTTCGTCGATAGCCACGAGCTGTTTGTGCAGGTGCTCGAATGATGCGCCCGCCGGAGCGAGCCAGTTCTGGAAGACAGAGACATACGGTGCGTACCGGTTGCGTTCGTACAGGTCGCGCAAGGAATCGATAGTGAACGCGATGAAGCCGTAGTGCTCGTCGAGCGACAAGGTGCCGGAGGACGCGAGCTGCGTGGAATCCGTCGCGCCGTCGACGAAATGGCGGCGGGCGATGATCACGTCGTGGCCGCCGCCGAAATACGCAGGGGCGTGGGAGAGAAGTTCTTCTTCGCTGACGTTATCGTCCTGCCCCGATGCCTTCAGTCGCGTGCGCACGATGTCGAGAACATGGCGGCGCCCTTCGTCGTCCGCGAGGTAGCGCTCCATCTGGTTCGCGCGGGACTCATCCATGGTGAAGCCGTAATTCTGCGCCCAATAATCGTAGGAGACGATTTCAAACAGGTTGGGCACGCGGCGAAAAGCGGCCTGAGTGTCGCCCAGCTCGTGGGGGAGCAGGTCGCGGATAATCTCCCAGTGCCCGTCGCGGGATACCGTGCGCGATTTCTCGGGCGGCGTTTGAAGCAGCTTATCGACGCAAAAATTGCACCTGGCCGTGAAATCCTCCGGCTTGAGCTGCTCCGGTTCCTTTAGCGGGACCGACAGTGGCCTGTTTCCGCGGCCCGGCACAGTCCAGACCTGCGTGCCGGTGAAAGGGTTGAGTTGTTTGAGTGTGCCGTCCGCCATCCGCTGCAGTGGGGCCCGCGAGGCGGACAGGGGGGTCGACAAGGGAACCGTCGGGTGTGTCATGTCCACCAAGGCTATTCGCTACGCTGGCTGCATGCCGACGATCCAGTTTGACGTGATTGTTCCCGACGACGCCGCAGGAAAGCAGGTGGAGGAGGCGTTCTCGCGCGCCGTGGAGATCCTCGTGCGCCATGAACGCCTCACCTCTGGTTCCGTGGAGCGCGACAAGGACCCGAATGTGCACGAGGACATGGTGGCGCAGTTTCGCCGCGCCTTTGAAGAAGAGCGCGGCGAGGAACCGGGAGACGCTATCGTGCAGCGCTACCTCATTTCGGCAGAGGGGGCGAGTTCGATGAACCAGCTCGCCATGGGCTTGTCCCGCGTGCTCACGCCGAAGGCGGAGCTGCCGAACGATCCGGTGGCGCTGGAGCGCCAAATGGACTTCGAGTTGCCCGCCGTCTATCCCTGGGCTGTCGAGGTATTGAGGTAGGCCACTGCGGCTTGCGCACCCGCGTGGATCAGCTGCGCGCGGACATCGTCGTGGTCATCCTGTTCACCGATATTCACCGCGAGGGTGCCTTCTGGCACATCAGCCTCGAAGGCGCCGGCGAGAATCGCCACGGTCGCTCCGCTGTCGTGCGCGAGCTCCGTCACCACAGAGGCGACCTTTCCGGCGGCGGACTGCTCGTCGTATTTCCCTTCGCCGGTGACCACGAAATTCGCTTCCGCGATCTTCTCTTTGAGTCCTTGGGCAGCCGCGACAGTTCGGGCGCCGGAGACGACCTGGACGTGGTCCGTGTTGCCGTGCATCAGCTCGGACAGCCACGTGATCCCGATGGGAAGGCCGCCCGCTGCACCGTATCCGGGCTGGTCCGGGTCTACGCCAGTGACCTCGCACAGGTGCGCCAGCGCCGCGTCGACCTGCTCGACGTCTGCGGGGCTCGCGCCCTTCTGCGGTCCGAAGATGCGCGCCGCGCCCTGCGGGCCGGTGGCCGGGAACTCCGAATCGGCGAGCAACACCCAGTCCACCGACGCGGCGGGAATATTCACCTTGGCGGTGTCGAAATGGTCGAGCTCGCCCAGTGCGCCGCCACCGTGGCGCAGCGGATGGCCGTCGACATTGAGCAGGTTCGCGCCGAGCGCGACGAGAATTCCGGTTCCGCCGTCGATCGTTGCCGAACCGCCGAGGCACAGCACGATGCGTCGTGCGCCGCGGGTCTGCGCGTCTGCAATCAGCACGCCGGTGCCGTAGGTATCACCGGTGAGCGGCACGGGCTTGTCTTTCACAGCAGGCAATCCCGTCGCGGCGGCGACATCGATATAGGCCGTTTCCTCGGCTGCGTTGTAGACGTAGCTGGCTTCGGTCAGGCGTCCGGCAGCGTCGGTCGTGGGAAG
>ERZ1031273.164-NODE-164-length-35320-cov-21.129335_pt1 | contig 35320 bp, 26 predicted proteins | sample MGYA00516575_ERZ1031273 | MGnify/ENA primary metagenome ERZ1031273 (study PRJEB33718, sample SAMN03159816) | human skin metagenome | collected 2014-02-25 | study: EMG produced TPA metagenomics assembly of the PRJNA266117 data set (Human skin bacterial metagenome... | reverse complement strand
TCCATACCCGCTCCGAGGAGTGGCAGGGGCGCTACCACTTCATCGTCAGCCGTGCTGCGATGGACCTCTCTGATCTCGTCCGCACATCGGGTCATCTGGTCGACCGGAGGGAGCAGCTCAATGCCCTCCCCAATGGGATCATCACCCTCAAGGGTGGCGATCTGGCGGAGGAGCTACGACCCTTCCGCAAGTCGGTCGAGGTGGTGGAGATCAAGAGCCTCTACCCCGAGCTCGAGTACTACGACACTAAGAAAATCATTTACCTACCCCTACACTGATGCTACACTTCCAGACATTTACCGTCAATCAGATCTTCGAGCACCCCTATCTCGTATGGGACGACACGCTCGAGACGGTCATCATCGACCCGGGCTTTGGCTCGGTCCGCGCGACGGAGCAGCTGGCCGCTTTCGTCGAGAAGAAAGGTCTGCGCCCCGTCCGCTGCATCCTGACACACGCCCACTTCGATCACGTCATGGGCGCCTCCTTTGTCCGGGACAAGTGGGGACTTGAGATCGAGGCATCGTCGGATGAGATCGGCAGCCTGCCGAGCCTGATGGATCAATTTGCCGCCATGTCTCTGAAGGTTCCCGAGGGAGTGCGCGAGGTGGAGCTTGTCCCCTTCCGCGACGAGGAGCAGGGGCAGATACATTATGGGGAGCGGACGCTGCGGATCCTGAAGACCCCCGGTCACACTGCCGGTGGGGTCTCCTTTTTTGACCAAGAGGCAGGGGCGCTCTTTACCGGGGACACGCTCTTCGCCGGGGGCTGCGGCAGGACCGACCTCTGGGGCGGTGACGAGGCGCAGTTGATGCACTCGATCCGAGAGGTGCTCTTTGCCCTGCCAGACGAGACGGAGGTCTACCCGGGGCATGGCCCCCTAACCACCATCGGGGAGGAGAAGAAGAATTACAAGTAAAAACCAGACATACAACTATCTATGAAACTAAGAGCAAAGTATCTGCTGAGCCTGCTCGCGCTCCTCGTCCTCGTCCCCTCCGCCCGCGCGGACAAGGGGATGTGGATCCTCAATGAGCTGAAGAAGGAGAATATCGAGCGGATGAAAGAGCTTGGTCTGAAGGTCGACCCGACCAAGTTCTTCTCCAACACCGACCCCGGCATCGCCAATGCGGTGGTGATCTTCGGTGGCGGCTGCACCGGCATCACCGCATCCGACAAGGGGCTCATCTTCACCAATTACCACTGCGGCTTCGGCTCCATCCAGAGCGTCAGCGCCGTGGAGCACGACTACATCACCAATGGCTTCGTCGCCCACCGCACCTCTGAGGAGCTCCCGATCGAGGGGCTTCAGGTCAAGTACCTCCGGGAGACGGTCGACGTCACCGCCCGCGTCATGGAGGCGGCGGCTCAGGAGCCGGATCCGATGAAGAAGTATGGCGCTATCCGCTCCTCCTGCGAGCAGATCGCCAAGGAGTACGGCGGGGACAAGCACACCTCGGCGGAGGTGATCCCCTTCTACGAGAGCAATCGGTACTATCTCATCGTCTACGACGTCTTCACCGACGTGCGCCTCGCCTTTGCGCCCCCCGCATCGATCGGGAAGTTTGGCCGCGACACCGACAACTGGATGTGGCCCCGTCACACCATCGACTACTCCGTCTTCCGCGTCTACGCCGGCAAGGACAATAAGCCCGCCGACTACGCTGCCGACAACGTCCCCTACAAGCCCGCCTACTACGCCAAGATCTCCCTCAAGGGAGTAAAGGAGGGAGACTACTCCATGACTATCGGCTTCCCCGGATCCACCGACCGCTACCTCTCCTCCTGGGGCATCGTCGACCGGATCGAGAATAGCAACAAGCCGCGCATCCTCGTCCGAGGCATCAAGCAGGATATCTGGAGTGAGTATATGGCAAAGGACAATGCCATCAATATCCAATACATCAGCAAGTTTCTCGGCTCCTCCAATTACTGGAAAAACTCAATCGGCATGAATGCCGGGCTCAAGAAGCTCGACGTCGAGAGCGACAAGCGCGCCATCGAGGAGGAGTTTGCCCGCTGGGTCGCCGCCGACCCGAAGCGTCAGGCTGAGTACGGAAGCGTGCTCCCCCGACTGCAGCGCAACCTCGAGAAGACCGGTCCCATGAAGCACGACCTGACGATCCTCACCGAGGCGCTCTCAGGCACTGAGCTCCGTGCCCTCGCCACTCTGCCCGGCAAGGATCCCGGCTCCTTTGACGGCACCAAGCTCTACAAGGACTACAACCCCGTCGTCGCCAAGGCGACCACGCCGGCGATGCTGAGGGTGATCCGGGAGAATGTCGCCCCGGAGCACCTCCCCTCCATCTTCGCCAAGATCGACGAGAAGTTTGGCGGCGATGTGGAGAAGTACACGGACTATGTCTTCGCCAACTCTGTCGTGGTGGAGAAGGGACGGATGATGGATGCCCTCCGCAACTACGATGCACTGAAGTCCGCCTTCCCCACCGACCCGGCCGTGGAGCTGGTAGGCAGCATTATGGAGCAGGTCAATAAGATCTCCGCCGAGATGCAGCCCTACACCTACGACTACTACGCCGCCCGCAGGCTCTTTATGAAGGGACAGATGGAGATGTGGCCCGATCGTGCTCTGCCGAGTGATGCCAATTTCACCATGCGCCTCAGCTACGGCTCCGTCGGCGGGTACCGTCCCTACGACGCCGGCTGGTACGACTACTACACCACGTCGGTCGGCATGCTGGAGAAGAATGCGACCGGCAAGCAGGACTACTTCGTCCAGCCCGAGATCATAAGTATGCTCAAGGACAGTAATACCTATGGTCGCTGGGCGGCTGAGGACGGCGCACTCCACACCGACTTCATCTCCAATAACGACATCACCGGCGGCAACTCCGGCAGCCCCGTCTTCGATGGCGAGGGACACCTGATCGGTCTCGCCTTTGACGGCAATTGGGAGGCGATGAGCGGTGACATCGAGTTTGAGCCCAACCTCCAGCGCTGCATCTGCGTCGACATCCGTGCCATGCTCTACTATATGGACAAGTGGGGCAAGGCGGACAGCCTGATCAGCGAGCTCACTTTTGTGAAGTAAGCTTCCCATACCCCTTTTACGACGATTGCCCCGGAGCGTCTCTCCAGACTACTCCGGGGCAATCGCCTTTTCCCGTGTCTGGGGGAGTAGTAGCTCTCTCCTTAGGCATCACAGCCGCTACGTCAGGCTGATGGCAAAATGCCCCCTCGATCTGAGCTTTCACTAAGACCGGTAATAGTGATTTCTAATACCGATATTAGTCGCGACTAATACCGGTAATAGTCGCGACTAATATCGGTATTAGATTTGCGCCGGATCGGGAGGGGTACTTTCTCTCCACTTGATATCGTTTCTCAGATCTTGTCCATACAGCTTTTTTGATTAGGTTTGTCAGTGATAAATTCATTCTCAATATCAGACATGTCCAGATACAGACGAGTACTACTCAAGCTCAGCGGTGAGTCCCTCCAGGGGAGTCAAGGCTACGGCATCGATCCCGACAAGCTAAGTGCCTATGCACATGAGATCAAGGAGGTGGTCGATGCCACCGGCACCGAGATCGCCATCGTGATCGGTGGGGGCAATATCTTCAGGGGACTGACCGGCATCGGCAAGGGCGTCGATCGGGTCAAGGGCGATCAGATGGGTATGCTCGCCACGACGGTCAATAGCCTCGGGCTCTCCGCTGCGCTGGAGGCCGTAGGGCTGGAGTCGGTAGTCTTTACCGCCATCCAGATGGCTCCCGTCGGACGCTTTTATAATAAGTGGGACGCCATTGCAGCGCTCCGAGAGGGCAAGATTGCCATCTGCTCCTGTGGCACCGGAAACCCCTACTTCACCACCGACACCGGGGCCTCGCTCCGTGCTGTGGAGCTGGAGTGCGATGCGATGCTCAAGGGGACCCGCGTCGACGGCATCTACACCGCTGATCCGGAGAAGGATCCCGCCGCGACCAAGTACGACACCATCACCTACGACGAGATCTATGCGCAGAACCTCAGAGTGATGGATCTCACCGCCACAGCAATGTGTCGGGAGAATGGTATGCCGATCGTTGTATTCAATATGGACAAGCCCGGCAACCTCATGAAACTGCTCTCAGGAGAGACCACCGGGACCCTCGTCACCGAATAAGTACATTACTAACCGCCACAGGCGAAATAGACAAATATCCAGACCATGGAAGAACTAGACAAGATCCTTACAAAAGCCGGCAGGATGATGGGCGACTCCATCACTTCGCTCCAAGATCGTCTCGACAAGATCCGCGCAGGACGTGCTAATCCTAAGCTCCTCGATGACATCCGTGTGGAGTACTACGGCAACCTCACCCCGCTGAAGAACGTCGCCACAGTCACCGTACCCGACGCCCGCACCATGATCATCACTCCGTGGGAGAAGAAGATCCTCAAGGACATCGAGAAGGCGGTCATCGACTCCAGCCTTGGCATCACGCCGAGCAACAACGGCGAGAACATCCGCATCACCATCCCACCGCTCACAGGTGAGCGCCGTCAGGAGCTGGCAAAGCAGGTCAAGGCCGAGTGCGAGGAGGCACGCATCAGTGTCCGCAACGCCCGCCGCGATGCCAATGACAACCTCAAGAAGCTCCTCAATGACGGACTCTCCGAGGATGTCGAGCGCGATGCAGAGAACGACGTCCAGAAGCTCCACGACAAGTACATAAAGCAGATCGAGGAGTGCTATAACGCGAAGGAGAAGGAGATCATGACCGTCTGAGGTCACTCTCCGACAGTGTGCCAATGGAAGGAGTCGTTACCTGCTGCCAGGGAGATGTCTATACGATCGTGGTTGACGGAGCTGAGTATCTCTGTCACCTGCGAGGACACTTCAAGACCGCAGACATCAAGTCGACCAATCCGATCGCGGTAGGAGACTTTGTCACCTTTACCATCCCCCGGCCGGAGGATGGAGACTTCGGCTGGATCACGGCAGTGGCGGACCGGCGGAACTACATTGTGCGCAAGTCGGTCAATCTCTCCAAGCAGTCTCACATCCTGGCGGCCAACCTCGACCGGGCAATCCTCCTCGTGACGATCAATTATCCAATCACCGGTACCACCTTCATCGATCGCTTCCTGGCGACGGCACAGGCATACGATGTGGAGACGATCCTGGTATTCAATAAGATCGACAGGTACAGTCCCGCCGAGAGCGAGGAGATGGCAAGGATGCAGGCGCTCTATGAGAGCATCGGCTACCGCTGTCTCGTCATCTCTGCACGGGAGGGAGTCGGCATCGACGAGCTTCGACAGGAGGTGGCGCACGGCGTGACACTGCTGGCGGGGCACTCCGGTGCGGGGAAGTCGACCATCAGTAACCTCCTCTGCCCCGGAGCCAATCGTAAGACCAGCGAGGTCTCCGAGCAGACCAATCTCGGGGTCCACACCACCACCTACTCTCAGATGTACCCGATCGAGGGGACGGAGGACGGTTTCCTCATCGACACGCCGGGGATCAAGGGCTTCGGCTCCTTCGACTTCCGCAAGGAGGACATTGATGGCTACTTCCCCGATCTATTTGCTTACGCCAAGGACTGCCACTACGCCGACTGCAGCCACACCCACGAGCCAAAGTGTGCGGTGCTGAGAGCCGTGCGGGACGGGCGGATCGCCCCCTCTCGCTACAAGAGCTACCTCAGCATGCTCTACGAGGATAGCGAGGAGAAGTACCGCCTCCCTCAGTAACCGAGAGTCAAACTGTCGAGAGACAGGTCATCATAGGAAGCGGGTGCGCCGAGTTTTATCTCAGCGCACCCGCTCTTTATACCAAGATACCGTACGACCCCCACTCAGTGGAAATCCACAAAGAAAGCTATCGCAAGAGCGATGATTGCCAATAGGGAGTAGATCACCCAATGGACCAACGCTGCCGTCTCCGGTCTGCCCTTACGCCAGATCGGGAGGGATCCGACGAGGGAGAGGAGATAGAGCAGTATCAATACGCCGAGTGGCCAGAGCAGATTGCCCAGCTCAACCAGTGTGAGCAGTCCGGCAGACTCACCGTCCATATTCCCAATGAAGCTGCTCGTCATCAACACTCCGGCGAGCAGCAGGACGAAGTACAGCACGGAGTGCCAGATAGCGGCATCTCTTTTCCTTCCCTTTCGCCAGAGGGGGATGGACACGAGGAGGGGCAACATCCCCGGCACGGCGATCACGCCGAGCAATACAAACAAGAAGTCCATAGCGTTACATTACGTTGTTAAAGCCAGAGCAATTAAGGTCACTGCCGATTAATTTTAATAGCAACCAAATGTACAAAAAACACTACAATCAAATCGCAGGTCGGAAAATCACACGGTTGGGTACCGATCACCTATCCAGTATGGTGGTATACGGTGCATATACATCTCAGACTTAGAGCAGCCATTCGTAAGCAATTATTTGACTATATTTATCCCATTAATACCAATCGCAAGGAATGAGACAACACAGGATAAGCATTATATCATTGATCCTCTCGGGACTGTTAGCTATCGGCTTCTCAGCTGAGGCGCAGATCGACAGCCTCAGGAGCGAGATGATGCGGGGCAACACTTCCGGCATGGAGAGCTACATCGGGAGTCTGAGCAAAGCCAAGCGGAGGACCCTCACCAATCGGACCCTGCTCACCGAGATAGCCATCGCTCACTACGACCTGAGTGAGGCTTCGGCGCAGCTCAGAGGGATAGAGTCGCTCCGTACGTCCGACGATCAACAGAGGACGGTGGAGGAGCTGACGAGGAGACTCAGAGCGGCTGAGCGAACCTCCGCCGGGCTCGTCCGGATGCAGCTCTATGCCCACCGCACCGGGAGCGAGGAGGGTCTACTGGCGGATCTGAGCCGCGAGTCGCCGTCGGTCGGGCAGATCAGCCGCAGCACCTTCGTGAGCGCTGACGGTCGGGAGCGGTGGCAGGTGGTCTCCGACACCCTTGGGCATGATCATCTGGTGGTGACGGGACGACTGGGAGACGGCTCCTGGGATAGCGAGAGTGCGCGCGAGGTGGAGATCCTCGGGCTGGAGGGCGGCCGGATAGCCTTTCCCTACCTGCTCGCTGACGGAGAGACGATCAGCTTTGCCTACAGCGGACCGGAGTCTCTGGGCGGCTATGATCTCTTTGTATCGAGATACGACCGTGAGGGAGGACGCCTGCTGGTGCCGCAGCAGCTATCTGCGCCCTATAATACTATGGCGAGCGATCTGCTCCTACTTCGGGATGAGGAGCGAGGGGTAGACTGGCTGCTCACCGACCGAGGCACATCGGCGCCGGAGGTACTTGCACTCTACGCCCTCTCCCACCGCACGGAGCGGCAGGACGAGGTGACGAAGGAGCTATCGTGGCTCCTTGGTGACAGCATCATGCAGTCCGGCATCGCCCTGCCGCCACCCGTTCGAGGAGCGGAGGCGAGGAGACCGGAGGAGATCCGGGAGCCGCTCTTCTGGATCGGGGAGACACCCGTCTACGATAGGAACAGCGTGACCGGTAGAGAGGCACAGCATTTCCTGGAGCAGTACATCCGGAAGCAAGAGGGACTCTCCGGCTTGCGGATGAGGCTCGACTCCCTCCGCAAGCGATACGAGACCGATCGGTCCGTCAGGGGAGAGATACTCACGCTGGAGAGACAGGAAGAGGCACTTCGGACGGAGCTTTTTGATCTCCGGAATAAGGTGATCAGACTGGAGAGGAAGGCAAGGTAACGACGATTTTTACGGTTATATATTATGTCGATAGGATTAATCATCATCATTGTACTGCTCGCCATAGTGGCGGCAGCGCTCCTCGTGGGGGAGGTTTTCCTAATCCCGGGCGTGGGCTTTGCCGGTCTGCTTGGTGTCGGCACGGTAGCCGGCACAGAGTACTACCTCATCCGCGGGGGGTACGACACCATGGCGGTGATCTTTGCTCTCCTTACGATAGTCTTCTTCTGCATAGCCGCCTATATCATGAGCCGGAAGAAGGTGGTCCACAAGGTGGCTCTCTCGAGCGAGATCTCCTCATCGGCGCGCCGGCCGGTGGATGTCTCCGTCGGCGCTACCGGCATCGCTCGCAGCCGTCTTGCCCTCAAGGGCACGGTGGAGGTCGGAGGGAAGATCTTCGAGGCGACGTCAGAGCAGGGCTTCATCGATGAGGATATGCCGATCTACGTGTCGCGCGTAGACAAGGACACGATCTACGTCAGCCTCGACAAGCGGGGCACAGAGCCATTATCTGAGTAAACAAAACCAATATCTACACATTATCTATATGACACCGACACTAATATTCTGGGGCGTAGTGGTGATCATCGCGCTGATCATCCTCGCGGTCATCTTCCGCTACTTCCCTGTCATGCTCTGGGTGAGCGCCCAGGCTTCGGGAGTGAATATCTCCCTCTTCCAGCTCTTCATGATGAGGATCCGAAACGTCCCGCCTCAGGTGATCGTCCGTGCGATGGTCGAGGCGCATAAGGCCGGGATCGGGCTGACTCGGGACGAGCTGGAGGCACACTTCCTCGCCGGAGGGCATGTGGAGCAGGTGGTACACGCTCTTGTCTCAGCCAATAAGGCGGGGATCAATCTTAGCTTTAGCGATGCCGCTGCGATCGACCTAGCCGGTCGTGACGTCTTTGAGGCGGTCCAGATGAGTGTGAATCCAAAGGTGATCGACACCCCGCCTGTCACCGCTGTGGCCAAGAACGGTATCCAGCTGATCGCCAAGGCACGTGTCACCGTGCGGGCAAATATCTCTCAGCTGGTCGGTGGTGCCGGCGAGGAGACCGTACTGGCTCGCGTCGGGGAGGGCATCGTGTCCAGCATCGGCTCCGCTGAGGCGCACTCTTCCGTCCTCGAGAATCCGGACTCCATCTCGAAGCTGGTGCTTAAGAAGGGGCTCGACTCCGGTACCGCCTTCGAAATCCTCTCGATCGATATCGCAGACATTGACGTCGGACGTAACATCGGTGCCGTGCTGCAGATGGATCAGGCAGAGGCGGATAAGAACATCGCACAGGCTCACGCCGAGGAGCGGCGCGCCATGGCAGTGGCAACGGAGCAGGAGATGAAGGCCAAGGCTCAGGAGGCTCGTGCTCGCGTGATCGAGGCTGAGGCCGAGGTGCCTCTGGCGATGGCGGAGGCGTTCCGAAACGGTAACCTGGGCGTCATGGACTACTACCAGATGCGCAACATCCAGGCCGACACCTCCATGAGAGAGAATATCGCTAAGCCTCTCACCAAGCCGTCCGAGGACGTGACCAAGAAGAGCACACAGAATGATAACTCTAAGAAGACACTATAATACATATGACTGAGAATAGAATACCCGACTCCGAGCTGATTGTCAACGAAGATGGATCTATCTTCCATCTCCACCTCCGCCCGGAGCAGCTCTCCGACAAGATCGTCGTCTGTGGCGATCCCGGTCGTGTAGACATGATTGCCTCTCGCTTCGACAGCCGGGAGTGTGACGTCAGCAGCCGAGAGTTTCACACCATCACCGGCACCTACAAGGGCAAGAGAGTGACAGCGCTCTCCCACGGCATCGGAGGCGACAACATTGAGATCGTGATGAATGAGCTCGATGCCCTCGCCAATATCGACCTCGAGAAGAGAGTCGTCAAGCCGGAGCACAAGAGCCTCACCATCGTCCGCGTAGGCACCTCCGGCGGACTGCAGGAGGACGACCCTGTCGGCGCTTATGTAGCCTCTGAGTACTCCATCGGGTTTGACGGCGTACTCCACTTCTACGCCGACGAGGCAAAGGTATGCGACAGGGACTTCGAGGAGGCGCTCCTCAGCGGTCTCGACTGGAAGCTCACCGGTCTCAAGCCCTACGTGGTCAGGAACGACGAGAGTCTCTTCCGCCAGATCACCGCCGGCACCGACATCATCCACGGAGTGACCATATCTGCCAACGGCTTCTACGTTCCCCAGGGACGCAAGGTCCGCTCTAAGCCACTCGACCCCGAGCTCAATCGCAAGATCATGGACTTCGAGTACCGCGGGCACAGGATCACCAACTTCGAGATGGAGGGCGCTGCTCTCGCCGGTATCGGCAGTATCCTGGGGCACCGCTGCCTCACCGTCTGCACCATCATCGCCGGGCGCAAGAAGCAGGACATGAACACCTCCTACAAGGACACCCTCGACGGACTGATCGACACTGTCCTCGACCGGATCTGACCACACAGACTCATCGACGCCCCTCCCTGATCGTAGTCAGGGAGGGGCGTCGCCGTTAGAGCCCCGTCAAGAGTACTACGAAATGGCACTTATTTGTCGACGGAAAGAAAGATTATTTTAAATACATCCAATATTTGATTACCTTTGTGCGTAGACGTGAAGTCACGTCCTCAAGAGCTTAACGCAATATACACAACTTATACAGTTCAAGATTTAACATTTATGACATCAAAGAAACTGGTACTCGCCCTGGCGGGTCTTATGGCCGGCGCCTTCGCAGGCAGCAACGCCACGGCACAGGTTCGCGACGTTAGCGTTATGGTATCTCCATACGCTTCCTACAACTGGTGGAACTCCAACATCGCGCTCAAGAACTCTCCCTTCGTCGGAGCCCGTGTAGGCTTCGGCTTCGGTCCCTTCTTCGAGATCCGCGCCAATTACGAGCAGTCCATTAATCTCAAGAACGCCCTCCAAGACAAGGACTGGAATCCTCTCAACGAGGACGCCCTTAAGAAGCTGGACGGTATGGACATGACCATCTCCCGCGTAGGTGGTGAGGCTAAGGTCAATCTCCTCGGCAACGCTGCTGTCACCCCCTACCTCACCGCAGGTGCCGGTGTCCAGGTCCTCGACTACAATCCCTTCAAGGTAGAGGACAAGGACGCCATCATCGAGGAGGCTAAGGTCAAGGACAAGCAGCTCTACTACACCCTCGGTGCCGGTGTCAAGCTCCGCATCACCGATCGTATGGCATTCTCCATGGAGGCTCGTAACCTGGGCTTCAATATGAACGCCAACAACTCCTTCATCAACCACTATGGGGATATGAAGGACCTGGACAAGAAGAAGTATGGCAACTGGTCTGCCCTTGCCTCCTTCGACTTCTACCTCGGCGGCAATGCCGCTCCCGGCACCCACCAGCTGGGCGACCGCTACGCAAGCCTCTTCAGCGACGGCTTCCGCGGTATGAAGTTCGTCCTCGAGCCCGGCGTACAGTACGTAGACTTCCGCAACAAGACCGGTCTGAGCGACCAGTGGTTCCTCGGAGGTAGTGTCGGCGTTGACTTCTCCTCACTTGTCGGTCTCCGTGCCTTCTACTATCAGGCTACTGAGGAGCCCAATAAGCTGAGCTTCGACTTCAATAAGGATATGAAGATGTACGGTGCCAACTTCATCGCACGTCTCAATTACCCGCGTGGCATCGTCCCCTACCTCCGCTTCGGTGCCGGTTACCTCGACCGCAACAACCTGATCGAGTCTAAGGACAAGGAGGAGGCTAAGGAGAGCTTCAAGAGCAAGGACCTCTTCGGTATGCTCGGTGCAGGCATTGAGATCCCAATCTCTCGCTGGTTTGCCCTCTTCGGCAATGCTGACGCCATCCTGATGACCGCAAATGATCAGAAGGTCGAGAGCGTGAGCACCCCCGACGACATCGCTGTCAATATCGGCTACACCGCCGGTCTCCGCATCAACCTCGGTGATCCCGTGCTCCAGAGCGAGCTCATGGATGACACTGAGACCGTTGCCTACAATGATCGCACCAATGAGCTCCGCAGTGACCGTCAGGATCGTGAGGACCGCGAGAGCCGCGACTCCAGAAGCTCTAAGGTAAGCCGCTCTGACGTGAAGAAGCTCCAGGGTCAGATGATGACCAAGAAGGAGTTTGAGGAGATGGTAGATCGCATCATGGCTCGCATCCACGAGGAGGAGAGCAAGCGTGCCTCCCTCTACACCGCTGACGAGACCGACGTGATCCTCCGCGCCCTCGCCACTCAGGGCACCTCCACCTCGACCACGACCACGACCACGACCTCTGACGATCGCGCCATCAAGGATCTCCAGGCTCGTGTCGGCTCCCTCGAGCGCGATGCCCGCAACAACGGCAGCACCGTAACCCCCTCCACCACCATCATCGCTCCCGGCACCGGATACAACGCTCCGCAGCCTGCTCCTCGTGGCTCCTACGACGTCGCTCCCTCTGAGCGCCCTGCAGCTGTCCACCCTAATGGCGGCTGGCTGAAGCTCAATCGTCTCGCTGCCGTTACCGGATTCAACCTCGGTGAGTCTACCTCCTGGGAGCTCGGTATGCGTGGCTACATGCAGATCAGCGACAGTGCATTTGACTTCGTTCCCGAGATCATGTTTGGCTTCCGTCAGGGTGGCACCTCCTTTGATCTCGCAGGTAACTTTGTCTACAACATTGACATCAAGAGCCGCTTCACTCCCTATGTTGGTCTCGGCGTAGGTATCTTCCAGCACGGTCTGGGCACCAAGTTTGGCACCAACATCATCGCCGGTACCAATATCAATCTCGGTACCAAGGGCGAGATGTTCGTAGACTACACTGCACGCAGTCTTTTCAAGAATAACCAGATCGCTGTTGGCTATCGATTCATCTTCTAAAGAAATCCCCTCTTTACGTTTTATCAATAAGAGTAGATCCATTTAGATATGAATAAGATAACTACCACACTACTGCTGACCATCGGTATGGCCGCTGCGACACCCGCACTGGCACAGACCATAGAGGTCGCACCGGCAGACACGGTGGACGTGACGCGGGCTGAGACCCATGCGCTCTCCTCCGAGGACTACGCCGAGGCTCTGGGCATCCAGGACTGGGACAAGGTGGAGGACAATGCGATCCTACCCATCACCCGCGAGCAGGCGGAGGAGCTTATCACCAAGATGATCGTCGCCGGCCGTGCAGACTCCCAACGCAAGCTCAAGGAGGCAGAGATCCTCAATGACTTCAAGGTCGAGACTCTGAAGAATAAGCTCCTTGAGTCAGCCCTGAAGAATGTCTATACCAAGGACTACGAGCAGCGGATCGACCGTCTCGAGACGATGCTCCTGATCCTCCTCGCCCAGCAGAATGGCGGCAAGCTCGACCCTGCACTGGTGAATTACCTCCTCGGCAATGGCGACCTCGCCTCACTCCTCTCCGGAGGAGCCGCTCAGGGTGCCACCGCTCCCACCACAGGGACGACCACCACTATCCTCCCGGGTGCCAAGGGACAGCAGACTATCCCGCTCGCACCTGGCGCCAAGGCTGACTCCTGGGATCACTTCCTGAGTCAGGTATTCTACGCCTTCGATAGCTCCAAGCTAGACGCTAAGGCGAAGGTCGTGCTCGACAACGTTGCCGGATGGATCAAGGAGAATAAGATGGCTGTAGAGCTCAGAGGTTACGCCTCCCCGGAGGGTAACATGCACTACAACAACCGTCTCTCCGGCCGTCGCGTCAATGCCGCTGCCGACTACCTCCGGACTAAGGGGATCGCTGACGAGTACCTCCACATCGTACCCTCCGGCGAGGATACCATCAAGGAGAAGTCCGCTCAGTATCCTGACGCCCGCCGTGTCGACATTCGTCCCTACTACGGCGAGTAACAGATAGCTCTGCCCGCATGGGCAGACTTATTAGCTAAGGCAGCTGTGAGATCACTCTCGCAGCTGCCTTTTTTGTGCTCACAAACTAGGGTCAGTCAATGGCCACCAAGTGACGCTCCAGACTAATATCGGTATTAGAGAAAACTATTACCGCTATTAGTCGACACTAATACCGGTAATAGATAAGCCTAATACCGGTAGTGGATTTGACCAATCATTACATCCTGACTTCCAGACACATATACACTTGTCTCTAAATAACGCACAAGCACCGTGCCCGGGATGGATGTAAGTGGTTTAGCTAAGCGCCCGAAGAATTCTGACAAACAGCACTTTAGATTTCCAAACCGTCACCCCTCTGGTCACAACTGCTGCTATTCTACTTGCTCTGTCAGAATTTGGTACCTTTGAGAGAACTTACATCTCATAAGACATTTCCGATCCTATGGATAAGAAAATACTAGCCTTAGTCACGGCAGCCCTGGGACTCTCTGCCACAGTCGTAGCGCAGGAGCCCATCTCACCACTGACGCACCTACTTCATGCTCGTCAGGCGATGTCGCTACAGGCGTACGCCGGAGTCGTAGAGAGCTTGGCACCGCTATACAAGGAGACTTGGAGTATGCCCATCATGGGCGAGGAGGCGCTTTACCTCGACGCCATAGCCCGCAGTAGCATGGGCGCCGAGGAGGCGGACCTCAGGCTCCTCCACTTCATCGAGCAACATCCCCACAGTGCTCTCCTGCCCTATGCCCAGAGCCGACTCGGCGAGTGGTACTACGTGCGGGGCGACTACTCCGGTGCGGTCTACTGGCTGGACAGAACCGACGTGACGGCGCTGCCGGAGGAGAGAGCGCAGGCGATCGACTACTACCACGCCTACTCGCTCATGAAGACCGGCTCCGAGGAGGCGGCACTTAAGCTCTTCCTCCCGCTCACCTACTCCCGAGACTTCCACAGTGCCGCAGACTTCTATGGCGGTTATCTTCTCCTCAAGTCGGATCGGGCGAGCGAGGGAGAGAAGCTCCTCTCAGGACTCTACAGCAACACCACCTACGGCACTGAGGCGCTCGCCTATGTGGCCGAGTCGCGTCTCTCACAGGAGGACTTTGAGGGAGCTCTGACACTGGCACAGAGAGGGCTCAAGCGGGATGCAACCGAGAGTAGCGCCCGTCACTCGCTCCTCCACACCGCAGGCCTCGCCGCAGCGATGACCGGGCGGATCGATCTCTCCACCGACTACCTGCGGCAGTACATGAGGCAGGCTGAGCAACCGGGAAGGATCGACCTGCTTGTACTCGGAAAAAACCTCTACGAGTTGGGCCACGAGGCAGAGGCGATTGGCTACCTTACCCGGGTCGATGACGACACGCCGGACTTTATGTCTCAGCTATCGCACTACTACCTTGGGCTCACGAATCTAAGCAGTGGGAAGAGCAGCAGCGCCCTTTCGTCCTTTGACCGGGCAGCAGAGATCGACGTCTACGCCCCGCTGACTGAGGACGCGCAGTTCAATGGCGCTCTCGCCGCCTACGCCGCACATCAGGGACGTCTCGGTGCCGGTACGAAGCGCTTTGCCTCCTACCTCAGACGCTACCCGACCGGAGCCTACCGGTCCAAGGTGATCACCCACCTGAGTGACGCTTTCCTCAATGACCCCAAGCGGGCAGACGTGCTTCGAGAGATCTCCTCGATAAGCCCGCTCCCGCCCGAACTGAGGAAGGTGAGGGAGAAGGTGAAACTCGGAGAGGCCAATCAGTCTCTCGCCGGTGGTGACCTCCGTAAGGCAACCGAGCAGTACGGGCGGATCATCGGGAAGAACGAGGACCCGGAGAGCGTCGCAGAGGCTTATCTCTGGCGCGGAGAGGCGGCCTACCGCAAGGGAGACTATAAGGGGGCGATCAGCGACACCCGTGCCTATCTCGACAATCGTCCCGAGAGCCTTAGGCTCAATCCTCAGGCCTACTACACCTTAGGGTACGCCTACTTCAATAATAAGAATTACGACCAGGCCAAGAGCGCCTTCCAGACCTACCTATCGCAGACCACTCCTTCGACCAACGAGCGCACCGCTGTGCTCAATCGCCTCGGCGATATCTCTGTACAGGAGCGGCGACTCAGCGAGGCAGCAGACTACTTCGACCAGGCAGCGCGGACCGGGGGAGCAGAGTCCGACTACGGATTCCTCCACCGTGGCATCGTCCTCGGGCTGCAGAAGGACTACGAGGGGAAGATCAGTCTCCTCTCTCGTATGCAGCAGACCTTCCCCTCTTCCTCACTCCTCGCAGAGGGCTTCTACGAGCTGGGACAGACCTACAGCATGCTCAATAGGCAGTCCCTCGCTAGGCAGGCGTATGATCGCGTGGTGACGAATTATCCCCGTCACGAGCTTGCTCCCTCGGCCGCCGTACAGAAGGCTCTCACCTATATGAGCGAGGAGAGCTTCTCCGAGGCAGCGGATGCCTATGTGGCGGTGATCCGGAGTTACCCCAAGTCCGATGCGGCGAAGACGGCACTGGAGAACCTTAAGGCACTTAGTATCCAGCTCAATCGAGTGGATGAGTACAATAGCCTGGTGCGCTCTATCGGTGGTACCGGAGCGATCTCCGACCGCGAGATGGACGAGATGACTTACCTCGCAGCTGATAAGATCGTCTCCGAGGGCAAGCCCGCCGAGGCGATCAAGGCACTGGACGACTACCTGACCCGCTTCCCCTCCGGGGCGTATCTCGACAAGGCTCTCTACAGCAAGGCTCTGATCCTCTCCTCCAATAAGCGGCACAGGGAGGCGACACCGATCCTCGAGCGTCTCGCAGCGATGCAGCTGGAGCCCACGATGAGCCACGATGTGCAGCTGCTCCTGCTGGAGAATTATGAGCGAAGCGACAACTCCGCCCGAGCAGCGGAGGTCGCTCTCCGGCTCGCCAACGCAAGCAGCAATCAGGCCGACCGCAGCCGCTACATCTCCGCCGCAGCGACACATGCGCAGAAGAGTCAGAGCTACGACTTCCTCCTTGCCCTTGCCGACGACGTCTCTCGGAGTAAGTGGGACCTCACGCCGCAGACTAAGTCTGAGGTGATGACGGCAGCCGCAACCCGTTACGACCAAGTGGGGAAGAAGGATATGGCGCGGCTCTATGCCCGGGCGGTGCTTCAGCAGCCCGCCTCCGTCCAGACGACGGCTGCCCACGTGCTGACGGCGGAGGAGCTCTATGAGCAGGGACAGTTCCGGACGGTGCGCGACCGGATGGAGAAGGTGGTCGGAGGACAGTCCGACAGCCGCTACTGGCTGGCACGAGCCATCCTCCTCCTGAGCGACAGCTACGTCCGTCTCGGCGACAAGAGCACAGCCAAGACCTACCTCGAGAGCCTGCGATCCGGGTATAAGGACCGGCAGGACGGCATCATTGATCAGATCGATGAGCGTCTCTCACGCCTCTGACTTCGTCGTACTCGTTTTTTCCTAAAGATAGATCCTACCACTATATATGAAGATCAGACAACTCTTAGTCACGCTCGCAGCATCGTCGATGCTCCTCGGTCTGAGCGCTCAGACACCGGCAGACACGCTCCGCCGGTCGATGACCCTGCAGAGAGCCTACATACCGGAGACCGGTCAGGCGAAGAAGGAGTTCTTCAATCCCCTCGCCGGTCAGACACCTCGGCAGCTCCACCCGCTGGACTTTGCACGCAACAGCTACAGCCTCAGTATGAAGGCAAAGCCTCGACTCTTCACCCCGAGCGAGAACCTGCTCCTGCCGGACTACGGAAGCCATCACTTCTACGCCAGACTCTTTGGCGGCTATCCGGTCAAGGCCGGAGGTAATATCGGAGCTCACTTCAGAGCCGGAGAGTATGGGACGATCACGCTCGCCCTTGACCACACCTCCCGACACGTCACAGGGGAAAAGGGGAGGCTGGACGAGGCTCCGATCAATGAGACCCACGACACGGAGGGGCTGGTGAGATACTCTCAGAAGCTACCCGATAGCGACCGGATGCTGGAGATTGAGGGATTCGGCTTCGGGCATGCCCACTCTCTGTATGGACATCCACTGAGCTCGGTGAAGTCTGGCGAGCTGCCGTACCTCGTCAGTACCGCTACGCCAGAGAAGCCTGAGCTGATGAGCTACTATGGCACGGGACTCAGTGTCTCCCTATCACCGGCACCACTCAGCGCCCTCTCCACCTGGGAGTACAACCTGAGCGCCACTGTCGACTACGGTAATCGCAATGCAGATGTAAATGCTGCTCGGGAGGGCGAGCCGATCGGGGTCTACATCGACGGGCGAGGCGATGCACTTCATGCCGGCGTGCAGGGAAGCCTTACCTATGGAGCTAAGATCAACGACTTCAGATTCGGCGTCGACGCCGGCTACGAGATCAATCGCTTCTCTCTCGATAAGGAAGTAGCGGGAGGGAAGGCGTCACAGATCATCACCTTTATCCCCCACTTTGACTACATCATCCCATCGCTCCAGATCCGTGCGGGAGTGAAGGTACAGCTACCCACGATGGGCGCCAAGCAGCTGCTGATCACACCCGATGCGCTACTCCGCTGGAGAATGCACGACAAGGCTTCGCTCCTTCTCTCGGCCAACGGCGGCATGTCGATGCTCTCGATGCGCGACCTCTATCGGATCAATAGGTATGCTGACCCGATGAGCATCGCTCAGGGCATCGAGTCCTCGACCTACGATGTCGCACTGGGGCTGGAGCTGGGCTCCTGGTATGGATTTGCCCTCGACCTCAAGGGCGGATTTGCCGACTACCGGGACTTCTACGACTTTGCGAGCAAGAGCGGCTCCACCCCCACACCGGAGGGCTACCAAGGAGAGCCCTATGCTCCGGTAGCACTCTTTGACCTCCGTAATCTCGGTTCCGTTCGTCACGGCTACTTCAGCCTCGGTGCTCGCTATGTAGGAGCGGAGGGGCTCAGCGGTTCGCTCGGTGTGAAGTACAATCACTACGCCCGCCCGACACTCGCAGAGGAGGAGAGCGCCAGGGTGGATCACGAGGTGATGGAGAGCGTACTCGGCAGACCCGCTCTCGAGCTTACGGCAGACCTTGCCTACAGTCCGATCAAGGATCTAACACTGAGCGCTAACTTTCTCGGCTTAGGTGGGATCAAGATGCAGCAGCTACTCCCGCGGGAGCTAGTCCGTGAGGGAGAAGAAGTGGTCTACACCCTACCATTCACGACCAAGCTCGATGCTCAGGTCTCCTATAAGGTGCTGAAGAATCTTGGCGTCTCGCTCACGGTGGAGAACCTCCTCAATCAGAGGATCCAGCGCTGGAGCCACTACTACAGCCCCGGCATAGGCGTCTACGGCAGCATTACCCTCGAACTGTAAGAGGCAAGTACAGAAACGCAGAGAGACGAGGCCGTCTGGCTTCGCCTCTCTTTTTACATCGCGCCGGCATGGACCCACTTACCGGAGTATGTGAGTGGGGCAAAGTCCGGATCGGGATGGGTAAAGACGACCCTCACCACCACGATCAGCGTCGGCAGAGGGGCATGCCCCTCCTGGAGCTTCCGGAGGAGATCACTCACCTCCCGCCCCTGCTTGCGATAGATCATCTGCCCGTCGAGGGTAAAGAGCTCGAGCGTCGACAGCTCTCCATAGATCGGCAGGAGTGCCATCATCTGCTTGTAGGTCAGTCGTGGATCGTCAGGCCAGAGTGAGGCCGGATCGCTCTCCACGGAGGCGCTATTGGCACGACCGGGGGTCCCACCCCGCGTCGCCTCGGAGGCTCTGCGCCAAGAGCTCTTCCTCGTCCCATCCGACTTAGGAGAGACCCGCTCGAGAGAGTACTTCGTCCGATCAGCAGACGTATCCCCCAGCCACTGACGCCGATAGGTCACCTGATCGACCACCTCACGATCCGCACGCGCCACCAGGCGGATCTCGCTATAAGTTGGACTGAGAGAAGGGAAGTCGATTCGCTCAACAAAGGTCGATCGATCTGAGATCGGATAGAGTCGCGCCAGAGCGGGAGGATAAGGGGTCAGCACAGTAAAGGCTCCGGGTGGCAGCGTATAGGGCGAGACAACCAGTGACCAGTGAGAAAAGGAGGACGTGGGACTGTTTCTGTAGCTCAGATATATCCCGTCCAGCTCCACCGGATGGGAGGAGTTATTATACAGCTCGATATACTTCTCCCCGACACTCTCCGGCGAGAGCATCAGTTCGCTCACCACCAGCTCCCCCGGTGCGACCTTAGCATAGGGTCTCATAAGGGACGGTTCACCCGGAGTGCCTCCCATCGGTGCGGTGGAGTAGCGCCACTGCGGCGGATCTGAAGCGATACGCTCCAGGGAGTGCCCCTCCTTAGGCAGCCCCGGCTCATGGAGCCCGTCATCCACCACCACCCTATCGTACGGCTGCCCGTCACGCCCCTCTAGGGCAAGGGTAAAGGAGCCGCTCATCGAGGGGAAGTGGTCCATCGGCACTCTGACAAATCTCCCCCGAGCGAGAGTCTGATGTGACGAGTGAAGCACCGCATAGCTCCCCGGAGGCAGAGAGACTGCAGGTAGCTCGTAGGCTGTCGCTCGGTAGCGGAGGATCACCCGACTTAGGTCTATCGGCGACGTGCTCTTATTGCAGATCTCCACATACGGTACCCGCGCCAGCGGCCCCACAGACGGCGGATCGATCATGATCTCGGAGATCATGAAGGAGTGATGACTCTTGTCTGAGAAGGGCTCGACCGTCGTCTCTATCTCACGAGCAGGACCATCTGCAGTCTCCAGACCGGAGAGCCGGATCTCAAGCGCACCGGTCGCAGGGGAAGAGGGACGAAGGATCACCACACTAAGCCGCTCTCCATAGGCAAGGGACACCTCGCGCCCATTCACCCGCGCCCTCGCCTTAGTTAGGTCGACCGAACGGCTAAGATAAAGTGCAATGCTGCCATCACTCCTCACCGAAGACCGGATCAGCCGAAGCTCTCCGCCCCCCGGGTGAGGAGCCCTGACCAGAGGCTCCGACCAGGAGACAGACTCCATCCGACTCGAGGTGTAGCTGACCCGAAGCGACATCACCGCATCGACCCTACTGTCCACCCGTATCGCCGTCGTCGCTCGACGGATCCCTCCCTCAGGAGAGAGGACACTCAGAGTCATGGACTCCTTCCCGTCATAGACCACCCGGAGCGACACCTTCCGCCACTCCTGGTCAGGCAGCTCCATAGGCAACCTCAAGAGAGGCTTCTCTCTTCGTGCGCCCCCTGTAGGATGGGTCGTCCGGAGCAGCTGTACCTCCACCCCTTTTGGATCCGGGCAAAGGGTATAAGTCACCACCCCATCTGCTGTCTCGAGCGTAAGGAGATCAAGGGCAAAGGTATTGTACCTCGATGGACGCCGATCGTAGTGACACTCCATCTCCCACGATACGGACTCCCCACTACGAAGCGAATAGGACCGACGAAGCACCGCCTGATCCCGCCCCCGTGCCTGTGGAGCGAGGGAGATCATCCCCTCCTCTATGACGAAGAGGTCGGTGTCTCCCATCCACGCCACCTCCTGAGCCATCACCTCAGGCAGTAGTGCAGCGAGGGCGACCCAAGCCACCGCCCAGAGCCGAAACTGACGTCCCATTTGTCCCTACAAAAAAAGAAGAGCTATCGACCGGCACTCAAATGCTGATCGATAGCTCTTTGTTTCCTGTACAGAATCTATATCAGAAGGAACGACGCTCCTTGATACGAGCACTCTTACCGCGACGACTGCGGAGGTAGTACAGCTTGGCACGACGTACGTGACCAACGCGGTGTACCTGGATGCTGTCGATGAAGGGAGAGTTCATCGGGAAGATACGCTCTACGCCGATGCCATTGGAGATCTTACGTACGGTAAAGCGCTTATTGACGCCCTCACCGGAGATACGAATCACATCGCCCTTGAAGACCTGGATACGTGTCTTGTCACCCTCCGTAATGCGATAGTTGACAGAGATCGTATCACCGCTCTTGAATGTGGGGAGCTCCTTCTCGGTAGCAAACTCCTGCTCGACTGCCTTAATTAAGTCCATGTCAGAAAAATGTAGCTTTATGAATTAGTCAAATCACTAAACGCAGCATTCGTGAGCCACATATATCTCTCACCAGAGGCTACGCAAAGCGGTGCAAAGGTACCCCCTTTTTACCGATTTCCCTAATCCTCACCCCTCTGCGCACACCCGATCCGCCGGTGAGCACAACCGAAGTCGCTGGGCTGACAATCCCCGTAAAGGAGCTGCACAGAAGATGCTCCAAGCATCTGACTGTCAGCAACAGGCGATCCGCCGGATCTAATACCGGTATTAGACTTCACTATTACCGGTAACAGTGTCGACTAATACCGGTAGTATTGTCTACTCATACCGATAGTAGTCCAGGCGCAACATTCAGCCGGGATAATTGGTGAACTTGCTCCAGAATCGCTACTTTTGTATTTTGTGTAAGAAAGGATATATGCCGGAAGTATACTCCGACACAGCCATCAACATCTATTCACCCCATCAAGAAAAATGAAGAATTCCTCGGCAAAAACGCTTGCTATCTGTGCGATGACACTTGGGATAGGACTCCAGCTGACCGGCTGTGGGTCCCGTCCGCTACTGAGATCAAAAACCGCTGTAATGCAGCAGCAGAGGTCCTCGACTGACGAGGCAAAGACCAACCCCTACGACACGATAGCGGTGGAGAAGTACAAGTATGGCGAGGGACTATTCGATCTCTTTCGCACCGCTGACGGCGAGCTCTACTTCAGTATCCCGAGGGATCTACTGGGACGTCACTTCCTGATCGTCAATAGGGTGCTGGAGGTGCCGCCTGAGATCAACGATGCCGGCATCAATACAGGGATCAATTATGAGAACATCCTCATCTCCCTCTCTCTCGATGATCGGGACAAGAACCTCTATGTAACTAATGTCAAGCCTCTTCCCAGGGTCCCTGAGGAGGATGCAATCAGAGGATCTGTACTGGAGAACTACAGATCCCCATTTATGGGTAAGCTCCCGGTCACGGCTTTCTCCGGAGACTCCACTAGAGTGATGGTAAAGGTCACCAAGTACTTCGACGGCAGGAGTACCCTCTTTAACCACCTCTACCAGGGCATCAACATCCCCACGGGGATCGATAGCGACCTGTCACGGATCGTCAGCAGTCACGTCTTTGAGGACAATCTATCTGTCGTCTCCGACCTGACGACCTCTGTCGATGAGGGAAGCGGTCCCGTGTACTTGACTGTACGCACAGCCTCCTCATTTGTCCTACTGCCACAGGAGCCTACTGCCGGTCGCCGACTAAGTCCGAGGATCGGCTACTTCACCGTGCCCAGCTCCTTCTACTCCGACGAGAGAAATGACATCATCAGCGAGGAGGTGATCACCCGCTGGCACCTCTCCCCGAGCGACACGACTGCATACCTTGCAGGTCAGCTGGTACCACCGACTCATCCTATCGTCTTCTACATCGATCGGAATACACCTCCTAAGTGGAGGACCTATATGAAGAAAGGGATCGAGGACTGGAATAAGGCCTTTGAGAGAGCAGGCTTCAGAGATGCGATAAGGGCGGAGATCCTCCCTGATAGTGTAGATCCTCTGGACCTTCGTTTCTCTAAGATCAATTACATCGCCAGCACACAGGAGAATGCCATGGGTCCCTCGGTGTACGATCCCCGTAACGGAAGTATCATCCAGGCCGATATCATCTGGTGGCATAATGTCCTCAATATCCTGCGGGAGTGGATGGCTCTGCAGACCGGGGCCTCTCGTCCCGAGGCTGCCACTTGGGACATACCGGACGAGTTGTTAGGTGAGGCGATGCGCTTTGTTGCCTGTCACGAGACCGGCCACTCTCTGGGTCTGAGGCATAATATGGCCTCCTCCTCAGCCTACAGCGTGAGGGACCTGAGGGATCCGGACTTTACGTCCAAGCATGGGACGGCACCCAGCATTATGGACTATGCACGATTCAATTATGTGGCACAGCCCGGTGACGGGGTCACCTCATTTGGTCCCAAGATCGGTCCATACGACCTCTTTGCCATTGAGTATGGCTATAGGTGGTATCCCGACCAGGACAGCGAGCGACGCGGGCTCAAGGAGCTACTGAGCAGTCACCGGGGTCCCCTCTACCGCTACAGCGAGGCACAGGACAGCCGTCAGGCACTTGATCCACGCGCACAGACGGAGGATCTGACAGACGACCCCATCGAGGCCTCCACCCTGGGCATCGCTAACCTCAAGCGTATCTGCAAGAGAATACTGCCGATGACAGCCTCCTCAGAGCGCCACGGAAACTACGAGCAGGCGGGTCTCATGTACCACGCCCTCATAGCCCAGTGGAATACTCTTCTCTTCCACCCGATGGCTATGGTAGGTGGTATGTACCTCGAGACACCTCTTAGAGGTGATCACCAGGAGACCTACAACTTTGTACCCAAGGAGAGGCAGCGCCGGGCAGTGCAGTTTTTACTTAAGGAGGCAATCACAGATACAGACTGGCTCTTCAGTGAGCCTGAGGTGCTAAAGTACACCTACCCCCTTAAGAACTCCCCATCCGGCACCTTGGAGATGTCTCCGACACTTGTACTCAGCAACACGCAGGGCTACCTGCTCTGGGATCTGCTGGACAATAAGCGACTCGTCAGGATGTCCGAGAATGAGAGGATCAACGGCGCCTCAGCGTACAAGCCGATCGACCTTATGGACGACATCTTCTCCACCATCTTTGCGCCCACCTTGTCACGGCGAACTCTGACTGTAGCTGAGAGAAGAGTGCAGAAGAACCTCCTCGATACGCTGCTTGAGAGCGTCTCCGCCGCTAAGGTGACGAAAGACGGCAAGACACTTGTCTCCCGAAACGCTGAGAGGGCCGGGGTGATGAGAGACGTCAACTTCAATGGCACACTGAGCGACCGAACCTCAGATGCCATCTCTGCCAAGAGAGCGCTCATGGAGCGGATCTACAGGACGATCTCTCCACTCACCTCCTCTGGTGATGAGGCTACAAGAGCACACTACTATGATATGAAACTGCGTATAGAGAATGCTCTCCACAAGTAATACCTACGCCCTACAGTAAGACTGAATTATGGAAATAAAACAACGACCGATCCGCATCGCCCTAAGCATCATCCTAATGGTGCTGTATGCGGTGAGCGTACAAGCACAGGACAGTGCCGAACCATACAAGGCCAGGTGACCGATGCGGGGACCGGAGAGTCATTGATCGGTGCCACTGTCTTCATCAATCCGGAGGATAGTGCCGGCAAGGGCTTCGAGCCGCAAGGCACCGTCACGGACTACGATGGCAACTACCTACTCAAGATACCCGTGGATGTCAAGAGTGTCATCGTCAGCTACATCGGCTACGTCTCACAGACGATAGCAATTGAGCCCGGCAAAGGTGTCTACAATATCTCCCTCGAGGAGGATCGTGAGACACTTGACGAGCTGGTCGTGACCGGGTATCAGAAGATCGAGAAGCGCAAGCTCACCTCGTCCGTCGAGACCATCAGTGCTGACAAGGTGACTCAGGTGGCTGTGCCGAGCGTCGACCAGATGCTCGCAGGTCAGATCGCCGGTGTAGTGGTGGACCCCTCATCCGGTGGTCCCGGATCTGCAGGCTCGATCCGCATACGTGGTACCGTCTCCCTCACGGGCAACTCTGAGCCGCTCTGGGTCTTAGACGGGATCCCTCTCAGTGGAGATCAGGTGCCGGGGGGAGTCGATGCTTCACAAGACATTTCTGACCAGCTACACAACACATCCATCGCAGGACTCAATCCCTCCGACATCGAGAGTATCACGATCCTAAAGGACGCCGCTGCCACGGCCATCTACGGAGCACGAGCAGCCAATGGCGTCATCGTGATCACCTCCAAGCGAGGCAAGGAAGGCAAGATGGTGGTCAATTTCCGAGGTGACGTCTTTGCCACCCGGCGTCCCAATGCAGATCGGCTCAATCTCCTGACGGCAGACCAGAAGGTCGACCTCGAGCTCGGACTGCTCCGCAACCCCCTCCATACCTACCGCTCGGAGTATGGAGATGTGGCAAGGATCATCAAGGGATATGGTCTGACTGAGGGCTACATTGCTCAGGGTCCGTCCGCCCTCACCCCGGAAGCCACTGCAGCGATCAACGCCCTTAGGGGCCGGGGCACTGACTGGTTTGCAGAGGTCTATGAGCCTACAGTCAATCAGCAGTACAGCCTCAGCCTAAGCGGCGGGTCCGAAAAGACCAAGTATTACCTGTCCGCCGGCTATTATACCGAGGACGGCACTACCAAGGGGACCTCTTTTGATAGGTACAACCTCACCTCCAACATTGACTTTCGCCCCATAGAGTCTCTCACTTCGCGCCTGAGTCTTTTCCTCAATCAGACCGACCGCAGCACTTACCTGGCCAATGGTCAGTACTCCAATGCCCAAAATTACACCCGGCGTGTGAATCCCTACCGTAGACTATTGGATGAGGAGGGAGAGTACATCTACGACCCGGATGTGGTCAATGCGGAGGACAAGGTCATCCCATTCAACTACCGAGAGGAGCAGGAGAATACGCAGTACACCCTCAAGGGACAGTCCGTCAAGGCGGTGCTGGACCTGGAGTACCACCCTATCCAGTGGCTCAGGGTCACCACTCAGCTGGGACTACAGTTTGATAATAATGCCACGGAGCAATTTGGGGACGAGGACTCGTTCTACACCCGCCAATTCAAGGCCTCCAAGATCTATAAAAAGCAGACGGTGCTGCCGGATGGAGGTATCATCCAGAATTGGAACGATCGCTTCTTCCAGTACAACTGGAAAAATCAGCTCTTCCTCCACCACATATTTGCAGAGAAGCACGACCTCGACTTTATGGCGGGTGTAGAGCTGCGCCGTAATAGCTTCACCAACATTCGGACGAAGGGCTTTGGCTTCGACCCTGCGAGCCTTACCACCAAGCCTCTGATCCTCCCGGAGGACTATGGGGGCAAGAACGATGTCTCCCTGCTCCCCTACCACAAGCAGTTTGTGGAGAATGCGTTCGTCTCCTTCTTCTCCACATTCAGCTACACCTACGATGACAGGTACACATTCTTCGGGAGCTTGCGTCTGGACGGCTCCAACCTCTTCGGCGTCGATCCTAAGTACCGGTACCTGCCTCTCTGGTCCGTCTCAGGGGCGTGGAATGGTGGAGCGGAGGACTTCGCTCGAGACATCGACTGGCTTACTACACTTAAGGTAAGAGCCTCCTACGGACTGCAGGGCAATATCGACAAGGAGACGAGCCCCTTCGTAAAGGGCGAGTGGAAGACCACCTCCTTCTTCCCCAATATCAATGAGCCCCTTGTGTCGGTCACTTCCCCGCCCAATCAGAATCTCCGCTGGGAGAAGACCAGCACCACGAATGCAGGATTTGACCTCGGTCTATGGGATCGGATCAATATCTCATTCGACTGGTACTATAGGTTCTCCGACGACCTGATATCGATTAAGTCGATCCCTCTGGAGAATGGATTTAACTTCGTCAACCTCAATTGGGGTAAGGTATCCAATACGGGATGGGAGCTGGCGCTCAATACCACCAACATCTCCACCCGTGACTGGACCTGGACGACTGGTCTCAATATCTCCCGTAATAAGAGTAAGGTCCTCGCCTATAACGTGTCGGAAAATAGCTACCAGCCATCGCTGGAGGGCTATCCGGTCAACGCCGCCTTCGCCATCCCCACTGCAGGGGTGGATCCTGAGACAGGACTGATGAGATTTCCAACAAAGGAGGGCGGGACTGCCGGGTACACCGACTTCTATCACCTCTCCACCGGAATCTGGGGCGATGTGGTGACGGACCTCGACCACGCTCACTTCAGAGATCTTTATGAGTACATCGGCGACAGGGACCCGAAGTTTACCGGTGGTCTCTCGACGACGCTTCGCTACAAGCACTTTGACCTCTCACTCTTCAGCTCCTTCTTCATCGATAAGATTGCTCAGAGGCAGCCGCCCTACAATCCCACGAGAGTAGATCCCGGGGTCAATTACACCGCTGATATCTTCGAGGCTTGGAGCCCGGAGAATAAGGGCGGCACGCTACCAAAGATCCTTGGGAAAAAGGGCGATGACCTGTCCCCGGAGCAAAATCTCGCTACCGACTGGCTCAACTCCTACGATCCCGCCGGCACCTACTCAGCCTATGACATCTGGTTTAAGCACCTCAGCTACCTCCGTGTCACCAGTATTCGGCTCGGGTACACCCTCACCAAGGAGGCGATGGGAGACTGGCCCCTTGAGCGCGTGCGCTTTAACCTCGAGCTCAAGAACCCCCTTGTCTTCAGTACCGACTACACCGGCTACTTCGACCCCGAGAGCTACGGAAATATCTTTGCCCAACCGGTGGCACAGACCATCTCTGCCGGTATCCAGGTCACACTCTAATCATCTATGACTGATATGAACAGCTACCACAAGACTTTACTCCCTACGCTACTTACCGGTCTGATGACGATTCTCCTCAGCGGATGCGATAAGTTCTTAGATATTGTCCCCAAGGGGCAGGTGATCCCCTCTACCACATCGGAATACCGAGCGACGCTCAATAACGGCTACAAGCAGGCACCCGGGTATATCCTCACCAATATGCGGGGCATCACCATAGATCCACAGCCGGATCCCTTTGGGATGGGGCTGGACGAGTATGAGAGCTACAAGACGATCTACAAGTGGGAGGACACTGATAATAACAGTGGACGCTCTGAGTCGTACCCCTACTACTCCTACTACAAGGGGATCTTCTTTGCCAACTCCATCCTCCTCGCTGATGCTGAGAAGGTGAGGGAGGACGACAGGCAAGACAGCTTCCGTCAGCTCCGAGCCGAGGCTCATGCGCTGCGAGCCTACTATTACTTTGAGCTCGCCAATCTATATGGCCCCGTCTGGTCTGAGTCTGCCAAGGGTATCTCTGTCGTCCCTATCAATAATACGATCGATACCGAGCAGTCTTTTCCACCCGCCACACTGGAGCAGCTCTACGACCAGATCCTCGCCGATATCAACGCTGCTAAGGAGGAGGTACAGGTGGATCGCTACAGTGACCCACGCTACCGCTACCGCTTCTCAGGCGAGGCGATCTACGCGCTCAGCTCTCGGATCCACCTCTACCGAGGAGAGTGGCGAGAGGCTCTTGATGACGCAGTCAAGGTCCTCAGTATAAGCGACAAGCTGGAGGACCTCCGCCACACCGGTGACAAGGCTTTGCTGCCTATGGACTACACGTCAGAGGAGTGCATCATCAGCTTTACGCCGTCCATCAAGAGCACTATCAGTTTCTCTCAGAAGCTCTCCGACCAAGTAGCCGAGCTCTACGAGGAGGGAGACCTAAGGATAGACAAGTACTTTCCCATGGACAAGGATTATGGCTACAGGCTACGCAAGGCTGTCGGCCAGACATACGACTGCACGATACGTCGCTCAGAGGTCTACCTGACGGCGGCTGAGTGCCTCTCTAAGTTGGGCGAGGACGAGAGATCTGCAGAGATGCTCACAACCCTGCTGAGCCAGCGGCTGTCACCGGAGGCTCTCCCTCAGGCCAAGGCCAAGTACTCTACCCTACATGGCGTAGAGATGGTCCGATACATTCTTGGTGAGCGTCTCAAGGAATTTGCTCAAGAGTGCGGACACGACTGGTACGACTTTAAGCGATCCGGTCAGCCGGAGCTTCGGAAGACGATCCATGGGGAGGAAGTGATCCTCAGGGATCATGACCCTCGCTACGTCATCCCCCTACCTGCTGAGGCGCGAGAGAACAACCCCTACCTGTCAGTAAAGTAGTCCTCCTCCGACATCATGGATACCTCTCAAGGATCGTCCTCCGCACCTACTTATCTGCTCCGCAGAGATAGTTCACGAGAAGAGCGGGCAAATGGCTAACTTTGCTGAGAACCTTAGTAACCAAGTAGAAACAAACCATTATGAGAGCAAATGAGATCAGCAGCGGCCTCTGCCGCTTAGGACGGTACATCGGCGACGAGTCCATGGAGGGAGGCTGCAAGGCCCTCGTCCTGATGGGCGCCCTGGGTGGGGCTGCCATTACCAGCATCGCCTTCATCATCGGAGGCGCACTAAGCGACAGGGACTAAGCTCCACGATAGACAGAAGGCGGTGATCGGTTCGTAAGACCGGTCACCGCCCTCTGTTTGCTTGGCCTCCGACACAGGAGCTCACATCATACTGATAGTCAGCAGGCAGCGATCCCCTATTTCTTTTACCGGTATTAGTGTCAACTATAGTCGGTATTAGTTTCGACTAATACCGACTATAGTTTTGCCTCATACCGGTATTAGTCTGAGGGGTGGTCCCAGGGGTGACGCATTTGAGCATTTGGGTAATCATATTCCAAGGGGGGGGGCTCATCCGTGAGGCACCCGAAGGGTGCTCGCTCCATAGGCATCGGTCATCCGCGAAGCGGTGACCGATGTACAGAGACCCGTCCCTACCCCCTCGACCCCTTGCGGGTCGCCGAGCAGAAATCCTCTTTTCCGGCGACCCGCAAGGGGTCGAGGCCTAATGCGTACGCTTATACATCGGTCTTCGGCACTTCGTGCCTCGACCGATGCCTATGGAACGGGCATCCTTGCGGATGCCGGTATGCTGTCAGAGTCTAGAATATTGGGGCAGAACGTCCGACTCGTCCAATACCCTCCCTCAACGATCATGTGGCAAACTTACAACTATGAAAAACGGACCCCTGCCGGGATTACTTACTGGTTGGTCACTCGTGAAATAACGCTCGGCAAATGGCACCCAAAAGGGGGTGCGTCGGTCCTTACTCATTACGATGAGCTCAAATGCGTCACCTCTGAGGGGCGTCCGGATAAGATTTGAATTAACCCTCTAAAGAGTTACCTTTGTCGGAGAGTATGTCCTTCGCCCGAATGACAGCAAGAAGTAATACGGAAATCATGAGCACGACCAACGTCAATCCCAACGAACTCTACCGCCGCCGCGGCGTCTCTGCCGATAAGGAGGATGTCCACGCTGCGATCAAGAATATAGATAAGGGCCTCTTCCCACAGGCATTCTGCAAGATCATGCCCGACATCATGGGCGGTGATCCGGACTACTGCAATCTCATGCACGCCGACGGCGCCGGGACGAAGAGCTCTCTCGCCTACCTCTACTGGCGCGAGACGGGCGACCTATCCGTCTGGCGCGGCATCTCGCAGGACTCCATCGTGATGAATCTCGATGACCTCCTCTGCGTCGGTGCTACTCAGGGTCTCCTCCACTCCTCCACCATCGGGCGAAACAGCCGACTCATCCCGGGTGAGGTGATCAGCGCGCTGATCAATGGCACGGACGAGCTCCTCGAGCAGCTCCGGGACCTCGGCGTCGGGATCTACAATACCGGCGGAGAGACCGCCGACGTGGGCGACCTCGTTCGCACGGTGATCGTCGACAGTACCGTCTCCTGCCGTATGAGGCGCGACGAGGTGATCGATGCCGCCCGCATCGCTGCCGGTGACGTGATCGTGGGGCTGGCATCCTTTGGACAGGCAACCTACGAGACGGAGTACAATGGGGGAATGGGGAGCAACGGGCTCACCTCCGCCCGGCATGACGTCTTTGCCCACCACTATGCGGAGAAGTATCCGGAGTCCTACGACGACTGCCTGCCGGACGATGTGGTCTACGTCGGCTCGCACAGCTTGACCGATCGTGTGGAGGGGCTTGACATTGACTACGGTCATCTGGTCCTCGCTCCTACCCGTACCTACGCTCCGGTGCTGGTGGAGCTGCTGCGCGAGCTGCGCCCGGAGATCCACGGACTGATCCACTGCACCGGAGGGGCACAGACCAAGGTGCTACACTTTGTCAAGGGGAAAAAGATCATCAAGGACAACCTCTTCGACCTGCCGCCACTCTTCGACACCATCCTCCGCGACGGGAAGACGCCGGCGAAGGAGATGTACAAGGTCTTCAACATGGGTCACCGCATGGAGGTTTACCTCCCCGAGCAGTACGCTGCCGAGGTGATCGATATAGCGCATCACTTCGACATAAATGCTCAGGTCATCGGACGGGTAGAGGAGGCTGACGAGAGCGAGGTGGTGATCGAGAGTAGTCTCGGGAGCTTCGAGTACCGATGATGGGTCTGGCGGAGCAATTGGCTCCCCTGCGGGCGAAGTTTCGCGAGGTGACCATCCGGATGACCGACCCGGAGGTGATCGGCGATCAGAAGCTCTTCCGCAAGCTGAGCTTAGAGTATAAGGACCTAAAGGAGATCGACGATAAGGCGGAGCAGTACGAGTCACTCCTCCACCAGCGAGATGAGGACGAGAAGCTCATCGCTGCCGGAGAGGATGCCGAACTGACCGACCTGGCGAGGGAGGATCTACAGACCATCGAGGAGCAGTTGCCGGAGCTGGAGCAGGAGCTGAGGATGCTCCTGCTACCTAAGGACGAGGACGACTCCCGCGACGTGATCATGGAGATCCGCGCCGGCACGGGGGGCGACGAGGCGGCACTCTTTGCGGGGGATCTCTTCAAGATGTACCAGAAGTACTGCGCCGAGCAGGGCTGGAGCTGTCATGTCACGTCGATGAACGAAGGGACAATGGGCGGCTTTAAGTCGATCATCTTTACGGTAGAGGGAGAGAAGGTCTACAGCCGCCTCAAGTACGAGAGCGGCGTCCACCGCGTGCAGCGTGTCCCGGTGACGGAGTCGCAGGGGCGGATACAGACCTCCGCCGCTACGGTCGCCGTGCTGCCACAGGCGGATGAGGTGGACGTGGAGCTGAGGAGCGAGGACATACGCACTGACATCTTCTGCGCCTCTGGTCCCGGTGGTCAGGGGGTCAATACCACCTACTCCGCCGTTCGGCTGACGCACATCCCGACCGGCATCGTCGTGCAGTCGCAAGACGAGCGATCCCAGCGGCAAAATATGGCGAAGGCGATGGAGGAGCTACGCACCCGCATATACAATCAGGAGCGGGAGCGACAGGAGGCGGAGCGCGCCTCCGAGCGGCGCTCTCTCATCTCCACCGGCGATCGGTCGGAGAAGATCCGGACCTACAACTTCCCCCAGAGCCGCGTCACCGACCACCGCATCGGGCTCTCGATCCACGACATAGATAGCGTGCTCGACGGTGGTATCGCTCCATTCATAGAGGCTCTAACCACGGAGGACAACCTTGAGCGCATGAAAGGCAGCGCCGATCCCTCGTGAGCCAACTCGTCGCCCTTTAGCCCCTTTCACCACCTTTAGCACCTCTCGTCCGACTTGTCCGACTTGTCCGACTTGTCTGACTTGTCCGACTCGTCCGACTCGCCTTGTAACCACAATGTCACACCGCCGTAACATCAAGGTATAACCACCTGAGTACCTTTGCCACAAAGAGACAGATACTCATTCATTCTTTATTGTGGCAAAGCAATTTCTGATCTACTCCTTACTGGGTCTGGCACTGCTTCCGTGGCTAAGCGGATGCGCCGGCACGAAGACCCTAAGCGGCGCCGGGGCAACCTTCCCTGCCCCTTTCTACATCGAGGTGGCGAAGCAGTATGGCGACGCGGAGGGCATCCATGTGAGCTACGGCGGTGTCGGCAGCGGCGCCGGTCAGCGAAATCTGGCTGAGACGACGGTCGACTTCGGCGGCACAGACGAGTTCCTCTCCGATGAGAAGATCGCCAAGGCGATGCCGATGCCGATCATCCATATCCCCACCTGCATCGGCGGTATCGTCATCGCCTACAACCTCGAGGGCATCGAGGAGCTTCGGCTCACGCCCGAGGTGATCTCGGGGATCTACACCGGGCGGATCACGGAGTGGAGCGACCCGGCGATCCGGGAGCTCAATCCCGACGTCACCCTGCCCGACCAGAGGGTGATACCGATCTACCGTACGGACGGGAGTGGTACCACCTTCGTCTTCTCGAGTTACATGAGCAAGGTCGACTCGGTGTGGCGCGAGGAGCTGGGCGCTGCCAAGACGCTGGACATCAAGGTGGGCAATGCCGCCAAGGGCAATCCCGGCGTCGCCGGCGTGATCTCCTCCACCCCCGGTGCGATCGGCTACATCGGCTCGGAGTACTCCATGGCTCTCGGCATCCCCGCAGCAGCGATCCGCAACCGCTCGGGGCACTTCATCGCCCCCACGATGGAGAGCATCTCCCTCTCCGCCAACCTAAGCGACTTCCCCGACGACACACGGGTGATGATCGCCGACAGTCCCGACCCTGACGCCTACCCCATCAGCACGATGACCTGGCTCATCGTCTACAAGGAGCAGAGCTACGGTCACCGAAGCCTCGAGAGTGCCCGGCTGCTGCAGGACTTCCTCTACTACATCGTCGGCGAGGAGACACACGAGGCGGCACGCAAGACCCACTACGCCTCCCTCCCGCCCCTTGCCCTCGAGAAGGCGAGAGCCGTCATCGCCTCCATGACCTACCAGGGTAAGCCCCTGAGCGAACCATGAAAAAAGACCGTTTCTTCAATGCCCTGCTGACGATCGTCGGCATCGGATTCATCCTCCTGACTGCCGCGATCATCTACACGCTCGCCTCGATGAGCGGTCCTGCAGTGAGCCACTTCGGCTTCTTCGACTTCCTCTCCGGCAGCGAGTGGAGCGATAAGACGCAGAACTATGGCGCCTGGCCCTTCATCGTCGGCACGCTGGAGACCTCGCTCCTGGCACTGCTGCTCTGTGTCCCCTTCTCTCTCGCCGTGGCGCTCTTCTCCGGCGAGTACTTTAGGGGAAAGAAGATTGCAACCGTCGTCACCGCCGTCGTGGATATGCTGGCGGGGATCCCCTCGATCGTCTACGGTCTGTGGGGTTTCTACACCATCCGTCACCTGATGATCGTCTGGGGCTGGAGCGGGCAAGGCTTCGGCGTCATCCTCGCTTCGATCGTCCTCGCGATCATGATCATCCCTTACGCCTCGTCGCTCTCGAGCGAATTCATCTCCATGGTGCCGGGCGAACTGAAGGAGGCCGCTTACGGTCTTGGGGCAACCCGCTTCGAGGTGATCAGGAGCGTCTCCCTACCCGGAGCCGCATCGGGTATCTTTGCCGCCTACACTCTCGCCTTCGGTCGCGCCCTCGGTGAGACGATGGCGGTGACTATGCTCATCGGGAATACGAACAACATCCCCTTCACTATGAGTGAGAGCGGCGACCTGATCGAGACCGGTAATACGATGGCGTCAGTGATTGCCAACCAATTTGGCGAAGCGACGGGGCTCAAGCTCAGTGCCCTCTTCGCCATCGGCCTGATCCTCTTCCTCATCACGGCGCTGATCAATTGCGCCGCCAAGATCATCATCTCCAGACTTAAGCCATGAGTAACAACAGCTCCCTTGAGACTTACTCCCTAAGACCCACGCACCAGCAGCGCCGCCGTGTCACCAGCAGGGTCGTCTTCGCTCTGGTCTGTATCCTCAGTCTCGCCACGGCAATCCCGCTCCTGGCGATCCTCATAGAGCTGATCACCAAGGGCTGGCACCAGCTCAATCTCGACTTCTTCACCCGCGTCGTCCCCTCCTCAATCGAAGCTATGCTGGCCAAGCAGAGCGGTCAGCCGATCCCGGGAGGTATCCTCAATGGCATCGTCGGCACCCTCATCATGGTGGGGCTTGCGTCGCTCATCTCGATACCCTTTGGTCTCCTCGGCGGCATCTACCTCCACATCAATAGGGGGAAGAAGATGGCGACCCTCGTCCGCACGCTTGCCGATATCCTCCAGGGCGTGCCGTCGATCATCTGCGGCATCCTCGTCTACATGTGGGTGG
>ERZ1031273.160-NODE-160-length-35565-cov-21.213883_pt1 | contig 35565 bp, 31 predicted proteins | sample MGYA00516575_ERZ1031273 | MGnify/ENA primary metagenome ERZ1031273 (study PRJEB33718, sample SAMN03159816) | human skin metagenome | collected 2014-02-25 | study: EMG produced TPA metagenomics assembly of the PRJNA266117 data set (Human skin bacterial metagenome... | reverse complement strand
TGAATTCGCTCTCCAATAGCGAGGTCTTTGCCGACAACCGCCTCTTTGCCACCCTTGACACGACGGTGCGCAAGGTGGTGATCAAGAATCTTCCTTTCCTCCTCTCCGATACCGTCGGCTTCATCCGCAAGCTCCCGACAGAGCTGATCGAGTCCTTCAAGTCCACCCTCGACGAGGTGCGCGAGGCGGACCTCCTGCTCCATGTGGTGGACATCTCGCACCCTGCTTTTGAGGACCAGATCGCTGTGGTCTCCAAGACGCTTGAGGAGCTGCTGGAGGGGGAGAAGAAACCTGTCATCCTGGTCTTCAATAAGATCGATGACTACTCCTACGTGGAGAAGGATCCGGACGATCTCACCCCGGCGACGAAGGAAAACCTCTCCCTCGAGGATCTGGAGAAGACCTGGATGGCGCATATGGGCGAGAGCGACGTCGCCTTCGTCTCTGCCAAGACCGGTCAGGGCATGAGCAAACTGAAGGAGCTGCTCTACGAACGGGCTAAGGAGATTCACGTCACCCGGTATCCCTACAACGACTTCCTCTACTGACTCCCAGGATGAACCACCTCCTCCCTGTCGTCATCGGATTTCTCCTCGACCTCTGCCTCGGTGACCCACGATGGATGCCCCATCCGATCATCGGTATGGGGCGGCTGATCAGTCGGCTGGAGCGGTGGCTGCGACGGGACGGACAGACGCCGGGGGAGGCTTACCGAGCCGGTCTGCTGCTCTGGTTCATCGTCGTGCTGGTGAGCGGGGGACTCTGTAGTCTCGTGATTTTCCTCGCTACAGCCATACACCCTATCCTGGGGATGGCAGTGGAGAGCATCCTGTGCTGGCAGGTGCTGGCGACCCGCTCTCTCGTCACGGAGGCTCGCAAGGTGGAACAACCTCTCCTCCACGGGAATCTCCCTGAGGCGCGCCGTGCGGTCTCGATGATCGTCGGGCGGGACACGGAGAGTCTCTCCGCCGAGGGGGTCACCAAGGCTGCTGTGGAGACGGTGGCGGAGAATACCTCCGACGGCATCGTGGCACCACTCCTCTTCCTCTTTCTCGGTGGGGCGCCTCTCGGTATCGCCTACAAGGCGGTGAATACGATGGACTCCATGATCGGCTACATTGATGAGCCGTACACCCACTTCGGACGCTTTGCCGCGCGTGCCGATGACTTTTTCAATTACCTCCCCGCACGGCTCAGTGCGCTCATGATGCTGCTTGCCGGTTTGCTCCTCGGGCTGGACGGTCGTCAGGGGTGGCGAGTGTTCCGTCGAGACAGATACAAGCACGCCAGCCCCAATTCCGCCCACACCGAGTCGGTCATGGCGGGACTGCTGAGGGTGCAGCTGGCAGGCGATGCCAGCTATGGCGGACATATTCACCACAAGCCCTTCATCGGCGATCCACTTCGCCCCATCGAGCCGCAGGACATCAGCCGCAGCTGTCGCGTGGCGACGGCGACGGCGATCCTCTCGCTGCTGATCTTTGGCTCCATAACCTATCTGATCATCCACTGACCCATGCTCTACGAGGAGGACTATCCCCACGGCGGGGATCGCTACAGCCGATCGATCCGGCTGGACTTTTCGGTCAATACCAATCCCTTTGGCCCTCTCCCCGAGGTGGTCGAGGCGGCACTCGGCAGCCGAGGTGAGCTGGACCACTATCCGGATCCCTACTGCCGTGAGCTGGTGCGGGCGATTGCTCGTAAGGAGCAGCTGCCGACGGAGTACATCCTCTGTGGCAATGGAGCGGCAGAGCTGATCGACCTCTACGTCCGCGCCCTGCGACCGAAGACGGCACTGGAGGCGGCGCCCACCTTCTCCGAGTACCGTCGCAGTCTCACCGCTGCAGGGTGTGAGGTGAGAGATGTGGTGCTGACGCGTGAGAGCGGTTTCGTCTGGCAGGAGTCGGTTCTCGACCGACTAGATGAGGAGCAGCCGGATCTGCTGGTTCTCTGCAACCCCAATAACCCTACCGGACGGCTCATCAGCCCCTCGCTGCTTGACCGGATCCTGGCACGCTGTGATGAAAGAGGGATAGCGGTGCTGATCGACGAGTGCTTCATTGACCTCGCTGACCGGCGGGAGAGCCGCACTTCAGACTTACCGCGCTACTCGGGACTAATGATTCTCAACGCCTTTACCAAGAGTCACAGTCTCGCCGGACTTCGCCTCGGCTACTGCATGACCGCTGACAGCCGCTTGCTCGCACGTATGAGCCGTCTCTCGCAGCCGTGGAATGTCTCCGTGCCGGCTCAGCGGGCCGGGACGGTGGCTGCGGGGCGGTGCGACTTCCTCACCAAGTCTCGGGCGAAGATCTACGAGCAGAGGGCGGCACTCAGTGCGGGTCTTAAGGATCTGGGGCTGGAGGTGCTCCCATCGGAGGTCAATTTTCTGCTCCTTCGGGGACCGGTGGGGCTGGACAAGGAGCTGGAGCGGAGGGGGATACTGATACGCAACTGCGCCAATTATCACGGTCTCTCCGACGGCTGGTACCGCATCGCTGTCCGTCCGGAGGAGGAGAATAGTGCTTTACTCAACACCCTATCTACTATACTGAAGTGCCATGGCTAAGAACCTCATGATCCAGGGGACTATGTCCAATGCCGGGAAGAGCCTCGTGGCTGCCGGCATCTGTCGTATCCTCCACCAGGACGGCTACAGGGTCGCCCCCTTTAAGAGCCAAAATATGGCGCTCAACTCCTGCATCACCGGTGACGGCGGGGAGATGAGCCGTGCGCAAGTGGTTCAGGCGGAGGCGTGCGGCATTCGACCCGATACGCGGATGAATCCGATCCTGCTGAAGCCCAACTCCGACCACAGCAGTAAGGTTGTCGTCAATGGCCGTCAGGTCGCAGTACTGCCCGCCGGTGAGTATATGAAAGAGCGCTCCAAGCTCATCCCCGAGGTGCTCCGGGCGTACAACAGCCTTGCCGCAGAATCGGATATTATGGTGATCGAGGGTGCAGGAAGCCCGGTGGAGCTCAATCTCAATCGCCGGGACGTCGTCAATATGGGGCTTGCCGAACTGGTGGACGCACCGGTGCTGCTCGTCGGCGACATCGACCGAGGCGGGATCTTTGCCCAGCTCTACGGCACCGCTGCACTCTTTCGCCCCGAGGAGAAGAAGCGGCTGAAGGGGCTCTTGATCAATAAGTTTAGGGGAGACCTTGACCTCCTCCGTCCGGGGCTCGCAACCCTCGAGGAGCTCTGCGGTGTGCCGGTGGTGGGCGTGATTCCTCATATCGACGTGGACGTGGAGGATGAGGACAGCCTCTCCGACAAGCTCACCGCCCACAAGCCCCGCAAGCCGATCGACATCGTCGTGATGCACCTGCCTCATATTGCCTGCTTCTCCGACTACTCTCCGCTGGAGCTCTATGACAATGTCTCCGTGCGGTACATCAAGGAGCCGGAGGACTTTGGCGAACCGGCACTGGCGATCATCCCGGGCAGCACCTGCACGACGAAGGATCTCGAGTGGCTCCGCGCCTCTGGTCTCGCCGACCGACTGCAGCAGCACATCGCCGACGGAGGGCTGACGATCGGGATCTGCGCCGGCTACCAAATGCTCGGAGAGGAGATCCTCGACCCGGACCACCTGGAGACAGAGACGATCGAGCGAATTGAGGGGCTGGGTCAGCTGCCCATCCGGACGCTCTTTAGTGGCGAGAAGGAGCAGCACCGCTCCACCGGCCGGCTCGGTGAGATAGCGGGCGAACTCTCCTGCCTCAGCGGTAAAACCTACGACGGCTACGAGATACACACCGGACGCTGCACCGACCAGGAGACGGCGCCTGTACTAAGGGGAGAAAAGAATGTCTACGGGACCTATGTCCACAGCTTCTTCGACCATCCCGAGATCTCGCAGACGCTCATCGCCCGGCTCTCTGAGCGGCTCGGCATACCGACTGACCTGCGTCGCTTTGACCTCAAGGCGTACAAGGAGCAGCAGTACGACCTCCTCGCAGACGGTGTCCGTCAGGCTCTCGATATGGACCTCCTCTACCGGATCATCGATCGGAAGGTATGAGCCACATCCTGCTGATCATCGACGGGATGACTGACCCGAACTTCCGGATCGCCGACTATCCCTCCATGGACTCGATGCAGCAACTCGCTCCTGTAGATTACTCCGAGGGCGGGCGTCCCGAGACCCTCGCCTGCACCCTTCGGATCCTCGGTCTCCGACAGGTCCCGCCCCACATTCGCCCCATCGTAGAGGCGTACGGTGCCGGGCTGGAGGTGGCTCCGGACGACCTCTGGCTCCGAGCCAGCTGGTACCACATCGACGAGCAGGGACAGCCCGATCGACAGGAGAGCCCAGACGACTTCACATTTCCCTCGGACACTACGGTAGACGTCGAGCCACACGACCTCGGTCAGGGGCACTGGCTCTTCCGTCTAAGGGAGGGTCGCTCCCTCTTCGAGAGGCTCACGCTGCCCACCCCTTTCGTCCTCGGCAAGATGGGCGACCTACTCCCCGAGGGGGACGAAACCATCCGGGATTACTTCAGCCACCTGGCGACACCCCGGCATCGGCTCATCGTCTGGGACAAAGGAGTGAGCTGCCCCCTTCCACTGCTCCAGGAACCTTCAGTCATCATAGCGGCAGAGAAGGTCCTGCTCGGACTTGGAAAAATGCTCGATTGGGAGACGGTGACCCACCCCTCGCTCACGGGAGACACAGACACCGACTTCGGTCTCCTTGCGCAACTCACTCTGGACGCTGCCGACCGGACTGACCGAGTGATCGTGCATGTCAATGGTGCAGACCAGGCTGGACACCGGAGAGACGAAGCCGGCAAGAGGGCTTTTCTCCGTCGCATAGACAGCGAACTCCTTCCACTGCTCCTCCGGTCATCGCACCGCCTCACCCTCACCTCCGACCACGGTTGTGACCCCGCCACCGGCTGCCACCTCGCCGGCCCCCAGCCCATACTTTGCTCAGGGATGACGCATTTGAGGGGTAATGAGTGATACAGAAAACAATTCAGCTCATTGTGAAGATACGGAAACGAAGCGCCCCTTGCGGTTCGCACCATCTGCCTATCGAAGTGCGCCCCTAAGAGTCTCCTCCTACAGCTCGAAACACCCGACAGAGGATGTAGAATGCACGTAGCAGGAGAAGCAGTGGCTCCCCCCATCACCTCGGCTGAGCGACGATCACCTCGCTTATCCAGAAGCTTCAGTGGTGCAAATATAGCACCTCCCCCGTGAGGAGTTGTCTCACAGAGTCTCTCCATGTCTCTTCCTGTCTCTTCCTGACCAAAATTGCGTCTTCTGCGGTCTTCTCCACATAGTGAAGCTGACCTGTCGGCGAGATCGAACCCGGCATGGGTGACCGTCAATTAACTGTAATACCGAAATGCATCACCCCTGTTGAGGTATGTCGTATTATTTGGCTATTCAAATATTGTTCGTAAATTCGCGAACAAGAAAGGAGAATTGGAGTGAAGAAGAAACAGTATACAGCAGAGCAGGAACAGATTGCTCGGTTTGCCAAAGCAATGGGACATCCGGCACGGATGGCTATTCTTGATTTCTTGTCAAAACAAGATAGTTGCTTCTTCGGTGATATTCACGATGAATTACCTATTGCTAAAGCAACCGTTTCGCAGCATTTGAAAGAGCTGAAAGAAGCTGGCTTGATTCAGGGGGAAATAGAAACGCCCAAAGTCCGGTATTGTATAAACCTGGAGAATTGGGAACTTGCCCGAAAATTGTTTGCCGCTTTTTTAGGTGACTGTAAATGCAAGGACACATCGTGCTGCGACTAGCAGTACCATAAAGAATTGGTTTGGATCAAGAAAGTAGAAGAATTGTCCAAGGGAAATGCAGCCCTGATAGCTTGGAAAGATAACTAATAACATGAAGGTTTTAATTCTTTGTACAGGGAATAGCTGCCGCAGTCAAATGGCACATAGCTTTCTACAATCATTTGACAATAAGCTGGATGTCTTTTCGGCAGGAACAAAACCTGCTGAAAAGGTTAATCCGATGGCGGTAAAGGTTATGGATGAAATGGGTATAGACATAGCCCACCATATCCCTAAAAGTGTAGACCTGTATATAGGGCAGGAGTGGGACTATGTTATTACGGTCTGCGGTGGGGCAAATGAAAGCTGCCCGGTGTTTTCTGGTAAAGTCGGAAAGAGACTGCACATAGGATTTGACGATCCCTCGGAAGCAACTGGCACGCCTGAGTATATAAACAGTGAGTTTCATCGGGTACGGGATGAAATACAAGCCCGTTTCTATGACTTCTACCTGAACGAATTAAAGCCACAAATAAGCTAAATAGTTGTTGTTATGGAAAAGAAACAAGGAATCGGATTTTTCGAAAAATACCTGTCCCTCTGGGTTGCCTTGTGCATCATTATAGGAATTGCCGTGGGACAATGGCTTCCGGCAATTCCACAAACATTAAGCAAGTTTGAATATGCCAACGTCTCTATACCGGTGGCAATCCTGATTTGGCTAATGATTTATCCGATGATGCTAAAGGTAGATTTCCAAAGTGTTAAGAATGTCGGCAAGCGTCCGAAAGGGATAATAGTCACTTGCGTTACAAATTGGCTGATAAAGCCATTTACCATGTTCGGAATAGCTTATTTATTCTTCTATGTGGTTTTCAAAGCCTTTATACCTTCCGGATTAGCCGAAGAATACTTAGCCGGGGCGGTTTTATTGGGAGCTGCACCTTGTACAGCTATGGTGTTCGTGTGGAGTTACCTTACTAAGGGCGATGCCGCTTATACACTGGTACAAGTGGCAGTGAACGATTTGATCATATTGGTAGCGTATGCCCCTATCGTAGCTTTCTTGCTGGGAGTTGGCGGCGTATCTATCCCGTGGGACACTCTGTTGCTATCCGTAGGGCTGTTTGTCGTGATACCACTTACAGCGGGGGTCATTACCCGAATAACGGTTATCCGCCGCAAAGGTGTAGAATATTTCAACAACGTATTTGTCAGGAAATTTGATAACTACACAGTAGCAGGATTGCTACTAACGCTTATTATCCTCTTTTCATTCCAAGGAGAAACGATACTGAACAATCCCCTGCATATCTTATTGATAGCAGTTCCGCTTGTGTTGCAAACGTTTCTGGTATTCTTCATTGCATACGGTTGGGCGAAATGGTGGAAATTACCCCATGAAGTTGCCGCACCTGCCGGAATGATTGGAGCAAGTAATTTCTTTGAATTGTCGGTTGCTGTGGCTATTTCCCTTTTTGGTTTACAATCCGGGGCAGCATTGGCTACTGTGGTGGGCGTGCTGGTCGAGGTTCCGGTGATGCTGATGTTAGTAAGGATTGCCAATAACACACGAAGCTGGTTTCCGGCTACAGAATAACAATAAGGCAAAAGTCCTGATCTGACTTTATCGCAGATAGTCTTGGACCACTTTCATATACCTAGATTCCGCATGATAGTCAAATTGACTATCATGCGGAATCTAGGTCGGAGCCAGGGGTGGCGCATTTGAGCCTTAAAGTAAAGAAGTGATAATCCCTGTCGCTGTGCAATCCTGTCGACTGATCCCAGCCCTACTGCTACCGCCTGCCGATCCCGCTGGGGCGAAGCCCCGGAGGGATCTTCGCTGTTTAGCCCGCGTGTCGAGGCACGAAGTGCCGAAGACCGCGGGAAAGAGGACCCCGGTAAAGATATACGACCCCGCCAGGGTGTCGCACTTATTGCCTGACTGGTAAGTGCGACGCCCTGGCGGGGTCGCGGGACTACTTGCGTTGCCTGGTCCACGGGTCTTCGGGGCTACGCCCCTCGACCTGTGGCTAAAAAACGGGCACCCACAAGGGGTGCTTCGTTCCCCACTCTTCACAATTAGATGAATGGCTACGGTGTCTCTCAAATGCGTCACCCCTGAGGTCGGAGCAAAGCACTGGTGTAATCAAAAAAATAGTAGTAGATTTACACACCTGGATCAGAGATAACTTAAAGCCATCATTTGCTACAGTTGAAACTGAACAATATTGGCTTGGTAAGAACTCAAACCTTTTCTAACAACCAACGTATATGTCGAAGAAACTCATCCTTGAATTGCTGGCATCAGCAATAACGATCACGGCAACACTTTGTGCCTGCAACAACACTCACAATAGCACGGCTCCAAATGATGTAAAAAAAGAGGAGACGTTTGGTTCCCTCCTCCATTTTCTTGAGAGTGACGACCTCCACGAGATAATGATCGTCTCCGAAGCCAAAGACAGTCTTTACAACATACTGTATGCTCTAACTCCTGAGGACCAAAGCGATAGAGGACTCAGAACTCTTTCAAAAGACAGCCAAACCTTTGAGTCTGGGTACTACCAGAGTCTTGCCACCGAAGATCCCCAAAGCTTCCACAACTGGCTCAAAAAAGAATCTTCAGAGATTTTTTACTCTTACTACATAAGGGTAGAACAATCAATTGATAATTCAACTCCTTTGATTATTTCCAAGGAAGATATAATCTCTGACTCTAGGATGAGTAAGGCCGAGAGAGCAACCCTCCTACTTATAGTCTCAGAGTTGGAAAGGGGGTTTTATAACGATCTACAACTAAGATCTGCGAATGGCAGTAACAAATCTACAGAAGAGTGCTATCAAGACTATGAGCTAGCTATCAAACGGTGTGACAGAGACTTCCTTGTCCACGGTGCAATTGGTGTAACAGCAGGTTGCATTGGAGGTGGGGTTGGAGTTGCCTGTGCTGTAGCTGCTGTATGGGCAGAACATATGCTATGCTATCATGATGCCCAGGAAGATTATCACAGGTGTGTAAAAAGAAACAAATAGACCACTATGTTTCACCATCCATTCAAATTTTTATTGGGGCAGAACGCTGAGGTGAAGCAATCAGCACCCCCCGCCGCAGTAGACCTCATCCTATTCTTTCTATTTATCTGCCACAGGCCTATATCCTACCTGCTTGGGCATGCGCTACAGACAGATATCACCCAGATCGTCACCATACTGGCAGCGGTTCTATTTCTCGTCACTTTCATCGCTCGACTGGCGCGGCGAAAGATTGACCTGCTGTCCTTTCTCTTTCTCTTCGGGACGTTGATAACTCTCCTTGACTAAGAGCCCCTCCCTCTCGGACAGCATAACAGATCAGCGCCCCTCTCCATTCCACACTATCTCCTCAAAAAGCAGAGGGAAAATGTCTCGGAGCAAAGCGCTGGTATAATCAAAAAAATAGTAGTACCTTTGCCCTCACAAAAAGGAAGGGAGAGCTTCGGGATGTAGCTCAGTCCGGTTAGAGTGCGCGTCTGGGGGGCGTGAGGTCGCTGGTTCGAATCCAGTCATCCCGACTGATAGGAGCAGACAAGAGTTCGCCTCTTGCCTGCTCTCTTTTTTGCTATTGGGGGAATGGGGGAAAATGGCTAACTTTGCCCTGTTATAAGAGATATGCGGAAATAGCTCAGTTGGTAGAGCATTGGCTTCCCAAGCCAAAGGCCACGGGTTCGAGCCCCGCTTTCCGCTCCACTTCAGAGAGTGTGTCTTCTCACCAGCGAGAGGACACACTCTTTTTTTACCCGTCTCAGACCCGATCCGCTCAGAGTGAAATCTATTACCGGTATTAGTTGTCACTATTATCGGTATTAGTTTTCTCTATTACCGGTAATAGAAATGACCCATCAAGGAGAGGTCTATCATCGTGAGCTTCAGAGCAAGCAGGATCACACGGAATAGTCCCCCGAGATGTCGCATTAATTGCTTAAATTTGTAAGCTTTAGGAGACAAACTTAGGACATTATCATCAAAGTCTATGGATAGAGAGGAGAAGGGAGAGGAGAGAGCAGATCACCTGACCGACACGGAGGAGGAGCTGACGCCGACTGAAGAGGAGGCGTCCCTGGCCGACGATGTGCGGTATGGGCGGACCCACGACAGCCATGGTAACTATGTGCTGTCGGGGATGTATCGCTCCTGGTTTATCTCCTATGCCTCTTACGTCATCCTGGAGCGGGCAGTGCCCTACATCTCTGACGGGCTGAAGCCGGTGCAGCGACGGATCCTCTACACCATGTCGCAGATGGAGGATCGGCTGATCAAGGTGGCGAATATCGTCGGTCAGACGATGCAGCTCCACCCGCACGGAGATGCGAGCATCGGCGATGCGCTTGTGCAGCTCGGGCAGCGACAGCTCCTGATCGAGTGTCAGGGGAACTGGGGTAACCTCCTCACCGGCGACGGTGCTGCGGCGCCGCGCTACATCGAGGCGCGCCTTACGCCACTCGCCAAGAGGGTCCTCTTCTCCCCTAAGATCACCGACTACGTCCCCTCGTACGACGGAGCCAATGAGGAGCCGGTCAATCTGCCGGTGAAGTTTCCCCTCCTCCTCGCACAGGGTGCTGAGGGTATCGCCGTCGGACTCTCCTGCAAGATCCTCCCGCACAATGTGGGCGAACTGCTGCAGGCCTGCGTCAGCTACCTCCGCGGCGAGCCGTACGAGCTCTATCCGGACTTCCCCACCGGCGGACTGGTCGACGTGGCCAAGTACAGCGACGGAGAGCGTGGGGGGCAGGTAAAGGTGCGGGCAAGGATCGAGAAGGTCGACTCGCACACCCTCGCCATCACGGAGCTGCCCTACTCCAGCACGACCGGCAGCCTCATCGACTCGATCCTGAAGGCGAATGAGACGGGGAAGATCAAGATCAAGAAGATCAACGACAAGACCGCCGCTGAGGCCAATATCGAGATCCAGCTGCCGGGCGGAGTCTCGCCCGACAAGACGATCGACGCACTCTACGCCTTCACCGGTTGCGAGATCTCCATCTCGCCCAATTGCTGCGTGGTGCGAGATGACCACCCGGAGTTCCTCACCGTGAGTGAGGTGCTTGCGGACGGCTGTGAGCGGACGATGGGCTACATCCGTGCCGAGCTGGGGATCCGGCTGAGTGAGCTGCAGGAGCAGCACCTGCTGGAGTCCCTGGAGCAGCTCTTCATCACCCGACGGATCTACAAGGATAAGGACTTCGAGGAGGCCAAGAGCGTCCCCGAGGTGGTGGCGCACATACGGAGCAGACTGGAGGATGCGCTGGAGACCTTCTTCCGCCCCGTGACAGATGAGGATCTGAAGCACCTCCTGGAGCTTAAGATGGCGAGGATCCTGAAGTTTAATAAGGAGAAGAGCGATGCCTCCATCGCCCGGCTCATGGACGAGATGGCGGATACCGAGCGACGGCTCGGCGATGTCCGCAGCGAGGCGATCAGCTGGTATGAGACGCTGTACGAGGACTTCGGGAAGCAGTACCCGCGACGGACGACGATCCGCAGCTTCGACGACATCGAGGCGGCAAAGGTGGCGGTGAAGAGCGAGAAGCTCTACGTAGACCGCAAGGAGGGATTTATCGGCACGGGACTCAAGAAAGCGGAGTACGTCAGCGACGTCTCCGACATAGATGACGTGATCGTCTTCCTCCGCAGCGGGGTCTACTTCATCACCAAGGTGAGCGAGAAGAGCTTCGTCGGCAAGGACATCATCCACGTGGCGCGCTGGGTGCGCGGCGACGAGCGGACGATCTACAACGCCGTCTACCGGGACGGCAAGGAGGGGACCGCCTTCATCAAGCGCTTTGCCGTCACGACGGCGATCCGTGACCGGGAGTATGACCTGACGCGAGGTAAGCCGGACTCCAAGGTACTCTACTTCACGACCAACCCCAATGGCGAGGCGGAGGTGATCAAGACCGTACTTCGGCCGAGTGCGAAGAAGCGGCGGCGCAAGAGCGGGCTGATCTTTGAGACCGACTTTGCCGACCTGCTGATCAAGGGGCGCCAGGCGAGAGGGAATATCCTGACGAAGGAGCCGGTCTTTCGCATTTCACTCAAGGAGGAGGGGAAGAGTACCCTGGGAGGCAGGGACGTCTGGTTTGACAGGGACGTCTTCCGGCTCAATTACGATGACCGGGGGGACTACCTGGGCGAATTTATGGGGGACGACAAGATCCTCGTGGTGCTGGAGGACGGGACGGTCTACCTGACAGACTTCTCAGACAGCAACCACTTCGAGCGAAATCTTCTCGTGATCGAGCAGTACGACCCGGAGAAGGTCTGGACGCTGGTCTACCACAATAGCAAGGAGGGCTTTACCTACCTGAAGCGCTTCCTCCTCGAGGAGGATAAGCTGCGGAAGAAGGATACCATCCTGACCAATCCCGATGACACCCTTCTCCTCCTTAGCGACGAGCCTTACGCCCGAGTGGAGGTGGTCTACGAGGACGAGACGACGGAGGAGGTCGAGGCGGAGGACTTCATCGCCGTCAAGGGCGTGCGCGCCAAGGGCAAGCGCATCAGCACCGGCACGACTACGGAGGTGCACGAGCTGGAGCCACTCAAGCAGCCTGAGGACGAGGCAGACGACGACTCGGACGAGGAGGATACCCCTGACGAGGAGGTCGAGTCGGATATGGACGACAGAGCCGAGGAAGAGGCTCAAGTGATCGAGGAGGTAACTCGTCAGCAGAGGCTGACCTTTAGGGATGATGATGAAGAATAAGAGACTCAGCAAGATCGCACTCCTACTTGTGCTGACCCTGATGCTGCCTCTCTCGGGAGCAGCTCAGTCAGAGACCGGGAGGCAGAGTATGCGCAGCCGGCTGGAGAAGCTCGGGAGGGAGACAAGGGACTACATCCATGGGAAGCCGTGGACTTACGACGGTTCGCTCAGCACGACCCACCGGGAGATCCTCCTGACCGGTGGGCGTGTGGGCGTCATTGACCAGTACATCAGCCCGTCCGCTCACACAGGGTACGATATCCGGATCTCCCTTGGCACGGATCATCCGTACTTCGCTGACCGATGGCACCTGAGACAGGAGCTGGAGCTGGGAGTGGGGATGCCGAAGAATAAGGCTAATGGTACCCGGATGTATCTCCCGGGTCTCTACACGCAGACAGCATTCTCCTTCTCACTCCTACAGCGGGGAGGACTGAGGCTGGAGGTCGCCCCCGCCTGGTCGCTCCTGGTGCAGGGTAATCTCAAGCTCTCCAATAGTAACAACGTGGCCAACGTCAAGGCGACGACCGGCCTCGATGCTTGGTCACGACTCAGCTATCGGATCCCATGGGAGACACTGCCGATGCGCTTCTCCTACAGTGTCTCACTTCCTCTGCTCCATATTGCCTACCACCCGGACTATGGACAGAGCTACTACGAGTATGTCTCGGGGGACAATAAGACTCCCATTCGTCTCCACTTGACAGCACCACACAATAGTTTGGCCATCAGGCAGAGGCTGCTGATGGAGCTGCCGATCCACAACGCCACCTGGGTCGTCGGACTTCAGCACATCGGTACCGTGGAGAAGCTCAGCCATACGAGGTATGAGCTCGGCAGTGTCGGGCTGGTCCTCGGTGTCACGCTCGAGACCAAGGCTCTCTCCGGCGGGCGTGCCCTTCGGTCCTCACACATCAGATCATCCTACTAAGACCTATGGCACTCAGACACGCACATATTTTACCCGCTGTGGTGGTCGTCCTCCTCGGACTCACTGCCTGTATCCCCTCACAGCCGGAGAATACGGACTACAGAGCCAATTTCGAGGCACTCTGGTCGATCATCGATGAGCGATACTGCTTCTTGGATGAGAAAGGAGTGGACTGGGACTCGATCCACACCGTCTACAGCAAGCGGATGGACCTGATGGAGGAGAAGAAAGCGGCAAATGACCTCAATTTCTTCCACCTCATGGCGGCAATGCTCGATGAGCTCAGAGACGGACATGTCAATCTGATGACAGGATTTGACGTCAGTGCCAATAGCGACTGGGCAGGTGACCCGACCGAGGGACTCAATATCTACATGAGGCAGAAATACATCTCCGGATACCTGATGCAGTCGGGCGGGATGCTCTACAATAACTTTGGCATCAAGGATAAGCCCAATCACCGCATCGGTTACATTCGCTACAATAGCTTCTCATCCTCGCTCGGGAGTATGGACTTCATCCTGAGATACCTCGATAATACCGAGGGGATCATACTGGATGTGAGGGGCAATGGCGGCGGTCTCGTCAGCAATGCATCCGACCTGGCGGGATACTTCTACGACGAGAGGACCCTCGTAGGATATACCACGCACAAGACCGGACCCGGACGAGAGAGTTTCTCTAAGCTCAAGGAGGTCTACGTCACTCCCGCCGAGGGACGACGCTGGACCGAGAAGCCCCTCGTGATCCTCCAGGATCGGGGCTGCTACAGCGCGACGAACGACTTCCTCGTCAAGGTCTCCCATGCGCCCAACGTCTACCGCGTCGGTCTCCCCTCCGGCGGAGGCGGCGGTATGCCGGCCACATCGGAGCTGCCCAATGGCTGGCGCGTACGTTACTCAGCCGTCAAGAGCCTCGACGTGGATAAGAAATCCATCGAGGGCGGTATCGCTCCGGATCTGGAGGTGGCGAATGAGACCTTTGACCAAAACCCTAAGGCGCCGGATCGGATCCTCAGCGAGGGGATCCTCTACATCCTCACCCACTCTAAGGAGAGTAAAGATAAGACAGAATGAGCAATCAAGATAAGAATCCATTAGAACTGGAGGAGCGGATCATCGCCGCACTCCGTACCGTATACGACCCCGAGATCCCGGTCAATGTCTACGATCTGGGGCTGATCTACGACGTCGATGTCGATCACGACACCGGGGTCGTAGATATCACTATGACGCTTACATCCCCGAATTGTCCCGTCAGCGACTTCCTCTGCGAGGATCTGGAGATGAAGGTGAAGGCGGTCAAGGGGATCAAAGAGGTCAATATCGAGATCACCTTTGAGCCCCAGTGGGATCAGTCCATGCTGAGCGACGAGGCGAAGCTGGAGCTGGGTATGATGTAATCCCTACCATGACCGCCCGCACCAAGACCTACTTCGCCTCAGACCTCCACCTCGGATCGCCCTACCACGACGATCCGAGAGCAGCGGAGCGACGCTTCGTCCGCTGGCTGAGAAGCATCGAGGGCGAGGCGAAGAGGCTCATACTGGTGGGCGATATATTTGACTACTGGTACGAGTACCGGCATGTGGTGCCACGGGGATTTACCCGGACGATAGGGGTACTGGGCGAGATGGCTGACGAGGGAGTGGAGATGCACTTCTTCACCGGCAATCACGACATCTGGATCTCCGACTACCTCCCTACGGAGATCGGCTGCACACTCCACCGGGAGGCAGCAACGATGGATCTGGAGGGACACAGATTCTTCATCGCTCATGGCGACGAGTACGCACCGAGCAGGGCATACGCAATCACGCGGGCGATCTTTCACTCTCGGGTCTGCCAGTTCCTCTACGGACTCCTACCGGCATGGCTGACGATCCCCTTTGCTCAGCGATGGGCTCGTAGGAGTCGCGAGCGAGGGCTTAAGAAAAGTCGACAGCTCCCGCAGCCGGAGATCGGTGAGGAGTACCTCGTCCGACACGCCGAGGCGGAGTCGCTTCGACTGGGAGCAGAGGCACCCGAATTCTACATCTTCGGACACCGTCACCGTCTGGCTGATCACCGCGTGGGCGACCACAGCCGGGTGATCCTCCTCGGGGACTGGATCACCTATCACAGCTACGCCGTCTGGGACGGCACGTCACTGACACTCTCGAGATACGAATCATGATCAACCGCGTACACTACAACGCTCACTCCAAGATGGCAGACCTTCTGAGCGAGCACTACAACATCTTCTCCCTCATCTCTCGCCTCGGGATCCCCCTCGGTATGGGCGACCACACGATCCGCGAGGTATGCGAGGCCAATGGCGTGGACACGGACACCTTTATGTACTTAGTTCACTTCGACCTCTACCCCGATCTGCGAGAGGCGCTGACGCCGGACCTGGAGACGATCGACGTAGCGCAGGTCATCTCCTTCCTCCGCGCCAGCCACCGCTATTTCTTAGAGGTCAGGCTGCCCGATATCGGCGAAGCGCTCGACGTGGCACTCGAGGGAGCTCCACACGACATCCGGGTGGTGGTGAAGCACTACTTCGCCGATTACTGCAAGGAGGTACGCAACCACATGCACTACGAGGACGAGGTGGTCTTCCCCTACGCCGAGGGACTTCTCCGTGGTGAGGAGGGGAAGAAAGACTACAGCATCACCAACTTCGAGCGACACCACGACCAGGTGGAGCTCAAGATGCATGAGCTCAAGAATCTCTTCCTCAAGTACTACACCTGGGAAGCGAATCTCAAGCTCTACAACGTCCTCCACGACCTCTATGCCTGCGGCGAGGAATTGCTCAACCACAATGACATAGAGAATCAGATCTTCATCCCCTGCATCAAGGTCCTTGAGAAGAGCTCCTCACGATGAAAGCCAATCTACTCATAGCTCTCTCCGACAGACGCACCCAGGAGACGCTGGCTGACCTGATCGATCGGGAAAAAGGGGCTGAAGTGACGGTGCATACCCTGAGGGATCCCTTTACTCTCCTCCAGACGGTGAAGAGCCTCCGTCCGGACATCGTCATCGTCTCCTGCAATGTCTGCAGCCCACCGATGATCGAGACGGTCCGAACCATTGCCGACCTGCCCAAGGCGCGCTTCATACTCTACTGCGAAACCATCACCGACGAGCTGCTGGCAGAGCGGTGCGAGGGACACCTGTCTGCCGAGGAGAGCGACAAGGAGGTAATCGACCTGATCACCTCACTCCTCACTGCCGACGAGCGAGAGGAGGTACCCGGGGAACTGACACCTCGCGAGCGGGACATCATCATCGGCGTCGTCAAGGGGATGACAAATAAGGAGATCGCCGACGAGCTCTTCATCTCACCCAATACCGTCACCACGCACCGGCGCAACATCGTCAAGAAGCTCGACATCCACTCCGCCTCCGGCCTCACCGTCTATGCGATCATGAATAAGCTGGTGAGCCTGCAGGACATAGAGATCTGACTGATGGCAGGGATCTACGTCCACATCCCATTCTGCAAGACGAAGTGTCCCTACTGCGACTTCTACTCCGTCACCACGCTCCACCCACTCGAGGACTACCTGAGAGCGCTCTCCACCGAGATCAGCCTGCGATCCTATGAGCTGGCAGGACAGCATGTGGAGACCGTCTACTTCGGCGGCGGAACCCCCTCACTGCTCAGCGGGCGAGCCATAGGCGACATCCTTTGCCTCCTCCGATGCTCCTTCGACATCACCGAGGGAGCGGAGATCACCCTTGAGTGCAATCCCGGAGACCTCTCGACGATGGATCTGGACGAAGTGATCACTCGAGGGGTCAGTCGCTTCAGCATTGGTGCACAGACCTTTGACCCAAGCCTGCTCCGCTTCCTCCAGAGACGCCATACCGGAGAGGAGACTCGAGAGCTCGTCCGGGAGCTACATCGCCGGGGGATAAGAAACATCTCTCTCGACCTAATCTACGGCATCCCCGGCTCCTCCGACGAGACCCTAAGGGCAGACCTGGACGCACTGATCGCCCTTGAGCCGACCCACATCTCCGCCTACCACCTGATCTACGAGGAGGGGACCCCGCTCCACTACCGACTACAACGAGGGAGGATAAGGGCAATGGACGAGGAGGAGAGCCTCCGTCAGTCTCACTATGTAGCTGAGCGACTGAGGTCGGCCGGGTATGAGCACTACGAGATCTCAGCCTTTGCGCTACCCGGCTACCGCTCCCGGCACAATAGCTCCTACTGGCACGGCATCCCCTACATAGGGCTCGGCCCGGGCGCACACAGCTACATCCATCCCTGGCGATCCTACAATCCAAGCAACGTGACGCTCTACAATCGCCAGCTCCTCAGCCCCACCCCCTTCCTCAGTCGGACCTACGAGCGGATCACCCCCGAGATGGCTCTCGAGGAGTACGTCCTGACCCGCCTCCGCACTTGCGAGGGGCTCTCACTGAGTGAGATGGAGCATCTCTTCTCACCAGAGGTTAGGGAAAAGGTTCTACAGAGGGCTCAGCCCTACTTGGCGTCGGGGGACCTGTTGCATGAGGGTGACCGGCTCCATCTCTCCCTCCACGGCATCGACATCTCCGATGCCATTATCCTTGACTTGATCTAAAGGTCTCGCAGCTGGATCGCCTCCTCCTCGATCTGTCCGAAGATAAAGGCGGGCGGGTCGATCAGGTAAAGTCGCTCCGTGGCACGCGTCACCGCAGTGTAGAACCAGCGGAGAAATGATATGTCGATCATCTCCGGCGTCAGGTACCCGAAGCTCACAAAGACCTCGCGCCACTGACCACCCTGAGCCTTATTGCAGGTCATCGCGTAGGCATACTTGATCTGCAGGGCATTGAGGTAGGGATTCTTCCGCATCTCCGCATAGAGCTGACGGCGCGACTGCACCCCGGGGTAGTCGAGGGCAACATTGTCGAAGAGCAGCTGCCGCTGCTCCCCCGTCAGGGCAGAGGTCCCGCTATAGAGGCTCTCCAGGAGGATCTTCGCCGAGACAAAGCCCCCCTCGCCGTCTATCAGCTCCGCATCCCTAAAGGTAAAGCCATACAGCTCCGCCGTATGACGCGCATCCCGGACCTCCAGTATCTCACCATTGGCAATGAAGCCCCCCGTCTGCTTGCCCGAACTATCGACCGGTGTGTAGAAGTAATTATTCCGCACCACCATCAGCCTCTCGCCCGGCACTACCTCCTCCTCGTAGCCAAGAGTGCGGTGGCGGATACCCTGATTGTAGGACTCTGCCTCGCGATTGGACCGAGTGATCAGCTCCGTCTCCTCCTGCCCCACCCTGCGATAGGACTCCTCCATCAGCTCCGGCAGGTCATAGCCTGAGATGATCCTCACCTCCCCACCTCGCCGAGGGGTCTCCAGCAGCGGCTCGCTCCATGGCTTCCCCTGCTGCAGGTCGGCGATCCGCTGTCTCAGGTCGTAGCTCGTCAGGACGATCTCTCCGGCACTCTCCTGCCGCACAATGTCGGTCAGCGTCTCCTCGTAGAGGTAGGAGCAGTAGCCCCGCAGGTAGTCCGGCGAGAGTGCGGGGCTCTGCGTCGTACCGACCGGCGGCAGCTGCGCATCATCTCCGATGAGGACGATCCGACTATACGGCACCGAGTGACAGAAGTCCATCAGATCATCCAGCAGCCGCCCGCTCCCGAAGGTGTCATTCCCCTCGCTCTGATTGCTGATCATCGACGCCTCGTCGACCACAAAGACAGTCCCCTGCTGCCCCGCATTGTATCCCAGATCGTAGGTAAAGGCCCCTCCCGCACCGACTCGCTGACGGTAGATCGTCCGATGGATCGTGTAGGCCGGCATGCCGCAGTAGGCGCTCAGCACCTTAGCTGCACGACCCGTCGGTGCCAGCAGCCTCACCGGCACGCCCATGGAGACCAGCATACGGGTCCAGGCGCCGACGAGGCTACTCTTACCGGTACCGGCATAGCCCCGGAGGAGGAAGAGTGAGTCCTCCTCTCCATGGCGTAGGAAGTGGTCCAGCTTATCGATCACCCGAGCCTGCGACGGTGTGGGTGTGAAGGGGAAAAAGTCAAGTATCTGTGAGCGCTCAGTCATGGCACAAATATACCCCCTTGGATAGGATTATCTTATCTCCCGTAGGTTTTTAAATGCCGCTTAATCTTCTTGACTGCCCAGTCATAGTGGCTTGCAGTCGCAGAGACACAGTACGTCCCGAGAGTGGACGTTCCTGTCCATGCGAGTATCCCTTTGGAGAAAAGCTCTTCATCAGAGTAATGCTCTATCACTGCCATTACGTCACTGTGGCTCTCCCTAAGCATTGCCTTTGCTTCCTTAAGCGAAGTATCTTGATGCTTCCTCCAAAACTCAATATTCATCGCCGGATAGGTCCGCCAATTATACGGCTCCGGCAAGAAAGGTCTGCGCTCTCCGCTATCATTGGCTCTCACCCACGCTAATAACAACAGATGCCACTCATAGAGATGCGTAAGGACATCACGCAGGTTTTTATCCCTAGTCCAGTGTGCTTCCTTTCCGGTCAATGCCATCTCCTCGGAGAAAGCCGCACACTGCTGTTCCTCACTCATTCCATCTATCAGTCGCCACATTTTCTCAAATTGTCGATTGGCGGATTCAATCAATTCGTCTTTAGTCGTTGCTCTTGGCATGGTTTAAATTGTTACTCTGAATCAATGGGAAGATCGAAGCGAACAGGCTCCAATCTATTACCGGTAATAGTGTCAACTAATACCGATATTAGACTTCACTAATACCGGTAATAGGATTCACTAATACCGGTATTTAGATTTCACCCTCCCTCGGATGCCTGCGAAGCCCCTCAGAAGTGGTACTCCACCGAGAGGAGGAGAGCACGAGGACGGGCACGGATCCGGTCGGCAAAGTAATTGATCCTGTGATTGTCTCGTAGAGGTCTGATCTGCACACATAGTGTAAGCGAATGTGAACAAATATACATCAAAGCGGTAACTACAGCCAGGGCTGACGCATTTGATCTTTACCGCTATGCAGAGGAGATCTGCGGCGGGAGATTCCTCTCCTAATGCACCTGCCTGCCGATCCCGTAGGGGCGAAGCCCCGGAGGGATCATCGCTCCTTAGCCCGCGTGTCGAGGCACGAAGTGCCGAAGACCGCGGGAGAGGATGCCAGAAAGATATACGACCCCGCCAGGGTGTCGCACTTATCAGGGAGTCATGCAACCAGTGCGACACCCTTGCGGGGTCGCTGAAGGCTCTGCTCGGCGACCCATGGACGAGGGGGTAGGGAAGGGTCTTTGTACATCGGTCACCGCTTCGCGGATGATCGATGCCTATGGAGCGAGCACCCTTCGGGTGCCTCACGGATAAGCCCTCTTACCCCAATGCTCAAATGCGTCACCCCTGTAACTATAGCGGATCAGTGTCTGCAGACCGTGGTTTACGCACTCAAGCTTTACAGCTATGAAGAGGGAACCCGTAAGAAATGCTTCATTCCCGACTCCTCACAGAGCCGATTAGTGTCTGTACCACTCAAATACTTTATCCCTACTCTTATGGAGCATACCCATCCCGCCTGATCGCTGAATCGCTGCTCGCCGAACCGTGGACGAAGCATTTGCCGCTGTGCTTATATGCGGCATAAGGAGTAGAGTAGCAGCCACTTTAGAGCCTGATGGTGACGATGTGAGAAAAATTAGTGCGCTACATTGTGGGTCATATCAATAAACTTTGCTACTTTTGTCAGTGAGCTGCCATGTGGTGGCTGACAGGACGTTTTCTTATAGACAATAAAACAACCACAATATTTCATCTTATGAAAAATCTCTTCAAGATCCTTCTTGTAGCAGCAGTGCTGGCTCTGGCCTACGTCTGCTACGCCAGGGTAGAGACACCGATCCGCTTCAAGAACACGAAGACTCAGCGTGAGCTTCGCATCATCGAGCGTCTCAAGGACGTCCGTACGGCTCAGGTGGCTTACAAGTCATCTAATGGTCATCATACCCCCTCATTTGACGAGCTGACCAATTGGCTCCAGAATGGTCAGGTCAAGACCGTACGTCGCCAGCTAGAGCTCAGCGAGAAGCAGCTCGAGGACGGCATGACTGAGCAGGATGCTCTTGCCATCGTCGCTCAGGCTAAGAAGACCGGCGACTGGACCAAGGCTAAGGAGCAGAAGCTGGTCAGGAATATCAACGGCGAGACCGTTGTCTTCTCCCGTGACACTGTGATCGCTCCTGCGCTGACGACCGTATTTGGCGAGCGTAAGGTCGACCTGAGCACATTCGGCAAGATCCCCAATACCGGCGAGTACTTCCAGATGGACACCGCCTCGATCATCACCGGCCCGGAGGGTCACAAGTATGCGATCAACGTCTTCCAGGCGAGCGCTCCCTTTGCCGCTTACCTCGGCGACCTCGATGCCACGGAGCTGAATAACGCAGTGGACCGTCAGACGAAGATGGGGAAGTACCCCGGCATGAAGGTCGGCTCACTGACGGAGATCAATAACAACGCAGGTAACTGGGAGTAATCCACAGGACTGAGTGCCTATAGACCCAGCTGCTGACTGAAGTAATCCGAGAGCCGATCTGTACCGGTGCTGACCGAGTGAGATCGGCTCTCCTGTCTACTACCCCAGCCTATGGATCAGATCCGAGACCGACAGACCGGTCGAGACCTCACCGAGTCAGACATCAAGCGGAGCTCGCTCCTCGTCACCCTTAGTGATAATGGGCTCGAGGGGGTGATCGCCGAGGGTGGCGATCGTCCTCTGATCCGGAGCCATATCGTCGTGCAGGGCAAGGAGGCTACGAGGGACTTCCTCCGCCGGAGGGAGCTGGCTCGTCCCTTTGGCTCCACTACCCTCTACATCGATGAGGGAGGGAGCTACACGCTGGTGCCGAGAGACTTCACCAGCGGAGGGGTGACACCCAGACACTGGCTCTCCGATCTCCCGGAGGGACACTGCCTGCAGAGCACTACGATCAGCGACCTTGGGATAGACCTGATCTTCACCACCACGGAGGAGACGTTCGACGAGTGTCAGAGTGCCCTCCAGGGTCCCTCCTACGCCCATCCCGCAGCGGCGCTCGCCCTGGCGGGTGCGATCTACAGCCGTCGGCGCTACCCACGCACCCTCATGGCGCTGGTCTCTGACGGGCATACGGACCTCTGCTACTGCGAGTCCGGGCACCTTCGTCTCGCCAATCGCTACACCATTGCTGACCGGGTCGATCTACTCTACTACATCACTTCGGTGTGGGAGCACTTCCACCTCGATAAGGAGCAGGATCACCTCCTCCTCTTTGCCAAGGAGTCAGATGAGATAGACTCCGCCACTCGGCTCCTCCGGGATGCGGTGGCTAACGTGAGGGTCAATGACTACGGCGCTCTCTGCGCCCACCCCGAGGAGCTGGCAGACATCCACTCCCCGGTCATCCGTCTCGCTCTGATATGCGGATAATAAGCGGGAAATATGGTCGCCGACGCTTTGAGGTGCCACGCACCTTCAAGGCTCGCCCCACCACCGATATGGCGAAGGAGAATTTATTTAACATCCTCGCCAACTACGTCGACTGGGAGGAGAGCGACGCACTTGACCTCTTTGCCGGGACAGGCAGTCTCGGCTTCGAGATGCTCTCGAGGGGCGCTCGTAGTGTGACCGCCATCGAGCGGGACGAGGCGCATGCTGCCTTTATCCGTCAGACGGCAGAGACGCTGGGCGACCCGGGGTATAAGGTCATACACTACGACGTACTGAAGTGGCTCAGACGGCTTGCCGCCAAGGATCCGTCAGAGGTACCGAGCTATCAGGTCATCGTGGCGGACCCGCCCTACGACCTGACTCAGCTGCCGGATCTGCCACAGCTGATCCGGGAGGCGCACATCCTCGCACCCGGAGGGCTCTATGTACAGGAGCATCCCAAGGAGGTGGACTTCAGCAACGATCCCAACTTTGTCGAGATGCGCCACTATGGAGCGGTGCACTTCTCTTTTTTCAAGACAGAAGATTAATATTATTCACTAACTCAATAACGCATTAAAAATTATGGGACTTCTTTGGTCATTACTTATCGGCCTTGCGGCCGGACTAATTGCCTCCTGGATCATGCCGGGCGGCGCTAATGGATGCATCTGGAATACGGTCCTCGGTCTCCTCGGAGGTGTAGTGGGCGGCTGGGTATTCAGCCTGCTGGACGTCTCCGCCGGTACCGGTGTCTGGGGGCAGCTCGTCGTAGCTGTCATCGGCGCTATTATCCTCATCGCTATCTACAACGCCATCGCAAAGCGTAAGAGATAAGCAGTCCACACTGCACTTTGCATTAGAGAGCCCTCCTCTCTTCATCAGCAGATGGAGGAGGAGAGCTTCTTTTTTTAACCAATCATCTCCTTATCAAGCACTCCCATGGCAGAGCCATTCCTCAAGCAGATTGCTGAGCACTTCTACAACCTGACCTCGACGCCCGGCGACACCCCTCTGCATCAGTACCGCTTCATCTTCCACAACCAGAGAGCAGGGATCTTCCTCTGCCACTATCTGAAGCAGTGTGCCGGTGAGGCACCGATTCTCCTCCCGGAGTGCACGACGATGAATAACCTCCTCCGACAGAGGTTCCATATGGCAGGCGAGGAGGATCCGAATAGCGAGCTGCTCATCATCCACAAGATCTACCTCGCCTACCGGCAGGTTATGGGGCTGACGTACGAGGAGAGGTCATTTGAGGACTTCTACGACTTCGGGAAGTCGCTCCTCCGGGACTTCGACGACATAGACAAGCATCTCGTCGAGGTGGATAGCTTCTTAGAGAACATACTCAATCATAAAGAGCTCTCCGAGGATCTCACCACCTTCCTCTCCAAGCGGCAGTGGGAGGGCGTCTGCAAGCTGATATACGAGAAGGACGCGAAGCTGCCGGAGCTGACGACGATGGACGGGAGCAAGTCGGAGGAGATGAAAAAGAGGTTCCTCGACTTCTGGATAAATCTCCCTGTAATCTACGACACCGCCAAGAGTCTCATGAGAGAGGATGGACTCGCCTACGAGGGGATGATGCTCCGGGAGGCGGCGGAGCAGATCAAGACCGGCAAGCTCAGCCTCACCGATGACGGGATGATCACCGTCTTTGCGGGACTCAATGCTCAGACGCGCGCTATGTATCGGATCCTCGACCACTTTAGAGACTCCGGCAAGGCAATCTTCTACTGGGACTATTTCACCGCCCCGATCATCGATTCGCCGGGACTGGCCGGCTCCTTTGTCGAGCGCAATACCTCAGCGTATCCCGCTCCGACCACAGGAGACTACCACATCAACTTTGACGTGCCCGATCAGGCACATGAGCTCCGCACCGCCCTTATCTCCACCGCCTCGGCAGTAGCCCAGACCGGAGCGATCCGCAAGCTGATAGAGGACGACAACCGGGAAGACGGCTGGAAAAACATCGTAAAGTCTCTGAGCGATACCAACGACAGCGACCCACTCTTCGACTCGAGAGAACCGCTGAAGACGGCGATCGTCCTGCCGGACGAGAATCTCCTGCTGCCTCTGCTGAGCAATATGCCGAAGGGGATCGGCAAGATCAATGTCACCATGGGCTACCCGATTAAGGGGATCCCTGTCGCTGCGATGCTGAGCCTGCTACTGAAGTACTGGAGCAACTACTATAAGCGCAATCAACAGTACCGTCTCACAGAGGTGTGCGAGATCCTGATGCTGGCGGCCCTATCCAAATTCTTCTCCGACGAAGGGATGGCAAAGGCGCGGGAGGGTCTTAAGGACAAGTTGATCAAGGAGAAAAAGTTCTTCATCAGCGGCAACGAGCTACAGAGTCTTATAGTAGATCACTTTCCCGATGAGAGCCACACGCGAGAGATACTGCTGACCATTTTCCGAGAAGCTGATACCCTCTACGAGCCTACTACCGACGGTGTTTGCTACCCAGAGGGAGCTGTGCTGACGACTCAGGTGGATGATCTCCTCAAGCTCCTAATCACGGAGACAGCTCCTGCGGATGAGGAAGAGGATCCAGAGCAGGGTATGATCAAGTACATCCGTCGCGAGCTGATCCTTCCTCAGCTCACCTCTCAGAGAGCATACTGGGAGCGTCACGCTGAGAGTGCCACGAGTCCCTTTACCTACTCTGTCGTGACAGACCTACTCAGGACCACGATCGCCAGGGCAAGGGTCCCCTTCAGCGGCATGCCACTCCGAGGACTGCAGGTGATGGGGCTATTAGAGACGCGCGGACTTGACTTCGACACCGTGATCATACCCGACGCCTCTGAGGGTACCCTGCCCACCGCCACACAGCTTGATACGACCATCCCCTTCTCCCTCCGCAAGGGATACAACCTCCCGACGACAGACCTCCAGGAGCAGACGAGAGCCTACAACTTCTTCCGCCTCATGTCTCGTGCCAAGCGTGTCGTCTTCCTCTACGACTCCCGTACCGGCGATGCCTCCGCGGGAGAGCCCTCCCGATACGTGCAGCTCCTCAGGGACGTCTACGGCGTGCCTATGTACGAGGCGGAGGCCTCTTTCCCCCTCACCAGAGCAGAGGCCTCCGGCGACTTCATTGAGGACAAGACGCTTGTCAGCCAGTATAGGGATAGCGTAGGCGTCAAAACGCCTACAGAGAAGGTAAAGCGCCTCTCAGCCTCGCGGATGAAGGACTTCCACACCTGCCCGAGACGCTTCTACTACACCGCCATCGAGGGGATAAGGGACGATGAAAACCTGTCCGGCGTCCTCGACAAGAGAGACAGCGGTACCCTCTTCCACACTGCGATGCAAATACTATATGAGAAGAAGGAGGGGATTACGGATGGTCTCTCGCTTAATAGTCTCACTGAGATCCTGAATAGCGATGCAATAGACGACGCTGTAGCCGAGAGTGCCAAGAAGCTCCATCTCGAGACGAAGAAGAGTGACTACAACGACAACCAGATCGTGATGACGAAGCTCCTTGTCCAGCGGATGGTGAAAGCGGACCTTGATCGGGTCCAGACAGGTGGCGACATCACCTACGTCGGCGGTGAGATCGAGATAGAGACTACTTATGAGGGAGCAAACTTCAAGCTCATCATTGACCGCATAGACGTACAGGGCGACACCGTCAATGTCATCGACTACAAGACCGGGCGGGACAAAACCGAGTGCGATCTATCCAAGTGGCCTACTGACGCCAAAAAGCTGGTCGAGTGTCTCAAGCAGGCTAAGAAAATCAATGGTGCAGTCATCCAGCTCCTGTACTACTGCGACGTAATGCTCGAGTCGGGCGAGCTCAACCGGCTCTTGTCAGATAAAAACCTTAAGGTCCGACCTATGATCCTCAAGCCCGGTGCGCCCGACATTAATGACGGCATCATCACACTGAAGGTCCCCAAGGAAATAGACCCGAACCCGGTCGTGATCAGCGACTACCGGACAAATGTGGACTCCAGCATAAAGGAGTGGCTGCGAGAGGCAGTCCGGCTGATCCTCAACGACGACTTCAGCTTTGCCGTAGAGGCCGGCGATGCGGATGGCTGTGGCTATTGTCCCGCTGCCATGCTGTGTGAGAAGTATGTCCCCAAAAAATGGTAAACCTATGACTGAACTACAAGTCATCATCAATCCCTCCGGCATCAGCTACGCCGACTCCTACCGTCAGCAGCGAGAGCTCTTCGACCAAGCGATTGAGGCAAAGCATCGTGGTGAGATGCCGCGACAGTACCTGATCTTCAATGAGCACAAGCCGGTCATCACCCTTGGGCTCAATGCCAAGGAGGAGAGCCTCCTCTACCCTGAGGAGCAGATCCGCCGGGCAGGCATAGACCTCGTCCGCACCAATCGAGGTGGCGACGCCACCTACCACGGTCCGGGACAGTGGACTGTCTACCCGATCCTCGACCTCGAGCAGCTACACCTCGGCGTCAGGCGGTATGTCGCTGCCCTCGAGGAGGTAGCGTGCACCGTGCTTCGCAGGTATGGTCTGACCGGTGAGCTGATGGACGACGCCCCGGGCGTCTGGCTGCATACGGACGACTACCCTCGCAAGGTCTGCGCCCTCGGCGTACGCGCCAGCCGCTTCGTCACGATGCACGGCATTGCCTTCAACGTCAATACTCACGAGGATGCCTATCACTGGATCAACCCCTGCGGCTTCAGCGATCGCGGCGTCACCAGTCTGGCTCGGGAGCTGGGGCACGAGGTCCCTATGGAGGAGGCGAAGGAGGCGCTGCTGGACGCCTTCCGTGAGGTCTTCTCCCTTGACTAAATAGCAGTGCAAAAGCGCTGAGGTCCCTCCACGATAATGGAGAGACCTCAGTACTAATAAGGGAGCTTAGTGGGACTTGTGGCAGAGACAGTCGTTGCCACGTCCGTGGTGGCAGGTGTCGTCGTGATGGTGTCCACAGCACTCGTCATCGTCTGAGCCGCAGCAGCAACCCCCGTGGAGGAGCTGCTCGAAGCGCTTGAGCTCCTGATCCGTGGCGGGATGAGCTTCCTGCACGTGACCGACGAAGTGAAGCGTCTTGCCGGAGAGCGGGTGATTGAAGTCCATCTTTACCTTATCCTCCGTGATATCTAGCACCAGCCCATTGACCGTCTGGCCGTCAGCGGTACGCATAGGGACGTAGCGCCCCACCTGGACGAAGCCGCTGTCAAAGTTACCCTCCGGATCTTGGAAGATGGACTTGTCGAGATCCATCAGGAGCTGCTCCTGGATGGGACCATAGGCAGCCTCAGGCTCGAGTGTGAAGTCAAAGGCATCCCCATCATCGAGACCGCTTAGCTCCTTCTCAAAGTCCGGCAGCAGGATCCCGAGACCGTGGACATAGTCCATGGGACGATCCTCAGTCGTCTCCTCGACAAAGGTCTCGGAGCCGTCGGGAGCTACCTCGGTGAGCTTATACTGTACGCGGACGTAGGACTTATCGTTTATCTTCATTGGATTGTTGATTTTGCGCCTGACTTGTGAGTCAGCCACGTGATTAAGTTAAGCAAAATATAGAGCATCATCGCCCAGGCGATCCCCTCGACACCGAAGAGGATCAGTGCCACTATCGCTGCAAAGACGACGATGATGAGCCCGATATTGGCTCGCCAGCCCTTGGAGAGCTGCTTGAGCCCGAAGAACGGCACCTCGCAGACCAGAAGCCAGGCATCGACTATCATAAAGAGGACGAAGAGGGTCTGGTAGAGCGGCGTGGGAGAGACAGCGTGGCTCTCAAAGAAGAGTGCCAGCGGTGCCAGCATGACCGCATTGCCGGTGGTGGCCAGGCCGATGAAGGATGTGGTCTGACGGGGGTCGTTATTGAACTTCGCCAGACGATATATCGAGGCAGGTACGACCAGCAGCGGCGCCCAGCAGGCAACGCTCCAGCCCAGTCCCCTTAGTACCAGCGTCAGCAGGATCGCCGGCGCTGCACCGAAAGAGATGACATCGGAGAGGGAGTCCAGATCGCCACCAATGTCCGACGTAGCGTGGAGCAGTCGTGCGGTCATACCGTCGAACACGTCGGCGATCAGGCTCACGGCGATGCAGCAGAGCGCCGCCCGGAGTGAGACTGTGAGGTACATCACGACAGAGAGCGCACCGAAGAGCCCATTGGAGAGCGTCAGGAGATTGGGGATGTACTTATAGATCGGCTTTGCCATAGCTTCAATTTACTTAGACGTCTCACGGGGAGGCAGCTCCGCCAGCACAGTGACGTTACCGGTAACCGGCTCGTCGAGATCCACCAGCGGCTTACTTCCCTGCGGGAGGAATATATCGACCCGAGAGCCGAGCTTGATAAAGCCCAGCTGGTCATCGATCTCACACTTCTCCCCCTCCCTGAGATAGGTCTCTATGCGACGAGCCATCGCCCCTGCGATCTGACGCACCACAATGTGGTGCCCCTCGGGAGTGACGATCTCGACGGTGGAGCGCTCGTTCTCCGTACTGCTCTTAGGGACATAGGCGGCGTAGACATTGCCCCGGTGGTGACGCACATAGGTCACCTCGCCCGCCACCGGCACCCACTGAGCATGGACATTGAAGAGGGACATAAAGGTAGAGATCATCAGACTCTTACCGCCCAAGACCTCCGGCTCATCCACCTCCTCGATAGCCACAATGTGCCCATCAGCAGAGGCGAGTACCAGTCCGTCCGTCGGCTTGCCGTGGATGCGGCGTGGAGAGCGGTAGAAATTGAAGGCGATGCCCAGCAGCACCACACTCACCACGACGGAGAGCCAGAAGGGCCACCTCTGCTCCACTACCAAGTAGATGTAGAGGCAGAGGAAGCTGAGGAATATCCCCGCTGCGACTAAGAAGGTCGTACCCTCGTGGTGAATCTTCATCCCACAACCAGTGCTAAGGCGTGCCTCAGAAGATGGTGACCCACTTCATATACCCCAGAGCCATCGGGTGTGCCAGCAGCTCATGGGTCGGAGTGATGCGAGTGGCTACCTTATAGGTACCTGGGAGATCAATATCCACCTTCAGCTCATACCGTCTGCGGGATCCCTCCTCGGAGACGAGGTGGAAGGCCTGCTTACTGGCGAGATGGAGCTTCTTCGTCTTGGTATCCTCACGAGCGATGATCAGCTCGACAGCCAGGTCACTACGCAGATCGTGCAGGTCTACCGTGACACTTCCCCGTGCGATACCGCCCACGGTGAAGTTGTTTATCAGGGTGCCGTCGTCCTTGATCATCCGGGTGTCCACCACCTCCAAGTGGGACCACGACTGAGCCACGTGGCGCTCCCACTCGAGGAGGCGACCGAGCTGCCTGTAGTCACTTGCACGGAGCATGGCACTGCGCTCTCCGAGCTGATTGTAGAATCGGTCGAAGTAATTACGGATCATCCGTCGCATCGTGAAGCGAGGGAGAATCTGCGAGGTGGCTGTCTTGATGGCATGGATCCAGCCCTCTGAGTAGGACTGCTCCTTATCATTGTCGTAGTAGAGCGGGATGATCTCCTCCTCCAGCATACGGTAGATGGTGGCGGCATCAAGCTTGTCCTGGAGATTGGTGTCGGAGAAGGTGATCTTCTCGGTGAGCGACCAGCCTCCCCCCTTGACGTAGCCCTCATACCACCAGCCATCGAGGACGGAGAAGTTGAGCACGCCATTCATCAGCGCCTTCATACCCGAGGTGCCTGAGGCCTCAAGCGGTCTCGTCGGCGTATTGAGCCAAATATCTACACCGGGGATGAGGAACTGGGACACACGGATATCGTAATTGTCGACAAAGAGGATCTTGCCGAGGAACTCCGGACGCTTGGAGATCTGGAAGATATGTCGGATCAGCCCCTGACCGCCTCCATCAGCCGGGTGCGCCTTGCCTGTGAAGATAAAGATCACCGGGTGCTCCGGATCATTGACGATCTTGGAGAGCCTGTCGAGGTCAGTAAAGAGTAGGTGCGCTCTCTTGTAGGTGGCGAAGCGGCGACCAAAGCCGATGAGCAGCGTCTTCGGGGTAAGTGTCTCGAGGAAGCTCATCAGCATGGTGGGATCCTGATTGAAGTCTCCCATGTGTGCCTCGTATCGACGACGGAGGTACTCGATCAGACGACTCTTGAGCTCCAGTCTCCTCTCCCAGACATCTTTGTCGGGAGTCTGCCAGACCTTGTCCCACAGGTCGAGACTGTCCTGCTCGGTGAGGATATCATCGCCCACACTCTTCTCCATCAGATCAGACCAGGGCGAGGCCATCCAGGTGGGCAGGTGCACGCCATTGGTCACGTATCCGACATGGAGCTCCTCAGGGAGGTATCCCTTCCAGACGGGAGCAAACATCTCGCGCGACACCTGACCGTGGAGCTTACTGACACCATTCGCCTCCTGGCAGGTATTGAGCGCCAGGACGCTCATGGAGAATTTCTCATGAGAGCCGGGAGTCTCACGACCAAGATCGATCAGATCCTGGAGGGAGATACGGAGCTTGTCGGCGTAGTGCCCGACATACTTCGTAAAGAGGGACTCGTCGAAGTAATCATGTCCTGCCGGCACCGGAGTGTGACAGGTATAAAGTCCGGAGGAGCGTACCAGCTCCAGTGCCTGGTCAAAGTCAAGACCGCCCTCCACCATATGAGCCATACGCTCCAGCCCCATAAAGGCAGCATGACCCTCATTGGCATGGTATACATCGGTCTCGATGCCGAGGAGACGAAGCATCTGTACACCGCCGATGCCGAGCATATACTCCTGCTTCATGCGGTTCTCCCAGTCGCCTCCATAGAGCTGATGAGTGATCTGACGATCCCACTCAGAGTTCTCCGCAATGTCGGTATCCATAAGGTAAAGCTTCACCCGACCTACATCGACACGCCAGATCTGGGCAGACACCTCGTAGCCATTGAAGGGCACACGAAGAATCAGGGGAGCGCCATTGTCGTCACGCACCAGCGTGAGAGGTAGATCCTCGAAGTCCTGAGCCTTGTACTCGGCTACCTGCTGTCCGTCGGCAGTGATCTTCTGGTCGAAGTAGCCGTAGCGGTAGAGGAAGCCGACACCCACCATATTGGCACCGAAGTCACTCGCCTCCTTGATGTAGTCACCGGCTAGTATGCCGAGACCGCCAGAGTAGATCTTCAGGATATTGGTGATGCCATACTCCATACAGAAGTAGGCGACAGAGGGGAGATCGTCCCTCTTTGGCTGATCCATATAGGCCCTGAAGCTACTGTACACCTGCGCGAGCCTCTCGAGGAAGTCCTGATCCTCTGTCAGCTCTGCGATACGGCTCTGAGAGAGGGTGTGGAGGACGTGGACCGGATTCCCCTTTGAGTGGTACCAGACCACCGGGTCGAGATCCCTGAAGAGATGACGAGCCGGTGCATTCCACACCCACCAGAGATTATTGGCGAGCTCCTCCAGCTGCTGAAGCGACTGCGGTAGGTCGGAGAGTGCTGTGATATCTCTCCATACGGGCTGATTAGCCTCCTTACTCCTTATCATAGTTCTAGTCTTATTATGCGGATAGTAACCGAGCAAATTTACTTAATACTTTACAATCTACGAGGATCTCTCCGGACTCAGGATCCGGGTTCGACCGAAAAACGCTCCATCAGTAGCACCTTGTCACCATCCTAGGGGGTAAGAGAGTGCGTCTCTGGGGCAAAAACAGGGAAATCGCTCATCATATGCTCCTATAATACGAGGAAATGACTATATTGCACTATCAAGTAAGACTAATAATAGAATGCTATGGCTAGGACCTCACACGGAGAAGGCTTCGAGATAGAGATCGACCTCGACAACGCATCTCCCAAGAGCGTATGGAACCAAATCTCGACTGCCAGGGGTCTATCAGAGTGGATCGCCCCGAGGGTGGATGTCTCGCTGAGGAAGATACATGTATTCTGGGACGAGACCGGCGATGACCGCTCCGCAACAGTCACAGATCTGAAGAAGGGAGAGTATATCCAGTGGAACTGGAACGACTGCCCCACAAGTTATGTGCGGATGGAGATCGTCGTATCGGAGCTCTCGCACTTCGTCTCACTTATGGTCAATGACCACGACGAGCACCTCGAGCCCGCCACGCTGCAGAAGATCTGGGCCAACCATCGCCGCAAGCTGAGGCTCTCCCTCGGACTGAGCTGACTCGGATCAGAGACGATCGTGTGTGGTCTGCGAATCCCATCGCAGACCGGGATGCCTGTTGCTTACTATAGGCACCACCCATAGAATCAGAGATCTCACCTACCATCTCAGCCGAATGGTAACTAAAGGCTAATATCCCCGACAGACCCGCACCGCTCTGACCGTCAGGCAAAAGCACAACAAACCCAAACCGACAAAGGCTGGGAAGACAAAAGAAAAGAGAGGAAATCGAACTTTTCCTTCAGGACGATTAAACCAATCCCATAGCCACACATCAAAGGAAGACAAAGAAGCTAAAGTATGGATACTGTATAAGGGCTCTCCACCCTATGTGACAAGGAGAAGTGTGTAATATAGTCCGCCTGTTGGGCTAGTAAGATAAAGGTTTTGTTTATCAGATGCGTTAATTTCATTAAACAAGTTTTTCAGATTGGGACTGCGCGTGAGCGTAGTCCCATCTTTTTTGTCTCGTGTCGCACATGGGGTAGACCCCAGGACACTAACGCAACAAAGGGATAGCAATAAAAATAAGACGCTCTGATCTCCTCCTCGAAGGTTACAGAACTCGACAATTTCTCTTGCGGAAGATTCACAGTCGTTAGTCAGGATACAACGATATGTGTATTCTCCTTCCCAAAGATCCTGCACACCATCCGTTTCTGTCTTTGAATCACAAGTCGGTATGCTTTACCCTTCCACTTTTCAACGAGGATAGAGTTCAATTCAAACTCAATGCCATTGATTTCCTCAGTCCTCCAGCCTCTGAGAGCAAAGATGTCATTGTAGAGCGAACCACAGCAGTTTTCTCGGATATAGAAGGGTTTCGTTAAGCCAGATGAGCAGAACTAAGTTTACTTAAGCTCTGACATGGCGAGAGAACGTGCCATGAAATAGAACGATCAACACCTTAGACCAAAGGGTTGAGTCGATTACAGATGACAATGTGGAGTCAAATAGCCCCATGATTGAAAATATTCCTCCAAAAGGAGTGAGTTTCTCGGATTTAATTTGCATCTTTGACATGTCTATCGTTGAATTCTCTTGCTTATTTTGAAACACTGATATAAGTGAATTCTTCGACACGACAAAATTCTGGGCAAATTTTTGTTGCCCAGGTACTTAACAAGTTTAAGTTACGATAGTGCTGCGGAATTAAGGTAGACCCTAAATAATCACTCACAAAATGAACTGGGCAATATATCATCGACTGTTGAATGTAGTAGTCATATCAATTTCTGTTATGATTGCTACATCATGTGGCAATAGTAGTCGGTCTCAACAAAATGATTCTACTGATTCGTATGAAAACACATACAGAGAAAGAGCATTAAGTGGCGAAGAAACGTACAATGGTGATTATTCATTCGATGATGATGATGCACAAAAAACAGATGGTACTTATAGCGCCGATGTTGATTATTATAATCCGGATACTGGTTATAGCGCCTCTTATACTTTAGATGTAGAGGTTATAGATGGATGTGTAACAACCATATATTTCCCAAATGGTGGATATCTTGATGATACGCACATTGATGCAACAGAACTGGATGAAAATGGAGATTGCGCCGTTTATGACGATGAAGGGCGTGAATATTCAATTCATATTGATTTATAGCATGGCTCGATTTTTATCTTCGCAGAAAATCCATAGAACAATAAATGCGGTGAATATCAACATGTTGCTACCTTCACAGGAAATCACATAACTAATTAAGAATGAAATAATGCCAGGAACTCCAAACGAAATTGATCTGAAAAAATATATTCCTCAAATCCGCAACTAAGCTTTTCAACGTCCTTCTTGCGTGTACACATCCTCTCATTACTGAATTTGCAGATGATTTGAACTGAAACACCCGCTTGCGACCTACAATATCCCCTAACCCCACAATGCGACCTGAGGCGATACGCAGTATCATACCCATAAGTTGTAGGCGTTATCCAAAATCTGTCTGAAATACATCTGCGTAAGAATTGTTACAGGTATAGATATTCAGCACATACCGCCTCGATGTCCTGATCCACTTGGCTGGTACAGAGAAAAACCTGAAGACAAACGCTTTTTTATGTGACTCGTGGCCTTGAGTCCGAACCTCTTTGCGTCAAGTCTGTGGATAATGGCCTTGTAGAAGTTACGAATAAGTGCAGTAAGAAGAAGGAACACGGTGTTCTCTGCCATGAAGGATTTGGGCAATCTGTCCCATCCGAAACCATTGTTCATATCATCGAAGATGCGTTCCTTTCCTCCACGAAGATTATAGAACTCGACAATTTCTCTTTCGGAAGATTCATCACCAACAACAGAGAAATCTAATACCGATATTAGAGAAGACTATTACCGGTATTAGTGAGCACTAATACCGGTAATAGAAATACGTCAGACACTGATGCTCTGTAGACACTCTCACCTCGGCACGAAACGGCACAAAAAAGCAGGGACCTCTCGGCGAAGAGAGATCCCTGCTGTAGGTGGTATTACCCGACCGGAGTCTGTCTCCGGCGGCTCCATACGTCCTTACTGAGCTAGCTCAGTATCAGGCACGCTGGAGTAGAATATCTTAAGTGCGTTAGCTTCACGCAACTTCTGCTTGACTTCTG